>Ga0247727_10013457_pt1 | contig 13795 bp, 10 predicted proteins | sample WisWelCaveWW1625_FD_202498 | JGI IMG/M metagenome (GOLD analysis project Ga0247727, IMG submission 202498) | Biofilm microbial communities from Wishing Well Cave, Virginia, United States - WW16-25 | ecosystem: Environmental > Aquatic > Deep subsurface > Groundwater > Cave microbial mat | place... | reverse complement strand
CCCAAGACCATGGCCATCGGCTGGCGCCAACTCGCAGCCATGGTTTCAGGCTATGTCATCGCAGCGCCTGCCCTTACGGCTCACGAGCACAATGTGTGAATCCCGTAGCCCGGAGGGTCTGACACCGTGGACACTCGGTCGGCCATGTGCCTCTCGGCGGCCTCAGGCTCGGCGCCATTGCCGACGCTCTGCCGGAAGCGGTCACAGCGGGCCTTCTGGATCTCGAGCCATTTCGCTCTCCTTCCAGGCGCCGGTCGCTTGCACGTGAAGGACGGATGCGCATTTCACGTCCCGTCGCAGCAAACGACGGCCTCAACTCAATGACGCCGGGACGGCCGGAGATAAGTCCGTCTCCTCTCAGAGCCGGTCTTCTGCGATTAACGTTACTGCAGTACGTGCGGCGCAGACGCGTGAGCGCGGCATTTTCCGGTGATCGGTTGTTCGAACAGCTTGTTACCGAGGATCACGTCTGCTCATTGTAAGCGGCGAGAACCTCGTCGACGGAGCCAGTAATTAGCACCCTTCCCTGCTTCAATAGGATCCCTTTGTTGCAGGTTCTGCGGAGCAGTCCAAGATCATGGGACGCAACGACCACGATGCTCGCATTGCCGACGAAGTCCAGCAGGCGCTTCTCGGCCTTGCCGATGAACGCGGCGTCGCCAGCACTAAGCCACTCGTCCATCAAGAGAATATCCGGTTCGATGGAAGTCGCTACCGCAAAGGCAAGTCGCATCGCCATTCCAGACGAATACGTGCGCACCGGCATGGAAAGATAGTCGCCCAGGTCGGCGAATTGCGCTATTTCCTCGGTCTTGGCGGCGATTTCCTTTGGGGTGAGGCCTAGGAACAGGCCACGGAGAAAAATGTTCTCGTAGCCGGTGCTTTCCATTTCCATGCCAAGCATGGGGTCAAAGGTGGGAGCGATACGTCCCTCGGTGCGCATCTGCCCGCTGACGGGCTCATAGATGCCGGCCAGCACCCGCAACAGGGTAGTCTTCCCGGCCCCGTTATGGCCAATCAACGCCACGCGATCGCCGTGCTCGAAGGCAAGACTGACATCATCCAGAGCGCGTACATAGAGCGTGTTTGAGCGATCGTCCGTGCCTATGCGACCACCCGTCGTCAAGCCGAGCAGGCTGTTCTTGAGAGAGCGCGCGCTTGTCTCGTAAACCGGAAAATCGATCGACAAATTCTGCAGGCAAACGCGAGCCATGATCATATCCAATAGGCGATTCGATTGCGAAAGCTGCGATAGACCAGAAATGCGACCGTACAGCCCATCAATGTCGTTCCGCAGGCGGCGAGCCAGTTGTGCAGCGCGGGGACGTCGCCGAGCAGCGGCTCGCGCACTACGGTCATGAGGTGGTGAAAAGGATTGAGGTTGACAAAGTAGGAAAGGTCGGCCCGCATGTCAGGTTTCCATATCACGGGCGTCAGGAAGAAGGCTATCTGCACTACGCTGCCGACAATCGGCGGTACGTCGCGAAACCGCGCGGAAACAGTGCCGAGCAGAATTCCAAACCAGAGACCGTTTAGGGAGAGCAGCACAAGTCCCGGCACAGCCAACAGGCAAGCCCAGCCGGGGGAACGCCCAAAGACCACCATGACTACGGCGAGGATGCCAAGGTTGTGGAAGAATATGATGATGTTGCGCCACACCATGCGAAGAACCTGGACTGTAAGCGGAACGCGAACCCGACCTATTATGTGCGCAGCATCGATAAATACCGTACTGCCTTCATTTATGAAGCTCGCGATCAGGCCCCATACTATGAAACCGGCGGCCAGGAACGGCAGGTAGTCCGAAACCTCTTGCTGGAATAGCCGAGTAAAGAGATACCCCAATGATCCGACCATAGCCCCCATGCTGATTGTGATCCACAAGGGTCCGAGTGTGGAGCGTCGATAGCGGCGGCGAATGTCGTACCAGCCAAGACGCAGCCAAAGATGCGGCGATCGGGTGCCAGTCACAAGATCTTGCAGGGCCATGCGGCCGGGCAGGCCAGGCAGCGAGAGGACCGGTTGAGATACGCGATTTCCGAACTCCACGGCAACGACTCCGGCGCTTGTCGGTTCACCCGTCTTTTGCTTGGGATGCAGTGCCTGCTTGGCGTGTGAGCGCTTTCCAATCTGGCGCGGCAACGCCATTCGTCTCCAAAATGGCCTTGCTGGTGCCGAGATGGTGCCCACCGGCGCTCCAAGTTCGAATTACGCGCATCGCGGGGACCAGTCAATTGAAAGGCATCCCAACCATCGAACATGGATGCGTCGGCGGGCTGGGGCAGAACTCGGCTACGATTGGGGACCTTGGAACGTGTGGCCAGAGCGCAACGGTCCTGACGAGTCCGATGACCGGGGATCCTCTCGGACTTGCAGGGCCTCCCAGATCTGGCAGAGCTACGATTGCTGGAGTGATCGAAGCCCAACGCGAGGAGGGTGTATGCTCCGGCCGTGCAAACTTGTGGGGTGAGGGGGAGATGGGGCGCGTAACCCAGATATTCGACAAAGCCCTGCAGCCTGGCGCGGAAATCGGCTGGTGATGGCTGCACGGGTTGGCAGTAGCCCGAGGCCCAATCTGCTGCCTTTCAGATTTGCCGGTAGCTAGCTAGACGGGATGGACGGTGGACGCGATCGTCAGGGTCCATTGACTTGTCTGCCTCTCCCACCCCTCCTAAGACGAGAGTCTAGGGCAAGAATTCTCATGACCAACCATATCCTTCCGTCGGGTCGGCGCGGACGACCTCCGGCCGAACTACTGTCGAGAATTGCCTCGACCGCGGCGTCTTGGAGCCGGAGCCGTTCTGTGTGGCTGGTCGCGGCTATAACCATGACTGCGCTTTGCCTGGCGTTGGTCCAATACCACCACTTTCTCGCATACCATGATCACACTAATTTTCGTGAAATGCTTCGGGGACAGGAGAATTTTCTTGAAGGTCACGTTGATTGGTGGGTTTGGCAAAGCAGGGTCCTATCGCCGATGATAGTGGCCGGACTTCGTGATTCTCTTGGGATCGATTACGCCGAGGCTTTTAGGCGTTTCGCATTTTTGTCATTCTTTGCTATCAACGCTCTCGCTGGCTTTGCCGCACTGGGGCTGCGTTGCTCTCTGGCGGTGTCCGTAGCGTACGTCGTCGCGGTGGCCGGGGCGCAGCTGCTATTGTTTCACTACTGGTGGTTCCCATGGACCAACGTGGAATGTATCTTGTTCTTCCTGCTCGTTTTTGCGCACCTTTTTCTGAAAGGTGCGCGCCTTAGTGTCAGTTACGCCATAATTTTCCTCATTTGGCTGTTCCACAAAGAGACGGCCATTTTTGTCCCGATTTGGATCATGGCCCGTCATTTGGCAAGTATCGAGCTTGCTTTCCACGGCTCTCGTGGCCGGTCGCTGGTCGCGTTCATCGCCATGTTCTGGCGGCGTACCGCGCTCACATTCGGGCTTTGCGTTGCTATGATAGCGTCTTCCATTTTTATTACTCACTTGATCAGACATGCACTCTTCGTGTCGCAGCACTACGGTGATGCGCCAAGCACCATTCTTTTCCAGTACTGGCAAATCGGGCGAAACGTTGAGTTCGTTTTCCAGTCTCTCTACCGGGTGCTGTCTCTCGACATGCGAGAATGGACCTATGGAGCAATCCTGTTCCTATGGATCAATGCTGTCGTTATAGCTATTTTCGTTACGGCCGCGCGCGCCGACGGGAAAAAACGGGAGAACCTTATGAGTATTTCTTTTCTTGCAGCGGCCTATTCCATCGTAGCGTTTGCCTTCGTAAATTTGCCGGAGGCTGACAAGTTTGTAGCCTATATTCCGATGTTCATGTTTGCGCATCTGGTAATAGTTCGAGATGACGCGGCCGAGTTGGGGAGTTGATCGGCGGTCAGCTCCGGACGAAATTCCACCCCGCGTCAGCGCCGCGTTCTTCGCTGCTGCAGCTTCCGCGTCAAGCGACGCGAACCAGAACTCGAGATGAACGGCGGCTCCTGTTATCCTCGAACCCGATGCGTCACGGCAACCTGTACACGGCTTTGGCGTTGGCCGTGAGGATCTGACGGGCGCGCTCGCGAGGCATCCCACCGGGCAAGGCCCGGAAGGGATCGTCGAAGTCCCAGTGTGGGTAGTCGGAGGCGAACAGCAGCCGGTCCCAGCCGATCCATTCCATCATATCCAAGACCTGCCTGCGGTCGGCCGGCTCCTCCATGGGCTGGGTGGTGACCCAGATGTGCTCGCGGATGTACTCCGAGGGCTTGCGCTTCAGGTGTGAAACCTCGCCGCGCATGCGCTCGTAGAGCTTGTCGAGGCGCCAGGCGAGCGGCGCCAGCCAGGCAAAGCCGCCCTCGACGATCACCACCTTCAGGCTCGGGAAGCGCTCGAACACGCCCTCGATGACGAGACTGGTGACGACGGTCTGGCACGAGGTGGAATGGCCCGCGCCCTCCTCAACGTAGTAGGACGGCCAGCCGGCGCCGGTATAGGGATGGCCGCTGGCGCCGAACACGTGCAAGGCCACGGGCAGCCCATGCCGCGCGGCGGCCTCGTAGACCGGCCAGTAGCGGCGGTTGCCCGCAGGCTCGGAGCTGCGCGTGAGCATGAACACCTGCGCGTAGGCCGGGTCGTCAGCGCAACGCTCGATCTCCCTGGCGGCCGCTGGGCCGTCCTCGTAGGGCACCACGATCGCGGAGCGCAGGCGCGGCTCCTGTTGCGTAAAGACCTCGCGCTGCCAGTCGTTGGTCGCGGAGGCGAGGGCCGCGGCGAGGTCGAGGTTGACCTCGCTCTGGCCGGTGACGCCCAGCGGCCCGAGGATGCCGAACGCCACGCCGTAGTGACCGAGATATTGCGCGCGGATCAGGTCGAGGTTGGAGCCCGGCGGCCCGCCGTCCTCGGGCCAGGCGTCGCGGCGGCAGGCGCGCGGCGCGGACTTCGGGTAGGGCTCGAAGCTCATGCCGTGGCGGCGGCGCGTGCCGTAGCTGGCTAGCACCTCCCACCAGCGTGCCGACATGTATGGCCTCAGATCGTCGACCGAGCCCAGCGCCGGGTGGACGTCGCCGTCGATGATGGCGAGCCGGGCCTGCGCATCGCGGCCTGAGCGCTGATCGGCGTCGGCTTCGGGTGCCAGCGGGGCATCGAGCATCATGTTGGCCTCTTCAGGCGAGGGTAGGTGGCGAGCGGGTTGTCGATCAGGATCTTCCTGCGCAAGTCGGGCGACAGACCGGCGGGCAGCATGGCATCGCCGTCGTATTGCCAGTGCGGGAAATCGGTCGCGAACAGCAGCATCTCGTCCGACTCCAGCTGATCCATGACTCGGCCAATGTGCGCCGCGCCGGGCGGGCCGTCAAACGGCTGCGCCGTCAGCCGAACGTGGTCGCGCACAATTTCTTCCGGCGGGCGGTCGATCCAGGGCACCTCGTTGCGCACGCCGCGCCAGAACTTGGAGAGGCGCCACAGGTAGGGCGGCAGCCAGGTGACGCCCGATTCGATCAGCACGACCTTGAGCTTGGGGAACTTCACGAACACGCCCTCGCAGACGAGGCTGCCGAGCTGGGTGTGGAAGCCGAGCGACTGGGCGGCGTAGTCCTCCAGGTAGTAGCTGGGCCAGCCCGAGCCGGTGACGGCGTGGTGATAGCTCGAGCCGGCATGGATGCCGACCGTGAATCCGTGGCGCTCGGCGGCGGCATAGATCGGCCAGTAGACCGACTTGCCGAGCGGCTGCTCGCCGAACACCAGCATCAGCACCTGAACAAAGCGGGGATCGCCGGCGCGGCGCTCGATCTCCGCCACCGCGCGCTCGGCCGATTGGATGGGGAGCACGACGGAGCCCCTGAGGCGCGCATCCTTGGCGAGCCATTCGGCCGCCAGCCAGTCGTTGACGGCGCGGGCGAAGGCCGCCGCCAGGTTCTCGTCGCGGAAGGCCTGGACCGGGAACAGGCAGTTGCAGATGGCGTGCGCGAAGCCGAAGCGGTCGAGGCTCGCCTGCGCGGCCTTGACTGGGTCAGCATCGGCGCCGCTCTCGCGCCAATCGGGGCGCCTGGTGAGCGGAGCGTTGGGCGGATAGGCAATGGTCTCCCACACGTCGATGCCGCGCACCTCCACGGTCTGGCGCCAGTAGTCGTCCATATATCGGCTGAGCTGCCGCGGCGTCGGGCTGCGCGGGTGGAAATCGCAATCGATGGCGCCGGTCCAATCGTCGCTCAAGCGCTTTTTCCTTTGCAACAGGGTTTGGCGGGCCGTGAAGCGACTCTAAGCGAGTTTGCGCGGTGCAGTCACGCTCACTCTCGTCATCCCGGCGCTGCGAGTGCCCGACAGGGCACGAGCGGGAGAAGGCCGGGATCCATGCACCGCGAGCCCGAGCGCATGCTGCAATGTGCATGGGTCCCGACCTGGTCCCGCTCGCACGCTTCGCATGCGAGCGGCGTCGGGATGACGAGGCAGGGGGCGAGCATTTGTACGCGGTGCGAGCCTCATGTAGCCTCTCTGAACGTCCGACGGAGATGCCGATGTCCGACTCGCAAACCATGGCCATGCTGGAGCGGCGGCGCATCGAGGCGGCGATCCTGAAGCATGTCTACGACACGCTGAAGGCGAGCAACGGTATCGAGATCGCGCAGAAGACCATCGCCGAAGCGGTGCGCAAGTCGGCCATGCAGCAGGCGGGCGAGATGGCGGCCAAGGTGGGCGGCGAGACGTCGCTCAAGACCTTCATCGACCGCCAGGAGCTGTGGACGCGCGGCGGCGCGCTGGAACGGGACATCATCGAAGAGAGCGCCACGCGCTACCGCTTCAATGTGACCCGCTGCAAGTACGCCGAGATGTACCGCGACATGGGGCTCGGCGAGATCGGCCACCTCCTGTCCTGCCAGCGCGACGGCACCTTCTGCGAGGGCTACGATGCCCGCATCAAGCTCGAGCGCACCCAGACCATCATGCAGGGCGCCAGCCACTGCGATTTCGACTACACGTTCGAGGCGGATAAAACGGGGGAAGATCCCGGATAACCTCGGCCCCGACCTGAAGGCCGGGGCCTCGGTTTCCGGGAACGCATCAAAGGAGCCGCAGACCCCTCCTGTTGCGTCCCCGGCCGGAGCGCCCGGGCTTGATCGAAGATCAAGGCCAGGGCGCGCAGAGCCGGGGTCTTCACCGGTGGCTTTGGAGCTCCGAGCCATGTACGAGAGGCCTCACAAGCTCTACTGGGTCTACATCATGGCCAGCGGCCCGCGCGGCGTGCTCTACGTCGGCATGACGAGCGACCGCGCGGGGCGCGCCTTGCAGCACCGCGAGCGCGTGCGCGAGGGATTCACCAAGCGTTACTGGGTCGGTCGGCTGATCTATTTCGAGAGGTACGAGGACGCTGCGGTTGCCGCTCGGCGTGAGCGTGCGCTCAAGCGTTGGCGGCGCGATTGGAAGATTGCGCTGATCGAGAAGCACAATCCCACTTGGCGGGACCTGTTCTCGGAAGTGCTGGCGGAGGAGGGGTTCGAGGTGTGAGGGCGTTCTGCAACACGCGGGAAGATCCCGGATAACTTCGGCCCCGACCTTGCAGGCCGGGGCCTCGGTTTCCGGGAACGCATCACCCCGGAAGCTTGTAGTCGGCGAACTTGGCGCGGAGGTCTTTCTTGGAGATCTTGCCGGTGGCGGTCATGGGGAGCGCGTCGACGAACACCACGTCGTCGGGGAGCTGCCACTTGGCGATCTTGGACTCGAGTACGCCGAGGATCTCGGCCTTGGTGGGGTTGGCGCCGGGCGCCTTCACGGCAACCAGCAAAGGTCGCTCGTGCCACTTGGGATGTGGCACGCCGATCACTGCGCAGTTGGCCAGCCCCTTGCAGGCGAGCGCGGCGTTCTCGACGTCGATGGAGCTGATCCATTCGCCGCCCGACTTGACCAGGTCCTTGGTGCGGTCGACGATCAGCAGCCAGGCGTCGGGCGTGATCTTGGCGACGTCGCCGGTGCCGAACCAGCCCTCGCTATCGATCTGCTTTCGGCCGGCTTCCTCGTTGTTGAAATAGCCCGACACGATCGCCGGCCCGCGCACGAACAGCTCGCCCGAGGTCTCGCCGTCCGGCGGCGCGCGGTTGCCCTTGTCGTCGATGACCTTGAGATCGACGCCGAACATCCGCCGCCCCTGCCTGGCGCTGAGCTTGGCGCGCTCCAGCGGCGGCCTGCCGCGCTCGTCGGGGCGGAACAGGGTGAGCGTGCCGACCGGGCTCATCTCGGTCATGCCCCAGCCGTGGGTGACCTCGATGCCGTAGTCGCGCGTCAGCGTGTCGATCATGGGTTGCGGCACGGCCGAGCCGCCGCTCAGGATCTGCGATAGCTTCTCAGGTTTGCGCCCGCGCTTCTTGAACTCGTCGATCAGGCCGAGCCACACCGTCGGCACGCCCCAGCCGGCCTCTGCGCCTTCGCTCTCCATCAGCTCGTAGAGCGTTGGCCCGTCGAGCCTGGCGCCTGGCAGGATCAGCTTGCACCCCGCGAGCGGCGCGATGTAGGGCAGGCTCCAGGCGTTGGCGTGGAACAGCGGCACGACAGGGAGGATCGTGCGGTTGTACGCGAACAGGTCGGGGCGCGTGGCGATCAGAAAAAAGGTGTGCAGCAGCATCGAGCGGTTGGAATAGAGCACGCCCTTGGGCTCGCCGGTGGTGCCCGATGTGTAGCAGAGCGCGCAGGCGGCATTCTCGTCGAACTCGGGCCACTCGATCGCAGGGTCCATCTCGGACAGCAGCCCTTCGTAGCAGAGCAGGCCGGCGAGCTGGCCGTTGGCCGGCATGTGCTCGCGGTCGGTCATCAGCGCATAGGTCTTGATGGACTTGAGCGCGGGCTTCAGCTTCTCGACCAGGGGAAGGAAGGTTGCGTCGAAGAACAGCGCCGTGTCCTCGGCGTGGTTGGCAATGTAGGTGATCTGTTCGGGGAACAGCCGCGGGTTGATGGTGTGGCAGACTGCGCCGATGCCGGCGATGGCGTAGTAGAGCTCGAAGTGGCGGTAGCCGTTCCAGGCCAAGGTCGCCACCCGGTCGCCCGGCTTGATGCCGAGGCCGATGAGCGCGTTGGCGAGCCGGCCGATGCGCTCGCGCGAGGCGCGGTAGCCGTAGCGGTGCAGCCCGCCCTCCACGGTCTGGGACACGAGCTCGACATCGGGGTAGACCTCGGCGGCGTAGTCGATCACGCTGGACACCAAGAGCGGCCGATCCATCATCATCCCGCGCAGCATTGGCATATTCCTCCCACCTGTGCTTTATGCTCCCAGACAATATCCCCCTCCCGAGCCCTGCGCCAAGCCGGGGCTGCCAGTCGACAATTTGAGCCAAAGAGGAGAATGCGCCGTGGCCATCGTGGAAACGCAGAAGCAGGGCGACGTGGCGGTGATCCGCATGGACAACCCGCCGGTGAACGCGCTGGGCCACGCGCTGCGCGTCGGGCTGGAAAAGGCCTTCAACGAGGCCAACGCCGACGCCGCGGTCAAGGCCATCGTGCTGACAGGGACCGGCAAGTTCTTCTCGGCGGGCGCCGACATCACCGAGTTCAGTACGGGGATGAAGGAGCCGTTCCTGCCGCCTCTGATCAATCGGATCGAAGAGGGCGCCAAGCCGGTGGTGGCGGCCATCAACGGCACCGCGCTGGGCGGCGGGCTGGAGCTGGCGCTCGGGTGCCACTATCGCGTGGCAGCCAAGGATGTGCGGCAGCTGGGCCTGCCGGAGATCAAGCTCGGCATTCTGCCTGGTGCCGGCGGCACGCAGCGGCTGCCGCGCGCCATCGGCGTCGAGCCGGCGCTGCAGCTCATCACCACCGGCACCTTCATCGATGCCGCAAGAGGCGCGGCACTCGGGTTGGTCGACAAGGTTGCGGACGGCGATGTGGTGGCGGCAGCGGTCGCCTTCGCCAAGGAGCAAGTCGGCAAGCCGCCGCGCCGCATCGGCGAGAAGACGATCGACAAGGCTTCGATCCCCGCCGGCCTGTTCGAGAAGGCGCGCGCCTCGATCGGCCGCCACCCGAGCGGCCCAGTTGCGCCCAAGGCCGCCATCGATGCGATCGAAGCGGCCGCCGTCCTGCCGCTCGCCGAAGGCGCGGCGCGAGAGCGCCAGGCCTTTGCCGAGACATCGGGCAGCCCCTATGCCCGCGCGCTGCAGTACGCGTTCTTCGCCGAGCGCAAGGCGGCAGATCTTCCGGGCATCGGCCGCGAGACAAAGCTGCGCGACATCAAGACGGTGGGCATCCTCGGCGCCGGCACCATGGGCACCGGCATCGGTCTTGCCTTCCTGAATGCGGGCTATCCTCTGACCATCGTCGAGACTACGCAGGAGGCGCTCGACAAGGGCGTGGCCCGCGTCAAAGACACGCTCGATGCCAATGTAAAGCGCGGGCGCGCCACCGAGGCGCAGGCCAAGGAGCGCATGGCCAAGCTCTCGCCGTCGCTGAAGCTGGAGGACCTGGGCGGTTCCGATCTCATCATCGAGGCCGTGTTCGAGAACATGGCGCTGAAGAAGGAGATCTTCGCCAAGCTCGACAGAATAGCCAAGCCCGGCGCCATCATCGCCACCAACACCTCGACCCTCGACGTGAACGCGATTGCGGCGGAGACGAAACGGCCGCAGGACGTCGTGGGCCTGCACTTCTTCTCCCCCGCCAACATCATGCGGCTGCTCGAGATCGTGCGCGCCGAGAAGACCGCGCCGGACGTGATGGCGACGTCGATGGCAATTGCCAAGAAGATCGGCAAGGTCGGCGTGCAGGCCGGGGTGTGCGACGGCTTCGTCGGCAACCGCATGCTGGCGGCCTACGGCAACGAGGTACAGGCCATATGCCTGGAAGGCGCCATGCCGCAGGAGCTCGACGGCGCGCTAGAGACCTGGGGCATGGCCATGGGGCCGCTGGCGGTGGGCGACCTCGCGGGCCTCGACGTCGGCTATCGCGTGCGCAAGGAGCGGAAGCTCACGGGCGAGGCAGCGCAGTTCGCGCGCGTGCCCGACAAGATCGTGGAGATGGGCCGGCTCGGACAGAAGACGGGCGCCGGCTACTACAAGTACGACGCCAACCGCAAGCGCCAGGTCGACCCCGAGATCGAGGCGCTGATCCGCGCCGAGGCCGAGTCCCTGCAGATCAAGCAGCGGCCGATCCCGGCCGACGAGATCGTCGAGCGCTGCCTGCTCAGGCTTGCCAACGAGGGCGCCAAGATCCTGGAGGAGGGCATTGCGCTCCGCGCCAGCGACATCGACACCATGTACCTCAACGGCTACGGCTTCCCGGCCTGGCGCGGCGGACCGATGTGGCAGGTCGACAACATCATCGGCATGAAGCCCGCGGCCGACAAGATCAAGGCCTACGAGGCCAAATACGGCGCCCGCTGGAAGATCGCCCCGCTGATCGCCCGCCTCGCCGCCGAAGACGGCACCTTCGCCGCGCTCGACAAGAAAAAGTAGGTTGGGTCAAGGCGAAGCCGCAGACCCAACATCGTCGTGAAGTCGTGAAATCGCCAAGTCGTGAAATCGACTTCACGACCTTACGAATTCACGATTTCAAGCGAGTCTTGTTGGGTCATCGCTTCGCTCGACCTAACCCACGCCTGACTGGCACAGAATCGCGATGAGATCGGAAACAAGGAGGAGGTTGGACGGACTTGTTTGGAAGGGACGCGCCCGCATAGCCGCAGTCATTACTCTGGGTCTTATGGTGGTGGGTGCGGTGTACGCTTACGCCTATTGGCCTGACCCTGTGGTCGAAACGCGAATTGTTTCAGGCGTGGTGACAAACTGGACGAGGGCGCAGACGGATCATGGTGCCGGTGCTCTCGTCATATGGGTATCACTCGATGACGGTCGCGATATCACGATCGCACAACCGCCGCTGGACATTCCTCGGCGCGGCCCTGCCGAGGTAGAGGAACGACGCCACGGATCTGGGCGGATAACCTTCCGATGGGTAAAGGCAAAATTGGATTGAGGAGTTGGTTGGGTTAGGGCCGAAGGCCCGTAACCCAACATATCCAAGGTACCAACTTGTGATCCTGGGTACCGGGTCTCGCCCTAACGGGCTCGCCCGGCATGACAAGGTGAGCCCGAGGGCTGCGACATGGCAGACGATGCAACAGGCGTCACGCTCCCCCTCGATCTCGGCTGGGGCGATATCCGCGAGGGGGTGCGGCGTATCTGCGAGCGGTTTCCCAACGAGTATTGGGTGAAGCTGGATCATGAGGGCGCCTATCCGACCGAGTTCGTGCAGGCGTTGACCGAGGCCGGCTATCTGTCGGCGCTGATCCCGGAGGAGTACGGCGGCTCGGGGCTGCCGCTCAGCTCGGCCTGCGCCGTGCTGGAGACCATCCACGACAGCCCCTGCAACGCCGCCGCCTGCCACGCGCAGATGTACACCATGGGCACCGTGCTCAGGCACGGCAGCGAGGCGCAGAAGAAGAAGTACCTGCCGGGCATTGCTTCGGGTGAGCTGCGGCTGCAGGCCTTCGGCGTCACCGAGCCGACCACCGGCTCCGACACCACGCAGCTCAAGACGCGCGCCGAGAAGAAGGGCAACGACCGCTACGTCGTGAACGGCCAGAAGGTGTGGACCAGCCGCGTGCTGCACTCCGACCTCATGCTGCTGCTCGCCCGCACCACGCCCGCCGACAAGGTCAGGAAGCGCTCCGAGGGCTTGTCGGTGTTCCTTGTCGATCTGCGCGAGGCCCAGGGAAAGGGCGTCGAGATCCGCAAGATCGATGCCATGCTGAACCACAACACCTGCGAGGTGTTCCTCGATAATCTCGAGGTGCCGGCCGAGAACCTGATCGGCGCGGAGGGCCAGGGCTTCCGCTACATCGTCGACAGCATGAACGCGGAGCGCATCCTGATCGCCTCGGAGAGCCTGGGTGACGCCCGCTACTTCATCCGCCGCGCGAGCGACTATGCGAAGGAGCGCATCGTGTTCGGCCGGCCGATCGGCCAGAACCAGGGCGTGCAGTTTCCCATCGCGCGGGCGCACGCGCAGACGGCCGCCGCCGAGCTGATGGTGAAGAAGGCCGCGGCGCTGTTCGAGGCCGGGCGCGACTGCGGCGCGGAAGCCAACATGGGCAAGATGCTCGCCGCCGATGCTGCCTGGGCGGCGGCGGAAGCCTGCCTGCAGACCTTCGGCGGCTTCGGCTATGCGCGCGAGTACGGCATCGAGCGCAAGTGGCGCGAGACGCGGCTCTATCAGACGGCGCCGATCTCGACCAACATGATCCTCGCCTACATCGCCCAGCATGTCCTCGGCCTGCCCAGGTCGTATTGAGGCTGTAGCCAGCCGTTAACGGTTGCATGGGCCTGACAAATTTGGCCGCTGGCGCATTCTTTGTCTCGTGGGTACCTGGGGTGCCTGAGACGCCGCCAAGCCGCTGTAAGGCCCTCCGCAGGCGCCCTGGCGCCGAAATTTTCGGCGATCCTCCGGGAGGAAGGACGCGGCGGCCCAAGGCTCCGCCTCGTTAGCCAGTCAACCTCGGCCAGGCGCCGCGTCGATGTCGGTTGCCGCATCAACCGGGCGCCTGGCGCCGAACATGCAATGAAGGGCTGGCGCGACCCTCCGGGGCGGTCAAGTGCGCCTCACCGGCTTTCAAGGATGGCCACCCGCTCCAATGGTCCGGGACCTTCAGCGGCAATTTGGGATCGGGCACCTTTGCGCGGCAGGCAGGACAGCCGTTGCGGCGGCGCCAAGCGCAGCTAACCCGAAGTTCCCCGCGAAAAACCGAGGTTGATCCTTGAAATGTTGAGTCGCGGCAGTCGATTGCGAGTCTCAGCTCAATTTTCATACATAGGATTTGTACCCATGCAATGCCCTCAATTCGGG
>Ga0247727_10013456_pt1 | contig 13796 bp, 15 predicted proteins | sample WisWelCaveWW1625_FD_202498 | JGI IMG/M metagenome (GOLD analysis project Ga0247727, IMG submission 202498) | Biofilm microbial communities from Wishing Well Cave, Virginia, United States - WW16-25 | ecosystem: Environmental > Aquatic > Deep subsurface > Groundwater > Cave microbial mat | place... | reverse complement strand
CTCCGCATAACGGGGGCCTTTTTTTAATATATGCCGATTAAGATTTTAATGGTTTGTTTGGGAAACATCTGCCGCTCGCCGGTAGCAGAAGGTATTCTCCGGCAAAAGGCGAAAGAACGAAAATTAAACATCCTGACCGATTCAGCCGGAACATCTGCCTTTCACATCGGGGAAAAACCGGACAACAGAATGATCCTCATCGCAAAACGGAATGGAGTCGACATTTCTGATTTGCGCGCCCGACAAATTCAGGTCGGCGATTTTGAAGAGTTCGACCTGATCTTCGCGATGGACCGTGACAATTACCTGAATACTTTGGCCCTTACGCAAAATGAACTCCAACGGAAAAAAGTAAAGTTGATTCTCAATGAATCAAATCCCGGCTCAGACAACGAAGTACCAGATCCATATTTTGGCGGCGATGAAGGATTTCAACACGTCATTGATATTCTCAATCCCGCCATTGACAAACTCATCAGCAGAATGGATGTCTGATCAGAAAATCTATATCATCCCGCTTCCAATCAGCGAGAGCGCGCTAGAGAAAAGTGTACCTACGCTCAATCTGCAAATTATGTTGACTTTGCGGCATTTTGTTACAGAAAATATTAAAACAGCACGAAGATTTTTGCGCAAAGCCCATCCCAATTTTCCGATCGACAGTTGCCTTTTTTATGAATTGGACAAACACAATGACTATTCCATTGATTCTGAAATCACCAAGGCACTCGAAGCTGGACTTTCACTGGGTCTGATGTCAGAAAGCGGTTATCCAGGTGTTGCCGATCCAGGGAATAAATTAATCCGTCTGGCGCATCAGCAACACATTCAGGTTGTCCCCCTCGTAGGTCCGTCATCCGTGATAATGGCTCTGGCAGCAAGCGGATTGAACGGACAATATTTCACATTTCGTGGTTACTTATCCAACGACAATCAAGAAAGGACTAGTCAATTGAATGACCTGCAAAAGGAGATTCAAAAGACAGGCGCCACCCAGATTTTTATCGAAACACCCTTTCGGAACCAACGATTTTTTTTGGAAATTCTTGACGTACTGGATGCTTCGCTAAAATTATGCGTTGCAATGGATATCACAGGAACCAATGAATTCATCGTGACCAAAAAAATTTCCGAATGGAAAACGATCAAACGCGATTTCTCAAAACTTCCTGCTATCTTCCTCCTTGGAAAATAACATCAACATACAAAGAATGAATACAGAATTTGAAATTTTTCGCAAAGGGAGAGAATTACTGGTGAATGAAACTATTTCCGGACTCACCCTCGAACAAGTAAACGAAATTCCCAAAGGTTTTAACGGCAACATCATTTGGAATCTAGGCCATATGGTAACCACCCACCGTGGACTTGTTTATCAGTTAGGCGGTCATCCATCCGGTATGGAAAAGCCCTTTATTCTTAGATATGCTAGAGGAAGCAAGCCTGAAAATCCAGTCGATCAGGCGGAATTTGATTTCATCAAAAGTCGATTACTGGAACAGGTCTCAGAATTTGAACTCGATTTGAAAGCAGGCATTTTTTTGAATCCATACAAAACGTTCGTAACAATGACTGGGTTTGAGATTACAGACCACACATCGGCCGTAGCGTTCAGTAATTTTCACCAAGCCGTTCACATCGGCTATATTATTGCTCTTAAGCGTTCACCTGGTTGAACATTTTCAACCTTCACAAAGCTTCTGGCTTTCGAGAAACCTGGATCTCTACATCTTGATGAAGGAGGAACGGTAAACAAACGTGTCGCCCGTCGCACAGATGAACCACTCCCCCGCGGGAAGGTCAGCTATGTGCAAAGTTGTCGACTCGGCCGCGTTCCACGGTACTGTTTTCCAAATTTTGCCATCAAGTCCAACAATACTCAGACTAATTATTTCCAAGAAAGATGGCGACGAAAGGATGATAAGATCATCGGCCGGATTCGGATAAATCAATAAACCAATCGTTCCTTCCTCATCAACCGAAGCGCCCACATAGGCGTAGCACGCCGAGGTATCGATACATCCCAGTTCAGTGACAACAACCGCATAATTCCCATCAACCGCTGGCACAAAATCTGCAGATACTGCCCCTGGAACAGGAGTCATCGAAGGACACGTCACCCATTGAAAAGCAGACCCAGTTGCATTTGCGTGGAGCGTTGATCCAGCCACAACACTTATATCTGGTGTAATGACCGTTACGTCAATGGTCATTATACTATCGCAACCACTCGTGTTTGGTATGGTATCCATATAGGTGCCACTCACAGCGTAGGTTTCATCTCCGCTTGGGACCGTGTATGAAAAACAATCCCCTGCAGGAAAAGAACTTGTGCTTGCAGAGCAGGATTCGCCTGTAACCACAATTTCATCAAAACCCATAATGCCAACCGCAATTGCAGCGCCAGTCAAAGGAGTAGACACCCGGAAACCAAGATAGTAGGTCGCATAACTACCAGCTCCGGACAAGTCAATTACTTCGTCGTGCCAGATGTTGTCGTCCGTATTGAATGTGGCGATGGTATTCCACACACCTCCCGCAGATTCTTTGTAAACGACTTCAATTTGGGACGATTCAAACCAGCCCGGTGCGCCAAAACTGATGCCGTTGTCGACAAAATAGCGGAATGTTAATGTCGGTGATCCGGTATATATACCAAAGTCCATTTCCGGTGAAACCAAGGTAATCGTGCTGTCAGCAGATTGCAGCATTGCGCAAAACATTCCCATTCCTGGCGTCAGCGTCGTTCCAGAACCTGAACCGTCGTCGGCAAAGAGATTGTCTCCGAGATTTCCTTCCTCGTCATAAAGCGATACATCCGGGATAATCTGGCTCAGAGTAAACGATTCAAAGTCGCCAAGATAAGTACCCGGTGTAGCCGGATCGAAAGGTTCTATTCCAGTTTGCGCGTCGAGGTTAAGCTGGAAAAGCAGGGCGAAGGCAAGCCAAATGTGTTTTTTCATAGCAGGAAATTGAGGATCAAAGTTGATAATAATTTAGTCTCAAGTCAAGACATAATTGCTATGGAGCCAAGATCTAACAGATAGATCCAAAAATGAAATTTGCTTTACAAAAATTTCGTCTTATCTTCGGGACAAACCAACAGAAATGAAAAAACTGATCGTTGAATTTATTGGAACCTTTTTCCTCGTTCTCGCAGTCGGACTGACCGGGAATCCACTTGCCATCGGAGCTATGCTGATGGTAATGGTGTATGCAGGGGGTCACATTTCCGGAGCGCATTATAATCCAGCCGTTTCATTAGCTATGATTATTCGCGGAAAGCTCTCGGCAAATGAAGCTGTGAAATATATTGTCGCGCAAGTACTGGGATCATTCGCTGCCGCATTTTTGATTTATTCTATCGATCCGGGAAAATTATTTGCGCTCGAACCGATAAAGGACTTTAATATCTTAAAACCTCTGGCTATTGAGATGGTCTGCACATTCGCGTTGGTATACGTAATACTCAATGTTGCGACCCACTCGAAAACTGCTGGAAATAGTTTTTATGGGTTGGCGATCGGATTTACGATTACTGCTTGTGCCTTTGCGGGTGGTCCGTTTTCGGGAGGAGCGTTTAACCCCGCCGTTGCCACGGGTCCGTTGTTGACAGAAGTTATTGCCGGAAATACAGATAGCGCCCAATACATTTGGATATACATTTTCGGCCCCATTGCCGGTGGCTCCGTAGCGGCACTGCTGTTCAAATACCTGAATCCTGAAGAGCACTGAGTCTTTCGAAGAGAAGTGATGTTGAAATATTTTTGAACATATTCGACCTTCTTTGATTCTCAATCGCCGAACCTGATGTCGGCAGAGGACGCGATGTTAAACTATTTTGATTGAATACACTGGTTTGGGTAAATAGAGCGACCGACTTATTGAATTGTTGCAACTATGAGTGGGCTGAATGTTCGACTCTCTCCGCAGGTAAATCTCGATTATCCGTATGTTTACCTTGCTATACATTGTGTTGATAAGCAGATATTTACATATTATTTTTACTTCCGCATAGTCGATTGCCGAATTCTCATTTATCCACAAATTTCTAACAAACAGCAATAACAACTCGACAGCTCCATATCATTGTAGATAAAATTTTTCCTTATGTCAATCGAATCAACAGCCATATACACAACCGAGGAAGGCTGCAGAAACTATCTAAAAACCCATAGGGAAAAAGTAGGAATTATTTGTAAACGGTGTTCTAGAACACATCATCTTTGGATTCAGAGCAGATCTCTTTGGCGTTGTCAGTGTTGTTCCTTTCAAACCACGCTCAAAAGCGGAACATTATTTGAATCTACCAAACTGCCACTTGTGAAATGGTTCTCAGCCCTGCGATTATTGTGTAATAACAAAAAGGGAATTTCTGCGTGTGAAATGAGACGTCAACTGGGCCTCAAGAGATATGAGCCAGTATGGTATATGATGCATAAGATCAGAATGGCGATGAAAAATTATAACGTGGCGATTTGCAACCCAGTGGAATTATTAGCTCGTGAAATTGCGCTTACGCGCTGCGTTTCTGTCCGCAAAAGTGGAAATTCCAATAGTCGCAATTCGACACCTATCCATCTCCTAACTATTCTAGAGAATAATGCCAATTTTGAATCAACGGGTGGTATCAGACTCCATATCTCGTCTTATGAAAATTTGAATTACGATCAAATTCACAAGCAGGCAACATCACTTTTGGGAATTTCATATGATAGGCGCAATTCTCGGGCAAAAAAAATAATTCAACCACGAGGAATACTGTTTTCTGATGATTGTAGTGTGATTCAGTCTATCAAACCTTCGAAATGGTGGATATCGAAATCGCTAATCAATCTTCACCGGATACTGAATGGAATCCACCACCTCGTTTCGAAAAAATATATGCAGCTTCACCTGGATGAATTTACCTTCAAATTTAATAATCGTTTTCAAGGTGATCTTAGTAATTTTCTAATAATCAATTCGTTGAACATAAGAGTGGAAACATCCGGATAATCAACTATTATGGCGTGATCATTTCATTCGGCGCAGTAAAAACCCCTGCAAAATCAAAGTCGCCGATATCTCATCCACTAATCCCTTATTTCGTCTTGCCATTTTTTTTAGTCCTGAATCGATCATCGTTTGCCTTGCCATCTTTGACGTAAACCGTTCATCGTAAAGTTCCACTGAAACATTTACGTTCTTTTCAAGGTGGAGCTTCAACTTCCTGACTGCCTCACTTGTGTCAGTATCCGCTCCGTTCAGCTGCTTCGGCTCACCGATTACAATAACCGATACCTTTTTTTGTTCGGCATAATTCTTCACAAAATTCACAATCTCAGATGTAGCAACCGTCGTTAGGCCGGATGCAATCATTTGCAATTCGTCGGTCACCGCAATGCCGCATCGTTTGATGCCGTAATCAATCGCTAGAATTCTGGTCATCAAATCTGTTTTTCCTTGACTTCTTTCCGAACAACTCAATAATTACGATGCAAACCAAAAATCCGATGGCAAGCGCCAACCACGGATTCAGTCCGAGAGAAGCTGGAATTGTACCTGCTGTCAACCCAATTCCGGCGACTGTCAAAGCGTAAGGCATTTGTGTTTTTACGTGATCAAGATGGTTACATCCACTTGAGAGCGAAGACAGAATTGTCGTATCTGATATTGGAGAACAATGGTCTCCGAGTACTGCTCCGGCAAGGACACAAGAAACTGTGTTGTAGAAAATGGCCATTGATTCTGCGTGGTTTAATCCATTTATCGAATCCTGGCAAATAAGCCATCCTGTCGGCAATATCAACGGATACATTAGCGCCATAGTGCTCCAGGACGATCCTGTGGAGAAAGCAACTAATCCGGATAGGACGAATGTCATACCGGGCAACATCCAAGGCGAAATTGTGCCGTCTAATAGGCTCGTCAAAAAGTGTGCGGTGTGCATCTCGGTCGTCAGCTCCGAGAGTGACCAGGCCAAAACAAGAATGATAAGGGGCGGAACCATCGTTTTGAATCCAAGCATCGCTGTTTCAACGCTACTTTTCAAATTCAGTGTTCGACTCGCCATTGACAAGCCCATCGCGGTAAGGAGAGCACACATCGAGGCCCAAAGTAGGGAAGAATAAGAATTCGAAGCGCCAATAATAGTGCCGACTTTTTGACTGATTGTTTGGGGTTGATGTTCGAGTAGAGATACGTTATTCCAGATATCTGCCCAGGACCGGATATGAAGATTCGGATCCATTCTTATTAACTGCGTTTCGAGATTCTCAAATCCGGTAAAGACCAGACCAGCGACTGTTCCGAAAACGATTACCACAATCGGAATAACTGCATTAAATGCGTGAGGAATTGTTCCCTTTCCAGGTTCGATGTCTTTAAATTCTGTTAGGTCGCCCATATTTTCATCGGGATTGATGACCTGACCTTTTCTAGCGCGTTTCTCGGCGGACAACATAGGGCCAAAATCCTTTTCTCGCCAAATCAGCCAGAATATAAACAAAAGCGTAAGAAGTGGATAATACGCATAAGCCAGACTGTTCAAAAAGATGGAATAAACTCCTTCGCTAATTTCAGGTCCATTCGCATTAATCTCAGCAACACCACTACTGATACACGAAAGTTCATATCCTATCCACGTGGTGACGAACGCGATTGCAGAAACTGGCGCCGCGGTAGAGTCTACAATATACGCCAATTTTTCCCGAGATATTTTTAACTTGTCTGTGATCGGTCTCATAGTATTTCCGACGACCAGGATGTTCGCATAATCATCAAAGAAAACTGCGACGCCCATTGCCCAGGTAGCCAACTGACCATTTCGCGCATTGTTGGCAAATCGGGAAATAACATTAAAGACTCCTTTCATTCCGCCATTTTTTGCAATGAGCGCGACAATACCACCGATGAGGATGGAAAAAACGAGAACTGACAAATGGTCTCGGTTGTTCAATGCTTTCAAAACATACGTGTCTATTATCGCGAGGAAGCCAGTAAATAACCCAGAAAATCCATCGGCATAAACAGCCAGAATAACTGATCCAACCAGAATACCCGTAACCAGGGAAAAAATAACCTCTTTGAAAATCAGCGCTAGAAAAATTGCGATCAGTGGAGGCAAAATGGATAGCCAAAGCGGGATGACCGATGGATTGATCGATTTGATCTTGAAATGATAGAAAGTCAGTATCTCATCGGTTTTGAAAACTGGCTCGATGTATTTTTGCGGACCGTCACTTTTTACCCATAACGTGTCAACACCATTTTCAGTCAATTGCAAGAAATAAGGTGGAATTGAATCTGTCTCTTTGCTCAGGTTGACTCGCGTGGGAAGATCAGAAAAAACGACGGCAGGAATTTTGAGATGTACAATCGGTTGGGCGTTCGCCAGTGATGCGCTAAAAATCAGAAAGACCAGCGGCAACCGCATATTGGAAATTAATTACCCGCATTAAATGCCTCCAGAAAGATTTTGTTGATGGAGTCTTTCATTTCCGGCTTGACAAAGTGATCATTGATTTCCTCAACATCTACGGGTTCGTACTTTTCACCCTGCCATTCGTGCCTTATGGCGACAAGTCCCACGTCCAGATCGCGGTAGCCGATTAGTAGGTCATTGGTTCCCGATTCGGTTGTACGCATTTCCATCAGCATTCCAAGGTATTGGTTAGCGATGAGATATCCACCGCCTAGATTTGCTTTCACCACCATCAACTGATGTACAGGAACTCCGTACAGACCCGGTACCATTTCGATGATAAATCCTTCGGAATATTCCTTTCCCGGCAAGTACTTAAATACGCGAAAATACCGGGCGTCGCAAGGCGCGTAGGCAAGTGACGTATCGCCTGGAATGGTATCCGTTCTGCTGCAAATCTTCAGCTGCTCCATAACTCTTATTGCTGCAATATCAAGCGCTGGTTGGTCGTCGTTGATGATAAAAATTTCCGGCTTAAAGGGAGTTATGGCCACGTCCTCTTTTGGCTCAGCAGGTGGAGCCGAGCAGGCGAGAAAAACGACCAACAGAAAGCAGAATTGAGGACTTCTTTTCATTTGTCCAGCTTAATGATATCACCGGTAATCTTAATTTCCTGGGTCAACTTTGGATTTCCTTTGTAACTCACTTTGCCACCGGAAAAAATCAAAACATCGAGTGTTGCTTTGCCGGTTACTGTAACCTCGCCTCCTGTGCGGATTTTCGCTACGATGTCTTCGGAATCCATCAGCAACGCGTATAAATCACCGCCGGCAAACACGTTATACTCGGCCTTTGACGCTTTACCACCGATTCTCATTGAACCACCCTTACTGATAGCTGCAAATAATGTTCTGCACGAAATGTCGCCGACGATATGGCCGCCCGATGCAACTTCGAGTCCTAGGCTATCGCTTTCAACCGCTGTCATAAGTTTTACGAAAGCGCCGCGGCGGACGTCAATTCCTGAAAGACTTTTGCACCAGATATCCAGTGTGATGTCGTGTTCGTGAAAATTATCTCCCTTGATGGAAATATTCAACTCACTTTTTACGACTTCAATGACAATGTCACTATCTACAATCGAGGAATCGTTGTTTGTTACCTCGATCTTTTCTGCATCACCTTGATGAATATTGATCTTCAGGTTTCCCAGAACCTTGATCTTTGTAAATGGGTCAATGTCAACTCCAAAACATATCGTCGAAGTTGAGAGGGAAACGAGAATCAGGAAAATGCGGATTGATTTTTTCATATGGATGGTGGAAAAACGGTTGATGATTTAAGTAAAACGGATTGAAATTTCTCTTCATTAAGACCCGTTGGGATTTTGTGGCCCTCGAACCACCCCTTTATGACCTCTGTAGGCATATTTCCTGTAAGTGTATCGGAAGCCATAGGACATCCGCCGAAACCGCGAAGTGCTCCGTCAAATCGACGGCAACCTGCATCAAAGGCAGCAGCCAGTTTGCCTGAAACTTGTCCGGGGATTGAATGCAAATGTGCCCCAACTTCAACACCTGAGAGTTCGGGGAGAAGTTCACCGAACATCAGCGAAATATTTTCAGGATTTGAAACCCCTGTGGTATCTGCCAAGGAAATAATTTTAACACCGAGTTCATTACTTAATCGATGGCTCCACGTAAGACCAATCTCCGGTCCCCAGGTATCCCCATACGGATTGCCAAAGGCCATCGAAATGTAAACCACCATTTCCTTTCCAGTGTTGATACAAATGTTTTGAATTTCTTCTACTCGGCTCAGCGACTCGTCGATCGTAGAATTTGTGTTTCTCTGCTGAAAGGTTTCAGAAATGGAAAAAGGGAACCCCAAATAGGAAATTTTTTCGAATGCCGAAGCTTCCTCTGCACCCCTTCTATTGGCAACAATGGCCAGCAAGCGGGTTGATGTCCCAGTGAGATCCAGCTTATCCAAAACCTGCGCGGTGTCCTTCATCTGTGGTATCGTTTTGTGTGAAACGAAGCTTCCAAAATCAAGTGTATCGAAGCCGGTGCCGAGCAATTCCTGAATGTAGCTGATCTTGACATCCGTTGGTATGAAGTCGTGTAAACCCTGCATTGCATCGCGTGGGCATTCAATTATTTTTACCTTGCTCAAGAATCGCTCTGTTAATATTGCGTACTAATTTAGGCCCTTCGTAAATATAACCTGTAAACACTTGAATCAAATCTGCTCCTGCTGCTAATTTTTCAAGTGCGTCCTTGGGAGAATGAATTCCACCTACACCTATTATTGGAAATGATTTACCCGACTTTTGCGCGAGGTAACGTATGACCCGATTGCTTTTAGCATATACGGGCCGGCCACTCAATCCTCCATTACCAATGCGTTTGAGATTTTCCTCTGGCTCTTTAAGGTTATCCCTCGCAATGGTGGTATTGGTGGCTACAACTCCATCAAGTTTAAGGCTTTTTACAATATCGACAATATCATCAAGCTGCCCATCCGTGAGATCCGGTGCGATCTTGAGGAGAATTGGCTTCGGTTTGCTTTTTGACCGATTCTCCATCTGTAACCTCGAGAGGAGAGCTTTTAAAGGCTCCTTTTCCTGTAGATCTCGAAGATTGGGTGTATTGGGCGAGGAGACATTCACAACAAAATAATCGACGTGGTCAAACAACGTTTGAAATGCCTTCACATAATCCTCTGCGGCAAGTTCATTTAGGGTGGCCTTATTTTTTCCGATGTTCCCGCCGACAATGAGGCTGGATTTTCTTTTTCGAAGTCTATTCGCAATGCTCTCGGCTCCATCATTATTGAAGCCCATTCGATTAATTAATGCGGCGTCACCGTGTAGGCGAAATAACCTTGGTTTTTCATTGCCGGGCTGTGCAACTGGTGTGACGGTTCCAATTTCAATAAATCCGAAGCCGTAATCCTCAAATTCATCCACGTTCAGGGCATTTTTGTCAAATCCTGCAGCCAGCCCAACAGGGTTTTTGAATTTCAATCCGAACAATTCGCGCTCAAGCTTTGGATTATTCAGCACATACATTTTACGCCGAAGGGGTTTTACAAAAGGAAATCTGGCCGAAACGCGCATCAAGCGGAATACAAAATGATGAATGAACTCGGGATTGAAGAGAAACAAAAAAGGCCGGATTATCCTTCGGTACATTCAGAAATTGTTCTTGGATGCATTGACGTCGGGGATCACCATTTTCCTTTTGGACCTTTAAAGACACCGCGGGTATGTTTAATTTTCCGGGACCGTTTAATGGTAATGTTTCGCACCAACGACAGGTTCAGAAATATGTAGGAATCATTTTGCTTTCTGTCGCCTCTGATTTCACCTGGAAGTGTCTTACCGGGAAATTCCTGACTAGAGGGATCGGACATTACGACAGACATCGAACCGTAGGCCTCATAGAGTGCAACTTTGTCGTAATACACGCCGCTAACATCGTCCAGGTAGTCCGTGAACGTCTTCGTCCAGGTCAGCTCGACAGTTAGTCTCCAGAGCGCATCAATGCCATATTTGAAACCAAGGCCGAACGGCATACCCAGTCCCAGCGCAATGGGCGATCCGGGGGGCATTAATCCGTAAGGTTTTGGTCCACCTGGCAGGCCCTGTCCTTCTGTTCCAAGCGGCCTTAGAAGAGGCCCACCTGGAAACTGAGGCATATACATAAATGCCGAAATACCTCCAATTGCGTACAAGAGGTTGTTCTTGTTGCGGTGTCCTTTGAGTCCTGAAATACTATAACGCTTGCCAAAATGTTCGCTGCTCCAGATAATAAATTCCAATGTTTGAGAAAATTCAAGCAAGTGCGTGTGCACTCTCAGATTTCGGTAATTGCGATGAAACTCCTGCGTTAGCGCATCGTCGCCTTTTAGCATCCCATACTGTATAAGCGATTTTGTGCACCAGAGCGAACGGAACCTGCGCCGGTAGCCAACATGAAAGGATGGCCGGGTCATAACAAATTCCAGGTCGAGGGGACTGTAGTCCTGACCAATTGTATTCAATCCACCCAAATCCGATAAAAAATTTGAAATTCCAATGCCGAAGAGTAACTCCCTCTTCTGATGTTTCCAATAGTCTGAGGTTGTAAAATGCGTCGGTTGCGCATACGAAGTAGTCGCACAGAAATAGGCAAAAATGCACGAAAAGAAAGTAGCTAAAGTAGGCCTCATACACCGAGCGAAACAGTCACAAATGTACACTATTTGCGGGGTTTATAAGCAAAACCCGAGAGGCTAAAGGGAAAAACTTAATAACGATAGTTGAAAACTATCGGTACGGGTGATTTAGTTCAACAATACGTATCTTAACGGATTTAGCTTGACAACTTCGCCGTCTCGGGATTTTCCACGGATGTTCTCAAAATAGATGTTCTCACCGACCATCACACGGTCCATTGCCGCTTTCATTTCCTCGTTGAGCTGGTTGCCCTCCTGTTCAAAAACTCTCCCACTTGGACCTTCGACGAGATGTAACTCGAAATGTACGATGCTCACATCTGCTTCTGTGGTCAGTCCACCCAAATCGAACAACTCCTCTCGTGTAATCGGTCCACCAATTTTTCCTGAAATCCGAGGATGAATGGACATATGACTGAATCCATTGCGCTCAATTTCGATTCCAACGGATTCGACGCGCGCGTTGACTTCGTTCACACCAATGTCCGAAACCGGTTGCACTTCCACCGGCTGATCCACTGCCTCGGCAGGTACATCGACCACGTCAGCGCTATAGACATCATTTCCAATTGAACCGCCGGACTGATAGATTTGGGCATCGGCACGCAGTGTTCGTTCCAGCATTTTATCCAATACATTGTTCCGGTTAGCATCCAAAGCGATCAGCTTTCCACCGAAAACCGCATCATTGGGTGGAGCGCTGGTATTTTCCAGATTTGTCGTCTCAGACCGCTCGGAGTCCTGGAGCATTAATGATCCACCGATCAAAAGTCCAACCGAAGCAATACCGGCAGTACCAAAAAACCAAGCCGATTTATAAAACGGCTTCGCCATCACGTGATAATTTTCCAGAACACGATTAAAATTTCGTCGGGCCAGAATTTCCTTTGAATCGACAGGTGAACGATCCAGGTTGATTTTTCTCATTTTCATCGCTTAAAATTGTTTCATAATTTTCAGATTGCTTTTCGTAATACGGTACTTTGGTCGTTTAACTCGTGGTCGTCAAAACGCGAATGTTTGCCCTTTTCACTCAGTAGCTTTTTCATTCTGGTTACGACGCGGTGTGATTTTACCTTGGCGTTATTTTCTGTAATTTCAAGAATCTCCCCGATCTCACGAAAGGATCGCTTTTCGAAAAAACGAAGTTCGATTAGCTGGACGTCTTCCTCGTTCATTTGATTGAGTACAGCGAGCAGCACCTTCCTGGTTTCCTCTGTCCGGTCTTCTTCTATGTCCTCAATCATCTCGTAAAGACCAATGCTTTCGACATTGACGGTTCGGTTGGCCTTTTTGTCTCGAAAAGACTGATAGAGTTCACTTTTTGCAATGCGATACAGCCACGAAGCGAATGGAACACCTCGGTATTCGTATTTCGACAGATTGTTCAATGCCTTGAGGAAAACCTGTGCGGTAATATCATAGGCAAGTTCTTTGTCGTCCATCCGCTGATAGATGTACCGGAAAATCTGTTCGTAGTATTTGTTGTAAAGAGGTTCAAATCCTTTGGGGTCCTTTTGGGCGTACTTCACCCACTCTAGCTCCTTCAAAAGCTTCTCCTCGGAGTGGTGATAAACGGGATTTAGTGACATAGTTTTTCTGGTTTGGTTTTTCTTTGCGTTTGTATAACGGTGTGAGGGGGGTACGTTACAGCATTAAGACAAAAATACTGCCACATTCCTAAAACGTTGATCCATTGGTTATATTGTGTTTGTTTGTACGACTAAGCGGCCGGTTGGTTCAAAAAAAGTCACTGGATTGTAATTACAAGTTAAGGACATTTTGGGAATCGGCAATGAGCTAAAATGGAAGGTGACAAACAAGGCGGTGAAATCACGACTAAAGTTTACCCCTCTAGTCGTGAACTTTTGGTGGGAGTGATGGTGTTTATTGACTTATATCTGCTAAGAACTCAACCCAAATACCCCTGGTAACGTCTGTCAGGTTATCAATTAGTTTTCTAATTTTGTGTAAATTTTGGAAATGAAACGTGCTCTGGGCGCCATTTTTGTTTGCGTTGCGCTCCTCTCTTCTTGTCATAAACCGCCCAAACCGTGCATCGAGGTCAGTACAGAGACTGCAGTGGTCGGCGCGCCAGTGACCTTCACGTCCTGCTCAAAAAAGGCGCTGAGTTACGAATGGCATATGGAAGGGCCTGCAGGTGCACCAG
>Ga0247727_10013455_pt1 | contig 13796 bp, 9 predicted proteins | sample WisWelCaveWW1625_FD_202498 | JGI IMG/M metagenome (GOLD analysis project Ga0247727, IMG submission 202498) | Biofilm microbial communities from Wishing Well Cave, Virginia, United States - WW16-25 | ecosystem: Environmental > Aquatic > Deep subsurface > Groundwater > Cave microbial mat | place... | reverse complement strand
CGATGATCAGTTTCGCGTCGGCAATCAGCTTTTAAAATTCGGCTTGAAGAAAGAGGCGGCGCGGCGAACGATTATCTTCAACACCGAAATAAGAAATGTCCAAAGTCGAAAGCTCGAAGTCAAAAGTCCGAAGCTCGAAGTTCGAAGCCGAGAAGATGAAGAGGCCAAACCCGAAGGCATGGTTGTCGTCTTCAGAAATTTTGGCAAGAGTTGTCCCTTCAAACCCGGGCAAACGCTTTGCGAAATTGCCGAGAAAAACGGCTTGAAATTCAAAGCGGATTGTCGCATCGGCAGTTGCGGCATCGATCCCATTCGCATCGTTTCGGGAATTGAAAACATGTGTCCCGTCGGCGATGAAGAACAGGGGACGCTCGAAGATATTAACAAACTCGAACCGGGAAAATATCGTCTCGCTTGTGTTGCCAAGCCGAAAGGTCCGGTGGTGGTGGAAATATTGGAACAGAAGTAGTTTGAATTTTTTACAGCAGCAGCCCGGCGCTGAATTCATCAGAGCTATTTTTACTTTTTACGTTTTACTTTTTACGCCTAAAGGCGCTGCTGCAAAATTTTATAGGAGTATTAGAATCATGTCATCTCGCATTAGGATGAAAGCTGTGTTGAGCGTGGCCGTGATCAGATTGATGAGCCTCGGCCTCTGTGGCTGCAACTCGGCGAACTCGCCGACAACTTCGACGCCAACCAACACCCCGGCGTTGACGGCTCAAGATCTTCAAACGTTGATGACGCAAGCCGTAGAACAAGCGCAGCGCCTCAATGAAACCATCAACGTCGCCGTGGTTGATCGTGAAGGCAACTTGCTCGGCGTCTTTCGCATGAATAACGCGCGGCGAGTTGGCGCCGCCAACGAAAGCTTGTTCGGTGAAATTGCAAAAGCCCGCACCGCCGCCTTTATCAGCAGCAATCAACATGGCTTTACCACCGTGACCGGTTGCTTTACGACCCGCAGCCATTTTCCGCCGATGTCGTTCAACACGCCGGCTGGGCCGCTGTTCGGCGTCCCGTTTTCGAGCCGTAGCGATAGCGATATTCAGCCGAATGGCGGGCCGCGGCCGCCGCTCGGTCCGGTGCAGCCACCGGCGCCGCCCCAGCCCGGACTCACGAATATTCCCGGCGGCGTTCCCATTTATAAAAATGGCGCGCTCGCCGGCGGTTTAGGAATCAGCGGCGGCTCCGATACGTTTGCGGCGCTGAACAACATCAATTCTTTTTGCACCGGCGTGATTCGCGACGAAATCATCGCATTGGGCGCGGTGTTGGGCTACGACATCCCGGGCCAGATTCGCGGCGATAATATTTATCTGGATGGGATTCGGCTGGCTTATGCCAACGCCGTTGCGCCGGTCGGAAATTTCACGCTGACCTTTGATAGTCTGGCGACGCGCGGCGCGGTCGATCCCGTTTATCCCATTCAACCGACGCCTCCGCCAAAATTTCCGGTGCAGGGTGAAGTAACGTTGGATGCGGCGCATGATTATCGCATCAAAGCCGGAGCGGTGCTGGCGGCGACCGAGGTTCGACAAATTATCACGCAAGCGGTGAATAAAGCCGCCAACACGCGCGCGGCGATTCGTCTGCCGTTGGGCTTGCCGGCGCAAGTCTTCATCGCCGTCGCCGATCTCGATGGCACGGTTCTCGGCATTTGGCGCACGCCGGATGCGCCGACATTCAGTTATGACGTGTGCGCGCAAAAAGCGCGAACCGTCGTGGCGTTCAGCAACCCGGCTGATCCGCTCGGCGCGACCCTGCGAACGGTTCTCGGACTGCCGGTCAATCAAACGTTGGCGATGAGCACGCGCGCGATCGGCTTTATGGCGCAACGTTTTTATCCGCCGGGCATCGATCAAGGTACGCCGCCGGGCGTGCCGCCGCCCGAAATGGGGCCGTTTTACACTTACGTTGACGGCCAATTTGATTTTCAATATCAACGCTTGCTGCCGACGCGGCCGCCTTTTCAAAACGGCATCACGATTTTTCCCGGCGGTATTCCCCTCTACAAGAACGGGCAGCTCGCCGGCGGCATCGGCGTCAGCGGCGACGGGGTAGATCAAGACGATTACATTGCGGCCGCTGGTGCAGCGGGCTTCGAGCCGCCGCTCGCGATTCGATCCGATCAAATTTCATATCGCAATGCCAGATTGCCGTACATCAAATTTCCGCGCCAGCCGGATCTCAAGTAACGCAGACCGCCGGTCTGTAATCTTTAGAAATGTCATTCTGGAAGAATCCTTTTACAATTCAAGATGATATTGGCAAGGGAAAAAGATTCTTCCAGAATGACAGTACGTTTAGGAACGTTCGTGTCAGGAAGACTATGCGGAGAAAAATTTTTTTGATTTGCTGCCTGTGTTTTGCATCAACTGTTGCATTCGGACAAGTTCAACGTGATTCTTCCGCCGTTAAAAAGACACGGTCCAAAACGGCATCTCGGCAAGCCGAAAAGAAGCGCGGCAAAAAACCGCTGCCCAAAGATTTCGAGCCGCTGTCGGATCGCTGGCGCGACATCAAGACGCCGCCCGACGAGCGCAATGTCAAAGGGCGTTGGTATGATCCGTACAACCAGAACGTGCTCAAGGGCGATTATCCCATTCTCGGACAAAATACGTTTTTGGTGCTTACGGCTAACACCGACAACCTCGTTGAAGCGGCGCGTTTGCCGACGCCGAGCGGTGTGAGCACGGCGGCCGGGCAAAGCCAAAATTTTTTCGGCAGCGGCGAACGTTTGGTTTCGCTCAACACGCTTAGATTAAGCATCGATTTTTATCACGGCCAGGTGGCGTTTCGCCCGCGGGATTGGGAGCTGCGCGTGACGCCGGTTTTTAATTTGAATTACGTCACGCTGCTTGAAAACAACGGCGTCAACGTCAACGTGCGGCGCGGCGCCAATCGCACCGACCGCCAACTGGCTTTTCAAGAACTCTCGCTGGAAAAACATCTCGCCGATCTCAGCGACAATTATGATTTCATTTCTTTCAAAGGCGGGATTCAGCGCTTCGGCAGCGATTTTCGCGGCTTCATTTTTAATGATTTGAATTTGGGGGCGCGGCTGTTTGGCAATTTTCACTCGAATCGGTATCAGTACAATTTTGCCTATTTTTACATGTTAGAGAAGGATACCAACAGTGAATTGAACACCGTTTTTTTCGCGCGAAATCAGCGCGTCTATATCGCCAATTTGTATCGCCAGGATCTTTTCACGCTTGGCTACACCGGCCAGTTGAGTTTTCATTATAATAAAGATCTGGCGAGCGTGTATGTCGACAACAACGGATTTTCGATTCGTCCGGCGCTGATTGGCACGGTGCGGCCGCATACGATCAACGCATATTATTTGGGTTGGACCGGCGACGGTCATTTCGGCGTTCTCAATATTAATCATGCATTTTATCAAGTCATCGGCAACGACACATTCAATCAACTGGCGAATCGCCGCATTCGCCTCAATGCGCAAATGGCGGCGTTGGAATTTTCCGTTGACAAAGATTGGAAGCGTTATCGCGCCTCGGCCTTTTATGCCTCCGGCGATCCGAACCCGATGGACAACGTCGGCCAGGGCTTCGACACGATTATCGATCAAACCGCGTTCGCCGGCGGGCCGTTCAGCTTTTGGAATTTGCAGGCCATCAAATTGATGGGCGTCAATCTCGTAAACAAGACGAGCTTGCTGCCGAGCTTGCGCAGCAGCAAAACCGAGGGCCAACCCAATTTCGTTAATCCCGGGCTGTTGTTGTTCAATTTCGCGTTCGATGCCGAAGTGACGCCGAAACTCAAAGCGGTTTTGAACGGCAATTACCTGCGTTTTGCCAACACCATTTCCTTGCAACAGTTTTTGAATCAACCCGCGATCAGCAACGACATCGGCATCGATTACGGCCTCGGGCTTATTTATCGGCCCTTTTTGAATAATAACGCCGTCTTTACCTTGTCGGCCACCGCATTGACGCCGCTCGCCGGATTCAGCAGCATTTATCAGTCGAAGCAAACTTTATTTTCGGTTTTTACTTCGCTGAGTTTTACTTACTGAACGTTTCAGTCCCGAAAGGGACAATTTGAAAATAGCTCCGCAATTCATTGCGGGATGAATAAGTCGGATAAAAATTTTTTCAAGTCCCGCAAGGGACGATTGAAATACAAATTGCAATATGGCAAACACATCGTTTTCATTCGCCCCTTGCGGGACTTACGAGGAAATTTTGATTTCTATTTTCCCGCCAATAAATTGGCGGGCTATTGTCACATGTTCCTCCGGGACCGTGAAAGCAGGTTTCTTCTGGATATTTCTCGTAAGTTTTATCTCCCCCGCTTTTACGCAGGAAAACAAACTCGTCCGCCAAACACAAACCGAAGCCGACCGCAAAAGCAAAGGTTGTTTGAAATGTCACGCCGGCGTTGAGAACATGCACAAATCTCCGGCAGTGAAACTCGGCTGCACCGATTGCCACGGCGGTGACGCGGAGGCGAAAACGCAGAGCAAGGCGCACGTCCAACCGCGATACGAACTTCGTTGGGCAAGCTCGGCGAATCCGGCGCGCACTTACACACTCTTGAATGACGAGAGGCCGGAATTCATTCGCTTCGTCAATCCGGGAGATTTGCGCGTCGTCGATCAAACTTGCGCGCCGTGTCATGCGAAAGAAGTATTGAATGTGAAGAAAAGCATGATGACGACCTCGGCGTTGTTGTGGGGCGGCGCCGCTTACAACAACGGCATCGTGTCGGCGAAGAATTATATTTTGGGAGAAAGCTACAGTCGCGATGGTAAACCACAGCGCATCAACACCGTGCCGCCGCCGACTTTGGATGATTTAAAAAAAGGCGTGCTCGCGTTTCTACTGCCGCTGCCGCGTTGGGAGATTGCGCAGCCGGGCGACTATTTCAGAAGTTTCGAGCGCGGCGGCCGCATCGCGCGCGGCAATCCGTCGGAGATCGGCATTCCGAATATTTTGGACGAGCCGGGCAAGCCCGACAACAAACTCAGCGCGCGCGGTCTCGGCACCGAGCTGCTGATCAGCTCGCCGGTTTTGAATTTGCAAAAAACGCGTCTGAATGATCCAAATCTATCTTTTCTCGGCACCAATGATCACGCGGGCGATTATCGCTCGAGCGGCTGCACGTCCTGTCACGTGGTTTATGCGAATGATCGCTCGCCGGTGCATTCCGGGCCGTATGCGAAATTTGGCAATCGCGGTTTCACCCAAACTGCTGACGCGGCCATTCCGAGAAAACAATCCGGGCATCCGATCACGCATCAATTCACCAACGCGATTCCGTCGAGCCAGTGCATGGTGTGTCACATGCACCAGCCCAACGGTTTTGTGAACACATTCTTCGGTTATCAAATGTGGGATTATGAAAGCGACGGCCAGTGGATGTATCCGGATAGACAAAAGTATCCCTCGGTTTCCGAAGCCTTTGAAATGCTGGCCGCCAATCCGGAAGAGGCGGTGCTCCGCGGCAACTGGAGCGATCCCAATTTTCTTCGCACCGTGACAAAGCTCAATCCGAAACTCAAGCGCACGCAATTTGCCGATTATCACAGTCACGGCTGGATTTTTCGCGCGGTTTACAAAAAAGATCGCAAGGGAAATTTGCTGGATAAAGACGGCAAGATCATTCCGCCGGATTCACAGCACAAATTTCACGGCGTCGCGCCGCTCGAAGATTCCGATACTGAAACCGAGGATGAAGCCTGCCGCAACGCGCAGAAGGCGGTGCATTTGAAGGACATTCACGCCGAGAAAGGCATGCATTGCATCGACTGTCATTCTGAACAGGACAATCACGGCAACGGCAAGCTGTACGGCGAGTTTCACAATGCGATTGAAATCAACTGTGTTGATTGTCACGGCTCGACAACCGAGCGCGCGACGCTGCGCACTTCCGGACTGGCGGCGCCGACCGGCGGTACGAATTTGTTGGATCGTTTCACGCCACTCAAAGCAAAACAATTTACCAAAAGAGGCAATCGCATTTTCCAGCGCTCGATGTTGAACGATACGCTGCAATGGGAAATTCCGCAAGTTGTCGACATTGTCGATCCGGGCTCGAAACAGTTTAATCCCAAAGCGCGCGCCGCAAAGCTGGTCGCGAAAGGCGGTGGCGAGTGGGCGGCGCCGATGGATAAATCGATGCTGGCGCATTCGACCGATAAAATGGAATGCTACACGTGCCACACGTCGTGGGTGACGAATTGCTTTGGCTGCCATTTGCCGCAGCAGGCGAATTGGAAAAAAGAAATGAATCACTACGAGGGCGAGACTTCGCGCAATTGGACGACTTATAATCCGCAAGTGATTCGCGACGACGGTTTCATGTTGTGCGTCAATGGCACGACGAAAGGAAATAAAGTCGCTCCGGCGCGTTCATCGAGCGCACTGTTGTTGAGCTCGCGCAATGCGAATCGCGAGCAAATTTATAATCAACAGCCGCCGATCTCGGCGCCGGGCTACAGCAGCCAAGCGTTCAATCCGCATTTCCCGCACGCGGTGCGCAAAACCGAAACGAAAACCTGCACCGATTGCCACGTTTCCGAAAAAAACGACAACAATGCGTGGATGGCGCAAGTGCTTTTGCATGGCACGAACTTCGTGAATTTCATCGGAAAATATGCGTACGTCGCGGCCGGCAAGGACGGACTCGAAGCGGTGCAAGTGACGGAACAAGACGAGCCGCAAGCGGTGATCGGAAGTTATTTGCACAAGCTGGCGTATCCGGATTATTACAAAAAACATTTGACGGCGGGCAGAAAATTAGCAACGGCTTATCATCACGGCGGCGCCGATATTCGGAGCCTGCAATTGCGCGGCGAGTATCTTTACACGGCGAATGGCGCAGACGGCTTCCGCGTTTATGACGTGGCGAATGTCGACAACAAAGGTTTTTCCGAGCGCATCGTTTCCGCGCCGGTATCGCCGTTCGGTCAGGACACGCAGGTGAAAACAAAATATGCGACTGCAGTGGCTTTGCCGACGAACATGCCGATTGACACGAAGCGCGAGCATCGTCCAGAGAATCAGGAGCAATGGCCGATTCATCCGATTTATAGTTACGCGTACATCGCCGACAAATACGAAGGCTTGATTCTCGTTGACGTGATGACGCTGGTTGACAACAATCCTCGCAACAACTTTTTGAAACGCGCGCTCACGTTCAATCCGAAAGGCGTTTTGAACGGCGCGAGCAATTTAACCATTGCCGGGAACTACGCCTACATTTGTTGCGATGCGGGGTTGGTTGTCGTGAGTCTTGCCGATCCGCTGAAGCCGCGCCTCGTCGGCAGTTTGGGCGCGCCGAAACTGAAAAATCCGAAAGCTGCTGCGATTCAATTTCGTTATGCTTTCGTGTGTGATGCCGAGGGCGTGAAGGCGATCGACATCACATTTCCGGAGAAACCGAAATTCGTCAACAGCTTTGTGTCGTTAAAACAGGCGCACAATATTTATGTGGCGCGCACGTATGCGTATGTTGCCGCTGGCGCGCAAGGATTGGCGATCATTGATGTCGAAAATCCGGAGGCGATGAAAATCGAGCAAATGTACACGGCCAAAGGCCAAATCAACGACGCGCGCGATGTGAAAGTTGCGGCGACGAATGCGAGCGTGTTTGCGTATCTCGCTGACGGCAAAAATGGCCTGCGCGTCATTCAGCTCACGTCGCCGGAAAATCCGAATTATCTCGGTTTCAGCCCGCGGCCGACGCCGAAGCTGATTGCGACGTCCCAAACGCATGGCGAAGCGTTGGCGATTTCCAAGGGTTTGGATCGCGACCGCGCGGTGGATGAAAGCGGCAATCAGGTGAGCATTTTCGGACGATTGGGCTCGCGGCCATTCACTCTCGCTGAACAACAAAAACTTTATTTGCGCGATGGGAAAATTTGGACAGTGTCGGATGATAAGGTAACGACGCAGATGGAGACGCTGCGCAGCGAAGTCACGACACCGTCGAATAAAAAATAAGTCATGAGAAATATCCGGGCGTTTGCACACGGCGCACTGTCATTCGTTGGTTAACTTGGCGCCTTCGCGTCTTTGCGGCTGCACACCAAATTAAATTTATGAACGGAAAAAAAGTTTTAAGCGTTAGTACCGGTTTTTGGTTGCATGTAGTTTTGTGGGCTATGCCGTTGGCAGTTAAGGCCCAATATCAAACTCTCGGCCCGGGCAGTTGCGGTCTTGGGCAGAGCAATTGCCATACGAATGAAAATAATTGGTGGAAAGACGACTCGCATCACGCCACGGTTGATGCGTTTTATGACGATCCGGCGACCTATGAAAAAATCGCGCAGCTTGCCGGCGTCGGTTCGGGCAATATGTTGAAAGGCAATCAACGCTGCACGTCTTGCCACGCCACGGTGATCTCCGGCAAAGAATCGCGTGACGTGGAAGACGGCGTGAGCTGCGAAAGCTGTCACGGGCCGGGCAGCGGTTACAAGGATCCGCACTCGGAGAAACCCGGCGGTTACGAGAAAGCGTTGAAATTGGGCATGGTCGAGTTGAAGAAAATGGACAATCGCGCCAACACTTGCGTGCGTTGCCATTATATCACCGATCAAAAATTGCTTGCGGTCGGGCATCCGGATGGCGGCACTTTCAACTACGTCTCGGGAATCAAAAAAGTCGCGCGGCATTGGAAACGCCAACCGGCAGGAGATGATTTGGTGAAGGCGCCGTTTGAAAAAGCGATGCGCGCCAAAGGCCCGGTGGCGCAAATGGTTAAAGTCGAACCCGCTGTCGCGCCACTGGCTGCGCCTCCGGCGAAACCCGCCGCTGTTGCTGCGCCAGAGATTCTCAAAACGGTTCGAGCGGCAGAGCAGCCCGCCATCAATACACCGAGACCGGCGCGGCAAAAGGAACTCATCATGCCGCCGCCAATGTCAACGGCAGTGACGATTCCTGCCGAAGACGTTGCGTCCGCCGCGCCGCTCGATCTGCCGCCGTTTCCGAATATCAGCGATACGACGTCGGTGCGTGACATTCTTTTGATCGTCAAAAAACGGCTGGAGTTGTTGTATCAAAAAACCGGAGGAAATTCTCCCAACTCACCATGACAAATAATTATAAGAACGGCATTCGCCCGACCGTTATTAAACGCCTCGAACTTTACAAAGATCGTTGGACTTCGTACGGCGCGACCGCTGGCATTTTAGGCATTTCCGAAAAACTTTCGCCGGGCGATTTGCGACGATTTGAAATCTTCCGTGACTACGGCGACGAGTTTCTCGAGGAAATCAGCACTGATGTTTCAGTGGCGAAATGGAAGAAAAATGCCATTCTATTCGAAGAGGGGACTTATCTCGACATGGCGTTTTTTATCGTCAACGGCGCGGTGGAAGTTTATTTGCACAAAACAAAAGGAGCAAACTTTTCCCGCCAGCCCAATGCGCAGGCCGAGCGCGGCTCGAAGACAGTTTTGCAAACTCAGTTGGAAAAACAAAATAAAAACGGCGCGGAAATCGTTTTTCTCTCGGCGTTGGATTTTAATCTGCCGGCCGGCGGCGTGCTGGAACTCGGCCCCGGCGAGATTTTCGGCGAGATCGGCGCGATGAACGGTTGGCCACAATCGGTAACGGCGCGCGCGGCGACGGATTGCGTGCTCGTGCAAATTCGCACGCCGGCGCTGCGCCGCATGAAACGCAAGTCTCCCGTGTTGAAACAACGCCTCGATAAAATTTATCGCGACCGCTCTCTGCTTTCGCAGCTGCGAACGACGCCCTTATTGCGGTCTTGTGACGATGCTTTTCTCGAAGCCCTCGGGCAGAAAGTCGAGCTGGTTTCCTTTGAGCCGAATGAGATCGTCGCCAAAGAGGGCGAAGCGGTCGAAGCGATTTATCTGGTGCGGTCCGGATTTGTCAAACTTTCGCAAAAAATGGGCGAGGGTGATTTCGTCGTCTCGTATCTTTCCAAAGGCCTGACGTTGGGCGAGGCCGAGCTTTTGGTCGAGGGCGTGCAAGGCTGGAATTGCACGGCGACGTCGGTTGAATTTACCGATTTGGTGAAAATCGCTCGCGAAGATTTTCTTGCCCTCACTAAAAAATATTCAAGCCTCGGCAAACAACTTTGGGAAACGGCAGTCGCTCGCATCAAGCAAGTCGGGAGCAGCAAAAAAAATATCAGCAAGTCGCAATTCATTCAAACGGCGTTGGAAACGGGGCTCGCACAGGGCAACAGCATTTTGGTGATTGACTTGAACGTTTGCACGCGCTGCGATGAATGCGTGCGCGGCTGCGCCAATACGCACGGCGGCCGCCCGCGCTTTGTGCGCGAAGGCGACAAGTTTGAAAATTTGTTAATCACCAAAGCCTGCTATCATTGCCACGATCCGGTTTGTCTGGTGGGATGTCCGACGGGCGCGATTCGCCGCGCGCGCGTTGGCGACGTCGTTGAAATTGTCGACAATCTTTGCATCGGTTGCCAGGCCTGCGCCAACAACTGTCCTTATGATGCGATCGTCATGCATGAAACCGGCGAAGTGTGGGCCGAAAATATGATTCCGGAGTTGCTGCGCGGCAAACCGCGTTTGCTGGCAAGCAAATGTGATTTGTGCTACAAAACCAATCACGGGCCGGCGTGTGTGAGCAATTGTCCTCACGGCTGCGCCGTTCGAATTGGCAGTGTGGAGGAGTTTCAACGATTGGCGGCGCGGCGCTGAGCTGCAATTTTGTCCGGTTTTTGCGGTTTGGTCAACAACAAACGAAGCTTGATCGAAGACGCAGCGTTCAAGCGACGACTGAATTGAAAATCATGCGCGGCTGGCCGAGCCCGCACTTACACTCCTTCCTTTCCCGCCGTTTTTCCATCCAATCATACACCACCGGCAAAATAAACAAAGTCAACCAAGTCGAAGTCACCAAGCCGCCGATGACGACCGTCGCCAGCGGGCGCTACACTTCCGCGCCGGTGCCGTGCGAGAGCGCCATCGGAACGAAGCCGAGCATGGCGACGAGAGCGGTCATCAATACCGGACGCAACCTCTCCGAAGCGCCGCGCACGACGGCGAGATGCACGGAGATGACTTGGCTGCGCAGTTGATTCACGTACGTCACCAGCACGACGCCGTTGAGCACCGCCACGCCGAAAAGCGTGATGAAGCCGATGCTCGCCGAGACGCTGATGTGCAAGCCGCGAATCAATAGCGCGAAAATGCCGCCGCTGAGCGCGAATAACGGGTTGGCGAGAATCAAAAGCGAATGGCGGAAGTTGCCAAACGTGGTGTAGAGTAGCGCGAAGAATGATAATATCGCTAAAACCAACGTCGTGTTCTTTGGCAATATTTTTGATAATCTTCGCCGTGAGTTTGGCGCAAATATTCTTCTTCCAAACGGACTTGAATTTGCATGAGCGCATCTCCCAATACAAGCGCGGCGAATGTAACCGCATTCGGCAAGATGAGAAAGAATCCGAACAGCGTCACGCGCATGCCCAAGAAGATTGGGTTGCGTGATATTCCGAAGATGCCTTGTGTGACAAGTGGTGTTTTGTTGCCGGCATCAATGCCGATACGCCACGAGTTGCCCATTTGCGCTTGCGCGAGCAACGTCCAGACGAGTGAGGCCAGCAATAATCCCAATCCAAATAACACAAGCACGGGTTGCTCAAGCCAACGAATTGGCGTTAAATACTGATACGCCTTGTTCGAGATGGAATAAAGAATGATAACCAATGTGATTGCAGCAAGTGTGAGCCGAAAAAGCATGCCGACAAAATCATGCGCGTTGTCGGCATTGCCAAGCTTGTACGGATTGACGCCCGTTCTTTTCCAAACCATGTACGAGCGCCAGAAAAAAGCGGCGACGAAATACACGATCAAATAAACGGGCAAGAAATATCGCAAGATGGAGTCCATGTCTATTTCTCCTGAACGCACAAGTGTTTTATCCGCGCGGCCACCACATGATCACCGCGATGCCGCTGGTCGGTGCGAATTTTCACAAGCTCTTCGACGTTGATGACGAAGATCTTTCCGTCGCCGGGGTTGCCGGTGTGAGCGTTTTTAATTTGATAATTCGGAGTGCAACGCTTTAGCGTTGTTTGTGTGAATGAGAACATCTCGGAGTCAAACGCTTTAGCGTTTGTTGCCCGAGCATGCACAACACCACGACGGTAAACCGTCGCACGCCGGCTTGTTTCTCTGCAACAAATGCAATGCTGAAGCATTGCAGTCCGAGGCCTAAAAATCATCAAAATTATCTTTCAACTCTTCAGGAGGTTTTTCGCCGAACTTGCGCCGAACTTCTTCCTCTCGACTCGCGCGAGTGAAGCTCGACCACCAGTAATCCTGCGGCCGCGTAACCACGCCATGTTTAACCGCATTCCAATAAACATAAGCCAACCGATAGTCGAAATCACGATCGCCGCGAATGCAGGTGTCCCAATAATTCCACCACACTTGCCGGCCGGGGGTGCCGTCAAGCCGATTCAGCGGCGTGGCGCTGCCGCCGTGCATGCGCGCCATTATGGTCGGCATGTCTTTGGCGAGTTTGGTTTTGACGACAAGATGATAGTGGTTGCTGAGAATAATCCACGCGTCAAGCTTCCAATCGAAATGCGAGAACCATTTCTCCATCGCTGTCCGCACGATCTCTTTGTGGGCATCATCGCGCAGAATATGCCGCCTGTCCAAAATGCCGCCCGTGATGAAATAAATGGCGCCGTCGATAAACAGATGGGGCGGGTTGTGTGGGTACTTTTTGAATTCCATAAGCTTTCCTCCGGGTTGTTGAAGTTTTCGGAGTGCAACGCTTCAGGGTTGTTGGTGCGAATAAGAACTTTTCGGAGTTAAACGTTTCAGCGTTTACAGTGGTTGCAAGCGCGATACCGCGACGATAAACCGTCACACTCTGACTTGATAATTGGGAGTGCAACGCTTCAGCGTTGCTGGTGGGAATAAGAACTTTTCGGAGTTAAACGCTTTAGCGTTTGCAGTGGTTGCAAGTGCGACACCGCGACGGTAAACCGTCGCACTCCGAATTTTTTTTCTGCAATAAGTGCAATACTGAAGCATTGCACTCCGATTTACATCTCCGGCTCCACCTTCGGTTTCTCAAACCACGCGTACAACGTCGGCAGCACCACCAGCGTCAATAGCGTCGAAGTGATCAACCCGCCGATCACGACAGTTGCCAGAGGGCGTTGAATTTCGGAGCCGGGGCCCGTGGCGAAGAGCAGCGGAATCAGGCCGAGCATCGCCACCAGCGCAGTCATCAGCACGGGACGCAAGCGCAGCTCGCAGCCGCGTAGCACGGCCTCTTCGAGCGGCTGGCCTTCTTCGCGCAGCTTGTTGAAATACGACACCAGCACGAGACCATTGAGCACGGCGACGCCGAAGAGAGCGATGAAGCCGACCGAGGCCGGCACGCTGAGATATTGGCCGGAAATAAATAATCCGACGATGCCGCCGATGAGCGCGAATGGCAAATTCATGATGATGAGTCCGGCTTGCTTCATCGAATGGAAACTGGAGAAAAGCAAAAAGAAAATCAGCGCGATGGTGAGAGGCACGATGATGGCGAGGCGCTGCATGGCGCGCTGCTGGTTTTCAAACGCGCCGCCCCAGGTGATGAAATAGCCGGGCGGCAGCGTCACGCGCTGGCGAATTTTCTGCTGCGCCTCGGCCACAAAGCTGCCGATGTCGCGGTCGTTGACATTGCACTCCACCACGATGCGCCGCTTCACGTCCTCACGGCTGATTTGCACCGGGCCTTCGACCAGTGAGAGCTTCGCCAATTGCGCCAGCGGCAAGCGCATGCCCTCCGGCGTATCGACCAGAATATTGCCGATGCT
>Ga0247727_10013454_pt1 | contig 13796 bp, 7 predicted proteins | sample WisWelCaveWW1625_FD_202498 | JGI IMG/M metagenome (GOLD analysis project Ga0247727, IMG submission 202498) | Biofilm microbial communities from Wishing Well Cave, Virginia, United States - WW16-25 | ecosystem: Environmental > Aquatic > Deep subsurface > Groundwater > Cave microbial mat | place... | reverse complement strand
CATAGCGAATGTCCTTTTGAAAGTAGACGTCCGCGAGCGGCTGCAAAGTGAGATCGATGCGCCGGCCGTTGCGCTTGAAATCTTCGCCGAGATATTTGTCGATGAACGCGGGCAAGCGCGCCTCCACCCTTTGCGCTTCCTGCGGATTGTCGATCAGCACGTAAGTCAGAAAGGCGTTGCTCCACCAATCATTGACCCACTCTTCGCGCTCGAGATTTTTCAGCGAGGCGACGAAATCGAAATCCAAATGCGTGCGGCCGAGCTTTTTCGCGAGCACGCCGGTGACAATGAAATCATAGCGATCATCCACGCGCAGGGTTTTGCCCAGCGGATCGTCCGCGCCGAAATATTTGCGCGCCATCGCCGCAGTTAAAACCACGCCGTTCGGATCGGCCAACGCGCTGGCAGGATCGCCTTGCGCCAAAGGAAAAGAAAAGAACTTGAAGAAATTTTCATCGGCGAGGAAAAATTTCTTCTCCATGAAAGAATGGTTCGCATACTTGATCAAGCCGTCACTGGGCAGCACGCGGAGCGCATCGCGGATGCTTTCGGGCAGATCGTTCTTGAGCGCGGGCGCGTAGGGTCCGGAGGTGATGCCGATAAGATAACCCTTTTCATTCACTGCCGATTTGCGCAGCACACGATAGATTTGCTCGCCGCGCGCGTACGTCTTATCGTAACTCAACTCGGCTTGCAGATAGAGCAGAATGAGCAGCGTGACCGACAATCCCACAGCCAATCCGAAAATGTTGATCAGCGAAAACAGCTTTTGCTTCAACAGCGCGCGCAGCGTGGTTTTGAGATAGTTTTTGAACATGGTTTGGTTCCAGTTGTCTGTGATCAGTGTTCAGTTATCAGTCACAGTGATCAGTTCACTGAATACTGATCACTGGTTACTGATTACTTCTTTACTCATAGCGCAGCGCTTCGACCGGATTCGCCAGCGCGGCGGACACGGATTTATAGCCGACCGTCAGCAGGACGATGCCGGACGCTGCCAGCAGCGCCAACAGGAATATGCCGAGGTCCAATTCGATGCGATAGGCGAAATCGGCCAACCAGACTTGCATAAAGTAATAGGCCACCGGCGCCGCAATCAGGAAGGCGAGCGCGAGTAACGACGCAAATTCTTTGGAGAACAGCGCCAGAATATCCGGCATCGTCGCGCCCAAAACTTTGCGCACGCCGATCTCTTTGGTGCGTTGCGCCGAAATGTAGGAGACCAGGCCGAACAGTCCCAGACCACCGATGATGATGGCAACGACGGCAAAGATGCTTATCAGCCGCGCGGTTTTCTGCTCGTCTTCATAAAACTTGACGATGGTCTCATCGAGAAAAGTATAGCCAAAAACGTATTCGGGATAAACGGACGACCAGGCCGCTTCGATGGCCGCCAGCGCGTTTTTCCTGTTCTGCAAATCGATTTTGACGCCGGCCTGCCAATAGTTGTGCCGCATCCCCATAACAACAGGTTCCAGCTTTTTGTGGAGCGAGCTCGTGTTGAAATCACTGACCACGCCGGCAATCGGCGCCTCCTGTCCCCAAATCTGAACGTATTTACCCAACAACCCATCAAGGTTATCGCCGTATCCCGTTTCTTCGGCAAAGGTTCGGTTGACAATATATTTCTTCAGCGTATCGGCGGCAGCCAGGCCCTCGCCCGCCAACAGTTTCAGCTCATAAGTCGCGATGAAATCCTGGTCAATGAACTTGACATGGGTGCGCCCTTCTTTGACTTCGATGGAATCGCGCAAGGAATAATTGCTCGTCCACACATTGCCCGAAGCGGCGCCACTGTTGGAAAAGCTGGCGTGCTTGATCGCGGTGTTCTGCAAAAGTTGATTTTTGAGCCGCACCAATTTCTCCCGTTCGTTGGCCGGCAATTCCACCTCGACGATGGCTTCACGATTGAATCCCATATCCGCTTTTTGAAAGTAGGCCATTTGACTGCTGATCACGATCGTGCAAATAATCAGTGCTTGGGAAATCGCAAATTGAACCAGCACCAGGCCTTTCCGCAGCGACAGGCCTTCGCCATAGCGCGAGGTCATTTTGTTTCGAATCGCCTCGCTCGCGTTGAAGCCCGACAGGTGCAAGGCCGGATAAAAACCGGCGCTGATGGTAACCAAAATCAAAAGCGCGAATAGAAATATCGGGATGGCGGCATCGCCGAAGAGATGCAATTCCAAACGATATCCCAGCAGGGATTGCAACTGCACCAGCACGATTTCCGCCAGCGCCAATGAGATTACGATGGCCAACAGCATCACCGTCGCCGTCTCGGCAAGAAAGTGCAGCACGAGATGAGACCGGGTGCTACCGAGCACTTTGCGAACTCCAACTTCCTTTGAGCGCCGTACTGCCAGAGCAGTATTGAGATTGACGAAGTTAATACAGGCTGTCATCAGCAAAAGCACGCCGATCATGCCCAATGCCAGCAGGGTCGTTTTGTCAACTGTGCGGCCGCCGAACGTGTCGAACCGCGTATCGAAATGAAGTTTGGCCAGCGGTTGCAGCGTTAAGATAATTTTTTTCGCATCTTCCGGTTTTCGATATTTGGCGATAAACGCTCCGAGCCGCTCTTCGATCTGCCGGGGATCAAGGGGCGCCGGTAATTTGAGGTAACATTGCGTCGCGCTGGAAGTGCTGCTCCAATTGTCGTTGCCCCTTTCTTTATGATCGTAAGCGATGAGAAGATGGAAAGGAAGATCGCTGTTGGCAGGCGGATCGGCCACGACGCCAGTGACTTGCACCTCATGGCTTTTATCGTAAAGAATACGCTTGCCGAGGGGACTTTCCTGGCCGAAAAATTTTTCTGCTATTCTCTTTGAAATAACTATCGAATGGGGAGCTGACAGAGCGCGCTCCGGATCGCCCGCCAGCCACTGCTGGCTGAAAATTTTGAAGTAGGCCGGATCAATGAAAGCCATGCCCTTCTCTTCTTTGAATTTCGCGATCGTACCGTCACTGCGCGTGACCGCAAACACGGACGGCGTGGAGTTGGCATCGACGATGGTGAGGTGTTCGATTTCCGGAAAATCGTTGCGCAACGCTTGCGGCAGCGGATACTGCACGCCGGGCGTGTGGTTGGTTTTGCCAAATTCATTATCGGCGCGCACGAGGCGATAGATGCGATCCGCCTCGCGATGATGCTTGTCAAAGCTCAGCTCGAAGCGGATGATCAAAAAAATAACCAGCGCCCCGACGAGGCCCAGCGACAAGCCGGCGACGTTGATCAACGCATGGATTTTGTTTCTTTCCAAATAGCGCCAGGTCAGCTTGAAAAAAGTTGCTGTCATCTTTTCACTCCGTTTGGTGTTTCGCAGAGCGCATAGAGCATGGCGCATAGCGTTGTCTCGCTTTGCTCTATGCGCCATGCGCTTTGCTATTCGTACCGCAGCGCTTCCACCGGATTCGCCAGCGCGGCTTTGATTGCCTGTGTGCTCACCGTCAGCAGCGCGATGAGCAGCGCCATACCGCCGGCGAGCGCGAAGATCCACCAGCCGAGGTCGATACGATAGGCAAAATTTTGTAGCCACTGGTTCATCGCCAACCACGCAATCGGCCATGCAACAACGTTCGCTAACGTGACGAGCTTGGCAAACTCGGTTGATAGCATCGTTAAAATATTAAAAACGCTGGCGCCGAGCACTTTGCGCACGCCAATCTCTTTGGTGCGCAGCTCCGCAGTGAATGACGCCAAGGCGAGCAACCCGATGCAAGCCACAATCAGCGCCAGCGCGGTGAAATAACTCACGGCTTCACCGAGACGGCGCTCGCTGCGATAGAGTTGATCCAATTGCTCGTCCAGAAAAGTGAACGCAAACGGAAAATCCGCCGAGAGCTTCTGCCAGGTTTGTTTCAAGTTGACTAACGCTGCGGTCGCATTGCCGGCTTCGAGGCGGACATAAAAGTAATTGTAATTTTCCGGCGCCATGAACAAGATCATCGGCCGCATTTGTTCCCGCAGAGAACGAAAGTTGAAATCCTTGACCACGCCGACAATCTGCCCTTGCCGCCCATATTCTCTGAGCGTGACCGGCGCGCCAATTGCGGCATCGCCAAACAGGGCCGCAGCCGTTTCATTGACAAGGAAGGCGCTCTCCGCATCGGTTGGATGGGCTGGAGAAAAATTGCGCCCCGAAAGCAGCGGGATTTCCATCACCTCGATGAAGTTATGTGTGACGCTCAACATGCGCATGGTCTCTTCGACCAAGCCGTTCCTTTCCTCAAAAGTTACGGACACCGCCCAGTCTCCGTCGGCAAGCTGGCCGGAAGTAATCGTCGCGTCTGTCACGCCAGGCGTGCGGGCCAACTCGCTGCGCGCCGCCTCCAGATTCCGCCGCAGTTTCCGGTCATCGATGGGAATCGCGATGACTTGCTCGCGATTGAAGCCAAGATTTTTATTGCTGATAAAATCACGCTGCCGGTAAATCGTGAGCGAGCCGGCCAGCAGAATGATCGAGGCGGCGAATTGCGCTACGACAAGAACTCGGCGCAGTCGCGTGCCTTGCGAGGAAGCACTCGATCTGCCTTTCAAAATTTTCGCCGGCAAAAATTGCGAGAGGAAGAATGCCGGATAACTTCCGGCAACCAATCCACTGGCAAGTGTGACGGCGAGCAAAATCATGATGAGATCAGGCTGCTGCATCAGGTTGAGCGCCAATTCTTTGTTGAGAAGATTGTTAAACAGCGGCAGGGTAAGCTCGACCAGCCCGATGGCTACCGGCAACGCCATGAGGCTCACCAAAAGCGCCTCGCCCAAAAACTGCGTCGCCAAGTGCAAGCGGCCGGCGCCAACAACCTTGCGCATCCCGATTTCTTTGGCGCGCGTGCTGGCGCGGGCAGTGGCCAGATTCATAAAGTTGATACAGGCCACCAGAAGTATGAGCACCGCAATTGCAGACAGAACGTAAACATGGGCGATGCTCCCGTTCGGCTCAAATTCGCCCCGCAAATCCGAATGCAGATGAATGTCGGTCAACGGTTGAAAATAGGGGCGCAATTCCGCGGCCCACTCTTCACCCATATTGCGCGCCAGCAAGCCGGCGAGCTTGTTTTCGATTGCCGGCGCCTCGGCGCCAGGAGTCAAAGCCAGATACAAATAATAATTGAAAGTGCCCCAGGCTTGCTGCAAATCAGGCTGGGTGCGGGCATGAACCTCGAACGGCAACAGAAAATCGAAATGAAAGTGCGAGTTGCGCGGCACGTCATCAAGCACACCTTGCACGACGAAATCAGCGCTGCCGTTTAGCATCACGCGCTGGCCGAGTGCAGAGGTCTCGCCGAAGAGTTTGTGCGCAAGAGATTTCGTGAGCACGATCGTGTTTGGCGCAGCCAGTGCCATTGCCGGATCGCCCTCTATAAAATTGAATGAAAAAATCTCGAACACTTGCGGATCGGCATAAAGCCCGCCGGATTCGTAGAAAGTGTTGTCGCCGTGCTGCAGCAGGCTGCGGCGCACGGTTCGGAAGCGAACGAAACTTTCCACTTCGGGCAGCTCCTGTTGCAGCATCGGACCCCAAGGCGCTGCCACTTTCGCACTCCGCGTGCGCGTGCCGCCGGCGTTTTCCGCCTCGGTGACCACGCGATAAATGCGCCCCGCTTTTTCATGAAAAGTATCGTAATTCAACTCATCACGCACGAACAGCAAGATCAGAATGCTGCTGCACAATCCCAAAGCCAGACCCAAAATATTGATCACCGAATACGTTTTGTATTTCAGCAAATTTCTCAGGGCGATTTTGAGGTAATTCTTGAACATGACAATTTTTTCAGAATAAAACGTAAGGCGTAAGGCGTGATTTTATGTATTATGGCTTACGTTTTACGTTTCACATTTTATTACTCGTGTCGAAGCGCCTCAACCGGATTCGCCAGCGCCGCTTTGATCGCTTGCGTGCTTACGGTCAACAGCGCAATGAGCAGCGCCAGCCCACCTGCCAGCGCAAACATCCACCAAGCGAGGTCGATGCGATACGCGAAATTTCCCAGCCACTTCGCCATCGCAAAATACGCCAGGGGCCAGGCGATGAGATTGGCGATCAGCACGAGCCGGAGAAATTCCTGCGAGAGCAGGCCGATCAAATTGGTTACGGTTGCCCCGAGAACTTTGCGAATGCCGATTTCCTTGGTGCGGCGCGCCGCGGCGAACGAGGCCAATCCCAACAAGCCCAGACAGGCAATGAAAATAGCCAGCCCGGAAAAGTAAGTGGTCAATTGGCTGACGCGATCTTCCGTTTGATAATTCTGCAAGAGAACGTCGTCTAAAAACGAATAAATGAATCCCTTGTCTGCCTCAAATTCCTTCCACGCGGCTTCGATGAAAGCGAGCGTCTCCGGCAAGCGCTGCTCGCGCACCTTGATCGCGGCATAACTGAAACCGCCAGGGTAAATGACGATCGGCCCGATATTTTTGTGCAGCGGCAGGAAATGAAAATCTTTCACCACGCCAATGATGCTTCCTGACGGCGCGCCTTGCGCCGTCATCAGTTTCAGTTTCTTGCCGAGGGCATCGTCCCAGCCGAATTGCCGCCTCGCCGCCTCGTTGATGATGAATGCTTCTTTCGCATCGGTGGGAATTTCTTTTGAAAACCCCCGGCCGGCAACCAGGCGAAGTCCGAAGGTTTTGACGAAGTCAAGCTCGACGCGAACGATCGTCAAAATTTGCGGCGTCGCAATGCCTTCGACTTGAAACGTCGTGTAGCGGGTTTCCTGTCCCAATTTGCCGTTGACGCCGGAAACGTGAACGACGTTGGGATTTTGCAGCAGGCGATTTTTGAAAGCCTCATACTGGCTTTCAACACGGCTGCCGCGCACCGGAACCAGCAACATTTGATGGCGATCGAAGCCGGTGTCTTTGCTGCGCATGAACCCGAGTTGCTCGTGAACGATGAGCGTGCCGATGATCAAAGCCACCGAGATGGAGAATTGGAAAACCACCAGCACTTTGCGCAGACCGGCGCCTTTGACAAAAGAACGTGTCGCATCTTTAAACGCCGCGGTTGGCTGCAAGGAAGAAAATACGACCGCCGGATAGATGCCGGCGGCAAGGCTCAGAAGCGGCGCGAAGAGGAAAACATAAGGCCAGAGGCTCAACGCGTTGACGGAGATTCCCGTCAGGTTGCGAAAGAAGGGTTGTGAGCATTCCACCAAAAACAACGCGGCGATGCTGGCGAACGCAGTGAGCAATACCGCCTCCAGCAACAGTTGCGCGATCAATTGCCGGCGAAATGCGCCCAGAACTTTGCGCACGCCCAGCTCGCGCAAGCGCTGCGAGAATTGCGCAATGGTGAGATTGACGAAGTTGAAGCAGGCAACCGCCAGCACCAAGGCGCCGATGATGCCAAAGACGTAAATATAGCGAATATCGGACGCGGGCGTGATATCGATGCCGAAGTCCGTGCGCAAATGAATGTCGCGCACCGGCTGCACGTAGAGCTTGACTTGATTTTGGAGGTGCAGCTCGGTGTAGTTCTTTTGCGCGAAGGCGACCAGTTTTTGCTCCAGCGCGGCCGCGGCTTCCGGGCTTTCCAGCCGCACGTAGGTGAAGAACCAATTCAAAATCCAGTTCTGGGGAAAATTGGCATTCGCCCTCGGCAAGCCGGTTTGTGGCAGCGTTGCCATAGAAGCGAGAAAATCGAGGTCGACGTGACTCGGGCCGGGAAACTCATCCAACACGCCGGTCACTTTCAGATCGACGCTGTTATTGAAGCGTAGTACTTTTCCCATCGGCGGCTCGTCGCCAAAATATTTGCTGGCGGTACTTTTGGTGATGACGACGGAGTTAGGCGCCAGCAACGCTTGTTGTGGATCGCCCAGTGCCAGCGGCAAATCTAAAACACCAAACAGTGTTGAATCGGCAAAGTAAAATCGATCTTCATAAAAGCTTTTGTCGCCATAATGAATCGTCGGCGTGTGCCCCAGGATATATTTCGAGAGATTGGTCAACCGCGCGACTTCCTTCACCTCCGGAAATTGCCGAAGCAAGGGCGCAATGGGAAATTCGATGCCGGCGCTCCGGTTCAGCTTGCCATCGACAGTGAGCGACATGGAAACGCGAAAGAGCCTGTCGGCGTTGGTAAAGAAGCGATCGTAACTCAACTCATGCCGAATATAGAAAGCGATTAAAATGCTGCAGGCCAGGCCAATGGCCAAGCCAATCATATTGATAAGAGAATGGCCTTTGTATTTGAGCAGATTTCTGACGGCGATTTTGAGGTAGTTTTTGAGCATGTTTGACTCCAGTATGCAGTGTTCAGTTATCAGTGATCAGTTCACTGAATACTGATCACTGGTTACTTCTTCATTGCTATTTCTTCTGCGGCTTCAACTCCCACAGCACGTTGACGATCTTCCACTCGCCGTTCCATTTGGCCAGGTGCATGTAATCGATCCAGCCGGACATGATGGCTTTGGCGCTGGCGGTACTTTGAAAAATATCGAAGATGAAAACATCCTTTTGCTGCTGCTCGACGGACGTATCTTTGCCGCCGCCGCGCTTTACGCCTTGAACCAGCGTCATCGCGCTCATCTGCTCGAGCCGGTTTCTGCCGGAATTGGGATCCGTGCGCACGATGCGTTTTGCCAGCTCGGGATGAACCGCGCGCTCCATGCGCTCGGTGTTGCCTTCATACCATCCTTCGACATAATCCAGCGCCGCTTTTTTGATCGCGGCGGAGTCTGCCGCCGTCTGCGCTTGGAGTGACAAAGCATACGTAATAATGGCGATAAAAATCGCTTTGACGAGAACTTTCATGGTTGATTCCTTTCCATTTGCCTTTCAATAAAAGCCGAATAGTGCCAAATTCTTATTCATATCGCAACGCTTCAATCGGATTCGCCAGCGCCGCTTTGATCGCTAGCGTGCTCACGGTTAGCAGCGCGATTAATGTGTGGCACTTCTTGCCCGGCGTTTCCTGATTGGAATGTTGAGCAGGAATATTGACAAAAGAAAGAGATTGGCCCAGGCAAACCAATCTCCGGCCATGCTATAGAACGTGCGGCCGGGGCCGGGCATCACGTCACTCACGAAATAAACCTCGGGAGATTCGGAGCTGGAGACTTCACCAATAATTCGTCCACGAAAATCACACACTGTCAAAAATCCCTCTTTTGCAGATCGGGCGAGAGCAAGCCCATTTTCCACTGCTCGCAGAATTGCCATCCGTGAATGGAGCCAGGCATCCTCGGTGAAATCCCATGCCGGCACGAAAAGAATTCCAACGCCCGCATTGCCGTAACGACGGATCCAGCCAGGGAAGTCCATGTCCTTGCAAATTGCCACTCCTGCCGACAAACCTGATACGTTGAAGTCAACCGGCTTTGTGCCGCTACGGTATTTCGACTCAAACCCCGGAATGAGAAATGCCTTGTCGTATTCCGCGAGAAGTTTTCCATCAGGCGAGATGATGGCAGCAAGATTTCGATTGCGTTCCGAGCCGAGCCGGCTAAGACCGGCCACGATAAATACATTTTTGTGCTGGGCGACCTCTCCGAGTAGCCTGAAAACATCGCTTTCATACTCGTCGGCCACTCCGAAGAGTTTTTCGGGAAGCACGACAACTTTTGCGCCTTGCTCCGCAAGCAGTCCAATTACGCGGGCGTATGTCTCAATGACACTCACGGCTTCGGCGCGTTGAGTCGTCTCAAAGTATTCCGCTGTCGAGTCTATTGCTGCGACACCGATTCGGATAGGAGGGGCCGACACCGGTTCGCCAAGTCGAATCCATCCGTAACCTATCGCCATGAAGCCGGCCGTGAGAGCACTCAGAAGGATGGCAAGGGCCTTCTTTTTTTTCTCGCGATAATACCACGCTGTGGCGATACCCGCGGGAACAAGCGTCAAAATGAACGTCATCCCCCAAATGCCCGTCAGTGAAGAGATTTGAACAAAAGAGGAGAAATCAGTTTGTGAATACGCTATACTACCCGCGGTTCCATGAGGAGAGGCAATCGACAAGAGGTACTCATAGGAGGTCCACACAACAGGAAATATAACGAAGGAGATTGGAGGGCCGAGGTGCAGAAGTGCGAAACGATAAGCGAACACGGCGATGGCAAAAGCGATGCTGGGTATGACTAATGATCCAACAGCGACGCCGATCGGCGCCAATTTCGCCAAATACCCGACAAGATTGAGGCTGCCCAAGAGGTATGCGACAAACGCCGCTGCCGCAGCAAATCGCCATGAAGATTGCAGCGCCAAGATGAGCACAGGAACAGGCGCAATCCAAACGAGCGGTCTGAATCCTTCGAGACCCGTGGAGAAAAAGTACAAGGCACCCGATGTGAGTATTCCGATGACAAGGAGTAGCCAGCGTGGCAACGACGAGGTTTGTTTCATTTGCTCTTCAAGCCTTTCATTCATTTTTCTGCTTCCCTGACGCTCTGTTTTGGCTAAGGCCATTTTGTCGGTCCGTTTGAATGCTTGCCTCAACAGCCGTCGTCCGTTATTTCCATGCCGTATCCACCAAGCATAACGCAGAGCGCAAAGCGCGTAGAGTTTGACTTTCACTTTGCGCTATGCTCGTGTATTCTGCTCATTCATACCTCAAGCTCTCCACCGGATTTGCCAGCGCGGCTTTGACCGACTGATAGCTCACCGTCAGCCCGGCGATCGTCAAAGCCAGCGCGCCGGCTAAAATGAAAATGCCAACACCGATGTCGATCTTGTAGGCAAAATTTTGCAGCCATCGAGTTATAAAAAAATAAGCAATCGGCGTCGCGGCGATAACGGCGATGAGCACCAGCTTGGTAATATCTCGTGACAATAAAACGACCATTTGCTCCACCGACGCGCCGAGCACTTTGCGGATGCCGGTTTCTTTCGTGCGCTGCTCGGCGGTAAATGACGCCAATCCGAAAAGGCCGAGGCACGATACCAACACGGCAAGTCCCGCGAAATAATTGCCGAGGTGCGCTACGCGTGCTTCCTTGAAATAAAGTTTGGCCATGTCTTGTCAAAGCCTGTAAATCGTTTCGCATTTGAGGGTCAAAAGCCCTGCTATCATTTGAGACTATCGCAGAAGTATCATTTTGCGTGTCGCTGAAAAGACAGCGCTCTTCATCGAGCAAAAATAGATACCCGATGCAAGAGTTGTCCCGTCAAAAGGAATCTGGTGCGTCCCGGCTGCAACTTTGTTCGAAAGGAGCGTCGCGACCCTCCTGCCATTGATATCGAAGATTCTTATCTCCACGTGCTCTCGTTTTGGAACGTCAATGGAAATTACCGTGCCCGCGTTGAACGGGTTGGGGTAATTCTGCATCAAAAGGAAGCCGGAAGGCGCGGCTTCCGAAACGGTTAGACTTCTCAATTCGCTTTGTTCCGCGGACCAAAGCACGCCCCCGGTTTCCACAAACCACTCGTATTCACCAGCCGGAAGGTTCATTCGCCTGCCGGTCTCCTTTGAAAACCATTCTTCTCCGTGTATCCATTTTCCGGTTCGTTTCTCTTTTATGAGGAGTCGGGTCTCCAATTCAGAGTTGTCAATCGTCCATTGAAACCCCACACTGCCGGGTTTGACCATTGCGTCGGGCTCCGGGAAGACGAGGAGCGCGCGTGACGTCCGTTTTCCCCAGCCTATGTGCTCACGTGTATACGAACAAACCCATGTGTCTGGCCGTAGGCCTTCTTTAATTTTCATCACACAGGGGTAAGGACCCTGGCAATTCAGATTGGGAGCGCCGTTGTAACGGGAATCCTTCGTGCAACCGCCAGCATATTCATCGCCGGCGTGGAAGACGTGTCCAATTTCGTGTCCCATGACATAACGGTTGTATGGAGTAACAAAATATCCGTACGGGACAATGACATAAGGACCGCCCAGCGCACCCCCCGCTACAGGCAAAGACTGAAACGAGGCACTGTGCCCGGTAATCAGAGCGACGAATGACCATGTTGCGCTGAGTTGTTGACGAATGGTGTAGTTATAGAGGTTCATTCGTTTCATTGCGGTGTACAAGCCGTTAAGGTGGCCGTTCCATTTATCTGAAATGTGGATCGAACGATAGCCAAGCCGTTCGAAGACCGGGTTCACCCAGAGACCAAATTGCCCGATGCCCCAGTGGAGGGATGGTTCATAAGGCTGGCTGATGATTTCAGCGTGCTCCAATCCATAAAGAATGAGATGGAATGTTGCCTCGATTCTCTCAGACCAGGCTCTATAAGTCCACATGAGCAGGTTCTCCAAAGTGTTTGTGAGAACCTGGTGCTGAGAAGAAGGGGACCAAGTGAAAATATCATTATCAATTGTTCCGTCACTCTCAACAAAAAGCATCGTGCATGCAATGACTCCGTTCATTCGTTCGCTGTTAAGATTATATGCAAATGAGGTGTCTTCGTCCGACACAATGTTTTGGAGACCGTGGGTTGTTTTCAAGGAATCATCGAGGGTGCGAAGGTTGACTTGGCACTGGAAAGAACGTTCTTCAAATAGCCGGCCTAGCGGTGGAGAAAGACCTAAAAGAACGTCATTGTAGAAACGAACGAACGTCTGTTGATTTGCAGTCCAATCTGCCGGATACACTGTAAACTGTCGATTATGAACCTCCAACACTTCGGGATAAGTTGCTATCTCATTCACCTGTTCTTCTGAAAACCAGCCTAAGACCAGGTTTGCATACGAAACTGCGGCACGATATTCTCGTTGTTGGAGACGTTTGAGAAGATTTATTGTTGTTGCATCATCCGCATCGTGAAGCACAAGCAGGCAGAAGTTGCTCCCGAGTGAGGTCTGCGCGATTGCAAAACCTGGGATCGCAATGATCAAGACGGCTTGCAAGAGATATTTTCTATCAAACATAGATAAGCTCGGAACCTTTTAACGTGAAGCGTAATGAGATTTTGGACAAGAACACTTTTTACAAGTGAACCATAGACCGGCTTTTGAAAAATGCGGGGTGCTCCTGCGCTTGTCATTCATATCTTAAACAGTCCACGGGATTGGTTAATGCAGCCTTCACCGCCTGCGTGCTCACCGTCAGCAGCGCGATGAGCAGCGCAAGGCCGCCCGCGAGCGCGAATACCCACCAGCCGATGTCGATGCGGTAAGCGAAATCTTGCAGCCATTTGTTCATAGCGAAATAGGCCGCCGGCCAAGCGATGAGATTGGCAATCAACACCAACTTGACTAAATCTTTCGAGAGCAGCGCGACGACATCCGTGACCGTGGCGCCAAGGACTTTACGGACGCCGATCTCTTTGGTGCGTTGCGCCACGCCCAATGAAACCAGCCCGAACAAACCAAGGCAGGCGACGATCAAAGCCAGGACGGTGAAATAGCTGAATATGCGGGCAAGTCGCTGATCATCCCGGTAGAGATTCTCCATATCCTGATCGACAAAATAGCATTCGAACGGCAGGTTCGGCGCCAGAGCCTGCCACTTCTCTTTTAGGAAGGCGAGCGTGCGGTTGAGGTCTTCGCCGCGCACGCGCACGGCGATCTTGGTGAAAAAATCGGAGGGCATCACTTGAATCACCGCCGGCCCGATTTTTTCATGCAACGAATTGTAGTTGAAGTCTTTGACGACGCCGATGACGCGGCCGCTCTTGTTGAAATAATCGACGCCGATTTCGCGGCCCACCGGATCGCTCCAGCCCAGCGCTTTGACCGCTGCTTCGTTCAGGATGAAGGCTTCTTTTTCAGTGCCAAAATCTTTTGAAAAATCGCGGCCCTCGATCAGCTCCAGGCCCAGAGTTTTGACGAAATCGTGGTCGGTCGCAAAGGCCGTCATGCCGAAATACAAAGGCGTGTTTCCCGGCAGTGTATAACGGAAAGAAGTCACTCGCCGCCCCG
>Ga0247727_10013453_pt1 | contig 13796 bp, 12 predicted proteins | sample WisWelCaveWW1625_FD_202498 | JGI IMG/M metagenome (GOLD analysis project Ga0247727, IMG submission 202498) | Biofilm microbial communities from Wishing Well Cave, Virginia, United States - WW16-25 | ecosystem: Environmental > Aquatic > Deep subsurface > Groundwater > Cave microbial mat | place... | reverse complement strand
AAATCCAGATCCTCCGTCGAATGCGTCGCCGAGATCATTACGCGCAGGCGCTCTTTGCCTTTCGGCACGGTGGGGAAGCCGATGGCCATCGTGAAAATACTGTTCTCAAAAAGTTTCTGGCTCAACGCGCGCGCTTTGTGCGTGTCGCCGATCATCACCGGCGTAATCGGCGTCATGCTCTGGCCGAGATCGAAGCCGAGCGCTTTCATTTTATCTTTGAAGTATTTGGTGTTTGCCCAAAGTTTTTCGACCAGCTCGCCGGATTCCGCGAGAATATCGACCGCGGCAATACACGCCGCAATATCCGCCGGCGTCACCGCGCTGGAGAATAAGAATGGCCGCGCGCGCTGGCGCAGAAAATCAACAATCGCTTTTTTGCCGGCGATATAGCCGCCGACCACGCCGAACGCTTTGGAGAGCGTGCCGATTTCAATATCGACGCGGCCGTGCAAGTCAAAATGATCCGCCACGCCGCGTCCGGCGCGACCGAGCACGCCCTCGCCGTGCGCGTCGTCGGCCATCGTCATCGCATCGTACTTTTCCGCCACTTCGACAATCTCTTTCATCGGGGCAACATCGCCGTCCATGCTGAACACGCCGTCGGTGATGATCAAACGATTGCGCGTCACCGGCTCGCTTTGGAGTTTGGCCTCAAGATCGGCGACATCATTATGTTTGTAGCGCACCACTTTCGCCTTCGACAGCCGCGTGCCATCGATAATACTCGCGTGATTCAATTCATCGGAGAAAATCACATCATCCGCCGTGGTGATCGTTGGAATCACCGCCTGATTCGCCAACAAGCCGGATTGGACGGAGATGACGTCTTCCACGCCTTTGAAAGCGGCGAGCTTATTTTCCAACTCGCGATGCAAGCTTTGCGTGCCAGCAATCGAGCGCACCGCGGCCGGGCCAACGCCATATTGATCAATCGCCGCTTTTGCCGCCGCTTTGAGCTTTGGATGATTGGCAAAGCCGAGATAATTGTTGGTACACAGATTCAGCACGCGTTTGCCATCCACCTGAATCCACGCGCCCACCGCGCTTTCAATCGTGCGAATGTTAATGAACAATCCCTGCTCTTTGAGCGATTGAATTTCTGCGTTCAGAAAATCAAGTTTGGACATTTTTTAAATTTCCATTTATTTTTTTATTTATGGTAACGTTGCTTGATGCCGGGAATCAAATACTCCCAGAATGCTGATTCCTGATCGTACTCCGCCGCCCACCCCCAGTCGCGTCGCGCCGCAGCGTCATCAACATCGGCGGGCCACGAATCGATGATGGCCTGACGTTTGTCATCAGGACGAAACGTGATACCGGCACTGGGAAATGCACGCCGGGTCAGCTCGCTAATTTCACCGGCGCTCGGACTGAAGCTACCGATATTATAGACGGTTTGGGTTAATTGATGGCGTGAGGCGTTTTGCAGTTTTAACAGCGCGGTGATGGCATCCGGCATGGCCATGAAAGGAATGCGCACATCTTCGCGAACAAAGCAGGCGTAACTTTTATTCTGGGCCGCGGCGTGCAGCATCTCGGGCGCGTAATCGCTGGTGCCGCCGCTCGGCACGGTAATCGCGCTGATCAAGCCGGGAAAACGAATCGAGCGAAAATCTATGCCGCCGCGTTGCGTGTTGTCCGCCGCCAGCTGGCGATAATGCGAGGAATAGTAACGCCCGAGATGCTCGCAATACAGTTTATTGCAGCCGTACATCGTCGTCGGATAATTCCATTCCGTTTCCCTGACTTTGCCGGCGCGTTGTTTGGCGGCGAGGTTCGGCAGGCCGTAGACCGCGATCGAACTCGGGAACATGAACGTGACGGCTTCGCCGTGCCAGCGCGATTGCTCGATGGCCATTTTCAGGAGATTGATCGTGCCTTCGACATTGACGCGATGCGCGGCTTCGGGCGTAAATTCGGCGCGCGTGGAGAGCAGGGCGGCGAGATGATAGACGCAATGAATTTCGTATTCGCTTTGCAGGCGCTCGAGTAGACGCGGTTCGAGAATGTCGCCGATCACAACGGCTTTGCACAGGCGTTGCAGGTGTTCATCGAGAGGCCGAACATCGAGCGCAATGATATCGTGATTGCCGTCGGCGGCCAGACGGGTAATCAGGCCGTGGCCCATCTCGCCGTTGGCGCCGCTGATCAGGATGGCCGGTTTGCGGATGTGGTCGGACATGTGTGATCTCGTGATGTTGGCGATTGAAGAATTTTTTTATTTTGTGAAGTGACCCATAGAATATAAAATGATTTTACCAAATGTCAAGAGGATAAACAAAAAACGCGATTCTTTCATCTTGAAAAAGAATCGCGTTCCGGCAAAATCGTCAATCGTGCCTGCGACGACAATCCACTGCGTTGGCGTCGCTAGCTCGCATTCAAATCGACGGTGAAGGCTACGCGGTCGCCGCCGCGCCGGCGGGAAGGCCGTTATAAAATTTGGCCAGCCGTGATTTTTGATTGGCCGCTTTGTTCTGATGAATGACGCCGTGCGTAACCAGCTTGTCCAGCAGCGAAGTTGCCGAGCGCAGATCTTTCTCCACCGTTTGCCGATCTTTGGCAGCGAGAATTTTTTTAATCGTCGTCCGCATTTCGGAGCGATATTCGCGATTCCGCAGCGTCCGGCGTTTGGCTTGACGATTGCGTTTAATTGCTGATTGATGATTGGCCATAATCTCTCTTCTTGTGTTATTGATATTTAAAAACAGTCTTAAATATAATAAAATGAACCGCCAAAGTCAACAAAAAATATTCGGCAGAATTATTATATTTTGTGGCAAAAATCATGTATATTGTCATCGTGAAATTAAATCACAAACTTAATCTTTTCTTCCGCGAATACGGCAACGACGGGCGGGTTCTCGTCATCCTGCACGGCCTGCTCGGCTCATCCCAAAACTGGCAGCGCGCTGCGAAAGAATTTGAGAAAAATTTCCGCGTGCTCGTCGTCGATCAGCGCAATCACGGCAGCTCGCCGCACACCGCGTCTCACACTTTTGCCGATCTGCGTGAAGACGTTAAATATTTCTTCGATGAACGACGCCTTGAGAAAGCCTATTTGCTCGGCCACTCGATGGGCGGCATGGCGGCGATGGAATTTGCGTTTCATTATCCCGAGCGCCTGTCGGGCTTGATCATCGAAGACATCGCGCCGCGCGCCTATCAAAGCTCGTCGGGCGATATTTTGCGCGCGCTGTGTGCCGTCGATCTCAACGCCGTGACTTCGCGAGAGCAAGTTGATGCAAGGTTGGCGCAGGATATCAAGAGCCCGCGGACGCGGCAGTTTTTGCTCACCAATCTCATTCGGCGCGAGGATAACACGTTGGCGTGGAAAGCGAATCTGCCGGTTTTGCAGGCGTTTCAAACAGAAATGGCTATCTACGAGCCGCCATTAGGCGCGAGCTATTCCGGCAAAACTCTTTTCATCGGCGGCGAGCTTTCGGATTATCGCATCGACCATGATCACGATGTGATTCTACGCCATTTTCCCAACAGCGAACTGGTGATGATTCCCCATGCCGGACATTGGATTCATTTCGAGGCGTTGGAGGCATTTACGCAAGCGGTGATGAAGTGCTTGTAGTGATGCCTTCAGGCATAAAACGTAACGGTGAAAAATACTTTATGAAATCTTGAGCACTTTTGTTAGACTGAATATCTCAACGCCTGAAGGCGTAACTACGAACAACTTCAAACAAAAGGAGGAACTGTGCTTCGACAAAAACTTCTTAACTGGGATTTGACATTAATTGCAATCTTATTTTCCACCACTCTGCTTGCACAAACCAATCACAACCAACCCTACGCCGAGATTGCCCGACAAATCACCCGCGCCGCATTAGCTGAAGGCCAGGCTTATCGCTTGCTCGCCGAATTAACTTCATACGGCCCGCGTTTGAGCGGCTCGCCGCAAGCAGCGGCAGCAGTGGAATGGTCGCGCCAAACGATGATGAAGCTCGGCTTCGATAACGTTCGCTTGCAAGAGGTGATGGTGCCGCATTGGGTGCGCGGGCCGCTTGAAGAAGCGGCGATCATCAATTCAACCACAATGGGCACAGTGCCGCTCACAGTTTGTGCGCTCGGTGGTAGCATCGCGACGCCGGAGGCGGGCATCGTCGCCGAAGTGGTTGAAGTCAAATCGTTTGATGAGTTAAAAGCGCTTGGTTCCAAAGCGGCAGGCAAGATTATTTTCTTCAATCGCCCCATGGCCGCGAGCAAGATCAACACCTTCGAAGCATACGGCGGCGCGGTGAACCAACGCGGCAGCGGCGCGATTGAAGCGGCAAAAGCCGGCGGCGTGGCGGCACTCGTGCGTTCGATGACGACGCGTTTGGATGATCAGCCGCACACCGGCGGCATGGGTTATCAAGACGGCGTGCCGAAAATTCCGGCCGCGGCGATTAGTACCGTCGGCGCCAATCTCTTGAACCAATTGCTCGCGCAAGAAACGACGGTACGCGTGCGCTTGAAGCTCACTTGCCAAACGCTGCCGGATGCGCCTTCGGCCAATGTCCTCGGCGAAATCACCGGCACGGAGAAGCCCGAAGAAATCATCGTGGTCGGCGGGCATCTCGATAGCTGGGACAAAGGCACGGGCGCGCACGATGACGGCGCGGGCTGCGTGCAATCCATTGAAGTGCTGCGGCTCCTGAAAGCGCTCAATTTAAAACCGAAACGCACGATTCGCGCCGTGATGTTTATTAATGAAGAAAACGGCTTGCGCGGCGGTATTGAGTATGCGCGCCGCGCCGAGCTAGCCGAGGCGAAACATATCGTCGCTATCGAAGCGGATCGTGGCGGTTTTGCCCCGCGCGGTTTTTCCGTGGAAGCAGATTCGGCGCGATTCGCGCGTCTCGCGAGTTGGGCGTATCTTTTCAAAGAAATGGGCGCGGACATTATTTTTCGCGGCGGCAGCGGCGCGGATATTTCCGTACTCGTGCGACAGGGCGTGCCGGGCATCGGGCTCGTGCCGGAGTCGCAGCGGTATTTTGATTTTCATCACTCCGACAATGACGTCATCGCAGGCGTCAACGAACGCGAGCTCAATCTCGGCGCGGCGGCCATGGCGATTCTGTGTTATGTGATTGCGCAGGAGGGGTTGTAATTTTTTGCTGATTAAAAACTCGTTGCTCGTTTCATGATTTTTTAGTAAAGTTTAAAGGCTGAAAAGGTACGATCTCAATTCGTAAAAAGGATACTATTTATGGACGTCAGAAAGAAAAAGCGCCTGGAAGAAAAAGGCTGGAAAGTGGGAAGTGTGCAAGAATTCTTAGGATTAACTGCGGAGGAGAACGCTTATATCGAATTGAAGCTGGCTCTAAGCGAAAATTTAAAGAAGCTTAGACAACAAAAAAAACTGACTCAAATTGAGTTAGCAAAACTAATCGAATCAAGCCAATTCCATGTAACAGTCATGGAAAGCGGGGCATCTTCCATCTCGCTTGACCTTCTTGTGCGATCTTTATTAGCACTGGGAGCGACAAAAAACGATTTGGCGAAAATGATTGCCCAACCTCAACGCATACAAAAACAAGCCGGGGTTTATTTGATTCAACCATGACCCTCTTCATAACATTATCGAATCAGGCTTGATGATGAGCGGCAAGCTGACGCGACCGGATGGCGGCGTTTTGATTTTCACCACTTTTTATTTTCACCACCAAAAACTCGTTGACATTCTCATGATCTTTCATTAAACTATGAACAGCAAATTTATTGATTGAGATTAAAGATTATGACAGAGGCGATCGTTTCAAAACTGCTCTACAAAATCTTGACGGAACTCACCGGCGAACGGCGTTTCGACGTGGCCCTGCATTTAGCCACAAAGGATTGGGTGCGGCTCAAGCTGCAGGAAGCTGAACAGCAGATCAAAAGCTTCGAACAGCGCTATGAGATGCCTTTCGAAAAATTTCAGCAGGCCTGGGAAAACGATCAAATTACCGATAAGTTTTCTTATGAAGTCGAAAAGGATTACTGGGAATGGGAAACGGTGCATGCTGATCTCCCGCGATTTCGCCAAATTTCTGAAAGCCTGCCATGAAGGTAGATGATTTTGTTTATGAAATCTTCGTGACTGCTGAAGCTTCGCCAATCTGTGGGATTCCAGGTATACGGCGACTCACCGAGACCTCGGTCAATATACGCCTTCCCATCGCCGATAACCAATTTATCGACGCTTTTCATAATGAATTTACGAGGCGCACAGCCTTTGTATTGATCAAAAACAACCAGAGAATTTTTGGGGCAGACAACACCGGCGGCTGGCATATTCACCCTTTTCATGATCCCGCGCGGCACGACCCGATGAATGCGCCGATGACATTTCAGCAATTCATTCAGAGCATTGAATCACACCTTGCCCAGCCATGACTCCCTTCCATTCCCTTCTCGAAGAAGCCCTCGAAGCGTGGGCATATACGCGTCAAGGCGTCATCGCCGAGCTCAAAAACATCCCCGAAAAAAATTTTGATTTTCGTCCGACGGAACAAAGCCGCAGCGTCGCGGAATTGGCGCATCACCTCATCGAATCCGGCTTGATGATGAGCGGCGAGCTGACGCGATTGGATGGCGATTTTCAGCGGCAATCGTATCCGGAATTTCTCCAAGAATATGCCGGCCATATTAAACCGACAAATTCAAAGAAGAAGTTGCTGGCGTTATTGAAATCGACTCACGAAACAGGCGAGAAAAGATTTCGCGCCGCGGGCGAGTTATTGATGCTGCAATATATCACGCGCTTCGACGGACTCAAAGGCACGTGTTTAGCGTGGATCAATCACGGCATTGCACACGAAGAATATCATCGCGGGCAGTTGGCGCTGTATGCGCGGCTGCTCGGGCGCGTGCCGGCGTTGACGCAGTTGATTATGCGTCGCGATTAAAATCGGATTCGCGCAAACGGACTTATCAAATTTCTAAAGCTCTTCGTGCGCAAGTCCGACTTTACATTTTTTATTTCACCGATTGCAGCTTGACAACCACCGAAACCTGGTGCGTTAATACGACCGCATCTTCCAGCGTCAAATCGCCACTCGGCGCAATGATGAAGTTGCTAGCGGCAGCCAAATCTTGAGATCGAGTGAAGCCAGAGGACGCCACTCCCGGCTGGCCGGTGCCGGCGGTCAGGCGTCCCGTGTAACGAATTTGAAAAGGCGCAAAATTAAGATTGAGGCCAAAACTCGGTGTCCATTCGGCCCAAAATTCTTTTTGCGAGCGGTAGGTGTCAAAGACGAAATTCGTTTGCTTGAGGCGATAATGGATGAAGCGCGCTTGCAATCCCAGTTGGAATCCGAAAGTTTTTCCTTGCCCGCTCAGGCCAAGACGCACGAGCGCGTTGTTAAAGTGAAAGTAATTCTCCACGGTTTTACTGCCGGCAGGGATGATCACCTCGCCGCGCTCGTTTCTCAAAGGCTCCGCCGCATCCGCCCAGGTGTGGCTCCAGATCGGCTCGAAAATAAGATCCATACCAAACGCGCTCGAATCCGTGGCATGAGCAAGACCGGCGCCAAAATTAAACACCCAGGAAGTGCCGGGGTCGCGCGGGATATTCATCAACTCATAGTTTGGAATTTTAGGATGCGATTTGCGATTGGCGGTAAAAATAAGTCCGGCGCGTGAGCCGGCATTTCTTAACGGGATCATCGATCCCACGTGCAAACCCCACGTATCCGTCTGGTCGAGTTCTCGAACGATTTGGGTGCTATTCCGATTGGCTATGAGGTCGCCTTCCCAAAACCAAGATTGATAATAGATGTCGTGTGCCATGCGAACCCGATTATGCAGCAACAACATCTCAAAAGAAGGTTGCCGCGCTTTTTCATACAGCAGCCCAACACGATAGTCGGCGATATGGCCGCTCTGCTCGATACGGGAGCTGCGACTATACAAGAAATCGACGCCTGGCATCGCCTGCAGTTCGGCCCAGGAAGCGCTGGCGGCAAGCGAGATTCCGGAGGCCGGAAGTTTTTTCCCAAGCAGCCCGGCGGCATACAAATTGTTCGTATTTTTCTCGGCTAATGACGAGATGAAATTAAAACGATCCGGCGCGCTGAGCTGCTGCACGGCCAACGACATGCCGCCAAACCATCTTGACGAGCCGAGCAAAGCGCCCAACGGCAGCGTTCGAACGCCGCCGTTATTCTCTGTAACGTTGCCAAACACCGGCGCGCTGAAAAGGTAGACGCCGCGTATGCGCCCGCCTTTCGCCGGATTGACAAAGGGATCCGCGGAAGGATCTTCCAGCGCAATGGAGACGCCGCCCATGCCGAGATTCTGCGACGGCGCCAGCAGGAATTGTTCGACCGTTGCGACCGGCACCGATCGCACTGAAATGAGCTGCGCCGGCGCGATGCTTGGAAAGAAAACAAAAAGCACGGCTAATTGGCAGGCACGTTTCTGATGGAGAAGCGACATCTTCATACCTCACCTCATGCTGCATTTATGGTGAAACTGTTTTTGAAATACAGGAGATAGCAAAAAATGAAATTACAAAACCTGTACCAAAGGAAGGTATGCAGCTAAACAAACGAAAAACATGATTCCGGTAGATTGTTCGGCGAGAAAGTATTCGGTAAGATCGTGGAGCGGCTTCAAAAACTTGACGATTCGATCAAATTTTTGAATCGCTCTTCCCGCGCCGCGCCGACGAATGCAGCCAGCACTTCATCCTGCCGCAACGTTTCCGCAGGCAGTTTTTCTGCGATCTCGACGATCAGGGCGTAATGGCCTTCCGCCCAGTTTCTGCGAATGCCGGCGCGTAGCGCGTTAATATCGTCGCGGGAAAGTTGTACGGGAAACTGCTCTGCCGGCAAATTCCGCAAAACTTCAAAACGCGCCAGCCATTGCGGCAGGTGGTATTGCTTGTCGTAGGCTTCGCGCAAACTCAAGCCCAGCCGGCGCATTTGCGAAACGCGCTGGAGGGTTTGGTCGAGAGTACGTTTAGGGAGTTCCACCTTTTAGAGCCTCGATATCCAGTTGATCTTTCGAGCGTTTGGAATTTTCTTTGAGCTTGATCAACCCCTCGCGCGACACCACCCACACTTGTTTGGCCTGCCAGGTCAATCGCATCCGCTTCGACAAAATTTCCTGCGCGGTCGGGGAAATAGCTGAGATCACATCTAAAAAAATATAATCATTTACACTGGCAGCGATTTTGGTTAATTTGTGGACTTCAACTAAATCATTATCGAAGCGCATCGGAGTTGAAAAAAACTTATAACCCAGCGGCAATAAAGCTGCTTTGCATCGCTCGCAGTCATTTGGTGACACGAGAATATCGATGTCTTCCGTAAAACGAGGTTGCGTTAAAAACGTGACGGCCAATCCGCCGCACAGGGCGTAATTGATTTGGCGCTGCTCCACTGTTTCCAGCACCTTTTCAAATTCTACATATAGATCTAACATGATAATTGCTATCCATCGTAGCTCAACTAAAAAAGCATGTCATTTCGTAGGAATCTTTTTGCAATTTAAGACGACAGTTTGTTCTCGAATACAAAAAAGATTCTTACAGAATGACAATCTCGTTTGTTGGTAACTGCCGTTGACAGACGGACCGTCTGTGTTACGATTCAAACGCCTGCTTTACCAACCTCTCCTGCTCGAGCTGATGCACGCGCGCGCTGCCGGTAGCGGGACTGGCGCTGGGGACGCGACCGACGTACGTGAGGCGATGACTCGGCGTCAACACATATTTCAATCGTGTTTGCACGAAGCTCCATGCGCCCATGTTGCGCGGCTCTTCCTGCACCCAGCGAAAATCCGCCGCGTTGGGATAGCGTTGCAGCAATTCTCGCAAACCATCAAAGGGAAAGGGGTACATCTGCTCAAGCCGAACGATCAGTGTATCGTCGAGGTTATTTTGCTGACGATAATCCATCAAATCATAACTCACTTTTCCGGAGCAAAGCAAAAAGCGTTTCGGATTTGCCGGAGGATTCGGATCGTTCAGCAGAATTTGAAATCCGCTTTCGGTAAAATCCGTTGCCGCACTTTTCGCGGAGGTGGCGCGCAACAAGCTTTTCGGCGTCATTACGATCAGCGGTTTGCGGATGCCGGCGTGCATTTGGCTGCGCAGCAGATGGAAATATTGCGCGGCGGTGGTCGGCATCGTCACGCGCATATTTTCTTCGGCGCACAACGTGAGAAAACGCTCGATGCGCGCGCTGGAATGCTCGGGGCCTTGTCCTTCAAAACCGTGCGGCAACAGCAAAACCAGCCCGCTGTTTTGTCCCCACTTGTCTTCGGCGGACGAAAGGAATTGGTCGATGATGATTTGCGCGCCGTTCATGAAATCGCCGAACTGCGCTTCCCACAAGGTCAACGCTTCCGGTCGCGCCACGGAATAACCGTAATCGAATCCCAACACCGCGTATTCGCTGAGCAAGCTGTCATAAACCATTAGCTTCGCCTGCCCCTCGCGAATGTGATTCAGCGGCGTGTATTCATTTTCATTTTGATAATCCACCAGCACGGCGTGACGCTGGCTGAACGTCGCGCGCTGCGAATCCTGTCCGGAGAGGCGAATCGGAATGCCTTCGAGCAGCAACGAGCCGAAAGCGAGTGATTCCGCCGTGCCCCAATCCACCGCGTCTTCATCGAGCATCGTGCCGCGCCCCGTCAATTGCTTCGCCAGCTTCGGATGCACGTTGAAATCACTGGGGAAGTTGGATAAAGCAAAAGCAATTTCATCCAAAGTCTCGCGCAGCACGCCCGTCGGAATCAACGGCAAAACTTTATCGAGCGGCGGCTCATTCGGCGCGGTGACTTTCGGCGGCAGATTTTCCTGCGTGGTTTTAAAGGCTTCTTCCAGGCGCGCCTGGAAATCATTCAACACCTGCTCGGCTTCGGCGAGACTCAGCTCGCCGCGCTTGATGAGAATCTCCGTGTACAGCTTGCGCACGGAACGCATGTCTTTGATGCGCGCATACATCAACGGTTGCGTGTAGCTCGGCTCATCGCCCTCGTTGTGGCCGTGACGGCGAAAACAAATCATATCGATGACAACGTCTTTTTGAAACGCCTGCCGAAACGCGAGCGCCAATTCAACGACGCGCACGCACGCTTCGGGATCGTTGCCGTTGACGTGAAAGATCGGCGCTTGCACCATCTTCGCAACATCCGTGGCATATACGCTTGAGCGCGCGTCGACAGGCGCTGTCGTAAATCCGATGCCGTTATTAACCACGACATGAATCGTGCCGCCGGTGCGATAGCCGTGCAGCGCGCTGAGGTTCAACGTTTCCGCAACGACGCCTTGCCCAGCGAAAGCTGCGTCGCCATGCATCAGCACCGCGAGAACGCGCTTGTGCTCGGCGTCACCCAAAATATCTTGTTTCGCGCGCACCACGCCTTCGACGACCGGATCGACGGCTTCGAGATGGCTCGGGTTCGGCGCGAGACTGATTTCTACTTTTTTGCCATCTATATTTTCATACACACCGCTTGCGCCCAAATGATATTTCACATCGCCGGTGCCTTCGCGGCTGTTCGGATCGGGATTGTCTTCAAACTTGAGGAAAATCTCTCCGTACTTTTTGCCGAGAATATTCGCGAGCACGTTGATGCGCCCGCGATGCGCCATTCCCATCACGACTTCGCCGATGTCGTGTTTACTCGCCTGGAGAATCAACGCATCAAGCATTGGAATCAATGTTTCCGCGCCTTCGAGGCTGAAGCGTTTGTGGCCGACATATTTCGTGTGCAAAAATCTTTCGAACGCTTCGCCCTCGTTGAGCTTCGCGAGAATGCGGCGTTTGGCGGCGCGATCCAACCACTTCGCACGCGACATGCCTTCGACGCGTTGTTGAATCCACGTTTTCTGCTCCGGCTCCTGAATGTGCATGTATTCGACGCCGATGGTCTGGCAATACGCCTCGCGGAGAATATCAAGAATCTCACGCAGGGTCGCGCGCGGTTTGCCGCCGAGACCGTCGGTGATAAACTCGCGGTCGTAATCCCACAACGTCAAGCCGTAGCGCTCGGGGTCGAGTTCTTTGTGCGACGGCGCTTCGAGGCTCATCGGATTGAGGTTTGCGATAAGATGGCCGCGCACGCGATAGATGTTGATGAGCTGCAACACGTGCGCCTGCTTCTCAATCAGCGCGTCGCTGCCTTCGAGACTCGGATTGATGTCGCGCGTCAATCGCACGGCGTGATACGGAATTTTCATGTTCGCGAAGAGCTCGTCATAAAAATCTTCTTCGCCGATCAGCAGCTTGTGCAGCGCCTGCAAAAACAAACCGCTCTCCGCGCCCTGAATGACGCGATGATCATACGTGCTCGTGACCGTCATCACTTTGCTGATGCCAAGTCTCGCGATCGTGCGCGGATCCGCGGCCTGGTATTCCGGCGGAAAATCAATCGCGCCGGTGGCGACGATCAAGCCCTGTCCGGGCATCAAACGCGGCACCGAATGAATAGTGCCAATCGTGCCGGGGTTCGTGAGCGTCACGGTGGTGTTGGCAAAATCTTCCGGTGTGATTTGGTTCGCGTGAACTTTGCGGAGAATCTCATTATACGCCGCAAAAAAGCTGCTAAAATCCATCGTGTCAGCGGCCTTGATGTTGGGAACCATCAGCGAGCGCGTGCCGTCTTTCTTCGCGACATCGACGGCGAGGCCGAAATTAATATGCTCGGGCGTAATTTTATAGGCCGCGCCATTTGAGGCAAAAAACGACGTCGCCATCGCCGGCATTTTTTTGAGCGCTTTGATCACGGCCCACGCGATGATGTGCGTGAAGCTCATTTTCACGCCCATGATGTCGGTGAGATATTGATTGGAGATGCGGCGATTTTCTTCGAGCAACTTCACCGGAATCGCGCGCACCGAGGTCGCGGTCGGAATAGCGAGACTGCGTTCCATGTTTTCCACAATGCGCGCCAAGCCGCCGCGCAAAGGCGTCGCGTTTGGTGGAAGAGGCGCATGTCCGTTGTCGGCTGGCTCTACCGATTTCGCCGATGGCGGCGCGGTTTCGGCTTGTGGCGCTGGCGCACCCAGCGGTCGATAATCCTCAAAAAAATCGCGCCAGCTTTCCGTGAGGGTTTGCGGCTGCTCGCGAAACTGGCGATACATTTCTTCGATCAGCCACGCATTCGGGCCAAAGGCTTCGGGATATTGTTTGGGTTCGGGCATGAGGGTTTCACATTTATGAAAAGGGCTTCAAAATTTCGTTCCACATATTGAAGAAGCCCACTCATGCAACACATACAAGTGGGCTTCATAATGTGCGCTAAAAAATTTCGTTAGTCAAGAGTATGTTCGAAATTTGATCTCTGTATCTGGATGAGGGTTGAAACGTTCAACAATTTGCTGAACGACTTTCTGAATGCCCGTTGATCCGATCATTGTTTTGATTTAGGACTTCAGACAAGACTATCGATAACTTGTTGAGCCTGGGCGAGCAAAGAGGAAAGAATCCTGGCAACATCGGAGACGACATCGTTATAATCGCAACGATTTCGCCGGCGAACACAAATCAGTTGCCATGATCAACCAGCCGGCTTTTCCTGCAAGCGCCTGATCAAATTCAGCGGAGATCGCGTTAATCTTATCCAGAATATCCATCGCATAATTTTGTTGTCGAACATATAGCGTCAGATATTCGTATTCCCTTAATTTTGCACCGGTTTTTGAAAAACTATTTGCAAAAGTGGTAAATGGCCTTTTATTTACAGGGTCAAATCACGATCCTGTTGCTTCTCACCATCTGTTGAAAGGACACCCAAATGGTGGTCAAACGCGATCCCGACAAACGTCGACGTCGCCATCATCGCCGCCGCGTCACACC
>Ga0247727_10013452_pt1 | contig 13798 bp, 12 predicted proteins | sample WisWelCaveWW1625_FD_202498 | JGI IMG/M metagenome (GOLD analysis project Ga0247727, IMG submission 202498) | Biofilm microbial communities from Wishing Well Cave, Virginia, United States - WW16-25 | ecosystem: Environmental > Aquatic > Deep subsurface > Groundwater > Cave microbial mat | place... | reverse complement strand
CTCCAGCGCTGCCTGGCGATCGCGCTCCACCGTTTGCCTCGCTTCAAACTGCGCTTGACCAACCTTGTGCTCGCACCTGTCCGGCCAAGACTGCCACAGGCTGAGATATGTCAGTGAATCAGCCTTGATGCTTAACCTCGTTCAATACAAACATGACCCTTTTTTGGACAATCCTGATGCTCCTTTCTGGGAGATGGAGGATGCCCTCGAATTAGACCGAACTCAGCCATTTGGCTTGTTGGATCATTACACTTTTCCCAGCCGCAGTATCAAGCTATATCTCGATCCTTACAAGCGAGAACATGGCCATTTGGAGGTATACCAGTATCGCCTGGGGCTTGGTTTACGGACGAAAGAAGTCCTTGACCCAATGAAACATTACTACGAGAGTAAGAGTTCCGGTTTGCTCCCGCTGACTTTCGATGAAGATCGTCAACTATGGCGCAATAGTAGTAGCTTGTTCGAGTTAAGCCCTACGGGCAAGAGACCTCCTGCCATCTTCATCTGGCTTCACACACTAATAGAAGCCAATATCCTCAAACGTCACATGCTCTTTCAATGCAAAGCATTAGGGATTGCAAAAAATCGGGGGCGCGCTGATTTTGCCCGACAGGAACAATTCCCCTTACCACTTTCATTACTGACTGATGAGCAGAAATTTGCCCAATTGAAAGCGGCAATTGACAGCGTGGACCGAACCAATTGGGTGCTGGCACGCGCCCTGGCTTTAACCAGTATGCACCTGCACCTCGACGAGCCAGAAAAATTCAACTGGGAGAAAAAACGAATCAAGCATGAAAGCGCAGAGAAAGACCTCAGCAGAATAAAAACGACAGAGGCACAAGTGCTGGATTGGATTAAATACACAGGAGCCGAACGTCACCTTTGGGCTGCACTCGACGTGCCATTTCTGCAATTTATGGAGAAGTTAGGGGAAGCCGATGAGGAAGATTTGCTGGCTGTGAAAGTCTGGTGGCAGGGCGAAGTGCGAGAATCTGCCCACAATGCTTTCCGCCAGGTTCTGCAATACACCAACCAAACCCCGCGTGCCTTCAAAGCGTTTGCCCACGGCAACAACCGTTTGCAAGGGTATCTCAACAAAAATTTTCCAAAGGAGAAGACGGTATGAACTACAGAGAATTTGTCAACGACTATCTGATTCCGCTGACCGACGATAAAAACCCTGAGCGGGCAGCATTAGCTGACTTGCGGCGCGGCTTGAGTGACTTTCCCAACCTGTCACCCTACATGCACCGCCACGTTCGCCCGCGAATGCCCGAACGAATCGGCGAATGGGGCAAACTTACCTACTATCTTACCGCCGCCCTGTTTGCCGCCCATCAAATCCACACCGATGAAAAAAGCAATCTGGGTTCCCATTTTCATGAGCTGCTTAAACCCAACGATACAGATGCCAACAAACCGATTGAACGCCGCTTTACCTACTTGTTAGCCGCGCATCCCGATGATTTACACTTCCATTTGCGGCAATCTATCATCTTTCTCAGATCAAAAGAGATTGCCGTTAACTGGGAGCAGCTCATGTGGGACATTTACAAATGGAATGATCCTGAAGAGCGTCCCAAAGTACAGGAAAATTGGGCGGGCCGTTTCTGGCAAGCCCTGAAATCAGAAGAAAACGATCAAACAAAAGATGATCAGACAATTGAAACCAACTAATCCAAAAGGAGATTTTCCCATGTCCACCTCATACAAAACCTTTATTGAATTGCACCTGATTCAAAATTTTTCGCCTGCCAATCTCAACCGTGACGATACCGGCAGTCCCAAAGATTGCGAATTTGGCGGCTACCGCCGCGCTCGCATTTCCTCGCAAGCCCTCAAACGCTCCATCCGCACCCATCCCCGCTTTGCAAAGATGACAGGGGTAGATAATGGCACGCGCAGTAAGTGGCTCACCCGCCCGATTGTCAAAGCATTAACAGAACAACATAGCAAGGATGAAAATGAAGCCACCGAAGTAGCCAAGGTGTTCGTTGAAAACTATGCAGCAGGACTGGACAGCCGGGAGCCAAGGAAAACCAATGTTCTTGTTTTCTTCAGCCCTTCCGAAGTTCAACAGATCACATCAAATCTGCTCGAAAACTGGCAGGTATTTACCAGTTTTTTTCAGGACGAAGAACGCATTAAGGACGCACAAGAAGCCGCCAAAAAAGCAGGAAAGAAAGCTAAAGAAACAAATAGCTTTGCAAAACCCGTTAAAGATATCGTAAACAAATTGGTCAAAAGTATGAGCGAGCGTACATCCGCCCCAGATATTGCCCTTTTTGGGCGGATGCTGGCGAGCAGTAAGGAACTCAACATTGATGCCGCCTGCCAGGTCTCTCATGCTATCTCTACCCACCGCGTCACAATGGAAATGGATTATTACACCGCCGTAGACGAATTGCTTCAAGATGAAGAAGCAGGGGCCGGCATGGTCGGTTTCACCGGATTCAATAGCGCGTGCTTCTACCGCTATTGCCGGATTGACTGGCAGCAGCTTCGTAAGAATTTGGGTTGGCAAGAAGAAAGCAATACAAAAAATGCAGACGAAAGAAGCGCAATTACCCAGGCTAATGCAGAAGCATCTGCCCTTGCCGAACGTACTGTCGCCGCCTTTTTACGTTCTGCCATTGATGCTATTCCTACCGGCAAGCAAAACGCCTTTGCCGCCCAAAATCCCACCAGTTTTGCCCTGGCGGTCGTCCGGCGAGATGGCATGTGCTGGAATCTCGCCAATGCATTTGAAACCCCCATCCAGCCAAAGAAAGGAGATGGATATGTGCGTGAATCGATCGCCAAACTGGATGCGCTGTGGGGGGCATTGACCGATTTTTATGATGATAAGGATGTGACCGCTTTGAGCGCCTATTCGGCCGAACTCAACCCCGCCGAACTGACCTATCTTGAAACTGTTAAACAACCCACCGTTTCGGCGTGGCTTGAGCCCATTACGCAAGCCATCCTGGAGGGATAAGCCATGTCAACTTTACTTTTGCAATGTGTGGCCTCACTGCAATCGTGGGGTATACAAAGCGAATACATCGTGCGCGATACAGGCCGCGAACCCTCCAAAAGCGGCATCATCGGTTTACTTTGCGCCGCGCTGGGCCGGGAGCGAACGGCATCTCTGACCGACCTAGCTGAACTGAACATGGGTGTACGAGTAGACCGGGAAGGCAAAATCTTGCGTGATTACCACACTATCTTTGAGCAGCAAGTTGTCTCGCACCGCTATTACCTGAGCGACGCCATGTTCCTGGTCGGTCTGGAAGGTGATATGGATTGGCTCCGGCAGCTGCACGCAGCTTTGAAACATTCGCGCTGGAACTTATTCCTGGGTAGAAAATCCTGTGTCCCCTCGCGCCCCCCTTACCTGCCGCAAGGGTGGAGCGAAAAACCATTGTTTCAGGCGTTACAGGAGTATCCGTGGCTGGGGCAAAACAGGCAGGAGCATAAGGCAATTCAATCTGTGCGCTTGGTCTATGAAGACAACGAAAAAGGGAACGAATTTCACCGCGATCACCCGATCAACTTTGCCCGTAACCAACGCCATTTCCAGCCTCGCCGTACAATGACAAAATTCATTCCTCGCCCAGAGTTTGATCCACAAATCTCTTATCCGTTTCTGCAAACACTAGGAGGTGTTGCATGATCTATCTCTCCCCTCCTTCCTTGCGGTCGAAGCCCAGCCAACTGCCCCAGCCTACACGTGCAGCCAGGCCCCCAGCCGCCTATGGACCGAAACCATGCGAAATCCACCCACCTCCCCCAACCTTGCATCGATAACCGCCGCCTCGACGGTTGCTAAGCGCCCTAAACGGATCACAGAACGCACCTTGAGCCCAGTTTGGGAAAAATCCTGGTCATCAGGCTCGATAATCTCATCGAAATTGGGCACCGCTTGGTGGACGCGGGAAGAGATCAATGCCAGGAGCAAGTCTCCATGGCGGCCCGGCGCAATCGCAATCACCAGCGCAGGCCGCAGTTTGCCAGCCTCCAAATTGGCTTGCGGAAATCGAATCAGCACCACATCCCCAGGTTTCATGGCTTGTAAATTTCCCGGGCATCCTTCAATGTATATTCGATCTCATCTTCATCACGGAAGAATTGCGCCAAAGAAAAATCGTGCCATTGCTGATCCGCCCAATCCTCATACCGAGGCGTTATGCTCCGGCGTGAAGTTACGAAGAGCGCAAAATCAGCAACTTCCTGGACGATATCATCTGGCAACTGATCAATCTGGTCGTGCAATTGCTCACGGATAATGGCTGCGTTCATGGCTCTGAGTCTCACTTGCTCTTTTCAAGGATGAAAAAAGATCGATCTGTAAAACCATTTTAACATGTTTCAATAGGAGAACCCCCCATGTACCTCTCCCGCCTCCTCCTCAACCCCCGCTCCCGCCAGATGCAGCGCGAGCTGGCTGACCCCTACCAGATGCACCGCACCATTATGTCTGCTTTCCCCTTCCCCCTGCCGGAAGATGAACGCATCCTCTTCCGCCTGGATGAAGCCCCTCGCACGGGAACGCTCACCCTGCTCGTCCAATCCATCCACCTCCCGGACTGGACACCGCTCACCGAACCGGCAAAAGCCTACCTCCTTCCCGCGGATACCGTACCCGCTCAGCTTCCCAACCCCGCCGTCAAACCCTATGACCCCGCCCTCATCCCCGGCCAGACGCTCGCCTTCCGCCTGCTCGCCAACCCCACCAAACGCCTCGGCAAAACCGCCGAAAAAGCCGCTGGCAAGCGCGTCGGCCTGCACCGCGAAGACGACCAACTCGCCTGGCTCCAGCGCAAACTTGAAAGCGCAGGCTGCCAGCTCATCTCCGCCGACATTAGTCGGCAAGCAAAAATCACCGGCAAGCTGCACCGCAACGATCAAAAACACGACCTCTCCTTCAACGCCGTGCGCTTTGAAGGACAGCTTCAAATCCGTGAACTGGACAAACTCATCCCCGCTCTGCGCGACGGCGTTGGCCCGGCCAAAGGCCTTGGCTTCGGTCTCCTCTCCCTCGCGCCAGCGCATCTCCTTGCGCCCAACCGCGGATAGCCCCTCTCGCTGGGAGCCAGCCAAAGGGTACGCGCCCCTCGGAGACAGGGGCAATACCCCGCGACCGCCTCCGTCTCCGTCCGCACTTTAACAACCGCATATGGTCATCAAAAGGAATATCCCATGATTCAAGACCTGCACGAACTCCCCAAACTGCGTGACAGCCTCAGCTACCTCTACGTCGAACACGCCATCCTCAACCAGGCCAACCAGGCCGTTGAATACATCCGCAAAGGCGAAGGCCGCGTCCTGATCCCGGTTGCAAACCTCTCCAGCCTCCTGCTAGGCCCCGGCACCAGCATCTCTCACGCCGCGATCAAAACCCTGGCCGACAATGGCTGCTCCGTGCTCTGGGTGGGTGAGGAAGGTACCCACTGTTACGCCCAGGGCCTTGGCGAAACCCGCAAAGCCTACCACCTTCTGCGCCAAGCCCAACTGGCTAGCGACCCGGCCCGGCGCTTGCGTGTCATCCGCCGCATGTACGAAAAACGTTTCACCGGCGCACTCGAACCCGGCCTGACCCTCGAACAAATCCGCGGCAAGGAGGGCGCGCGCGTCCGGGCGGCCTACTACCGCCTCAGCCAGGAACACGGCATCCCCTGGATCGGGCGCCGCTACGAGCGCGGCCAGTGGGAGAACACCGACCCGATCAACCGCGCCATCTCCGCCGCCAACGCCCTGCTCAATGGCCTGTGCCACGCCGCCATCGTCTCCGGCGGCTACTCCCCCGCCCTCGGCTTTATCCACACCGGCAAACAACTCTCCTTCGTCTACGACATCGCCGACCTCTACAAAGTCGAGCTGACCGTTCCCCTGGCCTTCCAAATCACCGCCGCCAGCAAAGATAAAGTTGAAAGCCGCGTCCGGGAAGCCTGCCGCCAAAAGTTCAAGGATACCCGCCTGCTCGAACACATCCTGCCCGACATTGACGACCTGCTTGAAATTCATGGCGAACCGATCCCTGACTCGGCGGGAGACCCGGATGCCGACCCGGCCCTGCCCGAACCCCTCTGGGGGCCGCCCTCCCCAGAGGAGGAGGCACCCCCATGGTTATCATGATCCTCGAAACCGTCCCGCCCCGCCTGCGCGGCCAGCTGACTCGTTGGCTGATCGAACCGCACACGGGCGTCTTCATCGGCCACGTGAATGGCATGGTGCGTGACCGGCTCTGGGAAAAATGCTGCGCGGCGCGCGGTGCCGGCGGCATCATCCAGGCCTGGTCCACCAATAACGAACAGCGCTGCCAAATCCGCATGTACGGCCAGACGGATCGGCTGCTGGTGGAGGCTGAAGGGCTGCAACTCATCTGCATCCCGGAAGATGAGCCAGAGACACCCGACCCAGCCCGCTTCCTCACCTAACCCAGCCCCCACCGCTGGCAAAAACGAGCCAAAAACCCCCTGAGACCCAAAATGTAGTGCTATCCCCACACCCGTGGGGGTGAACCGCCTGGCGGCGGCACAGTTGATCACCAGGACGGGCTATCCCCACACCCGTGGGGGTGAACCGTCCTGGCAGGGCGACCCGCCGATGACGCCATCAAGCTATCCCCACACCCGTGGGGGTGAACCGCAAGGCAACAAGGCCCCAGACTTGAATTTCTATCGCTATCCCCACACCCGTGGGGGTGAACCGACCGGATTGTGGCCGGGAGCATCGATGACAACAGGCTATCCCCACACCCGTGGGGGTGAACCGGGGAAAAAGCGCACCCCCCAGATGAATGCCCGGCGCTATCCCCACACCCGTGGGGGTGAACCGCATCGCTGCCGATTTTGTACCCTATGGATTCGCTATCCCCACACCCGTGGGGGTGAACCGTCCGGGTCAAGCTCATTTACTTCATGCGGGAACGCTATCCCCACACCCGTGGGGGTGAACCGCCTGCGCTGTTGTCATCGATGCTCCCGGCCACAAGCTATCCCCACACCCGTGGGGGTGAACCAGTGGAGCGGCACGGAATCAAAATGGGTGCTGTCGCTATCCCCACACCCGTGGGGGTGAACCGATAACGTCTGTAATCGGGCGGGGGGGGACCCCGCGCTATCCCCACACCCGTGGGGGTGAACCGGACCCTCTGCAATAGCCGGCAGGCAAATCACCTGCTATCCCCACACCCGTGGGGGTGAACCGCGAAATACCAGAGTTGGCAGATTGAGCAAATTAGCTATCCCCACACCCGTGGGGGTGAACCGCACATCCCGGTGCACCAGCAAGGGGATGCGGAACGCTATCCCCACACCCGTGGGGGTGAACCAGGTAAGTGCGCCAGGGGTGTGGGTGCTCAAGCGGCTATCCCCACACCCGTGGGGGTGAACCGCTGTCTGGACGATGATCAAAGACAACGTGCAGCCGCTATCCCCACACCCGTGGGGGTGAACCGAAGGCGAAGAAGGCGAAGAAGGGCACCTCACCCGCTATCCCCACACCCGTGGGGGTGAACCGAGGGGGCCGGGGGGTGAGGCCGCCCACTCAAACGCTATCCCCACACCCGTGGGGGTGAACCGATGTTTTATTGCGGTGAGTTTGTGCGCCCTCCTGCTATCCCCACACCCGTGGGGGTGAACCGCGTTCCATTGGTGGTTTTCCTCTTACCTGCAATTGCTATCCCCACACCCGTGGGGGTGAACCGATGTCTGGGGCGCAGGGCGTGGGGCGCGTGCTGGCTATCCCCACACCCGTGGGGGTGAACCGAAATGCGAAGCCTGCGGTACGACCAAAAATAACGCTATCCCCACACCCGTGGGGGTGAACCGACTCGGTGGCGCTGTTTGCCAAGTGGGAGGCGGAGCTATCCCCACACCCGTGGGGGTGAACCGCGGAACTGCGCGGGACGGAGGGTTACAGCCTGCGCTATCCCCACACCCGTGGGGGTGAACCGCGTTTGTGGCCGAGGCCAAAACCCTGAAGGCCGCGCTATCCCCACACCCGTGGGGGTGAACCGTGGCGGAGGGCGTCGGCGGGGAATTGATACCGGCTATCCCCACACCCGTGGGGGTGAACCGCAGTGGGGGGAACACCGTCCCCTGCAAAATGGGCTATCCCCACACCCGTGGGGGTGAACCGGGTGATGGGGGGGCAACCCCATGATGGCGCTGAGCTATCCCCACACCCGTGGGGGTGAACCGCACGGTGGCCTTCAGCCCCATCTTGTCAATGGGCTATCCCCACACCCGTGGGGGTGAACCGCTGCGGCTGATGCGCAACGTGAGCGCGGTGGTGCGCTATCCCCACACCCGTGGGGGTGAACCGGCCACGCTCCAGTTTGGCGACCGCAACATCCAGCTATCCCCACACCCGTGGGGGTGAACCGAACGGCACCGCACCGTCGCACTGGTCGCGGATGCTATCCCCACACCCGTGGGGGTGAACCGCCGAGCGGATGCGGGCCACCAGCCCCGCCTCATGCTATCCCCACACCCGTGGGGGTGAACCGCTGCGAATGAGCGCATCCCGGAGTTATTGAAAGCTATCCCCACACCCGTGGGGGTGAACCGATGCGGGTGCGCCATTCCGGGGCGTTGATTGAAGCTATCCCCACACCCGTGGGGGTGAACCGCGCAGGAGGTGCAAACCCAATTAGGAGCGGTAAGCTATCCCCACACCCGTGGGGGTGAACCGCGGGGGATGGAGATGAGCGAGGGTGCGGTCGTCGCTATCCCCACACCCGTGGGGGTGAACCAGTTGCGACCGGGGCGATGATTATGGTTGGCAATGGCTATCCCCACACCCGTGGGGGTGAACCGATCACCAACTTGTTGCTGACCACCAGGTAAGTAGCTATCCCCACACCCGTGGGGGTGAACCGGTGCGTTCCTGCTTTTGGGCATCCGCGGCTGCGCTATCCCCACACCCGTGGGGGTGAACCGCCCTGTCCGGGGAGATTGACCGGCTGTATGGCGGCTATCCCCACACCCGTGGGGGTGAACCGAGAGCGCATGATGACCGGGAGACTGCCAAGCACGCTATCCCCACACCCGTGGGGGTGAACCGAGCGCCCCCACCCGGCGGACGAGCAGGCTCTCGGCTATCCCCACACCCGTGGGGGTGAACCGCGCATCCATTTCTTCCGCCGTCTCGCCCGTGGCGCTATCCCCACACCCGTGGGGGTGAACCGCACCAGGAAGCGGTACCCGCTCTCAATGGAGAAGGCTATCCCCACACCCGTGGGGGTGAACCGCCGGTTCCGGCCAGGGTCTCGACAATGGCATAGGCTATCCCCACACCCGTGGGGGTGAACCGCGCAGGCCCACCAGGACAGCACCGGGACGGTGAGCTATCCCCACACCCGTGGGGGTGAACCGACCTGGTATTTATTGGAAACCCGACCACGGTGGCTATCCCCACACCCGTGGGGGTGAACCGGAATTTGGCGGAAGCGCGGAGGCGGCGGGGACGCTATCCCCACACCCGTGGGGGTGAACCGCAGGTACATTTGCTTCAGGCTGGCATCCACGTTCGCTATCCCCACACCCGTGGGGGTGAACCCGTGACCACGTGGAAAATGCGCAGAAATCCTACAAGCTATCCCCACACCCGTGGGGGTGAACCGACGTTTGGGGCGCAGGGCGTGGGGCGCGTGCTGGCTATCCCCACACCCGTGGGGGTGAACCGATATACCGTGATAATGGCCGAGACCATCACAAGCTATCCCCACACCCGTGGGGGTGAACCGCCTGCCCGACCGCTGGACGGAGGCGGACATCCGGCTATCCCCACACCCGTGGGGGTGAACCGCCTGATGGACGACCCGGAGCGCTTCGCCGCGTTCGCTATCCCCACACCCGTGGGGGTGAACCGAGATCGGGATTTTCAAGGACAATTTGCACATCCTGCTATCCCCACACCCGTGGGGGTGAACCGGCAAAAGGCGCTTTTGGAGAGGGGGGCAGGCGGGCTATCCCCACACCCGTGGGGGTGAACCGCGGGCGGTATAGTTGCGTTTGACGGTGCGCGTTGCTATCCCCACACCCGTGGGGGTGAACCGTACGCACAGACTGCACCCGTCAAGGATGCAAAGCGCTATCCCCACACCCGTGGGGGTGAACCGCCTGTGGATAATGGCCGCGTTTCCAGTATAGAGCTATCCCCACACCCGTGGGGGTGAACCGCCTTGACCGACTATTTTCCCGCACGCTTCCTAAAGCTATCCCCACACCCGTGGGGGTGAACCGGTATCCGAAGTCAAATTGAACAGGGCATTCATCAGCTATCCCCACACCCGTGGGGGTGAACCGCCTTGACCGACTATTTTCCCGCACGCTTCCTAAAGCTATCCCCACACCCGTGGGGGTGAACCGGTATCCGAAGTCAAATTGAACAGGGCATTCATCAGCTATCCCCACACCCGTGGGGGTGAACCGTCACGTTTCCGCAGTTTATCCTGCACAGCCGCGCTATCCCCACACCCGTGGGGGTGAACCGCGCCCGGAAAGTCTTTACTTCCCTGAATGGCACGCTATCCCCACACCCGTGGGGGTGAACCGTTCGCCATCCGCAACCGCCCGCTTGACCTGCCTGCTATCCCCACACCCGTGGGGGTGAACCGGCAATCTGCACCGCCTTTGACTTCGACCGGTACGCTATCCCCACACCCGTGGGGGTGAACCGGAGCAATCCCATGTCATACAGTTCGGAACACAGCTATCCCCACACCCGTGGGGGTGAACCGGAAATCGGGGTGATGGATGTCAAGCAGCCCATTGCTATCCCCACACCCGTGGGGGTGAACCGCGTACCGATATTATCAAGCACCTCAGCAGGGAGCTATCCCCACACCCGTGGGGGTGAACCGCAGGCGTTACAAAAGAGGTTCCCGCGCATGAACCGCTATCCCCACACCCGTGGGGGTGAACCGCTGATACCAAGTCGTTCCGCCAGGTATTCCAGGCTATCCCCACACCCGTGGGGGTGAACCGGCGATGGGGTCGGCGTAGATGGCTGCCTGGTCGCTATCCCCACACCCGTGGGGGTGAACCGCATAACCGCGCGGCCAATGGCGGAGGGCGCAACAGCTATCCCCACACCCGTGGGGGTGAACCGTGAGGGTTACAATCAGCGAGGGACGCGTCATCGCTATCCCCACACCCGTGGGGGTGAACCGGTTGACCCCCGCATCCTGATCATCGGTGCGGCGCTATCCCCACACCCGTGGGGGTGAACCGCGCCTCTTGCACGAGTTCGTCGAGAGCCGTGACGCTATCCCCACACCCGTGGGGGTGAACCGTGGAAATTGCTGAAGTCAGACATACAAGTGCCGGCTATCCCCACACCCGTGGGGGTGAACCCTCACACACTGGGCATGTGAGTTCGCCGTCAGAGCTATCCCCACACCCGTGGGGGTGAACCGAATAACTCGATCAGGTCATCGTCGCCAGGGGATGCTATCCCCACACCCGTGGGGGTGAACCGCCGTTCAGCATTCCCGGCCCCGGCGCTCCAGTTCGCTATCCCCACACCCGTGGGGGTGAACCGCGGTTTGTACTCGGTGTGGAACAGCCGCGTCCAGCTATCCCCACACCCGTGGGGGTGAACCGATATAGGGGAGCAGTACCCGCCCCTCCCCGGAGCGCTATCCCCACACCCGTGGGGGTGAACCGCGGAGCGGCCTGCTCATGATCGGTGCGGTGGTCGCTATCCCCACACCCGTGGGGGTGAACCGAACGGTTGCCTGATTGCCTCCAATAGTTGCACCAGCTATCCCCACACCCGTGGGGGTGAACCGCCCAATAATGAGCGCGGATGCCCTTTGCTACGAGCTATCCCCACACCCGTGGGGGTGAACCGAACGGATTCGACGCTGGCGCATATCCTGAAAATGCTATCCCCACACCCGTGGGGGTGAACCGCATCCCAGGAGTAAACCGTGAATCTCTCTGCAGGCTATCCCCACACCCGTGGGGGTGAACCGAACGCGGGAGTTTAGGGCAATAGCCAGATCGCGCTATCCCCACACCCGTGGGGGTGAACCGCGTTCACCATTCCTGCTTAAACCCATGCGATAAGCTATCCCCACACCCGTGGGGGTGAACCGAGGAGGATGGGTGGGAGGAGGCCAGCGCACGGCGCTATCCCCACACCCGTGGGGGTGAACCGGCGGGCAAAGCGGGCGCGGCGGAACCTGCCGCGCGCTATCCCCACACCCGTGGGGGTGAACCAGGTGGTACCCAAACAGCGGCGCGGCCTGGCGTATGCTATCCCCACACCCGTGGGGGTGAACCGTAAGGCCGCACAAGGGCGGACGTACTGCCCGCAGCTATCCCCACACCCGTGGGGGTGAACCAGGGGGTTGAAATTAGGAGACGCGGCCAAATGCCGCTATCCCCACACCCGTGGGGGTGAACCGACGTGATGGACAAAAAGAAAAGGCGAATGTGGGCTATCCCCACACCCGTGGGGGTGAACCAGTATGGCACGCGGGTTTTTGGGGTGGATTCGTCGCTATCCCCACACCCGTGGGGGTGAACCAGGGGGCTTTTGCAGCAAAACGCTGGCACCCCCCCGCTATCCCCACACCCGTGGGGGTGAACCGGCTGCGCCCGCGTCCAATTCCCAAGCGTCCGCAAGCTATCCCCACACCCGTGGGGGTGAACCGGCTATCCCCGGCAAGCCCGGCGGGAGCATCCGGGGCTATCCCCACACCCGTGGGGGTGAACCGCGCCGAAATTGCCTGGGCGCGTCATCCGAACCCGCTATCCCCACACCCGTGGGGGTGAACCGATTTGCGCCCGTTCGCAAAGCCGATCAACCAAGCTATCCCCACACCCGTGGGGGTGAACCAGGCGGGCACGGGCAAGCCGTGCCCCTACCGCATGCTATCCCCACACCCGTGGGGGTGAACCGCAAGCAATACCTGACCAGGGCACAGAAGGAAGGCTATCCCCACACCCGTGGGGGTGAACCGTCCGGGCGGCACGGTGGTATGGGAGGGGTTCGTCGCTATCCCCACACCCGTGGGGGTGAACCGCAGGCCGGACAGGTGGGCAGGCTGAGGCTGATAAGCTATCCCCACACCCGTGGGGGTGAACCGACTGTACAGGCCTGAGGGATACCATACGACCTGGCTATCCCCACACCCGTGGGGGTGAACCGCAGTGAGTCACAAGCGCGGCCAGCAAGCAGAATGCTATCCCCACACCCGTGGGGGTGAACCGATCATGGGACAGGCGGACTGCCAACCCATCTGAGCTATCCCCACACCCGTGGGGGTGAACCGATTAGCAGGAATGCCACGGAAGCAATCGCATTGCTATCCCCACACCCGTGGGGGTGAACCGGGGGGGGCCATCGGTTTACGGTGGACGGGGAGGCTATCCCCACACCCGTGGGGGTGAACCGGTTCAGCCGGTCAACCGGATTCATCAAGGCAAGCTATCCCCACACCCGTGGGGGTGAACCGTACAATCTGGCGGTGAAGGCTTCAAAGTCTTTGGCTATCCCCACACCCGTGGGGGTGAACCAGCCGGGCCCCTACAGGTGACGGGGGCGGAATTGCGCTATCCCCACACCCGTGGGGGTGAACCCCGATCCACTGGCAGTGGTGGCATGGGGGGCGTGCTATCCCCACACCCGTGGGGGTGAACCGCCCTCCGCAATTCGACACTAACGCTCGCCGCTGATTCACTGACATATCTCAGCCTGTGGCAGTCTTGGCCGGACAGGTGCGAGCACAAGGTTGGTCAAGCGCAGTTTGAAGCGAGGCAAACGGTGGAGCGCGATCGCCAGGCAGCGCTGGAGA
>Ga0247727_10013451_pt1 | contig 13802 bp, 9 predicted proteins | sample WisWelCaveWW1625_FD_202498 | JGI IMG/M metagenome (GOLD analysis project Ga0247727, IMG submission 202498) | Biofilm microbial communities from Wishing Well Cave, Virginia, United States - WW16-25 | ecosystem: Environmental > Aquatic > Deep subsurface > Groundwater > Cave microbial mat | place... | reverse complement strand
CTCGTGCGTCCACGGTTTGGTGATGAAGTCCGCCGCACCCGCCTTCACGCCGGCCACCGCGAGCGCGATCGAACCCCACGCGGTAATCAAGATGACCGGCAGGTCGGGCCGTCGCGCACGGATATTCGCCAGCAGCTCGAGACCTTCCTCGCCGCTCGTTCGCCGCGAGAAGTTCATGTCTTGGAGAACGAGTGCGACCTCGGGCGCGGCGGCGCGTTCGAGCGCCTCGCCGGGCGTTGCCGCGGCACACGTCGCATAGCCGGCCTGTTTCAGCACCAGACCCAACGACTGCAGCACCGACGGATCATCGTCGACGATGAGGGTCATGCGATCCACCTGTCGCGAACTCGGCACGACCACCGGGTTCACTCGTGTTGCAACGCGCGCGCCGGGTGGACGCGCGTCGCCATCCATCCCGGATACAGGGCACAGACCACGACGAAGCAATAGAGGACGGCGGTCGCCGCGACAAGCCCGTAGAGATAGATCCTCCACGACAGGAACCCGAGCACCCCGAGAATCGGGAATTGCAAGAACACGACGGCACCCAGGCCGACCGCGAGCGTCGTCACGACCAGCAACTCGCCCACGATCTGCGATCGCACGTCGGCCGCGGTCGCACCGAGGGCACGACGCAAGCCGATCTCGGACGTGCGGCGGGTGACGCTGTGCCAAAGGACGCCCACCAGCCCGAAGCCCACCATGAGAAGCATGAAGGCACCCACGGTTGCCAGCACCGCGAGCGGCACGATGCGTTGGCGTAGCCATCGCGTGCGCGTGCGCTCCAAGAAATCGACTTCGATATTCCATTCGGGGACCATGGACAGAATGCGCTTGCCGAGTTCTTGCTCGAAGCGCGCTCCGGTTCCGGGGCGTGTGCGAACCATGAGATGACGCGGCGGCGAATCGGATCCCTGCGGCAACTCGCGATTCAATCGCACCAGCGAAAACGCCGCGTACGGCGTCCCGAGCGTCTCGCCGTTACGCCGATAGTCCTCCATCACGCCCACGACTCGAAAGTCTCGCTCGTCTTCTTCCGCGGGTCGATTCGGCTGACTGCGGAGCTTCTGCCCGAGGGGATCGGCAGCGCCGAAGCGCGAGCGCGCCAGGTTCCGCGAGATCACGACCGGCACCCAATCGAGCGTCTCGTCCGCCTTCTCGAACCACCGGCCGCTGACGAGACGCAATCCGAGCGCGCGGGAGAGATCGGTCGTGGCGGGTCCGAAGAGGACGTTGACCTCCCGTCCCTCGAGATCGAACGTCCACAAGGACTCGCTGCCGCTGTACGGACTGTTTTCCATCAATGCGGCGCTCTCGACCTCCGGCATCGCTTGTACATCGGCGAGTACGCGAAGCGCAAAATCGATCGCCTGACGTCGCTGCTCGTCCGTCGCTCGGTAAAAGGGGCCGTATCCCAACTCCGCGCGCCAAACGTGTTTCGGCTCAAAACCGAGGGGGCGTCGCCAATTGTCGATGGTGTACGCGAGACCCGTGGCCACCGCGCCCAATACCAAGAAGCAACCCACCAACTCCAGGAAAACAAGTGTCGTACTGCGCTTGCGGTTCCACGTGAGTTTGAACAAATGACGGATCACGACACACCCCCGCGCAGTGCCAACACCGGATGCAAGCGCGACATGCGCCACGCCGGATACACGCCTGACAAGACCCCGAAGAATGCCGCCAAAGCCAGGGCCACCACGAACACACGCAAGTTGAGGGTGAGGTGTGCGTAGGGAATCCAGCCCGAGCCTTCGATCACACGTAAAATGCACCATGCAGCCGCCAATGCGACCAGGCCTCCGATCAGGCACAAGAGAACGTTTTCAAGCACGAATTGCGCAACGAGCGTGCGCGAGCTGGCGCCGAACGCCTTGCGTACGCCGATCTCCGAACTGCGCTCGAGAATGCGGCTCAAGTTGAGATTCACCAGATTCATCGCCGGTAACGCCATGAAGAGCAACGCGAGGGCGCACAACATGAGCATGAAATCGCCCAAACGCGAGTCGGCCGCATCGGTGTTCCCGGGCATCGTGTTGCGCGCCCACGACTCCACCGACGTGCGCAGCGAGCCACGCATCTCGGTGTAGGTTTCGGGGTGCGTCATCTCGACGCGCGGCAGCAAGGCGGTGAACTCTGCTTTCAACCGCCGCATGTCCGCTCGGTCTTTCGCCAACACTGCGGCTTCGAAGTCACCCATCAACTCGCTTCGATAGCGATCGGACCGCAACGCACCGATGGGCGCCCACACGTCGGCATATGCAGTGCGCCGATAAAACGGCACGTTGTCGACCACGCCGATGATGCGGAAGGACTGGCCATCCAGCTCGAGGTTGCGTCCGACGGCCAGGGCGTCCGCACCGAAGAAGCGTTGCCGCGTCGCGGCATTGATGACCGCGACCGCGTTGCCATCCTGGTCGTCGGTGCTGTTGAACGGGCCACCTTCCAAGAAATCGAAACGCAAGATGCGCCAATACTCACCGTCAGTGTTGCGAACTTGCGAAACGATTTTTTGCTCGCCGAGGAACGTCGCCGCAGGTCGCGTCTCGCTGAACACGGTGATGGCCTCAGCACCCGAGAGGGGCCGCACGTAGCGGTCCAGGAACAAATATCCGGGTGAGCCGGTGCTGCGGCTCTTCTCGCCGCGCATTTCCATGTGGTCGCAGAGCAAGGTGCGGCCGGAATGGATTTCGGGCGCGACCGGCGCCAGCAGGTGATCGAGCATCGCCGCCACGACCATCAACACGACCAGCGTGAACGAAATGCAGAACAGGCTGATGGCAGTGAAGAATCGCCGGCGCATGAGCACTTTGAGCGCGACCTTCAAATAATTGCGCAGCATCACGCCACCTGTCGGCCGTCGAACATGCGCACGATGCGGGCGGTGTTGTCCGCCAATCGCTGGTCGTGGGTCACCATGACGATCGTCGTGCCGTGTTCGCGATTCAATCGATGCAGGATCTCCATGATCTCCTCGCCCATGTGACTGTCGAGGTTGCCGGTGGGTTCGTCGGCGAGGAGCAGCCGTGGCTCGCCGACGATGGCGCGCGCGATCGCCACCCGCTGCTGTTGGCCACCGGACAACTGCGACGGGAAATGGTGCATGCGCGCCGAGAGTCCGACGCGTTCGAGCGCCGCCTTCGCGAGTTCGTGCCGTCGTGCGCCCGACATTCGCCGGTAGATGAGCGGTAGCTCGATATTGTCGAGTACGTCCAGATCGCCAATGAGATGAAACGTTTGGAAGACGAAGCCGATTTGCTCGTTGCGCAGTCGCGCCAGCCGCGCGTCGTTCCACGATGCGATGGCGGCGCCGTCGATGGCAATACTTCCGCCCGTCGGCGCATCGAGGAGGCCGACGATGTTCAGGAGCGTGCTCTTGCCCGACCCCGAGGGGCCCATGATCGAGATGAACTCGCCGGCGCCGACCTCGAGGTTCACGTTCGAGAGCGCCACGGTTTCGATGCGCTGCGTGCGGTAGACCTTCTCGACGCCGGTCAACCCGACGAGAGGAGCACGGGTCGCGGTCGCGGGTCGGGTTTCGAGCTCTGGACTCATCGCAGAGCCACCTCCGGGTGGTGCATGAAATCGGTCGTGTCGGAAACGATGACCTCGTCGCCTTCGCGCAGGCCATCGACGATTTCGAAAGCATCGAAGCTCGCGAGGCCCAAGTGGATCGGCGTGCGCACGGCGCGATCGCCGCGTACCACGAAGGCACAGGTGGACCCATCCGGCGCGCCGAAGGTGCCGCGCGCGAGGCGCAGCGCGTCGGGTTTGCTGCCGGTAATCGCATGCACGTCGACTCGCAAGTTAGGACGCAGGCGGGCGTCAGAAGGATCGTCGAGCGCGACGTCGAAGGTCAGCGCGCCGTTCTCGACCGTGGGATGCACCGTGCGCACCATTCCGGGGAGCTTCGCATCGCCCAGCTCGACCGTGACCGCCATGCCTGGCGTCACGCGCGCCGCGTGCACGTCGGACACCGTGGCGTCGACGCGGAATGACGTGAGGTCGGCGATGCGCGCGATCTGATCGCCGCGCCGCACCGACACGCCCTCGCTCGCGATGACCCAGGTCAGCACGCCCGGGCGGGCGGCGGCGGTGGTCGCGACCTGCAGCACATGCGCCGCTTCATCGCGTTGTTTCGCGAAGATCTTCATTTCGAGTGCGAGCCCCGCTTCGCGCGCGACCGACGTGCGCTGCGCCGCGGTCATCGACTCGTCCATCTGTTGCAGCTCGATGCCGGCGCGCTCGACGTCGGTTTCCGACTTACGCGCCGCGTCCTCGGTGTAGACGCCGCGTTCGAAGAGCGAGCGGTTGCGCGCCGCTTCGAATTGCAAGGATCGCAACTCCAGTTCCTTGATCTCGCGGCGGCGGCGCATGTCCGAGAGCGTCGTCTCGAGTTCGAGCCGGGTGCGGTCTTGCTCGTTGCGTTTGAGGGCGACCTGGTCGTCGAGGGTCGCGACCGCGAGCTGCGCCTGGCCGACGTCCAATTCCAGAATCGGTTCGCCGGCTTCGATTCGCTCACCGGGTTGCTTGCGCACCCGCAGCACGCGTGTGTCGATGGGGCTCGTGAGCACGTGTTCCACTTGGGGGACGACGATGCCGGAAGCGCTCAGCGTCGCCTCGACGAGACCGCGTTCGACGCGCGCGGTGCGAATGCGGCCGCGACGCACCGAGGGCTCGAGCCAGCCGCGCACGAGAGTGATCGCCACGACCGCGACGATCACGCCCGCGACGATCCGCCACCCGAGGCGAAGTCGACGGTTCCGGAGAAATGAAACTTGCAGAGGACGATCCATGACAGGCGCTAGAGCAAGCCGCGTGCACACGTCGAAAACGTGTGCTTGCAGTGATTTACCGCCCGCGGGTGGCGGCTGCGCGTTCACGATCGAACACTTGGTGTTCGTTTTCGGACGCTGAGGACCGTGCGTGCACCACGCTCTCCAACACGCCGACCATGACGTGCGCGTGCTGGGCGCGATCGCAGTGCTCGCGGGCGTAGGTGGCCCCGCTCGCACCGAGGCGGCGGCACAACGCGTCATCGGCGGACAAGTGACGCAGCACGCGCACGAGTTCGAGTGCGTCTTCGGGGGGATACGCCACACCGCCGCCGCTCGCTGCGAGCAGTCGCTCGGCCTCGCCGCGCGCTCCCAATACAACCGGACGACCGGCGGCGAGAGCGTCGTACAACTTCGAGGGTACGAACTGCTGCAGCATGTCGACCGCAGCCAAGCTGACCAGCAGAGCATCGGCCGCCGCCATCCAATCGGCAGCACGTTCCTGATCGACACGAGGCAGAAAGCTCATGTTCGTGAGCCGCGCGCGCGCAGCGAGCTGCTGGAGCCGCGCCTTGGCCGGTCCTTCGCCCACGAACACAATCTGCACTCGATCGGCCGACTGCGAAAGAATCCGCGCGGCTTCCACGACGTGGTCCAATCCTTGGGCGAGGCCGAGATTGCCGACGTAGGCGAGCACGAAGCGATCTTCCTGCACCTCCGGGCCGACACGCCGGCGGGCGCTCACCACGTCGCCACGGTTTCCGAAGAACGCCGGATGCGAACCATTACGGACGAGGTGCACTGCTGCCGGCGGTGACAATTGTGAAGCGATCGTCCGACAGAAACTCTCGGTGACGGCGGTGACGGCATCGGCGCTCCGATACAAGGCTCGTTCGAGTTGCTTCGAGAATCGTATCCATGCCGGATTCCGCAACTCTCCCATCGCGACCGCGATGTCCGGCCACAGGTCACGCACATCGAAGACATGCGCTGCACCGCGCAACCGCGCGATCATCCAGCCGGCGACGCCCGCGAACAGCGGTGGAGACGTGGACAGCACGACATCGATCGCACCGCGCAAGCGCACCGCCGCAAGTATCGCCGCGACCATGAACGTCACGTGATTCGCAACCCGCGCCCACAGCACCTTCTTGGGGCTCGCATGCACCCACACGTAGATCACCGGTATTCCCTGCCACTCGCGCTGCACCGACAACCCGCTGCGATACTCCGGCCAGATCTTCCCTTCCGGATGGTTCGGCTTCTCGGCAATGACACACACCTCGTGACCCGCATCCCGGATGCCGCGCGCCAATGACGCAGCCCGGTTCGGCGGGCCACCGGTTTCGGGCGGGAAGTACTGCGAAATCAAGACGATGCGCATCACGCCACTCCTTCGCCGCGCAACAGCACGACGACGGTGCGCAACAAGATGCGGCCGTTCAATCGCATGCTGCGATCGCGAACGTAGGCGAGGTCGTACTCCAGTTTGCGCGCCGACTTTTCGAGGGTGCCGAAATCCCGATACACGGGAGAAATCTGACACAGACCAGTTAAACCGGGCAGCACCGCGTGACGCGCATCATAGCCCGGCAATTCGGCGCCGAGCCGCATCGCGATCTCGACCGGTTCCGGTCGTGGCCCGACCAAACTCATTTCGCCACGCATCACGTTCCAGAGTTGTGGCAACTCATCGAGGCGGTAGCGTCGCAAGAACGCGCCGGCACGGGTCACGCGCGGGTCCCCCGCGTACGTCCATCCCTCGAAGAGCGCTCCCGGCGGCGGTGCAAGTCCAGCCCGCATGGTTCGAATCTTGTAGATCGTGAACGGCCGGCAACCACGCCCCATGCGCTGCTGCCGGAAGAGGAGGCTCCTGTGCCCATCGAGAACCGCAACCGCGAGTGCGACCGCGAGCAGCGGCAACCACAACGGCAGCGCCGCGAGGATGATCAGCGTGTCGGCGCCGCGCTGCATCCGATCCAAACCTGGACGACGACGAGGCGACGGATCACTGCGCTGTGCGCTCTGTTCGGCGCTGTCGAGCCCGATATGCAGCATCGAGTTGCTGCGCGCGCTCCCTTGTGTCAGAGTTTCTTTCATGCCCGCGCTGCCGCGTGGATCTGTTGGAGTAGAGCCCTCGCTCGACCATCCGGCGCCGAAATCGAGTTCGCCGCTTCAACACCCGAAAGGAAACATTGCTCGATGTTCGAGTATCGCCATGCACCGTATCGCCCGATGGTGCGGATCTCGCGCTCCTGCAGTTCTGCCATCAGGGCGTCGACGGCGCGTTTCCACCCCGAACGAAACAGCACATAGGCATGTGGAATGACGCGGGTTCCATACCACTCCACGTCGGTGGATGCGATCACACCGAGATCGACCAAGGTCGAGAGTACGTGACCGCGATCCGGGGCCGTTCTGCCGGGGCACTCGAGCAGAAGCGCGCTGCTCCCCGGCGGACACAGATCGGGCGAGATGCGTTCGAGTCGCGTCATCCGATAGAACGGGATTCCCGGATCGGGGAAGTACGTCCAATGTGCGGCGAGCGCCGTACCTCGAGCCCGAACCCCAACCTCGACCACGGTCACGGCCGCGGCTTCGAGCGTTGCCGCCCGCGCCCGTACCGCGGCACTCATGTCGCTGCACGCTGCGATCAAGGATGGCAGCGGCAACGAACTCACCAGGTCTCGATAGCGCACTCGCAGACCGTGATTCGTTTCCACGATTCGGTGTTTCGTGTCGATGGCCACGACGCGGTGACCACATAGAATGGGCTTCTTGCTGAGATTGGCCATCATGTCGATCACTGCGGCAATTCCGCGGCGGCCGCGCGGGTAGAGACAGTGAAGCTTGGGAGCCGATGCGGCGCTCCCTGGCGCCGCCCCGTCGACGATCGCGGCGCGGTTGTTCGCCGGGATGGTCCACACCATGGGCGCAGCATCGAGCTCGGACGGATGCACGCCATAGAGCTTGGTGTTGTAGGGCTCGAAGAAATGTCGATAGAGCCCGGCGCCGAATTGACACAACAGCCAGGTTCCGAAGCTGCATTGCGGCGGAAGCTCGTGCTCCACGTCGTTGGGCAGCGCGTCGAGGCACTCTTGCCGCAGCGCCGGCGGCAACTGCCGCAGGTTGAACTGATAGGGATAGTCGATGACGTGACCAGACTGCCAGATCAGATTCTCCTTCTCGAACTCGTGAACACCGGCTGGTAGAAATCCTTCGATGAACCCTTGCACCTGCGCGTTCTGGAATGACATCGCATGGACCGAGGTGTCGAACACAAACTCGCCACGGGGGTACACGCGCAGCAACCCACCGATCTCGTCCTCGGCTTCCAACAACAGAGTCGAACGTTCCGCAAGCCAAGCCCGGCAACTGAGACCCGAGATCCCGCCGCCCAGGATCAGGATGTCGGTTTCGTGCTCGGCGTCCGCGGTTGCACGGGATCGCTCCACGACCGCCGCGGCGCGTCGCGAAGCGCGAACCGGGCGCGCACGGGCGCAGGCCTCGAGCGTCAGGCGCAGACCCTCCCGAACTGGAACATGCGGCGCATACCTCAGCAGCGACTTGGCCCGTTGCAAGTCGGGCGTCCGATGCCAGGTGTCATCGAAGTCTTGCGAGTAGATCTTGGCGTGCAGCTCGATCGGCAACGGCGCCGCGAGAATGCCGGATTCGAGCGCCAGGTCTTGCAGCGTTTGCGCCAGCTCCAGCACCGTCCAGGTCTCCGAAGATCCGATGTTGACGGTGGTTGGCGTCGCGGCTTCATTTTCGAGCAGATGACGCAACGCCATCAGGATGCCGCGCACCGTGTCGCTGTAGTAGCAGAGAGCGCGGCGTTGCTCACCGGATCCGCTGATGCGCAGCGGTTGTCGTGCAAAGATGCGTTCGACGAACTGCGGCACGACGCGTTTCCCGTGCGGGAAATCCATCTCGGGACCGAAGCAATTGAAGACGCGCACCACGATGCCGCGGCCGCGCCCGTTCAGGACCGCGTTTTCCTCCAGCGACTTGATCTTCGGATAGACCCAGCGATTGACGCCCGAGCCTTCGAAGAGTTGGAGATCGTCTTCTCGCATCGGACGTTCGTGCAGGCGCGAATGCAGGCCATAGACATCCGCGGACGAAGTGAACAGCACGATCTGCTCCGGGCGGAGCGCCTCGACGACGTTCATCGTGCCTTCGAGGTTGCGCATCGTCTCGAACGGCCGCCGGATGGTTTCTTCGACCCCGACAACGCTCGCGAGGTGGAGAATCGCGGTGTTTTCCTGCACCAGCCGCTGAACCAGCGGCCGATCGAGCGTGCTGCCCCGAACATACTGGATGCTCGGATGCCGCAGCAGCGGCAGTTCGAAGTTGGACTTGGGACACGAGAGGTCGTCCAGAACCGTCACGGCGTCGCCCTGAGCCGCGAGGCAGTGCGCGAGGTGACGGCCCAGGAAGCCGGCGCCCCCCGTCACGAGGAATCGCATGCTCGCCCTTCGGCGCTTCGGCGCGAGACGAGGCGCGATGCGCCATTCTGGAGTGGCAGACCGAACGCAATATTGACAACGACGACCGAGGATGCAAGCTTTTTACATCGTGATTCGAGGCAACCCGGCGGATGCGAGGCGGATCCCGTGCCGTGGATGAGGACGAACCGGAGGCCCAGCGCCCGAACGGCGCTTCGACTCGGAGTCGTGGCGTGCGTCGTGGTCGGAGTCGGTGGCTGCGACGACCCGGCGATCCAACCACTCGAACCGACGGTGGTCGTGAACGATCCGTATCGACACGGAGGTGTCTGGTACAAGGCCAACTTCCATCTTCACAGCACGCACAGTCATGGACTCATGTCGGCCGCCGAACTGGTCGAGCTGTATCGGCAGCATGGTTACGGCGCCATCTGTATCACCGACCACAATCAATACGGCGATCAAGATGGCGGGCGCTTGCCGGCGTTCCAGTCCGACTCCGTCCTGCACGATTGGAACGGCGACGGCAACCTGCATCCCGAGCACGTTTACGGCAGCGGCGTCGAGGCCTACGTGCGTGATTGGAACGTGGAGCCGCCGGCATTCTGCAAGGACCGTTGGTTCCGGCCCGCGGGCGCGACGATTCAGGAAATGCCGCTCGTCCTCTCCGGCTACGAAGCTTCGGAAGGTTACTTCGGCGCGCACTTCGGATTGGTGGGATTCCCACCGGGAGCGATCGATCCGCCGCGACCGGGTTTCGATTGGTTGGCGCGCTTGAACGCAGCCGGCGGCTTCGCGTATTTCGCCCACCCGGGTGACGCCAATGCGATCGCGACGCGCTTCGCGGCCGGTGCACCGATCGAGGATTTCCATGGCATCGAGATTCTCAACGGACTGCGGTTGACGCGCGCCGAGGTCGCGGATGCGACGCCACTGTGGGATTCGCTCTTGAGCCGCGGTCACGACCTCTGGGGACTCGCCAACGACGACGCGCACCAGTTCCCGGGTGCCACGGACCAGTTTCCCTTCTCCGCCTTCGACATGGTGTTGGGTTCGGAACCGACGGTGGACGCGCTGCTCGAAGCCATGCATCGTGGGGCAATGTACGCCAGCACCGGCTTGTTGTTCGACGAACTGCGCCTCGATGGACGCGTGCTCCAGGTTCGGGTTCCGGGTGCGCACCGGGTGCGTTTCATCGGTGGCGAGGGTCGCCTGCTGAGCGAGCAACCCGGTGAGAACGCTACGTACACCATTCTCGGCGACGAAGGCTATGTCCGCGTCGAAGCGCGCGGTGATCTCGTGCACGCGCCGCGCAACTCCTGGGCCCGCTCCGCCTGGTCGCAACCATTCCGCATCACGATTGCCACCCGATGAGTTGGAAGGCGCTCGGCACGCGGTTGCTTCTCGTGGGCGTTTCAACCTGCGTCGGATTGGGCCTCGGCGAAGTCGTCGTGCGCAGCTTCATCCGCGAACCCATTTTGCCGCGATTCGTCCGCGATTCGAAGCCAAACTCGAGTTCGGACCTTACGACCCGCACCTGGTGCGGGAGTCATGCGCGCCGTGGGGTAACGCCCTGCCTGGGATGTAGCACGCGGGAGGCGCGACCATCGCACGACCGCGCAGCACACGAGAGTGCAACCATCGCGGCGGCGGCGCGACGCGCGAGAGGCGCGGCAGCGCAGGGCGCCGCCGACTTTGAGAATTCGTTCACAAGGTCGGCCCGGGACGGGTGGCTTGCGTCGGGTTCTTGCGGTTTGCTATTCCGTAAGTAGTACTACCGGCTCGCGACCACAACCTTGCGCACGTGATCCTCGCCGCCGAGTTGCAGACGCACGAAGTACATGCCGCGCGCGACGGGCGCATGGTGATCGTCTGAGAGATCCCAGTCGACCGTGTAGCGCCCTGGTGTGACACGCAGGTGCGCGACGGAGCGCACCCGCCGGCCGCGCACATCGAAGACCTCGATGCGGGCGTCGCCCGAAGCTCCAGCGCGGAATGCGATCCGCAGTGGGCGACCCGCGCGTGCGATGCCAAGGGGTTCGAGCGCCGTCGTCCAGTTCGGCATCGTGATGCTCTCGAGCGACAACGATGGCGTGGCACCGTCCCAACGCGCGATGCCGATGGATTCGCGATCCTCGCCGACATCGCGGAAACCGCCGCCGCAGTAGAGGTTGCCTTCGTACACCGCGAGCGCCCTCGGGTACGTTCGCAACTGGCGGCTCAGCGGACTCCAAGCTTCATCGTGCAATCGGTACAACCGGCCGTATGAATAGCGGTCAATGCTATAGGACGCCGACGCCACCAACTCGCCGTTGTACTTCACGACATCCTGGATGCGGAGATCGGGTCTGCCGCCAACGGGCTGCCAGTTCACTCCATCCCAGCGCGCCACCCGATGATGTGTTGCACTCGTGGGCTCGGAGAAACGCACCCAACCGGTCACATACAACTCGCCGTCCACGATTCGCAAATGGTTCACGGTGCCATAGATGCTGCCGTAGGTTTCCCACACTTCACCGGTCCACCGCACCACCGGGCCCACGTGCGTGCGACCATCCCAGCCAATGTTGCCGCCCGCCAAGAGGTCGCCGTCATACACGACGAGGTCTTCGACGCCACCCCAAACGCCGAAGCGCATCGGCTGCCACAACGTCCCGTCCCAGCGCGCAACGTTGTACACCTGGCGCTCGCCCGAATAATTGAAGTATCCGCCTGCAATCAAAGTGCCGTTGTAGTCGACCATCGCGCTGATGCCGCCGTTTGGGAAACCGGCACCGAGGGCGCGCCATTGCACGCCATCCCACGTCGCAATGCTCGCCGCCTCGACAGCACCTGCATGTCGGAACCCGCCACCTACGACCAAGAGACCATTCCAGTATGCAAGCGCTCGGACGTCACCGTCGGTTCCGCCTCCAACCGGACTCCAGCCGGTGCCATCCCAACGCGCCAAACCGCCGGCGCGACGATCGCCGGCAAAGACGAACCGTCCGCCGACGAGCAAGTCACCTTCGGATTCGAGAAAAGTTTGTGCTCCACTTCCGTAATCCAAGGATAGAAAATTGTCGAGCATCTCCAAGGACCGACCGGGCACCGCACCGTGCCACCCAGCGGCATCCAGGAAAGCGAGACCGTTCCCCGCTGCCACATCGATGCCGGTGAACCGACCACCCGCGACGAAGTGACCTCCGTAATCGATGGTATGCGACACCGCCCCGTTGGTGACTTCCGCCGCCAGCACTTCCCAACGAGTTCCGTTCAACACCAGGAGTTGGCTGGTGAAACTACCGCCGATGGTGATGTCGCCCCAGGGGTCCCAGTCCGTGACCGTGACGCCGTTCATCAACAATCCACGCGAGGATGCGGCAATGCTTCCGACTTGGAAGTTGGGCGGCAAGAGCGCACGAACGGACTTCCAACTCCGGCCATTCCAACGCATCAATCGGTCGCGCTGCGGTCCTTCCCAAGAGTCGAGAGAAAAATCGCCCGTCGCATACAAGAGTCCCGATTGAAAACCGAGGTTCTCGACCGCGCCGTCGAGGCCGGGGCCGAGTGCTCGCCAGCGCGAGCCATCCCACCTAGCGACATGGCGCAGCGGCTCGGCTCCATCCGATTCCAAGAAGGAACCGCCGGCAACGAGAGATCCCTCGTACAACGCGAGCGACGTCACACAATCGTAGGCGCGCCACGGATGCGGGTACGTGAGTCCAGAGCCGAGCGCATGCCAGCGCGAGCCATCCCACGCTATGACGTTCTCGGCGACCGTACCTGCGACCATGTCGAAGACCCCAGCCAGAATCACTTCTCCACCGGCCGAAGTCATGGCCAAGATGCGAGGCCATGGCCCATAGGCTCCCTGATCCGCGATCGTGAACGCGCTGAGCGTGGTCCAAATCGCGCCGTCCCAGCGACGCAAGCGCAATGGGTCGCCATCCACGACACAGACGAGATCTTCGCCGTGCTTGGTGCCCGCGAGGATCGGGCCGCCCGGCCCTTCGCCCAATGCGCGCCACGTCGTGCCGTCGTAGCGTGCCGCACTGCGGATGATGCCGTTCGCACGGATGCGCAACGTGCCGCCGACGACGAGCTCGTCATCGATCACCTCGAGCACGGCGACCGAATGATTCGGCCAACCGTATTCGACACCGAGGCCGGGCGCGTAGAAGCCGTCCCACCAACGGTCCTCGCCGACATCGGGTGGATCCGGCGGACCCTGAGGATTCGGTTGATCCGCGGCGCTTGGGATCGCGCCCGCCAACATGGCGATCGCGAAGAGGGCGGAGACGATACGCTTCGACATCGTGGTGCGATTGGAAGTCCATGCGGTGAACATGCGAACCTCCCCACAGATCGAACACATCTGGGCTCGGTTGTCTCGTTGCCGGGCAGGCTGCTCTGCGCGAATGATTGTAGGCTTCCGGAGTCGCCGGATCTACAGGCGCAACTGACGCAATTTCAAGCCACTGTAGGCCTCGTGCGCGGCCGTGATACTCTGCCGGCGTGTCTCTGAACACATGACCACGCGAGAATCCGAGCCGAAGTGACCAACGCAACACGCACAGGGATCATCGCCGCCGCACTC
>Ga0247727_10013450_pt1 | contig 13802 bp, 11 predicted proteins | sample WisWelCaveWW1625_FD_202498 | JGI IMG/M metagenome (GOLD analysis project Ga0247727, IMG submission 202498) | Biofilm microbial communities from Wishing Well Cave, Virginia, United States - WW16-25 | ecosystem: Environmental > Aquatic > Deep subsurface > Groundwater > Cave microbial mat | place... | reverse complement strand
GGGTGTGCTTGAATTTTCCAACGGGCCCAGTTATGGCACAGATGTGATCGACTCTGTGAGCAGTGCATGGTTGGTCGCCAGCGTGTTTGCAATTGCGATTGCCGCGCTTGCAGGCTGGTTCATGAGTCGGCGAGTCACGCGTCCTGTGTTGGCGCTGGAACAGGCGACGCATCAGATGGCAGCAGGGAATCTTTCGGTGCGCGTGGATCTGCCTCACGAAAAACAACAGGAATTCATCTCGCTGGCAAGTTCATTCAATGGGATGGCTGAACAAGTGGAGCAGACCATCTTCACCCTGCGTCGCTTTGTGGCCGATGCCGCGCATGAGTTGAACACGCCGCTCACTGCCTTACAGACCAACCTCGAATTGGCGCAGGACGAGAAAACCGCCTCAGCGCGAAGCCCCTACCTGTCGCGCGCGCAGGAGCAAGGGCAGCGGCTGGAAGCGTTGGTGAAGAGTCTGCTTGATTTGTCGCGCCTTGAATCAGATGCCGCGTCCCCTACGCGCGCGCCCCTTGAGCTCGTTGCGTTCACGCGCGAACGGGCGGAAGGGTATGCGTCGCAAGCTGAACAGGTGGGTTTGAATTTTGAAATGGAATTGCCCGCGCGCGAAATTCGGATCGAGGGGGATGCTGTGCAGTTGGAACGCGCGTTGGACAATCTCATTGACAATGCCATCAAGTTCACGCCATCAGGCGGCACAGTGCGCGTGGAATTGAAACAGGATGGCACACGCGTAGAGCTTGCCGTGAGTGATACGGGGATTGGGATTCCGGTAGAAGATGTGCCGCAATTGTTTCAACGTTTTCATCGCGGACACAATGCGGCAGATTACACAGGCAGTGGTTTGGGACTCGCGATCGTACGCGCGATCATGCAGCAGCAAAAAGGCGCGGTGAAGATAGAGGGGTTGGCGCGAGGGACGCGCGTGACGTTGCGGTGGGGAGGGAAGTAGGTGGTCAGTGGTCAGTGGGCAATGGACAGTGGTCAGTATTCAGTGATCAGCAATGAATGATGGGCGATATGCGATATGCGATATGCGATTCGCGCCTACGGATGCTACGTGCCACCCTCCGTCGAGCGCAGATATTGAAAAACGCGATGATCGCGTGACCACAAACTTTTGAAATAGGCAAGCACCGCGCGAATATCCGCGTCGCTCAAAATTTCGGTAAAGCCCTTCATTCGCATCGGCTGCGCGGGACGCAGAGAATCGGGGATGCCGTCGCGGATTACTTGAAAGAGCGAGTCATCGGGATGATGCCATGTGTGTCCACTGTCGTCATGCGGCGGCGCGGGATAATTCAGATTGGCGTCAGGAGTTTTCCAATTCGCCGCGCCCTCTGCGTTCGCGCCATGACACGCCGCGCAATGCTGCTGATAAATTTGTTTGCCGCGCGCGACTTGAGTTGAGTCGAGCGCGGGCAAGGGCGGAACGGGCGTGCCGTATTGATTGACGAGCGGCGGTTCGGACGCGCACGCGGCGAGTAAAAAAATCGTGAGCAACGCGGCGAGGACGACGCGCGCCTTCATCTCAATTCGCAATCGCAATCGCTTCAATCTCCACCAACGCGCCTGCGGGCAAACGCGCGGCTTGAATCGTCGAACGCGCAGGCGGCTGTTCGCCAAAAAATTCCGCATACACCGCGTTCATGGCTTGAAAATCATTCAAGTCCGCGAGGAACACGGTCGTTTTCAAAACGCGACTCAACGAACTCCCCCCCGCTTGCAGCACATTGCTCAAATTCGTCAACGCGCGGCGCGTTTGGACTGTGATGTCGCCGTCCACCAATTTCATCGTCGCGGGATCGAGTGGAACCTGTCCCGCGCAAAAAATAAAATTGCCCGTGCGAATCGCTTGCGAATATGGACCGATCGCTTTCGGCGCGTTATCGGTGTGAATGACGCGGCGTTCTGTGAAATTGATCGAGCCGCTCGCGGCTGTCGCTGTCCCAACACTTGGATCACTCATAAAACTCCTTTTGATTTCAGATTGGTTTGTCTTTCCGATTACTGACCACTGACTACCGACCACTGATTACTGCGGACAACTCCCAAACGTATTCCCTTCGATGACGATATTATTCGAATGTTCCGCGCGGCAATCCATCACGCGATTGCCATTCGCATAATTTCCACTCACCAACGCCCACGACGCGTAACCGAGCCAGAACGCGTAATTGTTGCGCTGGAGTTCGTTGCCGATAAAGCGATTGTCATGCGAGAACGTCGCTTCGATGCCGTTCGCCACATTGTCGTTGAGCGTGTTCCAATAAAACGCGTTGTTGTGACTTGCGCGTTCGGGCAAGTTGCCTTGATAAATCCCATCTCCTGAAAAATTCGCGGTGTTGCCGACGACGATGGTGTTGCTGCTGTTGACCAGCACGATGCCCGCCGCATCTTATTTCCACGCTTCATAGTATCCCTCCTCATCAAAATAAAACACCGCCGAAAATTCCGCTTCAAAATCGGGCGCGGGTTGAAACGCGGGCAAGGTTTCGAGACGATAAAACGCGAACCGATACCACGGGCGTCCTGCCAATGTTGAGAGCGCGGGAATGTCCTCTAGAGGTTTCTCGTCGGACCACGGCACGTATTCGGTGAAGGGCGGCAAGATGTGTGTGAACGCGATTTCGTGATGATTCAACAAACGTTTTTGCCAGCGCGCCCATTTCGCCAATGACGCCTCCATTACCGTCGCGCCAAAATAACCCGCGTGCGCGTCGCCCGCCTGCAACAACGTCAAACCTTTTTCCGCCCACAGCAAAAGTCCCGCTTCCGTTTCGGGCGGATCGCAAACGTAGGTGTCGAATGTGCCGATGAGTTCGGGGGGTAGGAACTTGGTCAAGTCTTGGTTTTGGACAGTAATCGGTAAGCGGTAATCAGTGGCGACGCGCGCAATATATTCGCGGATGCGTTCATCAATTTCCAAAACGGTGATGGATTCCGCCAATCCCGTCAAGGCAATCGCGATACTCGCAAAATCATCGTCGCCGAGATTCACGATGCGATTGCCTTGAATGTCGCCTTGATGAAGCATCAAAGCTAAACGCCGAAAAAACGATTCGGGCGTCATTGCGCCTTGATCGAGATCGGAATTTTCATTGCGCGGGCGCGCGTCATAAATGGGCAAAAATTTTTCATACACCGCGCGCAGCGGTTCCCAAATTACGCCGCTACCGCCGCACTGTGGGTCTGTAAAATTTGGTGCCCCGCTTGCGCGCAATTCATTCGCCAACGCGCTGCCGCGTTCTGTCAATTTTGTTGTGTCGCCCTCGTACCGAATAAAGCCGCCGTCTTGCAGCTCGCGCAAAATTTTCACCGCGAACGGAAAGGGAATCCGCGCGCGCGTGAACCAATCCCACGGCGCGTCATTGGAAAGAATCGCGCGCAAAATTTTTTTCACATCACCTTGCGTAATGTGGTCAGGCAGTTTCGTGCGGAGAGATTGAAATTCACTCAAGGGTGTACCTCCATCACACTCGCCCGCATCCGCCCGCGCGGAATTTTGATGTATTCCGTGTCATGCGGGCGAAAATGTTTTTCCAAGTGCTGCACAATTTTTTGTGGGTCCGCTTCGCCGCAGGTGAAAACATCGAGCGCGACATAACCGAGTTCGGGCCAGGCGTGCAAACTCAAATGCGATTCTGCCAGCAGCGCAATCGCGGAATAGCCCTGCGGATAAAAACGGCGCACGTTCAAATCGAGCAATGTTGCGCGCGCGGAACGCACCGCTTCCTCAATCGCTTCAGCTAATCCATTTTCCGATTGCGCGTTTTCGCAATTCCAAAATTCCGCAATCACATGCCGCCCCAAGCCCGTATGCGCTTGTTCCGCGCGCTGCGCGGACGCGTTCAAAAATTCTTCAGGAATAGGAATGGGCGATTGCGCTTCGCCGCGCGCCAACACCGCCCACGCTTCATCGAGCGATTCCGCGTCTTGATACAATTCATCGCGCGGGTTGGAATCATAATCGGCGGGCGGCACAAATTCTTTTAACGTCTCGACGCGAAAAAACGAGGAACGATACCACGGCTCGCGCGGCGCATGCTGCATCGGCGGAAAATCCACGCGCACCAGCCCATTCCCCTTATTTCCCGCATTTCCCGCAGTTCCCCCATTTCCGTTCTCCCTCCCCATCCCCGTCCCATACAAACTAAACGGCTCGCTAATGTGCGTGAACACGAGCGCGTGATTTTGCAAGAGGTGGCGTTCCCACACATTCCATTTCAACATGGACGCTTCAATCAACGTCACGCCGAAATAGCCCGCGCGTCCGCCGCCGGGCGTGAGCATTGCTAACCCCTTTTCGACAAACAGCAACAATCCTTGAATCGTCTCGGACGGATCCGTGACGAACGTATCGAAATTCGCGCGCAAGTCAGCAGGCAATTTTTCGCGCGCGTCCTGTTGAATGACGTGGATGTCTAATTTTTTCGCGCGCGCGACGCGTTCAATAAAATTGCACAGACGCGGATCAATTTCGACGACGATGATTTCGCGCGGCAGACCTGTCAACGCGAGCGCGATGCTCAACAAATCATCATCGCCCAGCAGCAAAATTTTCTTGTCCGCCACATCGCCTTGCGCGTACATGAGCGCCAGCCGCCGAAACACCGAATCCGCTGTCAACGCGCCTTGATCGTAATTCGCTTCCGCGGGCGGACGTTTGGCGAACAGCGGCACGAATTGATGATACGCGTCGTGGAATTGCTCAAATTCAAAACCACTGCCCGCGCAGGTCGCGCACAAAACATTTTCCACGCGCGCAATATGCAACTCACGCGCAAAATGCTCACCATCGGGGGTGAGCATCAATTCTGATTTTTGAAACTTGAGCAAGCCATGTTCGCGTAATTTTTGGAGAATGTCCACCAATTCCGCAAACGGCACATTGGCATGGCCCGCGACTTGCCACGCATCCGAATATTCAAGTAAAGCGTGCATCACACGCGCAATATCGTCACTGCCCGCGCCCGTCGCGCGCGAGAGAGTCGTCATGATCATTTTTGATTGATGATATTCGATTTATGATTTATTTCGGCACACACGAAATCAGAAATCATAAATCCAAAATCATAAATTTCCCTTGTTCCGCTTTAGCCGCTTCCGCAGCTCCTCCCACTCCAACGTATTCAACACATCCGCTTTCGTTATCCAGCCGCGCCGCGCCATTGCAATGCCCCAGCGCAATTCATCGAATCCTTCGGAATTGTGCGCGTCGCTGTCAATCACAAGTTTGTTGCCGAGTTCCACCGCGCGGCGCGCGTTCACGTCGGTCAAATCCATGCGCTCGCTGTTGCCGTCAATTTCCAAAAGCGTCCCCGTTTCCTTGGCGGCGCGATACACCTCTTCCAAGTCCAACGCGCTCGGTTCGCGCGTGCCGATCAGTTGCCCCGTCGGATGCCCGTAAATGTCAACGAGTGGATGGCGTAACGCGGACAAGACGCGCGCGGTAATTTTTTCGCGCGTTTGATTGAGTGCGCTGTGCGTCGTCGCTAACACAATGTCATACCCCGCCAGTAAATCATCAGGCAAATCGAGCGAACCATCCGCGCGAATTTCCACCTCGACACTTTTCAAGACGCGAAACGCGCCGTTAAATTCTTGATTGAGCTTGTCAATCTCTTTCCACTGTTCGCGCGTCCGTTTTTCGTCGAGACCATTCGCCACGCCGAGACCTTTCGAGTGATCGGTGATGGCAATGTATTTCAAACCACACGCCCGCGCGCCTTCCGCCATTTCACGAATCGTCGCGCTCCCGTCGCTCCATTTTGAATGACATTGCAAATCGCCTTTCAAATCTTCCAGCTGAATCAGTTTTGGAAGATTGTGCGCGAGCGCGGCTTCGATTTCGCCCGATGCTTCGCGCAATTCGGGCGGAATCCAAGCCATGCCAATTTTTTCGTACACTTCTGTTTCGTCCGCGCACAAAATTTCTTTGCCACTTTTTACGCGTGTGTACGCCCATTCTGACAGCGACAATCCTTTTTTCAACGCGAGGTCACGGATGCGAATGTTGTGTTCTTTGCTGCCCGTGAAATAATTCATGGCGGTGCCCCAACGCGCGGGTTCCAGCACACGCACATCGCACTGCATCCCGTTGTGTGCGACGATGGACGCTTTCGTGGGACCCTTTGCCAACACCTCGCGCACTTGCGGCAATTTCACAAACGCGTCGAGAATCGCTTCGGGCGTTTCAGAGGCGACAAGAATGTCCAAATCGCCAATCGTCGCGCGCAAGCGGCGCAAGCTGCCCGCGGGCGAAATTTTTACAATCTGCTTGCCGCACGCGCGTTTCAATTCATCCATCAATTCTTCCGCGAAATAAAATGCGACGGCGAGACGAATGCGCGTCGTGTGCAAACCAATCGTGCCAATGCCCTGTTTCAAATTCTCTATCGTCTTGTCGCCAATCCCCGGCAGATTTTTTTCGGGATTCTCTAGCGCCTGTTTCAAACCATCCAGCGTGGTGATGTTGAATTCTTGCCAAAATTTCGCAACGGTTTTGGGTCCAACACCGGGAATGGCGAGCATTTCCACAAGTCCTTCGGGGATTTGCGCGCGAATTTTTTCGTAATAGCCCATTTGCCCCGTGCGAAACAACTCGTCCAACTTGTCCGCAATCGCTTCGCCCACGCCGGGGATGGCGCGCAAATTCGCGGTATCCCCTTGCCACACATCCTGCACGCCGCGCGAGGAATGTTCGATCACATCGGAGGCGCGTTGATAGGCGATGATTTTGAAACGGTTCTCGCCTTGAATCGAGAGAATGTCGCCGATGCGGTCAAGGAGTTGGGCGATTTGTTGGTTTGACCAGAGGCGCGCGGGAGTTGCGGCAGAGGGCGCAGCATCGGTTTTTGGGGACGCGATTTTTTTGGCGTCAGATTTTTTTGGTTTAGCGATTTCGGTTTTGCGGGGCATAGGTCCTCACCCCCCAGCCCCCTCTCCTAAAAATTTTTGCGGGCAAAAATTTTTAGGAGAGGGGGAGTCAGGGCTTTTTCTTTCGTTGGATTTTCTCTTGCTTTCGTTTGCCGTTGTTTTGCAAACAACGGTTGTTTTCTAAACAACGGACATGCAAATAAAAAACACTCACGTACCGAGAAATGAACTCGTCGCAATATCACGACAATCGAACGTTTCTTGTTCGATTCGTCCGTAACCCTGCGTGAGCCGAATTGTTCGGCGCGCAAATGTTTTTTTGAAATCAGAAATTGATTGTGAATGTATTATAAGCGCGTGACGCGAAATTGCAATTTGATTTTTTTTAAACGTTCAATTGACAGCTCGCGGGGGAAACGTCTCTACATTTTTCAAACCCCCATTGACATTCCATCTCCTTTGCACATAATAGCAGCATCCCCGCGCGCTCACGCGCGCCTTTTATTTTTGCAATGTGACCTATAAGGCGATTTGCCAAATCGCCCTACCTTTTCCAAGGAGGAACAAGTGAATCCATCATTACCCCAATCTCGCCGCGCACACCTCATCGTCCAAGAAATGGACCATGAACTTGTCGTGTACGATTCGCCGCGCGCGCAAGCCAACGTCCTCAATCACACGGCAGCTGTGATTTGGAAATTGTGCGACGGCAAAACGAGCGTGAATGAAATCGCACAGCGCGCGTCACACTCATTGAACACGCCCGTTGACGCCGCGTTCGTCTGGTACACGTTGAACGAATTGTCGAAAAAGAATTTGCTCGTGGAACGCGCCGCGCTCCCGACGAACCTTAAAGGAATGACGCGCCGCGATTTCTTGCGCGCGGGCGTTGTCGGCGCGGCAGTCGTCTTGCCCGTCATTGTGACGATGACCGCGCCAAAGGTTTCCAACGCCGCGAGTTGTTTGGCTTCGGGACAACCCTGCCAAACGGCTTCGCAGTGTTGCTCGAACGGCTGTTTTATAGGGTCCTGCGCGTAACGCGCGTTCGATCTCCCCATTAAACGAATAAAAGGGCAAGCCAAAGCGGTTCGGTGAGCCCAAAAATTCAAAACCCGTTTTTTTTTTGCAAAAACGGGTTTTGAATTTTTGGGCAACGCGTGCAAACCAGTACGCGCTTGTGCGTTCCATCGCATACACTTGACACGCGATTAAGCATAAGGAGCAAACAGCATGTCACAACCCAACATCCCCACCGACAACCCGATTCTTGAGGCATGGCAGCAACAACTCGCCCACGCCAGCAACAATCCCTTTTTGCTCAACCTGTTGCTCAAACAATGGCAGCGCGTGTTGAAACGCTTGGCGTATTTTTACGCGCAGCTCACGTCACTGCCGCGCCGCAAGCGCCGCGCCTTGCAGCGCGCGTTGGCAACGTCCTTGATTGGCGCGGCGATGCTGCTGGCGCTGAGCAGCGCGCCTCTCGTTCACGCCGCGAACATCACCGTCAGTGGCGCGTGTACGCTCGATGAGGCGATTACCAACGCCAACAACAATGCCGCAACGTTTCCTGATTGCGCGGCGGGCAGCGGTCCCGACACAATTACTTTGACGGGGAATGTCACAATTGGCGTGGACACACCTGCCGCAGCCCTGCCCGACATTACCTCCGAGATTACGCTCGAAGGCGCTAACTTTTTTGTCAGCGGCGCGAACACCTTCCGCGTGTTTTATGTAACCAGCAGCGGCGATTTCACCATCAACGACACGACGGTGAAGGAAGGTAATGCCGTCGGCAGCAACGGCGGCGGCATCTATAATTATGGCGGCACCCTAACGCTGAACAACAGCACCGTCAGCGGCAATTCCGCGACTAACCGTGGCGGTGGCATCTTTAATTATGGTGGTACGACAACGCTCAACAACAGCACCGTCAGCGGCAATGATGCAAACTACGGCGGCGGCATCTTTAACCGCTATGGCACATTGGAGGTGAACAACAGCACCGTCAGCGGCAATTCCGTGACTAACCGTGGCGGCGGCATCTTTAATTATGGTGACACGCTAACGCTGAACAACAGCACCGTCAGCGGCAATTCCGCGTCTTACGACGGCGGCGGCATCTATAACCGCCGTGGCACGACAACGCTGAACAACAGCACCGTCAGCGGCAATACCGCCATTGACGGCGGCGGCATCTATAATTATCGTGGTACGACAACGCTGAACAACAGCACCGTCAGCGGCAATACCGCTTCTGATGACGGCGGCGGCATCTATTCCTCCTATGGCACGCTGACGCTGAACAACAGCACCGTCAGCGGCAATTCTGCTGCTGCTGACGGCGGCGGCATCGCTGACTACCAAGCCACACTAACCCTGCAGCGCACGCTCATCAGCGGCAATACGGCAACAAACATTGGAGACGAAATCTACCACTATAACGGCTCAATTACTGCCAACGCTTACAACCTGTTCGGACACAGCGGCGAGACCAACGCGCAGGCACTCTACGGCTTTACGCCCGGCGCAACCGACATTACCGCCACGAGCGACGGGACAATGCCCACCGCCCTCGCCAGCATCCTCGACACGACGCTCGCGCTCAATGGCAATCCCAACGGCACGCTGACCCACGCGCTCATCACGGGCAGTCCCGCACTCGACAAAGCGCCCAACGCCGATTGCACCGCCGCACCCATCAACGACATTGACCAACGCGGTTTCCCGCGCAACGTGGACGCTGACCCGCCGCCCACCGCCAACGACTGCGACATCGGCGCGTTTGAATTGCAACTCACCACCGCCGTCAATGTGACGGGCGTGCGCGCGAAAGTAAATGACGCGGGCAACGTTGCGCTAAAATGGCGCACGACCAGCGAGACACACATCGCGGGTTTCAATGTGTGGCGCAAAGTTGGGCAAGGGGAATGGAAACAAATCAACGCGAATTTCAAACAATCGAAACATTCTGGCGACGCGCAAGGAAGTAAGTATCGCTACGCGGACAAAAAGGCGAAGGAGGGGAATACGTACCGCTACAAAATCGAGGTGAAATATCTCGACAATCATTCCGAATGGACGAACGAGGTTAGAGTCCAGACTCCGTAACACAAAAAAGCAAACCCCGTCCCAATCTTGGGACGGGGTTTGTGTTTGTGAGTTGTTTTTTTTCAATCAAAGCTGCGCCATCTGCCCCAACGTCAGCGCGCCGCCCTCCGCCCACGCCGCGTCGAACGCGGCATCGCCCACTTTTGCGCGCGCTTCGGACACGGCACGCGCGTAACTCTCTTGCGTCGCAGGCAGGCGCGGCGCGCCGACGGTTGTGTGCAGCATCTCTGCCGCGCCCCACAGTCGCGCCGCGCGCAAAAAATTTTCCGCGCGCGCCGCGAGTTCCGCCAATCCTTCCAACACCAGCGCTACTTCGCGCAAATCGCCCGATTCGACAAACGTTTGCAGCGCGGCATTGTAATACTGCTGCGCCGCGTCGTTCTCGCCCAACGCCGCGCAGTTGGCGCCCAGATCACAGTACACTAGCGCCACGCCGCGCGTCTCGCCCAACGCCGCGCAGTTGGCGCCCAGATCACAGTACACTAGCGCCACGCCGCGCGTCTCGCCCAATTCCTGATTCAATGCCAATGCTCTAGTCAAAAGGGCGCGCGCCTGTGCAAAATCTTGCAATTGATAAGCCGCTTCCGCTTCATTTTTTATCGAGACCGCGAGCGTGCTTTTATCCCCCAGCGCGGTGAGCGCCGCCGAACTCGCGCGGTTCAATTCGCGCGCCCGCGCCGTTTCACCGAGGGCGAGCGCCACAGAACCCAGATTACTTGTCGTCATCGCCACACCCCACGCTTCCCCAATTTCGCGATACGCGGCTTGGCTCGCCAAATAATACTCTTGCGCTGCCACGTAATCCCCTTCATAGTCCAATTGAAAACCCGTACTATTGAGCATCACCGCAATCCCCGCCTTGTCATTCAATTCGCGGTACATCGCCAAACTCGCCTCAATCCACTTTCGCGCCATCGCGTACTCGCCGCGCAGGCGCGCAAACCCGCCTGCAAAGCGCAGCGCCTTGGCGCGCGCAGCTGTTGGCGTATCCGCCGCGTGCGCTAACGCGCGCCGCACCCATTCCGCGCCCTCACTGACGTAACCGCGCCGATCCCAAAAACGTCCCAACGCGCCCACCAACCGCAGCGCGTCCATCGGCGCATGTTGCAAACCCCATTCCAACCCCGCGCGAAAATTATCATGTTCCGCTTCCAACTGCGCCAACGCTTCAAGCATCGCGCCGTAATAGAGCTGCGGTTCCTGCGTTTCCGCCAGCCCCAGCAAAAAATTCAAATGCCGCGTCCGCGCCGCATGTTCCTCGCCCGCCGCGCGCAATTTCTCGCGCCCATATTCGCGCAGCGTCTCGAGCATGTAATAGCGCGGCGCAGCCCCCACCTCTTTCGGCGGCTCCAGCCGCGCCAACGATTTGTCAACGAGCTGGGAAAGGTTAAGGATGAGGGATGAGGGATGAAACGCGATGTATTCATCGCCTCATCCTTCATCCTTCCGCCTTCATCCTTCGCAATCTCCTCCGCCCCCTTCACCGTCCACCCTCCCGCAAACACGGACAGCGCGCGAAATAACGCGCGTTCGGGTTCGGACAACAACTGATAACTCCAATCCACCAACGCGCGCAGGGTTTGATGCCGCGGCAGCGCGGCGCGATTTCCCGATGTGAGCAAATTAAAGCGGTCATTCAAACGCGCGGCGATTTCCGCGACGGGCAGCACATTCACCCGGGCGGCGGCAAGCTCGAGGGCGAGCGGCATCCCGTCGAGCTGGCGGCAAATTTGGACGACGGCCGCCGCGTTCTCCTGCGTCAATGCAAATTCCGCCACCGCTTCGGCGCGTTCGACAAAAAAACGAATCGCATCGTACTGCATCAACGCGTCGGGCGTGAGCGACACATTGGACGCGGGCAAACCGAACGGCGGCACGGGAAAAATTTTCTCGCCCAGCACGCGCAGCGGTTCGCGGCTCGTCGCCACAATTTTCAAGGCGGGACACGCGCGCAATAAAAAATCTGCCGCCGCCGCGCAGGCGTCAATCAAATGTTCGCAATTATCAAAAATCAAAACAATCTCTTTCGGCGCGAGATACGCGGTCAACGCGCGTTCCAAAGAGACGCCCGCCGATTCGCGCACGCCAAAAATTTCCGCCACCGCGTTCAAAACCAACGCAGGTTCCGTTATCGGGGCAAATTCCACCAACCACACCCCATCGCCGTAGAGACGTTTCGGTGAAACGTCTCCGCCCCTCGGCGAAGGGAGACGATTCACCGAATCGTCTCTACCCGCTAAAACGCCCCCGCCCAGCAAGCCCTCGCCCACCGTAACCGCCAGCCGCGTTTTGCCGCTGCCGCCCGCGCCCGTGAGCGTGACGAGCCGATATTTTTCCAGCAGCAGCGGGAGTTCTGCGAGTTCGCGCGTGCGTCCGATGAAACGACTGATGGGCGCGGGCAAATTGTGCCTGGGCGCGCGCCGCGAAATTTCGATGACGGGTGACGCGTGGGTTTGTCTCCACTGCGCCGCGTCGGGGTCATACTCCCCATCGCGAATTTGTTGATACAACGCGATGGTTTCGGGCAAAGGCGCGGCGTTCAATTCTTGTCCCAGAATTTTTTGCGCGCGCTCGAATTGCGCCACCGCCGCGCGGCGCTCCCCCTGCGCCGCAAACACGCGCATCAGATACCGATGCGCGTCCTCACTCCACGGCTCAATTTCGAGCCACCGCTGCAGCACGCGTTGCGCGTCCGCAAATTGTTTCTCTGCCCCATGCGTCCGCACAAGCCGTTCCAGTGTGTGCGTCACTTGGGCGCGCCAAAATTCCTGTTCGCGCAGCAGCCACGTTTCAAAATCGGGGCAATCGTCAAAAAACAACCCTGCCAGAAATTCGCCGCGATACAAGGCGACAGCGGACGCCAGAATCGCTGGCGATTCTCGACGGCGGACAACATCGTCTGATGTCTGTCGTCTGTGATCTGCTATCAGTTCTTGAAATTCCACCACATCCACCCAATACTCATCTGACGGTTTGAATTGCAGCGCGTGATAATCAGCGGCGATGCACGCGGGGAGGGCGTTGGAAAGGAGCGTGAGGGCGTGACTCAAATTGCGCCGCCCCCGCGCTTCCGAAAAATTACTCCACAACAGCTCCGCCAACTGCGCGCGGGGGATGGGCTGCGCGCGGCGAATGAGATACGCCAGCAGCGCGTATGCCTTGCGCGTCTCGAACGCGCGCAGCGGCGCGCCATCACGCGTGATTTCGATGGGACCGAGGAGGCGGATTTGGAACATCAAGAAGGGGGCTGTCATTGCGAGGAGCGCTCTTCAGCGACGAAGCAATCTCGGTCTGACTCGCGCGGAGATTGCTTCGTGCCTGCTCAGAAACTTCCACCTACGATCCACGAATAACACGAATCTCCACGAATCTAATTTAGAAAATTCGTGTTATTCGCGTTATTAGTGGATCCCAAAGTTTCTGTCCTTGAACCTCACGCCCGCGCGTGATGTTGGTCTCGAAATGACAAACAAGTCACTCAACACTTTCGGAACACTCTTCTGTTACAGTGCGCGTGTCGAATGTATCACACAAGTGTCCAAAATATCAAGGATGAGAAAATATCACTCGTATTTACTTCGCGTCTGGGGTCCGGACGAACAAGATGTGCAGCCGCAGCCCACGCGCCGTTTTGTCGTCGAAACGGTGTCCGACCCGCCGCACCGCTGGAGTTTTGATTCATTTCCAGACCTCGTCGCGTTCTTGGGCGATGAATTGCGCGAATCTGCGCCCGTAACGCAGGACATTCCGCCCGCACAAGAAGCACAAACTTTACCACAGGATGACAAACCTGAACAAGAAATCACGTGACG
>Ga0247727_10013449_pt1 | contig 13802 bp, 13 predicted proteins | sample WisWelCaveWW1625_FD_202498 | JGI IMG/M metagenome (GOLD analysis project Ga0247727, IMG submission 202498) | Biofilm microbial communities from Wishing Well Cave, Virginia, United States - WW16-25 | ecosystem: Environmental > Aquatic > Deep subsurface > Groundwater > Cave microbial mat | place... | reverse complement strand
CAAAAGTGGAATGGAAAAACTGCAAGCCATCAGCAAGTCGGAAGCGGCATTTATTTGCTTCGTTTGCAGGCCGGAAATGAAGTGAAGGTGAGAAAGATGGTGGTGGTGCGATAGATAAGGAAAAGTTTTCAATCACGAATAAAATCAATAAGTTTCAAGGTGAACATTTTAGCACTTTGATAAATAAACCTTTTTCAAACGCATGTCATTTGTGTTATAAATTATCTGAGTTCAATATGTTCCAACTCTCTGTGTTCATTATGCGGTCATTTTATCACAAAACAACGCGTCGCAAAGTAAAGCGAGCAAATTTTTTTAAATTTTAGGCATATTTTGAAAATTGATCTTGCAAATCGTCTTTTGATAACTTATTTTAAGGGTTGCAAGGCTGCAATGAATTGACTTGATGTTGTCACCTAATCAGCAACGTTACCAACTTGCGGAGGAAAAAATGAATAACTACAATTACACGTCCAACCCTGACGACGACTACGAGGATGAACCGGATGACGTCGAAGAAATGTCGTTCGATTCGACGGAGCAAACGTCCGTGGATGACACGGGGCCGGAACCGGTGAGCATTCCTTCAGTTCCGGCCGTCGAACCCGTGGCGCCGGTGGCAATTCCGAGGACGGTGAAAAAGACCCCGAAAAAGAAATCAATGACCAAAAAGCCGGCAGCCAAAAAACCGGCAGCCAAAAAACCGGTAACTAAAAAATCTATCGCCCCAAAAGCCAGGAGCAAAAGCAAGGCCAAAGGCAAAGCCTGGGCCAAAACGGCCAAAAAGAGCGGCGCTAAAAAGCCGAAAGCAAAAGGTCGTCGTTAACGGTCGTTGGGCTGCAAACCCAAATCAATGACGGCAACTTAAGCATGCACTTGTATACGCGAGCGACGCGCGCAGCCTTGCGTTGAGCGCATGGTTCGGCCAACCTGGTTGATTGCCGTCTCGTCCCTTCGAGTTGATTGCTTCGCACGCGACAGCCAAATAGCCCTCGCGCCTCGGTTTTACGGCGCAGCGTGCGTAGAATTGTTGTCTCCGAAATGGAGAAACAACAGAACCTCGGAGGGATTTTATTTTTTACAAGGCGCGTTTTAAAAATTTTTGAGAATTTTAAGGCAAGCCGATTATAATATGAATCTCAATATTAAGGAAGCCTGGCGTTCCCGTTTGGAGGTAGGGTTGGAGGCTTGTTGGAGAGCCGGGAAAATTACGCTCGAATATTTTCAAACCGGCGTTCAGGTTGAATTAAAAAGCGATCACACCCCGGTAACGATTGCCGATCGGCGCGCCGAAGAAGAAATTCGCCGCTGGCTGACGCGCTATTTTCCCGATGACGCGATCGTGGGCGAAGAAGGCGGCAGCACGTCGCCGGCGCAAGCAACCAACACGACCTGGTACATCGATCCGATTGACGGCACCAAATCTTTCGTCTGCGGAATTCCATTTTATGGGGCGTTGTTGGCTTGCGAAATGCATGGCCAGGTCGAGCTCGGCATTGCCCATTTCCCGGCTCTCAATGAAACCGTCTGGGCCGTTCAAGATGCCGGCTGTTATTGGAATGGCCGCCGCGCGCACGTTTCTAACGTGAGTCGATTGGAAGAGGCCGTATTGTTGACGACGGACTTCCATCGAATGAATGTCATGGGCTACGAGGCCGCGCTCGATTATTTGTGTCGTTCGACCAAACTACAGCGCACCTGGGGCGACGCTTACGGCCATATTTTAGTCGCCACCGGCCGCGCCGAAATCATGCTCGATCCCAAAATGGCGGTATGGGACAACGGCCCGCTCTTGCCGATTCTCCAGGAGGCCGGTGGCCGCTTCACCGATTGGCAGGGCAACGCGACGATTCATGGAACTAATGCCTTGGCGACAAACGGCCATCTGCACGAGCCTGTCCGGCAGATTTTGAATAGCGGAAATCATCAAACGTAATTCAGCGCAAGTGCGAGAATCAAAAAAATTCTCCGGAATGGCATTTTTGTTTTTGCAATCAAAACCACTCATCGAGTCGCCACGCTTTTAGTTTGCATAAAATCGCGATGCCGTGCCTCGATCTTCCCCGGCTGCAAGCGTCCGCTCGCAAATAACTCTTTCAGAAATGCCGCGTACGACATGCGGTCGAGTTTCAAGCCCGCCTCGAGATAAGAATAAATCACACCGGCGAGAATATGCACCCCTCCTTCATGCCTTTCGAGATACGCGCGTACCGCTTCCGCCGGGCTGTTTCCGTTCGCGCCGGTGAGCTGCGAGATGACACGCCGGCGCTCGGAAATCCATAAATCCGCGGCGAGCACAACTTCTTCGCGACAATACGCCATGAAATTCCGATAACCAAACGACGCCTCGGATTGCGCCAGTCTTTGCTGCAAAAACGTATCGGCGCGCAGCGATTCAAATTGCCCGGCAAAAACCGAGTCAACCATGCGCTCGCCATACGGATGCAGCAATTCATGATAAGCGCTTTTGACGGTGACGTGCATCGCATAATTTGCATCGGTCAAATAGCTTTGTCGAGACAGACGGATGGCGTGCGGCTGCAGCAGTCCCAATGCAAAAACTTCCAGACTGTCATTTGCATTCCAATCCAGCAAAAAGCGTTCGATGTCGCCGACAACGTCGTAGGATTGCAGCTCCTGTTCGAGGCGCGGCAGCCTGGCGGCGATTTTGGGATGAAGGGTTTTATGCCAATAAACATCAAAGCGTTCTTTTTGCAAATATTCCAACACCGTGCGCAAATACGGCTTGAGCCTTTGCCATTGCTGCCAATTTTTTTCGCTGGCAAAATCGGAGCCCATCAAACGGCGACGCACGGCTTGATCCTCATCCAATGCCGAAAGAATGGCAGCGACGCTGTCTTCTGCCGCGATAGCGGAAAACAAAACACACAGGCGCGGCCCCGGCGGTTGATTCGGTCCCAGCATCTCATTAATGTTTTTTACGGCAGCAGAAACCGGCCGGGGCAATTTGCGGCTCCATTCCGCTTGCAGCTCGCCGTAGTATTTTTTGTAAAGCTCGCGGCCGGTTAAAATGCCGATGAAATTGCATAAATCATATTTGAAAGAAGTTTTGACCGTCCAATGCGTGATGAAATGCGGCGCCGCGGTTTTTTTCTTATTATTGCATCCGCCGAGCAAAAGAAGAAAAACCCCGAGGCAAAAAGTGATCAAAAATTTTTTGAGGTGCATTTTCCTTTCCTATACGACTGGTGAATCATCTGTTACGCGGCTTCTGCCCGCATCGGCGGCAAGGTATCACGAAACTGGCGGCGCGCGAGAAACGCATAATGACCGGCGCGCGCCATTAGCTCGTGATGGCGGCCGATTTCGACCACGCGGCCGTTATGCAACACCACGATTTTGTCCGCTTCCACAACGGTGGAAAGACGATGGGCGATGATGATGGTGGTGCGGCCGCGCATCAAACGCGCCAGCGCTTCCTGAATCAAGTGCTCGGATTCCGAATCGAGCGAAGAGGTTGCTTCATCGAGAATGAGAAGGCGTGGGTCTTTTAAAAAAGCTCGTGCAATCGCGATGCGCTGGCGCTGCCCGCCGGAGAGCTTGATGCCGCGCTCTCCGATCACCGTATCGAAACCGTTGGGAAGGGTTTTGATAAACTCAATCGCATTGGCAGCGTCAGCGGCGGCGTGCAATTCGAGATCGGAGGCTTTCGGCCGGCCATAGAGCAAATTTTCTCGCAGCGTGGTGCTGAAAAGGATCGAATCCTGCAGCACGATGCCGATCTGGCGGCGCAAAGATTTGAACGTCACCTCGCGCACATCGTGCGCGTCGATGAGCACGCGGCCGGAGAAAACATCATAAAAGCGCGGGATGAGACTCACGAGCGTTGATTTGCCCGAACCGCTGGCGCCGACGAGCGCCACCATTTCGCCCGGCTTGATGTCAAAATCAATGCCGATCAGCGTCGGCATTTGATGCTCGTAGGCAAAATTCACGTGCTCGAAACGAACATGGCCGCGAACCGCGGGCAAGGGAATGGCGTCTGGCTTCTCGATAATTTGCGGCTCCATGTCAAAATATTCGAAGATGCGCTCGATGGCCGCCAGCGAGTTGCTAACGATCAATCCCAATTCACTGAAACGTTGCAGGGGAAAATAGAGCGAGCCGAGAAAACTGTAAAACGCGATCATAGTGCCGACGGTCATTTCGGCGCGCAAAACAAACAGCGCTGCAATCCAAACCACGATCAGCGGCGCAACCGTGGTGAGAAAACCGCTGATCGCCTGATTCCACGCACTGAGATAGACATTATAAATGAACATATCCGACAGCTCGTGGCTGGCGTGGAAAAAATTTCGGGCCTCGCGCCGTTCCTGATTAAAAGCTTTGATCACGCTGATGCCGCCGATTTTTTCCTGCAAGTCGCCGCTGATCTCTTCCAATTTTTCCTGCGAGGCGCGGCTGGCTTTTTTAATGCGCGGGCTCATGTAACGAATGAGCAGGACGTAACACGGCATGACGGCCAGGGCCACCCCGGCGAGACGCGGCTCCAAATAAAAAAGAATGCAAATGATAAAAATCAGCGAGGCGCCATCCATCCAGACATTGGTGAGCGCGCTGCCCACGAAATTTTGCGCCAGCGCCACGTCGCTCATGAAACGCGAAACAATGGCGCCGGAACGCTGCGCCGCGAAAAAATTATGCGACAGGCGCTGAATGTGCAAATAAAAATCAAAACGCAAATCGAACACCAGGCGATGGCCGGCGCGGCCGGCGAGCTCGCTGCGATAAAAAGTGGCAATCGCCAAAAAAACATACATGACGAGTATGATGAGAACCGTGGCATTTAGCAGGCCGATTATGCCGCTGCCGAGAACCGGAAAGGCGTTGGCTAAATGGGTCGTCCACCATGCAAACATTCGGCTCGTTGCATCCCGCGCCGGCGCCGCCGAATCTTTATGCGTTTGTGTGACGAGAATGTCGTCAGTTATGAATTTAAGAGCAAGCGGGAAAATGAGCGGCAAGCAAAATTTGAGCACTCCCATGGCCGCCGCTCCTGCAACCAACCATCGATACGGCCTCACATATGCCAAAAATCGGCGGAGCGGCGAACGACGCTCCTTCAAAATAAAACCCGTCCTTTCTAAAAATGTTAGCTATCGGTTTGATAGAGAAGCGTGGTCATATTAATTGTATTCGTTTTCCAATCGCTGCAAAATCGCCGTTGCATGAGCGGCATGTTGCGTGGCCGTGTCGCGCTGGCGCATCAGCCAATCGATAAATTCAGCCATGACTTCGGCGCGCCAACTGCCCTGTGAAAGATTGTAGTCGATATAACCCAATACGCAGGCGTAATCATTCTCCGCCGAGCAAGAATCGAACAACAACCGGCCTTTGGCAAACAAAGCGCGCCGTTCTTTTTCGTTGGGCATAGTTTTAAAAATAGGAGAATTCGATTCGAAAAGCAAGTGCGAAAAAAATCCCCAGGTCCACGAAGGAACCTGGGGATTCTGAGGAGGAAGGAAAACGACGAAAGGAGACACTGTTTTATAAATCATGCCGTTAATTTCCCTGGCTTTTTTAAGCATCCGTGCTTTAGCAGCGTCGTATTCGATTATATATACCCAGTCCGGAGTAAATTTGTTCCATTTGAGGAAAAATTTTTTGAGTTCTTGCCATTGACAAGACTTTGTCGCTATGGGCGTCAAAGAAGGGCTATCGCATCTCGTGCTGGCGATGATGGGAACGGATGATTTGGCATTGGTGCCCTCGCCGACTTATCCGATTCATCAATATTCAGTCATCATCGCCGGCGGCGGAATTCATCCGGTAGCGTTGACGCCGGAAAATAATTTTTTTGAGAATCTCGAAGCGGCAGCGCGGCAAACGCATCCGCACGCCAAGCTGATGATTTTGAGCTTTCCCCATAATCCGACGACCGAGGTGGTGAATTTGGAATTTTTTAAAAAAGTAATGGCATTAGCCGAAGCGCACGATTTGCTGGTCATTCATGATTTTTCGTATGCCGATCTTGCTTTTGACGGCTACCAGCCGCCGTCTTTACTGCAAGTGCCGGGCGCCAAAACGCACGCCGTGGAGATGGTTTCGATCTCAAAAAGTTATAATCTCGCCGGCTGGCGTTTGGGATTCGTCGTGGGAAATGCGCCAATGGTGCAAGGCGCTGACACGAATTAAAAGTTACATGGATTAGGGCATCTTTCAGCCGCTGCAAATTGCAGCTGCCACGGCATTGAATGGACCGCAAGATTGTGTCGCCGAGATTTGCGAAACTTATCGCCGGCGTCGCGATATGCTCTGCGACGGACTGACCGCCGCAGGTTGGGAAATCCCTCGTCCTAAAGGCACGATGTTCGTATGGGCGCACATGCCGGAAAAATATCGGCATCTGAGCTCGCTGCAATTTTCCAAATTTCTTTTAGCTGAGGCCAAAGTGGCCGTCTCGCCGGGCATCGGCTTCGGACCTTTTGGCGAGGGTTATGTACGATTTGCATTGATTGAAAACGAACAGCGGACGGCCAAAGCGGTGAATGCGATCAAGCGGATTTTGTAATTTTCTTTACTTCGGATAATGCGGATATGAAAGTTATTTTTGATTTTTTTCTTGCACTTTTCAGCTTACATTATTAAACTAATGCGTGGCGTTATTTAGAATTTTGTGTTAGCTATGAGAAGAATAAGTGGGAATGAAAAGAAGAAAGCTTTTACAGCGCATTGTTAGAAGTATGAAAACGTCAAGTTTGCAGATTTTGTGAACTTGGTGGAAGGATTTGGATTTAAGTTAAAGCGAATAAGCGGAAGTCATCACATTTTTAAACATTCGGGAATACCTGAGCTAATCAATCTCCAAGAGGTTGATGGTGAAGTTAAACCCTATCAGATTCGGCAGTTTCTTCGTTTGACGGAACGATACGCGCTCAAACTGGAGGATGATTGATGAAAGATTATCATATCAATATCTTTTATAGCAATGAAGACAACGGCTATATTGCTGATATCCCTGATTTGGAATTTTGTTCGGCTTTTGGAGCAACACCCGAAGAGGCGCTGGCGGAATTGAAAAAGGCCAAAATGGCGTGGCTGAAAACCGCGAAAACCAGTGGAAAAAAAATTCCCAAACCAAGGTATCGTCCTGTGCTTTATCAAGCGGTTGGATAAAGGGCAACTTGGTAGAAAACGTATGCGATATCAGCTTTCGCCCTCCCCGCTCGTTGCCTGCATACAAATATTGCTTGCACTTTTGCTCAAAAAGATTAAATTGAATTCAAAGTGCCACACATACGGTGGGGCAAAAAGTCACCTTTACTGTGGACTCAATTCAACAGGAGGAAGAACCGCTTGTTTCACCTCATCTGATTGGAAGATTGATGAGACGTAAAAAAATCTCTTCACGCCGGGTTTTGATTATTGCCGTTAATGCCGTTCTGTTAATTTTGCTGCTGGTTTTTCGCTGGCAGAGAATCGAACGGGATTTAACGGCATCCACCTCTCGCCCCGTGCACGCCGCCATCGATACGACCTCTTTTGCCGCTGTTACTTCTCCCCTTATTATGTTCGAGCAAACCATTCGTTACGGCGAAACCTTTGCCAGTCTTTTGCACGAAAGCCCGGTGCAGCCAAGCGATGTTGCAGCTGCAATTCAGGCCCTGCAAAAAATTTTCGACCCGCGTCATTTGCGCGCCGGCCATTCCATTCGCGTCGCGATAGATTCAACCGGGGCTTTGCAGCAATTGCTCTATCGCCCCTCGCCGGAAATTTCGGTGCGCGTCGAACGCGAGGCGAACGGCGATCTCGCGGGCCGCTGCGATACGCTGGCGCTCGCGCCGGAAATATTTTTACTGACCGGTGAAATTGAAACCACGCTTTATGAGGCGGTATTAGCAGGCGGGGAAAAACCGGATTTGCTGTTGGATTTTACGGACATCTTGCAGTGGGACGTCGATTTCTTTATCGATCCGCAACGCGGCGATCGTTTCCGGATTTTATTTGAAAAATTATACGTGGCGGCAACGCATAACGGCAAAGAATTTGTGCGCTATGGCCGCATTCTGGCCGCCTCGTATGAACCTGAGCGCGCGCAAAATTCCGGCTCGACCAACGAATTCATTACGGCATTTTATTTCAAGCCCGAAAATTTGTCGAGTGGATATTTCGATCGCGACGGCAAATCTTTTCAAAAAACTTTTCTCAAATCGCCGCTCAACTACCGGCGCATCTCGTCGTTTTTTTCATTCGGGCGCCGGCACCCCATTCTCAAAAAAGTGCGCGCGCATACCGGCGTCGATTTTGCCGCCGATCATAACACGCCCGTTGTCGCCTCGGCCAATGGCACGATCAAAGAAATCGGGTGGAAAGGCGGCTACGGCAATTGCGTGGTGATCGAGCACAAAAATCATTTTGCAACTTTGTATGGCCACCTCTCTCGCTTCGCGGCGCTGAACGTTGGTCAAGCCGTGGAGCAGAATCAAGTCATCGGCTATGTCGGCTCGACCGGTTTATCCACCGGACCACATTTGCACTACACCATGTTTTTAAATGGCCAGGCCATCAACCCGCTCAAAGTTCAACCTTCGTCGGGTGATCCGATTGTAGCGGAGCTCATGCCGCGTTTCACCGCGCAACGCGACGCCCTCCTGCGGCAAATGGGACTTCTGCCGGTTTCAATACCGTTCGCGATGCGGCGATAATGGAACTTAATGAATATTGACCGGTCACTCCGAGTGACCGGTCAATAAATTTTCCTACCACCTCATCCCGTCTTTTCTTTCGCTGCTTTCTTGAGTTTATCATTTGCCATCACCGCCAGATCGACGCGGCGATTCATTTGCCGGCCATCCACCGTTTCATTGGAACCCAGCGGTTGCGACTCGCCGTAACCCATGATCGTGAAGCGGCCGGGGCTGACCTGTAAGCTGGTAAGATAATTCGCCACCGATTGCGACCGCAATCGCGACAGCTCGAGATTGTGCTCGTCGGAGCCGGTGTTGTCGGTGTGACCTTCGAGCAGGATGTTAGTGTCCTCATATTTTTGCAGAATCCCCGCGAGATTTTTTAAATTTTCCATGCTCTGCGGTTTGAGCGTGGCTTTATCGACGTCGAAGAGCAGGCCGGAATCGAAGGTGATTTTGATACCTTCGCCGACGCGCTCAACTTTCGCGCCGGCAAGATCGCGCTCCATTTCCTCGGCTTGTTTATCCATGTAATTGCCGATGTACGCGCCGGCCGCACCGCCAATTGCCGCGCCGAGAATTGCTCCCAACATCGTGTTGCCGGCGGCTTTGCCGATGACGCCGCCGACCACCGCACCAGAGCCGGCGCCAATCACTGCGCCCTTACTTTTACGGCTCCAACTCGAGCAGCCCACGCTCGCAGCGAGCATGACTACACTCAACAGCATCACAATGATTTTTTTCATGCCATAGTCTCCTTTCATTTGTTATTTGGCAAAATGAATCGCTGTCCACTTCACCAATAAACTGACAAATAATTTTGCCAGTTAATCATTTTGCCCGAAAGATTTTTGCAATTGCGCTATCAGCGCGCGGCGGACTTCGACCACATTTTCATTGATCACGCGCAAATCCGGGTTTTTTCGGTTTAAAAACGCTAACCCCTGCTCGTTGCCAGTAATCAAATAATCGCTGATCGCCGCTTTGTAATTGCGGCGCTGATCGAGAGGCTTGCCGTTGATCAGCCAATTATCTTGTTCATCGCTCCAGCTCACATTCACCGTTTGCAGAAATCCGCCGGTGCCTTTGTTGGCGCGGCCTTGATCCAAAATTTGTTTCAACAACCGCCCGCGCATTTCCACGGCGACAACATTGCCGCCGAACGGCAGAATGCGAATCACGTCATATTCGGAAATATTGCCCGGCGGCAGCTCATCATCGATGCGAATCGAGCCACTGTTGTAAATAACCAAATCCACCTCCGGCGCCGCGCCAAGAAATCCTCTGGCGATAAGATCGGTTAATTCACCCGCATAATTTCGCACCGTCGCTTCGCGTCCATCCAGCGCCACCGGAGAATTGGCCACGAGCTTGCCCGGCTCAAATCCCATTTTTCGAAACGCGCCGAAGGCCAAATCAACCCAACGCTGCACGATCTGCGCGACTTCCGGATCTTCCACAATTTTATCTGTAATCGGCTGCAGTTGTGAATCGATTTGCAAACGGCGTGTTTCGGCGTCGTAGGTCAAATGATGAATGTAAGCCGAACGCGCATTCGCATCGGCCTTAAAAATCGGCGTGAAATCCGCGCCGCGCCAAACTTGCGCATTCTCGTGTTCATGCCCGCCCAAAATCAAATCAATTTGCGGCAGCGCCTGCACGAGCCTGATATCTTCGTCGAGCTCGAGATGCGTCACCGCGATGAGAATATCGACTTTGTCGCGCAGCGCTTGCACCTGCTTTTTCGCTGCTGCGAGCGGGTCAATGTAAGTCACGTAATCCGGTTGGTTTTTGGTAAGCGTCACGCCAAACAAGCCGACGCGGGCTTGCTGATTTGAGGTGTTGGTCAGAGTGAACACGACGTTTTCATCGACATTGGGAAAAGATTTTTTGTTGCGATCAAAGGCATTGCTGGAAAACCATTTAAATTTCGACTCAGACAAACGCTGCAAAAACGGCTGCTCTTTCAGATCAAATTCATGGTTGCCGAACGTGCAATAATTCAAGCCGGCGGCATTCAACGCTGCGACCATTTGTTTGCCGGCCAAACGCTCACCCTCCACGACCGCAGTTCCCAACGCCGAGGGGCTGAACAAGTCGCCGGCCAAAATCATGTAGGTGTTGGGATTTTGCACTGCAAGTTGTTTGCGCAGCGTGGCAAGACGCGCGAGGCCACCCTCTTTGCCGCCGCTCACCGGGGTGATTTCATAGACGTCGTTGATTTGCAGCAAAGTTAATTTGATAATGGTATCGTGCGGCGTGATCGGCGAAAACGCCAAAATAAAGGCTGCTACAATTGTCACACTCGCATAAAACCAAATGTAAGAACGTGAAATTTTTCTCATGATTTTTCCTCCAGTTTAATTATTGTAAGGCAGCGGAATGCAGCCATCTTTCATCAACGCGCCGATCAAATAATGCGAGCCGGTGACGCACAACAAATCATCCTTGCCGCATTGTTCACGCGCTTTTATGAAAGCCTCACCTGGCGATTCAAAAGTTTCGGCGTCGAAGCCGGCTTGTTTTGCCGCGCTCGCCAGTTGCACGGCAGGAAGGCCGCGCGTTGTCGGCGGCGTGGCGAAAAAGAAGCGGGGTTGCAACGTTCGCCACGGCAGAAGAATTGGCAACAACCTTTTGTCATCGAGCAGTCCCATAACGACGAACAAGCGGCGATATGAAAACGCTTCGCGCAGATGGCGAATTAAAACGCGCATGCCCTCGGCATTGTGCGCCGCATCAACCAAAATTGCCGGCTGCGTTTGCAGAACTTGCAGGCGCGCCGGCCAATGGACGTTTTGCAATCCCTGACGAATTGCCGCAATGTCAATAGGAAAATTCTTTTCTCTCAAAAGCGCCGCCGTTAAAATAGCTGTTGCTGCATTATTCACTTGATGATGTCCGCGCAAGGCGCAATTGATATTTTGCAAATCAAGATCAAACTCAGCAAGATGCGCGGTAAATCGCAAACCTTCGGCGTGATTTTCAATGTCATGAATTTTAACTTTCTCCTGCACCTCATAAAAGGGCGCATGCAATTGCCGGCATTGTTGCAAAATCGGTTGACGCGCCGTCTTTTGTCGAACTCCCGAAACACACGGCACGCCGTTTTTAATGATGCCGGCTTTCTCTCTCGCGATCTTGGCGAGCGTATCACCGAGATATTGCTGATGCTCCAATCCAATCGTTGTGATCACTGTCGCTTCCGGTTGCACCACATTAGTTGCATCTAAACGTCCGCCAAGCCCGGTTTCAATAATCGCGAGATCAACTTTGCGTTGCGCAAAAATCTGAAACGCGATGATCGTCAACGCCTCGAAATAAGTGGCTTGAATTGATTCAATCAACGGCCGGCAATCTTTCAATACTGTTTCGATTTCTGGAAATGAAACCGGAATACCGTCGATTTGAATGCGCTCGTTCAAATTAACCAAATGCGGCGAAGTATACAAGCCGGTGCGCAATCCTGCCGCTTTGCCAATCGCCGCGAGCATCGCCGCCGTCGAGCCTTTGCCATTCGTGCCGGCAATATGAGCCGTCGGATATTTCAATTGCGGCTGCCCGAAAAAATCGCAAAGTTTTTCAATGCGCTCCAATCCGAGTTGCCAGCCGAAGAAGCCGAGGCTGTCGAGGAAGTGTTGGGAGTCGGCGGATAGAGACGGCTGAGAAGACGAGAAAGTGAGCATATTATGTTTCAAAAAAGATTAGAATATCTCCTACCTTCCTCGCTGTTGTGAGCCGAGCACTTCCTCCAACAATCCCGCCAGGCCGACAAATTTAACGACCAGATCATCATAATAACGAGTAAAAGCTCTGTCGATATCATGCGCCACGACATAAAATTTGGCGCGTGGATATTGTTTTTGAAATATCTGCAAGTTGACGGGGTCAAATTCGCCTAACGACCATTTGCATTCAATCGCCAGGGGCGGCGCGCCTCTTCGAGTTAAAACAAAATCAATCTCGTGTTTGCGCTTGTCGCGCCAGTAGTGAATATCGCGTGACTGCAAGCAGGCCTGCAGCTCGTTCAAAACAAAATGTTCCCACAGCACGCCCAAATCATGCGGGCGCAATTCATGCCAACCGCGAAAGTAGCAAACAAAACCGGTATCGAACGCATACACTTTTGGAGCCGAGACGATTTCATTCGAGCGATGCGTGCTAAAAGGCCGGAGCACGTGCACGACGAAAGTCGATTCAAGAACTTTCAGATAGTTCGCGATGGTGGCGCGATTGACTTCGCAAGGGCCGGCAAAACGCGTTGCTTCAAAAATTCCCCCGCTTTGCGCCATCAGCAGCTCGACAAATTTTTGGAATGAATAGTGTCTTTCCAAACGAAAGAGTTCTTGAATATCCTTCGCCCAATAAGCATCGACCCATTCCTGAAAATCACGTTCAGAAATTTCACCGGACAAAAAGAAGGGAGGAAGCCCGCCGTGCAAAAAACGGTGCGGCAAATCCGTATGCGCAAAGTCGATCAGGTCTGCGGAAATCATCGGCGTCAACCATAACTCGACTTTTCGTCCGGCTAAGGTGTCGCGGAATTTTGCTGAAGCGCCGAGAGTGGAAGAGCCGGTCGCCAAAACTTTAGTGTCGGAGTAATAATCAGCGGCAATTTTCAATAGTTGCGAGGGATTATCTAAACGATGGATTTCATCCAATACCACCTGGCGGCCGCGCAAGCCGTCGAGAAAGGCTTGCGGGTCTTCCATCATTTTTCGCGTGCGCGGCAGCTCGCAATCGAAATATTCGATATTCGGCAGGCTTTGACACAAATAAGTTTTTCCGGCGCGCCGCACGCCGGAAAGCCAGATCACCGAACGCTGCTGCCAGGCCGCTTCGATTCTTTTTAACCAAAAACGTCGTTGTACCATATGCAATCCAATTTAGCATTTAGTGCTACTAAATGCAAACCAATTCGCATTTAGTTAAATCAGCCTGTCAAGAGTTTGTGACTATTTAGTTTAGCAAAAGAAAATGCTTCGAAACTTGACAATAGGCGAACGATCCCTTATATTGTCCATCATTCAGATATCACGACAGCAGAGAATTGAATATTGTCAAAATCTGATTTCAGCGCTCGTATTATTGTCGTTGTTTCAATCGGCCTCATCGCCGTTTCATTTGCGTCAATTTTAATTCGCTGGTGCAATGCGC
>Ga0247727_10013448_pt1 | contig 13804 bp, 12 predicted proteins | sample WisWelCaveWW1625_FD_202498 | JGI IMG/M metagenome (GOLD analysis project Ga0247727, IMG submission 202498) | Biofilm microbial communities from Wishing Well Cave, Virginia, United States - WW16-25 | ecosystem: Environmental > Aquatic > Deep subsurface > Groundwater > Cave microbial mat | place... | reverse complement strand
CGCCACCGCGGCAAGACAGGTGGCTCCGCCAAGCTTCTGGTGGCCGTGCGCGAAACCCCGCGCCCGGATCCGATCGAGAACTTTACCCAAGGCACGCCCGGCAATGGTGCGGGTGGAGGCCCCACGGTGAGCGTCGGATTCAACGACGCCGCCGCCAAGGTCTCTCTGAGATCCCCGGGAAGCCTCACCTCCGACTCCGGTGGCAAGGGCTCGATCTTCGACGCCAGCAGCGGAGCAGGAAGCGGCGGCAAGGTTTCTTACGACGACAACGCGGCCAAGATCCGGCCCGGCGAAGGCGGGCAGACGGCGAGCGAGAGCGGCAACTGGTCCCCCGTCGCCGACGGCGCGGGAGGTGGCGCCGGTGCTGGCTCGGGTTCAGGCGACGGTGCTCTCTTGGGATCGGTCGGGAAAAAGGCTCCACCGGCGAAGAAGCCCACCGGCGAGATCTTCAAGCGCAAGGACAAGCTGGCGGCCGCGGACGGCTACCGTCGCAAGCGCGGCGAGGCGTTGAAGCGCTCCAAGCAGGTGCTCAAGCGCCAAGGGGACAGCCTGATTTCCCCCCGTGCCGCGCCTGATTTCGAGGTCAGCGGCGGCTACGGTGGCGATGGGGGCGGAGGAGGCGGTGGCGGAGCCACCGTCGAGTATTCGGACTGAACCCTCCCGCCCACACAATCCTATAAATATAATAGTTTAGCTGTGTTTACCGACGGTTGATCTGCCCTCTTTATGCGTCGCGGCATATAATGAAGATCTGAGATCGGCCGCGGAGGGGCGAGTGAGGAGCAAGCGCAGAAAGCTTGTCCGCAGTTCCGGCCGCAGGGTCCGGGCCGGGGCGCTTACCGCCTCGCTGTTCGGGCTCGCGGGGCTCATGGCTTTTGCTTTTTCCTCCACCCCCGCCTTCCAGCACGTCTCCGAGCCGCGCGATGCGCCGGTCGTCGATGCCTTTCTTCTCGGCGCCATCGGCTATCTCGCCCACGGGATCCGCGAACGTTGGACCCTCGATGAAACCGGTGCGCCCACGCCCGAAGGTGAAACGGTCGAATGGCGCGGAAATCTCGCGCGAGTTCTCGTCGGCCCTTCCGTCGAGCCTCTGTCGTGGCGGATCGATCGTGGCAGGCTCGCGGCCGGTCATCCGTTGCGGGCGTTGTGGGAAGGGCTGGAGGAAGCCGCACCTCGGTTCACGCTTCTCCGGCTGACGGCGCGCCGGGAGCGTGAGGAGCGCCTCTCTCCCGCCGGGCCGCCGATCACGTGGGTGCGCCTGCGTGCCGAGCTCGTCGATTCTTCCGCGCCGGGCTCCGAACTTTTCGCCGAGGCGGAGTACAGCTTTCACCCGGTCCCCGCCGATCTCTTCACGCTGGCGCTTACCGAGCCGTTGCACCTGGGAACGTCCGAGGAAGGCGTCGGAGGAACAGCACTCGGTCCGGGCCGAGTGGAGATCCTGGGGCCGGTGTGGCTCGATCGCGGGCTCGTCATCGACGAAGGCGTCGCCGCGATGGAAGGCGGGGCCGGCTTCTTCTCGGGCCCGGTATGGGTCGGCGCCGGTGGAGTGTCTCTGCACTCGCCGCGCAGCGGGATCTCGGCCTGGGAGCCGCTTCCGCCAAGTCGGCGCGGGCGCGGTTGGCCCGCGGCCCTGCGTGGGGGGCTCGTCGTGCGCGGGGCGTCCGATCCCGCCCTCGAGGAATGGTTCGGAGTCGATCCCGATCGCCGCTCTCCACCCGACAACGCCCACTGCCACGCGCGCTATCACGCCGCCATGGATCTCGCGGTCACGGCGGGGACGGGCCTGGTTGCCGCGCGGGCCGCGGGTGGTGCGCGCGATCTCGCGCGCGATCCGCCGTCGCGGGAGTATGCCTTCTGGCTTTCCTTGGGCGAGGGCAACGTTTTCGTGCCGCAGACCCGAGAACCCTTTCGGCCCGGGATCCGGGCCGCGCGCGAGGACATGGCCAGGCGAGTGCGCTTCCGCCAGGATCGGGCGCCCGAGGTGCGTGGTGGGGAAGGCGGCCCCGTCCTTCAGGTGCGGCTCACGTTCCGCCGGGACGAAGAGGGCGCTCCGGAATCGTCGGAGCCTCCACATGTCGTTGCCGATCTTCCGCAGGGTGGATCTCTGCGGGTGACCTTGGAAGTGCCCCCCGCGCCGGGACGCCGTGAGGCTCTCGAATTGGAGATCGGGCAGCAGGCGCCCGGCTCCCCGCAGCGTCTCAAGGCGGAGGAGGAGCTGGAGCGGCTGCGCTACTATGCCGAAAGCCCCGCGACACTGATTTTCAAGCTGGGTGATTGGAAAGGCGAGGCCAGGGGCTCGAGTCTCGGAGTGACTCTCGTTACCGATCAGGAAGACGCTCTGCGGGTGCTGGGCCTGCGTCCCGTGATCGATCTCGCCGCGTACGAGGTGGGAAGCGACGGGGCCGGCGGTGGCCTGCGGGGGAGATCGCACGGCGAGGCGTCCCGCTCCACTCGAATGCTCTCGGCCGACGTGCGGATTGACCTCGCTCGCGATCCCGCAACCGGACTCTTCTCCGTTCCCGACGAGCTGCCCGAATCGCCGCGCTTCACCGACTCGCCCTCCTTCATGCCCCCGGCGATCGAGGGTCCCCCGTGCCCCGCGCCTCTCGCGCGGCCCACCCTGGCATGGCGTCAGGCGCTGGGGCTTCCGGCGACGGGCCCTGAAAAGGTGGCGTACCGTGGGACGCCTGGAGCCCCGGACTCCCTCCCTTCCGGCGAAGCCTGGCCGCGCCTCGCCGGGGTCCGCACGCTCGTGATCGGGCCCGAGGTGGAGGTTGTCGCGGGCTTTATCTCGGCCGAGCGGATCCTGGTGGCCCCGCGCGCGGCGCCGCTGGATTTCGTGGGAACTTTCATCTCACGCTCGCTTTCGCTCCCGCCGGAGGCGCGGGCCGCGGGGGTGCGCATTCTGTCGGTTCACCACCCGCTGGCGGAAACGGCTCTGGCGGGTGGCGGCTGGATTCTTCCAGCCCGCTCGGCGACGGGCGGGGAAAATCTCGTGCATGCGGGCCGGCTCGAGAAACTCGTCCTGCGGCACGAGGCCGACAGCGCGAGCCTTTTCCTTCGGCAGCTTCTGGCGGGGGAGATCTCGTGGGCGCCGCAACTCAGCCCCTGGGGATCTCCCGGCGCCCGGGAGGAAATGGAGCGGCTGCGGCTGCGGAAGAACGAAGAGCTTGCGATCTTTCCGCTGGAAAATTTTCCCGGCCTGTTTGTCGGGGCCGGAACGATCGGTGAGGGCGGCGAGGCGCGGGATGTGCGCGTCCTCCTGCCGGCGCCGTGAAGGGATTCGAGGAGGAGCCTTGAACGGAAGACGTCACGTCCGAGCGCGGGATCGAAGGCTGTATGCGGCCGTTCTGGTGCTTCTGTGCGCGGCGATCCTGGCACGCTTTCCCTCGGACACGGGGGGCGTGGGCAGGGGGCCCGCGTCCGCGTCGAGCCGGGTCGAAAGCGCGGTGGCCGATGAGTTGAGCGAGGCGGTTCGATCCTACCCCCACGCTCCGGCTGCGCTCGAGCTCGAGACCGAGAGCGAGGTGATCTATCTCCTGTGCGAGGCCTTCCCTTCGCCGCATCCCCGGGTGCGGGCCGGAACCGGTACCGCCGAGCTGGCGGGCCTGCTTTCGTCCTGGCCCTCGGGCCGTATGCTCGTCACCGAGGGCCGGTTGCTGCACCTGAGGGATGGAGCGCTCGATCTCGTCGTCAGAATCCGTGGAGGCGTGCCGGTGGCCGTCGATCCCGCTGCTCCGGACAGGGTCATTCCCGGAGGGTTGGAGAGCTTCCTGGCCTCGCTCCCTCCCGATCCCGTCGGCAGGCGCGAGGCGACGGTCGCGCCGGTCCGTGCCGTGCGGTATTCCCTCCGTCCGCTCCGCGTGCGGGGGGAGGTAACGGGCCAGCTCCTGCGTGAGACGCTCGGGCCCTCCGGCTGGAGCATGCCCACCATCGTCACGCTGGGCGTTCGGCGGGTCTGGCTGCGCGACGCCGCGTCGGGCGGCGTGCGCGCCGAGTGACCCATTTTACTTCCCGTTGCGGATCGAGTCGTACTGCTCCATGAACGCGTCGCGCGTGACGCCCACGTGCGGAGAGACCTGCTTCCAGATCTCCTCCGCCGACTTCTCGCTGTTCACCGCGAGCCACGTGAGGGCCGGTGAAAAGCGCGGGTTGGCATCGCCGGTGCGCCACTCGTAGAAACGGCCGAGGGCGTCCATCACCAGAAGGCCCGTGCCGATGACCTTCACGCCCTTCACGAACTTGCCCGTGTTGGCGGTCTTCACGGCCATCTCGCGGGCGCGATTCACGTCTTCCATCGCCATTTCGATGAGGCGCAGTCGGGTGGTCGCTGGAACGGTGGCGTTACGCATCGCCTGGGCCTGCGTCCGGATGCCGGAGGCTTCCGCCGTGAGCTGCCGGTGGAGCGTCGCATCGTTCGCGGCTCCAGCCGAGCGTGCTCTGGCTTCGAGGGAATCGGCCCAGCGATCGAGCGACGCAATGGCTTCGGTCCCCGCCTTGCCCTCGGGCGTCAGTGCTTTGGCGGCCTTCAGGGCTTCCTCGGCCGAGCGAACCGCATCCAGACCCTGGCGGGTTAGCAGCGATCGGACGAGAAGGGTCGAGCCCACGAGATCTCCGCCGAACATCACGGCCTGCGCCAGGTTCGTGTCCTCGGCCGTCGGGCGGTTACGGAAAAAGTCGCCGGCGCTCTGAAACCGGTCGGGAGCGCCGTGTGTCTCGGCCTTCGCCTTCTGGTCTATTGCAGGAGCGGGCGCCGGGATCGCGGCCTTGGCTGCTTTGGCCGCCTGGTCAGACTCGTGGAGCTGGGCCTCGATCTCACGCCGGTAGTGGGGGTTGATCTTGGCCAGCCGGCTTTCGAGACGCACCCGAAGGGCCTTCTCGGCCTCGGACTGTCCGGGGGCCGGGGCTTTGTCCACCGGCGCCGCGGCCTTGGTTTCCGTCTTGGCTTCAAGGGTGTGCTTTACGTCGTCCGCGATCACCTCATCGGAGATTTCGGGGATGCTTTCCAGCTTCGTACCCGTGACCTTCGAAAGATAGCTATAGACCGGCGACCACGAAGGCTCGGCGTCGGTGCCATTCCACTCGTAGAGCCGCCCGGCGGCGTCGATGAACGCGACCGATGCGCCCAGAAGTTTCACGCTGCGGATGACTCCGGCCCCACGGCCGGCCTGGTAGTCCCGCAGGGCGCGGTAGTACCCTCTGGCGTTGTCGACGGCGGCGAACGCCGACCGGTGGGAAACGCCCGTGGCGGATCGGAGCGTCGGCGTGCGCGGGCCGCGAAGTGCGCTGTGCGCGACCACGGCTCCGATTACGGTCTCGGCCGAGCCGAGAACCGCCTGGGTGTAGCCGCTGCTCTTATCGACCCCGAAGAACTCCGCGGGGGAGCTCAGGCGATCTTCGGAGCGCGAAGCGCCGGTCGCGATCAAGGCCAGTGCCGCCAGAAGGAGTTTGCTTCGGGTCATTTTCATCTCTCCGGTTCTAAATGGTTGGAATTAAGGTGCGACGTTCCCGCCGCACTCGGTATTGAGCCGCTCGAGCGTAGTGAACGCCGGCGTGTTGCGGATCGGTCTCTTGTACTCGTTGTACGTCACCTGCGTGGCTGCCTTGTCGACCAGACAGGCGCAGAAGGTGGTGGCCGATGGGTCACCGGAGAGCATGGAGCGGCAGCTCTCCTTCTCAGCCACGATGCTTTGATCCGTCCACCCTTCGAGGAACTTCGAGGTCGGTTTCTTGCCGCAGGCGCCGAGCAGCAGCACCGTTGCCGCGAGCGCGATCATGAATTGTCCGGTCATTGTTCCAGCCTTCCAATAAGTCTCGTCCCAACCCGCAAACGCCGAGCCCCGGCGCAGCGACAGCGGGGCGATTGTGCAAAGGCGGTACCAGCCACGCTGCTTGCCTTGGGTGGCGTGCGGGGGGCATTGAGCTCCGCGTGTGCCCGTCTGATTGGCAGCCGGTAGTGGCGAAAAGCGTCATCCGCCTGCCGTGGCCGGAGGGCTGCGCGCAGGGGGCGGCGGTGAGGTGGGGAATGGGCCTTGCACCGGTCACGTCGCGAACGGGGGACGGGAAGGGTGTGTTCTCGGTGAAGACCGCGCGGATTCTGTGCCTGCTGATCGTCCTCGCGGCGGGTCCCTGCGTCGCGGCCGATTCCGCGGGGCCGGGCGCGTGGACGCGCTGCGTGGGCGTCTTCGAGAGCATCGCGGACGCCTATCATCGGGTGCGGGGGAGGTCTCCGGAGGACGTTCGGGAGCTGCGCGACCAATCGCGGTCGAGGTGGGAGGCGCGGCGCGAGGCTTTCGTGGACTACTGGCGGCATGTCTACCACACACGGGGGGCGCGCCTGATCCTGCGTCCATCGGATCCCCAGGCGCCCGAGCGCCGGTTCAGCGGCCTATTCACCCAGGTGGTGCCGCCCGCCGAGAAACGGTGGTTCCGGCATTTTCGGCTGCTCAACCCCGTGTGGTGGATGCAAGCTCCCGTCCGCGCGGCGAGCCATTACCTGTCGGGCACGCCGTTCGAGCTGACCCCATTCGGAATGCTCTACCATTCATTCCTGCGGAGGCCCGTCGGCTGGGCGTCCGAGCGGTACCTGGGAGAGCGCCGCGAGCCCTCCAACCTGGTGAGGCTTCCGCTGGGCTTCGGCGTGGCCTGGATCCTCTTCGGGCTGTTCGATGACTGGTTCGACAAGAAGCTCAAGGAAAAAATCGACAGGAGCGTTCAGGAGCACGGCGAAGAGTACGACCATCTCGTGGAGTACGATCGGCGCTTCGCCTGGGTCCGCAGCCTGGCGCAGCCCGATCCCGGCACGGGCAAAGCGCGGCTGACCCGCGAACAGGCAAGGGACCGGGCCGCGAGGGTGCTGGCGGCCCACAACATTTACACCGAGTACCTCGCCGGCGACGGGCAAAGCGATCCCCCCGAGCGGCGCAGGGAACGGATGCTGGCCTTCATGCAGATCCTGGCTCCGCACCTGACCGAGATCGTCGATCAGGGCGTGAGTGAGCGGGAGGGATATCTCGTGCCGCCGGATCGCGTGGGCCCTGTCCCCCAGGCGCGAATAGACGAGTTGCTCGAAGTACAGAACGAGGTATTCCTCCGCTACCGGCTCGTCCGCGCACACGTTTACGGGGATGCCGAGGCCCTGGCCGAGATCGCACGGACTCCCGCCGCGCGGGAAAGGCTGGGCGAGATCCTGGCCGATCCCTACTCCCGGTTCCTCCAGGACGTCCATGGCCGAGGGGATCTCACCCGCGAGGAGCTGCTGCAGGAGCTTCAGGTCGACATCGACTGGCGGGGCCGGCTGGCTACGTGCGAGGTGCTCGGCATCACTCCCCTCAGCGAGGGCTCCGCCAACGAGGCCGTGACCATCATGGATGTTCGCCGGGGCGCGGTACGCGCAATCGCCGAAAGGGCGAAGGCGAGAGACAGAGCTCAAAAAGACGGTACAATCCGTCCATGAGCCCCCTTTTTCTCCTGGTCCCCGTGGCCGTCGGCATCGCGGCTGTTTTGCAGGGCGGTTTGAACCGCCAGATCTCCAGCTCCTGGGGCCTGGCGGGGGCCGCGCTCCTCAACTGTCTCGTCGTCACTACCTGCGCGCTCCTGTGCTTCGTCGCGGTGCGGGCTTTCCCCCAGTATTTTCCCGAGATCTTCCGGTGGAAGCCGGCGGAGCGTCCTTCCTGGTGGTATCTGGTTCCCGGCACGTTGGGTTTCTTCCTCGTGATCGGAGTGCCGTTCGCGATCCAACGGATCGGGGCGCTGCGGGTTTTCCTCATCGTCTTCGTCTCTCAGACCGCCGCGGCGCTGGTCTGGGACCTCGTGGTGGAAAAGATCCCGCTCGGCGCCGGCAGGATCGTGGGCACCCTGCTCGCGCTCGCCGGGACGATCCTGGTCAGTCTGCAGCGGTGAACGCTGCGTAGTCGGCGGGGGTGTTCAGATCCATCGCCGCGCGGGGGTCGCTCACGGGAATCCGGCGCACTCGTCTCGGATCGACCCGCCGGATCTCTTCGTCGAGCCGGGATTCGGGGGGCAGTGCGAGCAATTCCTCCACGAAGCGGGCGGAAAGCAGCGCCGGGTGCCCCCCGCGTCCGCGGTACTCGGGGACACACACCCACGCGCCGTGCCTCGCGTCCCAAAGCGCCCGCCAAACTTCCGGCGCCGGCGCCGGGACGTCCACCGGCAGTACGAACGCCGCCGAGGTTTCCGTCCACTCCTCGTCATTGCGAGCCCCCTGCCGCGCTCCGCTCGCATCGGGCTCAACTCGTTGTTGTTTGTCATTGCGAGCCCGGAGGGCGAAGCAACCTTTGGCCTGTGTACGTTCAAGGGCATTCGTAGTGCCTTTGCCAAAGGTTGCTTCGCCCTCCGGGCTCGCAATGACGGAGTAAGTGCGACTTCGCGAGCAACGACGGAAGACAAGGGCGGCTTCGAGCCCCGTCAGTAGAGAGGAGAACTGTCCGCGCTCCGGGTGAGGGTTGATGGCGATGCGGCACGATGCGGGGAGCTCCGTGCGGTAGGCCTCCGCGTGATAGCCTAACACCACCACGGCATCCTCTCCCCCGGCAGCTCGGAAGGCCTCCAACTGGTGTGTGATCCACAACCCATCACGGTACGGGAGCAAGCCTTTCGGCCGGCCCATCCGGCTCGACTGGCCGGCCGCGAGAAGTACGAGGGTTGGTATTCTTTCCATAGTGCAAGGCGAGCAGCTCGGCTGCGAGGCTGATCGCCACCTCCTGGGGGGCCTTTCCCCACCGGCCCGTGCCGATGGGACATTTCACTCGGAGGATCTCCTCGGCCGTGAAGCCACGGCCCAGCAGCCTCTCGCGGAAACGCGCCCACTTCGGCCGGCTTCCGATGAGGCCGAGATAGCGCGGGCGCTCGGGAATCAGCGCTTCGACGATCGCCTGATCCAAATCGTGCCGGTGAGTCATCACCACGGCGTGGTTGGCTTGGGATTCCCAATCAGTGCTCTCGACGACATCGTCCCAGGGCTCGGCGTGGCGTGTGATGGACGCCCCCAGCCCCGTGGCACGAAGCCAATCATCGCGTTCGTCCACGAGGTGCACGTGAAAGGCCGTTCCCGACAGCACACGGGCCACGGCCTGCCCCACGTGCCCCGCTCCGAAAACGTAGAGAGTTGGCGAGGGCTCGAGGATCTCGAAAAAGATCTCGACGACTCCGCCACAGCATTGGCCAGCGCTCGCGCCCAGCGGGTAGCGCACGAGGCCGCTCGTTCCCGACGCCAGCCTGAGTGCCGCCTCTTCGAGAGCCAGCTGCTCGAGCCGCCCGCCACCAATGGTTCCGTGGAAGCCGCCGCCCTTCCACACGAGCATTTTCGCCCCGATCTCCCGGGGAGTGGAGCCGGCGGCACCGACCACCGTGAGCAGCGCCGCCCGCGCGGCCCGCGGCTCGGCTAGTTTCGAGACCCAGTCCCACATGGAAGTGACTCGAGAAAATCGCGTAAGAGGTTCCCCGCCACCTTGCGGCGGTAGCCGGCCAGGGAGCGGATATCGTCGATGGGCGAGATCTCCTTTTCGAGCAGGGCCGTGGCTTCGGCGACGACGTTTCCACGAGGGGTCTTTCCCCGCAAAACTTCCTCCGTGCGGCGGCAACGCAGGGGCACGGGGGCGACGCTCCCCAGGGCGATGCGGACGTCGGTCAGCAGCTTGCCCTTCACCCGGCCGGTGGCCGCGAAGCATACCTTGGAGATCGCCTGCGCCTCCCGGCCGCCCACCTTCGCATAGAGCTGGATCATGCCGCGCGCGGTGCGTGGTAGGCAAACCCGGGTCACCAGCTCTTCACGGCGCCGGAGGGTTTGGCGGTAGCCCGTGTGGAAGTCGCCATAAGAGATCCACCGCTTCGACTCAGCCGAGCAAAGCTCCAGCTCTGCTTCGTAGACGAGAAGCGCGGGCGGCGTGTCCGCGGCGGGGCTCGCGTTCACCACGTTACCGCCGATCGTGCCGCGGTTCTGGATGGCGATGGCCCCGGTTTGTCGCGCGGCCTCGCAAAGCAGAGGAAACTCCCGCCGGAGGAGGGGGGAGGCCAGAATGGCGGAGTAGGTGACCAGCGCTCCGAGCGTGACGTGCGATTCGGTCACGCGGATGCCCCCGAGCTCTTTGAGGCCCCAGAGGTTCAGCAGGCGGCCGGGCGGAAGGCGACCGGCCTCGAAGGCCACCATGAGATCGGTTCCCCCGGCCAGGGGAACGAGCGTGGGATCTTTCGAGAGCCAGACCAGTGCTTCGGACAGCCTACGGGGAACCAGCACGGCGTGATCGGAGGCAATGCCCCTCATGACTCGGCTTCCCCCGCTCGCGCTACTGAATCCAGGATCTTCACGTAGCCGGTGCACCGGCACAGGTTGCCGGAAAGATACTCACGGATCTCGGCGCGCGACGGCTTGGGCTTTTCGCGAAGCAGGCTCACCGCCGCCATCACCATCCCAGGCGTGCAGGCGCCGCATTGGGCGCCGCCGTGGCGAAGGAAAGACTCCTGCACGGGGTGAAGCTTTTTACCTCGCCGCAGTCCTTCGACCGTCTCGATCCTGCGGCCCTCGGCCTGCACGACCGGAAACAGGCAGCTATTGACGAGCTCTCCGTCCACGAGCACCGAGCATGCGCCGCACTCGCCTTCCCCGCAGCCCTCCTTGGTTCCGGTCAGCCCGCATTCCTCGCGCAGGACATCGAGCAGGCGCGTCAGCGGGTAGGCACGGGCGCGGATTGGCTTGCCGTTGAGCCGGAAGCGCACCAGTGCTCTTTTTGGATCAGCCCCCACGTCGGCCCTCCAGCGCGTGCATCACGTCTTCGGGCAGAACCGGGATCTTGTCGAAGGAGACTCCGATAGCCATCTCCACCGCAGATAGAATCGCCGGTGCTGGCGCGTCCATCGGCAGCTCTCCGATTCCCTTCGCGCCAAAGGGTCCGTGCTCGCGGTTGTCCTCCTCGAAAAACACCCGGATCGGCGGGGTGTCGAGCGAGGTGGGGATGATGTAGTTGGTCATCTGGTTGTTGGCCATGCGGCCATCCTTCCACACGACATTTTCGTAAAGCGCGTATCCGATGCCCTGGGCGACGCCGCCCTCGATCTGGCCCGCGGCCAGCAGGGGGTGAATCACCTTGCCCACCTCCTGAACGGCCACGAAGTCATCGACACTCACGCGGTAGGTGACCATGTCCACGCTTACCTCCGCCACGTACACCGCCCAGGCATAGGTGGCATAGGCCTCGCCGCGGTAGTTCGCGTCGTCCCACGATACGGAGGCGGGAGGCTCGTAGCTCATCAGGCAGCGCAGGCTCCCCGCCCGCGCGGCGTGCCGGCTGCACGCCGCCTTGAACTGGGCCCGGGTGTATCTCTTTCCCAGCAGGCCGCCGCGGACGAGGGTGTCTTTGATCCCGTTCGCGGCCGACTCCACGAGCTTGCCCACGATCATGCACGTGCGGGAGGCGACCGTCGGCCCGCTGTCGGGGACGGAGCGCGTATCGGGCTGGGCCACGTCGACGTCATCGTAACTTATGCCCAGGGCGTCAGCGGCGATCTGCGCGAAGATCGTGTTGGTGCCTTGGCCGATCTCGGTGCTGCCGGAGAGAACCCGCACGCGCCCTTCGGGCGTGATCTCGACTCCCGCGACGGCCTTGAGATTGTTCTCACCCGAGCCGGTGAAGCCCGCTCCGTGCATCACGCATGCGAGCCCGATTCCCTTGCGAAACCGTCCGCCGCGGTTGGACCGCGCGAAGGAGCGGCACTTTTCCCGCAGGCCGCTATGTCGTGCCGCCGTCGCGATCAGACCCGGAAAATCGACCTTTTCGCGGATAATCTGAGACGTCGCGGTGGTGTCCCCCGAGCGCAGGAGGTTGGCGCGGCGGACCGCTTCCGGCGAGAGCCCGAGCTCCCGGGCGATCCGATCCATGTGCCGCTCGATCGCGAACAGGCTCTGCGGGGCCCCGAAACCGCGGAACGCTCCGTGGGGTGGTGTGTTCGTGGCGAGTGCACGGCTGTCGACGAGTACGTGATCGCAGCGGTAGGGCCCGCTTGCGTGGATCGTGCCGCGCGAGAGCACTACCGGCGAGAGAGTGCAGTAAGCCCCTCCATCCAGAAGAAACTCGATTTCCAGCGCGAGCAGGCGGCCCTTCTCGTCGACAGCCGAGCGAATTCGGGTCCGCGAGGGGTGGCGCTTGGTCGTGGCCGCCATGTCCTCGTCGCGCGGGTAGATCATTTTCACCGGGCGCCCCGACTTCCAGGCCAGAAGCGCGGCATGACCCGCGATCACCGACGGGTACTCTTCCTTTCCGCCGAAGCCGCCTCCGGTCTCCGTCTGGATCACCCGCACGCGGTCGCCCGCCAGGCCGAAGAGGGGCTTGAGAGCCTTGTGCACGTAGTAGGGGCACTGCAGCGATCCCCAGACGGTCACCCCCTCGGCGGGGCTCGCGACGGCGATTGCGCCCTGGGGCTCGATATAGAGCTGCTCCTGGGCCCCGGTGACGTACTCGCCCTCGACGATACGGGGCGCGGAAAGCCAGATCGAGGAGGGATCTCCCTTTTGCAGCCGGAACGACTTGAAGACGTTGTCCTTGCCCCAGATCACGTGCTTGCGGGCGAGAGAATCATCGAGTGTTAGCACTGGTGGGAGAGGCTCCACGTCCAGCTTCACGGATCTCAGCGCGCGTTGCAGGACGTCGCGATCGGGGTGGGCCAGGAGCGCCACGGGCTCCTGCGAATGGTGAATTTCTCCCTGCGCGAGGTAGGGCTGATCCTTCTCGTGCATCGTGACGATGTTTTCGCCAGGAATGTCTCCCGCGGTGACGACGGTGATCTCGTTCCAGGGAACGTCGCCTTCGAAGCGCAGGCCCAGAAGCTTCCCGCGGGGGATGTCGCTGCGCACCGTGACGCCGTGGATCATTCCCGGAAAGCGCAGATCGTCGATATAGCGGGCCTCGCCGGTGACCTTCGCGGCCCCCTCCTTGCGGAGGACGTTTTTCCCCACTGCACCCACGCGGGCACTATGGCGCAAATGGAGGGCTTCGGAAAGGCCCTCCCGGCCTTATACTGGGGCCTATGTTCCTCCTTATCGCGACCGCCGTGGCGTTCTCTCCAGCCGTCCTGGCGACCGAGTGCGGCTCGATCCCGCGTACCGAACCGGAGTTCCGCCGCCTTGAAGCCCCGCCGTTGCCTGGTGTGGACGCGGCGGTCGAGCGCGCGAAGCTCGCCTACTTTCTGGGCCGCTATACGGCCGATGCCGATCTCAGGGCCGAGATGTTTTCTCGCGCTTTGCAAGAGATTGAAGTCTGGCGTAGCTCCCACCCGAAGCACCCTGGCGTATTGTTATGGTGGGCGGGCCTGCAGGGCGAGGCCTCTCTCGCGCGGGGCAAGCTCGCGGCACTGGGCAAGATCGGCGCGATCGAATCGGCGCTGCTGGAGCTTGCGGCGGCGGATCCGGCCTACGATCACCACGGGGCCGACCGGGCGTTGGGATCGCTCTACCACGAGGCGCCGACGCTCATCTCGATCGGATCGTACTCCAGGGCGCGGGATCGTTTCGCCGCCGCGATGGCGGCAGCGCCCGCTTACCCCGCCAATCGTCTGTACTACGCCAAATTTCTTTCGGAGAACGGTGAGCGTGGGAAGGCCGTGGAGCTGGCGGAGTCGGTGCTCGCTTCTTTGTCGTCGGGTGAGTTTCCCGTCGAGGCGTGCCTGTGGCGGAGGATGGCAACGGAGATCGTGGGCCGGCCCTAGCCCGCATTTCTCACCAGCTTTCTACTGCGGCGACGGATCTGGCCGCCTGGCCGCTTCGCTTCGGGCGATCGGAGGCCCTCCCGGGCTC
>Ga0247727_10013447_pt1 | contig 13804 bp, 12 predicted proteins | sample WisWelCaveWW1625_FD_202498 | JGI IMG/M metagenome (GOLD analysis project Ga0247727, IMG submission 202498) | Biofilm microbial communities from Wishing Well Cave, Virginia, United States - WW16-25 | ecosystem: Environmental > Aquatic > Deep subsurface > Groundwater > Cave microbial mat | place... | reverse complement strand
GCAGCAGCATCGCCAGCCCGCCGAGGTCCGGGTTCGAGGCGAGCACCATCACCGGCACCACCGCCGCGTAGAAGCTCGCCAGCCACAGCACCACCGACAGGTAGACGTTGGCCAGCATCCATCGGATCGTGCGGCGCTGGTCAGCGTCGGCGCGCGAATAGCTCAGCTGGAAGTAGCCCATCGCCAACGGCAGGTAGACCATCAATGGCAACAGCAGCCAGGCCAGGCTGCCGAGGGTCGCGCCGATCCTGGTCCACGGCGCCTGCCCCCAGGCGAGGAGCAGCTGCGCGATCACGCCGAGGCCGATCAACGACAGCGCGCAAGCCCGGCTCTGCAGCGCGCGGTGCAGCCGTCGATCGATGAGCGGCGGGCCAGGGATGGCATCCTCTTCCTTGACGCCGGTGGCGAGGAAGCGCAGGGCGCGGCGCGGGTCGAGCTTCTTGAAGTCGAGCAGCACCAGCTTCCACAGCGGGACGCCGAGCTCGCGGCTGCGCTGCCAGGCCACGCTCCAGAACCAGCGCTTGTAGGTCGGCGGCAGCTGCTCGTCGCCGATTGGCGTCGGGTAGCTGGCGGTGAAGCGCCCGAAGCACCACAGCGCGTAGGCCATGCCGGCGCAAGCCAGCAGCGACGCTCCGAAAGCGAGCGTCGGCGAGCGCTCCACCAGCACCGCATGCCAGGACAGCGCATAGCCGAGCGCGAGCGCGCCGACCGCCAGGCAATCGCCGAGCCAACGCTTGGCGACGCCGTCGCCGCCGCGCAGCGCGAGCGCGATGGCGAACCCACCGGCGATCGCGACCCCGACCGCGACCAGGCTCTGCACCAGGACCAGGTTGGTATGGAACAGCCCGAGGAGGTCGGCGTCCCCCAGGAGCTTAGATTGGCCGCTGCGCTGGATGACGCGCGAGATCAGCGCGATCGGCCCGGCGGCGAACTCCGCCGGTGACGCCGCGAAGGCCGCCGGGTCACGGAAATAGCTCAGGCCGGCGAGCGAACCTGCGAAACCGACCAAGGCACGAAGTTGCCGATGCACGCCGACCCCCATCGCCACCGCGTGGCGGGAGTTTAGCCCAGGGTCGGTTCAGAGGCTCGCACCGTCGTAGGCGATGACCTCGAGCGCGGCGAAGTCCACGCCTTCGAGGCAGCGGGCGTTGACCGCGACCATCGCATTGCCCTTGGGGTCGCTGCCCTCGCCGAATGGCGCGATGCCGCAGCTGCCGCAGAAGCGGTGCGCGATGTGTCGCTTGTTGAAACGGTAGGTGGAGAGGTCGGCCTCGGGCGTCAGCAGCCGGAACGCGCTGCGCGGCACGAACCACAGCAGGCCCCCACGCCGTCGGCACAGCGAGCAGTTGCAGTCGAGCACCGACCCGATGGTGCCGTCGACCTCGAACCGGATGCGGCCGCAATGGCAACTGCCTTGGTGCGTCATGACGACCTCCGCGCGAGGCGCGCTAGCGGCCGATGGTGCGCCATGCGCGCCACGAGGCCAACAGGCTGAACCCCATCGCGGCCACCATTCCCCAGGGCGAGAGCGCCGCCCGGGCCAACACCAGGCTCAACTGCACCACCCACGGGGTCACGAGGATCATCAGCGCTGCGACCAGCGCGATGGCGGCCCGGCGCTGCAGCCGGCGGCGGCGCTCGACCGCCGCCACGCCGGCGCGGACCCGCGCCAGAAACGCCGCATCGCGCGCCGGATCGGGCGGCGCAGCAGCGTGAGCGAACGCGCGGGTCAGGATTGGGTCGAGGTCGTGGTCAGACATGGTCGGCCTCCGGGTCGGCGCCGTAGCCTGCGAGCTGGGCGCGCAGCGCCGCAGCGCCCCGCGCGACGTGCGATTTGACCGTGCCGAGCGGCAGGCCCAGGTGCTCGGCGACCTCGCTCTGGCTCAGGCCTTCGGCGTAGGTCAGGACCACGCAGCTGCGCTGCGCGGGCGTGAGCCTGGCGAGCGCGGCGTCGAGGTCGCGCGCCGCCGCGACCCGGCCGGCGACCGAGGTCTCGCGCGTCGGCTCGCGGTCCTCGACCGTGGCGAGGTCCAGCAGCGGCGCGCCGGCGCGGCGCTGGTGCTGGAGCCAGGCGTTGACCGCGATGCGCTTCAACCAGCCGCCGAACGCGGCCGGGTGGCGGAGCGTGTCGAGCGCACGCCAGGCGTTGACGAAGGTCTCCTGCGCCAGGTCGTCGGCGAGCGCGGCGTCGCCGCACAAGCGCCGCAGCAGCGCGCGGGTCGGCGCCTGGCGTCGGCGCACGAGCTCCTCGAAGGCGGGGGTGTCCCCGGTGATCGCGAGCGCGACCACGACGGCCTCGGCGGCCGCGGCGAGGCTCAAGCCTCAGGCCTTGTCGCCAGGAAGGTCGGCGGGCGGCACGCGGTCGGCCGGCGCCCAGGGCGCGGATAGGAACATGCCGGCGCCGATCAGGAACACCATCGCGCCGATCGCCCGCATCACCCAGGTGCCGATGAACAGGTCGAACGCGATCAACCCCAGGCCGACGAACGCGGTGATGATGCCGTTGTGCCGGGCACTCGACTTGGTGAGGCCGGTGTCGGTCTTGGGACCGCCGAGCAGGCGCTCGAGCGTCGCCGGCTCGAGGTGCTGGCCCTTCTCGATCGCGAGCCGGATGGTCTTCTCGGTCTCGAGCCGACGCTGGTGGTGGAAGAAGATCGGCAGCACCGTGACCAGGATCACGAACAGCCAGAACGCGCCGGCCACCAGCGCGAGTTCAGGCAAGAATCGCTCGAGTTCCATCGAAGCCTCCCAGGGCGGTGGATCCCCGGTCGGTCCGGGGGTTCGGGGTAGAGATGCGGCGCGGGGCCTGATAGATGCACCCCGGAGCCGGTCGTCTCGCCCATCCGGCGCCGCCCCTAGCGGCAGGCCGGATGGCCGTCGAGCCAAGCGAGCGCCGCGGCCAGCGGGGCGTCGAGGCGCCGGTCCACGCCCCTGGCGACCGGCTGGTCCGGGTGGACGGTGCTGCCGTAGGCGGTGCCGCTGCGGTCCGCCATCAGCGAGCGGGCGATCAGCAGCAGCGCGCCGTCGGCGAGCGGGAACGAGCCGTTGGCGGTCGAGAGCCCGCTGGTGGGCGCGCCGAAGCTGCGGGTGTCGGGCCGGGCCCGGAACGCGATCGTCACCGCCTCGCCCGAGCTCGCGGTGTTGCCGGAGGTCAGCACTGCGACCGGAGGCAGGGCCGCGAGGCGCTCGGGCGTGGCGATGGTGTAGAGCGTGTCCTCGCCGGCCTTCACCGCGCCGCCGGCCACGCTCCAGCCGACGCGCACCCCGCGACGGTCGATGAAGTAGCCGACCACGCCGTCGCCGAGCAGCGGGCCCAAGCTCCCGAGCATCGGCCACATGTTGCCGCCGAGGTTGTGGCGCAGGTCCACCACCCAGCCGCAGGCGCCATCGCGGGCGACCGCCGCGATGCGGCGCTGGCCTTCGGTCGCGTACTCGCGTTGGATGCCGCGGTCGAACCCGGAATAGCCGCCGATCGCGACCACGCCATGGGCGCCGACGCGGCGCGGTTCCGGCACCTGGTTCTGCCGGCCGCGGCGGGCGAGCTGCCGGGCCTCCTCGGCGGTCCGGTACTGGCTGTGGCCATCGTTGAGCGCGATCAGCAAGCGGCCGACCGCCCGCCCCCGCGCGCTCGGATCCAGCACCGCGGCCCGATACGCCTCGCGCCGCGCCGCCGGCCAGTCCACGCGCGCCGCGTAGTAGGCGTTGGCCTCGATGAGGTCGGCGGCCTCGGCGACGTGGCGGACGGCGCCGACCCGTTCGGTGGCGACGGACCAGAACGCCAAGCCCAGCAGCGCTCCGAGCCCGAAGGCGAAGGCGGTGCGCCGCGACATCCCGTCCCGCCGCGCGGACATCAGTCGACGCCGTGCTTGGCGTAGACGTCCACGCACCAGGCCAGCGTCGTGGCGCGGTGCACGCGACGGAAGCCGGCGTGCTCGATCACCGCCGCCATCGCCGCCGGATCGTGGATGGCGGTGCGGAACGGGTTGCCGCGCCAGGCGCGCTGCGCGTTGAGCGTCCGGTCGGCGAGGCGCATGTACCAGCGATCGTGCGGGTAGGAGAAGGCGAACAGGCGCTCGGCGCGCCCGACGGCGGCGCTGAGCAGGGGTGCGTGCTGCGGGAAGCAGCAGACCACCCGGTCCATCACCACCGCCTCGCAGCGCGGCAGCTGCCCGGCGATCTCGACCAAGTCGCCGGCCTGCACCGCGGCGCGCTCGCCGAGGCCGCGCGCGGCGACCTCGCGGCCCGCGGCCTCGACGTAGGCGGGCGCGGCGTCCACCAGCACCGCGCGCGGCACGCCCGCGGCCAGCAGCTCGAACGCCAGCGAGCCGATGCCGCAGCCGACGTCCAGCACCGAACCCGGCGGGCCCTGCGCCAGCACCCCGTCGCGCAGCAGCGCGGCCGAGGGCAGCGGTCCGTGGCGCGCGTAGCGCGTGCGCTCGGCGCTCGCCGCCGCCGCATCGAAGTTGCCGGCCGCAGCGGCGAGGAACCCAGAGGAGCAGCAATCGGTCACGGCGTCGAGCCTAGCGTCCCGACCGGGACGCGGGAAGAGGACTTTGCCGCGACCCGACCATGATGAGAGGTGCGGCCATGGGCAAGCCACTCGCCGCCGTCTACGGGGTCGTCGCCTATGCGATGTTCCTCGCGACCTTCCGCTACGCCATCGGCTTCGTCGCCGACCGATGGGTGCCGATAGGCATCGACAGCGGGGTCGAGGGCCCCGGGCTCGACGCGCTGCTCATCGTCGCGCTGTTGCTCGGGGTGTTCGCGGTGCAGCACAGCGTGATGGCAAGACCCGGGTTCAAGGCATGGTGGACGCGGTTGGTGCCGAAGCCGGTCGAGCGCAGCACCTGCGTGCTGCCGTCGAACCTGGCGCTGGCCCTGCTTTACTGGGGCTGGCAGCCGCTGCTGGCGCCGGTGTGGGGCGTCAAAGGTGAGGCCGCGCTGCTGGCGCTGGGGACGCGGTGCGGGCTGGGCTGGCTGACGGTGCTGGTCAGCACCGTCCTGATCGACCTGTTCGACCTGTTAGGGCTGCGGCAGGTGTACCTCGACCCGCGCGGCGTCGAGTACCGCTTCCTCGAGTTCAGGACGCTGTTCCGGTACCGGCTGGTGCGCCACCCGATCATGCTCGGCCTCATCATCGCGTTCTGGGCCACGCCGGACCTGTCCGTCGGGCACCTGCTGTGCGCGCCCGCGACCGGCGGCTACATCCTGATCGCGCTGCAGCTCGAGGAGCGCGACCTCGTGACCTACTACGGCGAGAAGGCCACGGCCTATCAGAAGGAAGTGCCGGTGATCCTGCCGTTGCCGCGCAAGCGGTGAGGGTCCTGAGGGAGGACTCCACGAATCCGGGGATGCGTACGCTCAGAGGCGCTTGAAACGCCTCAGCTGCGGGAAGTACATCGCGATCACCACCGGCGCCCCGGGCAGCGTCGAGACCGCGCTCGCATACCGCTCGAGCTGCCCGCGATAGCGCGCGACCTGCTGATCGAGGAACGCTTCGACCTCCGTGCCTTCCACCCTCGACGCCTTGTAGTCCACGACCCAGCGCGTCCCACCACAGGTGAACATCCGGTCGATCCGCACCGCGTGCGACCCAGCGGCGGACGCGACCGTCAACCCCTGCTCCGAGGCAGACCGGTCATGCGGCGACAGGATCCAGCGCCCGTCCTGATCCGCGAGCGTGTTGGTGATCGCCTGCTTCACCTGGGCGAGCGCCTTCGGGCGCTCCCACTCCGTCAAGCCTTCTCGCGCCAGCAACGCGTCAGCGGCTGGCCATAGGCTTGCGATCCGCGAGGCGCGCTTGGCCAGCGTCCGGGGATCGGGCGTCGGCCCCGGGGGGGCTCCTGCAGCAGCTGGACGATCGGGGTCCCAATCGAGCAGGGGCTCGGCGTAACGCTCGAGACCGTCCTCGGCGATGCGCCGCAGCAGGCGGTGGACCACGATGCCGACCGCGCGCGTCGTCTGACCCACCCAGTCGAAGGGGATGTAGTCCTGGTCCGCGCTTGTCCCGACCGCCGGGAGTGCGGCGATCGCCTCGGACAACTCGGGAGGCCGCCAACTCGCGGGCAAGCGGCGGAAGCGTCGCACCACTGCGCCTGCCTCAGGCTTGGGTTCCGGCGCCACGGCACCCACGGCGGCGTCACTGAAGGCCGGCGCGACCACATCCCACATCGCTCGCAGCAACGAGCCCGTGCGCGGCAGCTTCACGCGCCCCGACGCGAGCGCCACCGCGCCGATCAGGTGCAAGCGGCGCCTGGGGCGGGTGGTCGCCACATACAGCTGCCGCAACTGTTCCGCCGCGCGCTGCTTCGCCGAAAGGTCACCCACATAAGCGTAGATCGGATCCTTGTCCGCACCGGTCGCGGCGAGTGCGGCCATCATCAGGTCGAGCTCGTGGCCGGCCTGGGCGTTCGGGCGATCAAGCCAGCGCAGCACCTGCGCTTCGTCCTTGCCGCCGATGCGCTGGAGCCCCGGCAATATCACCGTGTCGAACTCGAGGCCTTTGGCCTTGTGCATGGTGAGCACCTGCACGCGCTTGTCGGCGTCCGGGGCCTCGGGCGCGTAGAGCTCCTTCATCAGTTCATCGAGCGCGGCGGGGTCATCGAGGTCGCCGGCCACGTCGTGTTCGCTCAGGAACGCGAAGTAGGCGCGCGCATCGGCGAGGTCTTCCTGGTCGCGCGCGCAGGCCGGGCCGCCGAGCGCGAGCCAGGCGCCTTCGACCAGGCGCTTGAGCGGGACGCGGCGGTGTTGGGCGCGGGCGGCGGTGAAGACGGCTTCGACGCGGGAGAGGCGGGTACGCGCGTCGGGAAGCATCGCGACATCCGCCGCCTCCCTGCGGGAGACGGCGTCAGTCGCTCCTACGGGTGCTCCGTCGGCCGTCAGCGGCGCGCGCTGCTGTGCGTAGGCATGCAGCTCGGCAAGCGTGAGGCCGCACCACGGGGCGCGGAACACTGCGAGCCAGGCGGTGCGGTCGGCGCGATGCAGCAAAGCCCTGGTCAGCGCCACCAGGTCGCGCACCATCGGCCGCTCGCGCAGCGGCTCGATGTCGGTGACCCGGGGCGTGATGCCGGCGGCCTTGAGCGCCGGCATGATCGCGCGCAGGTGGGCGCGGGCCGAGACCAGGATCGCCACGGACGCATGGCCTTGCGCGAGCGCGTCCTGGACCAACTTCGTGACGAGCGCCGCTTCGTCGCTGCTATCGGAAGCGAACAGCGGATGGACGAAGACCGCCTCGCCCTCCTCGCCGTCCCGGTACGCGGTGGCGGACGCGAAGGGCACCGCGCCGTTCGCGGGATCGGCCTGCGAGGGGAACAGCTCGGCGAAGGTCGCGTTGGTCCACTCGACCAGCTGCTCTTGCGAGCGGAAGTTCTCGGTGAGGCGAAGCGTCGTCAGCGGCACCGAGCCGATGCCCTCGGCCATCGCCTTGGCGAACAGCGCGACCTCGGCCTTGCGGAAGCGGTAGATGGACTGCATCGGATCGCCGACCACGAACAGCGTGCGGCCGTCACTTTCGGACCAGCCTTCGGTCAGGCGCTCGAGCAGGCGCATCTGGTTGACCGAGGTGTCCTGGAACTCGTCCACCAACAGGTGGCTGATGCGGTGGTCGAGCACGAGCGCCAGATCGGTGGGCAGTTCCCCATCGCGCAGCGCCGAGAGCGCACGCAGGCTGACCTCGGCGAAATCGACCTCACCGGTTGAGGCGAACACGGTCTCGAGCGCCGCGACCGCACGGGGCAGGAGGTCGGCGAGCGCCCCGAGCAGCTTCCAGTGGTCCTCGGAGTACTCGGTGGGCGGGAGGATGCGGACGCGGGCGAGCGCAGAGGGCAGATGATTGCCCATCCCCCCTGACCGCGCTTCCGAGGAAGGGGGGGAAGAAAGGCGGAGCAGCAGCTCCCGCAAGGCGGTCTTGTGCGCGCGGTTCGCGGCATCGGCCGGGAACCCTAGGCCCACGTTCACGCCCTTGGGCGAGCGCAGGTCGCCGCTGGCGGTGAGCAGCAAGTGGCTCAGCCCCTGCCAGACGGGGAGCGAAGCGGGGTCGCTGTCCGGCATCGCGCCGCCCGCGGCAGCTTCGGCCGCGGCGATGATCGCGGCCGCGGGCTCGCTGGCTTCCTTGGCCGAACCCTCGAGGTTGCTGGCAGCGATCTGCAGCAGGTCGAGCGCCTGGGCACGCTCGCTGCCGCCGAACGCGGCCGCGACGAGCGCCAACTCGTCGCGCACCGCGCGCTCGAGCGCCGCTTCCAGCGCCTCGCGCGACAGCGCCTTGGCGCCGCCCGCGAGGTGCCAGATCCATTGGTCGCGGCTGCGCAGCATGCTCGCGATCAGTTCGCGCGCCCGGCCGAGGTCGCCGTCGAGGTGCGCGTGCAGCGCCTTGACCGCCTCGCCCCAGCTGATGTCGTCGTGCGGCTCCAGGCTCAGCCGCGCCGCCTCCAAGAAGTGCTCGCCCGCGTCCTCGACGATCGCGGGCTGCGCGCCCAAGCGCGTCAGCAGCGGCATCTGGCGCGTGAGCGCGGCGTTGAAGGAATCGATGGTCTGGATGCGCAGGCGCTGCGGGTTCTTGAGCAGCTCCCAGGCTTGCTGGCGGTCGTGCTTGAGCGCGGCCTCCGCGAGCTCGCGGGTGCGCTTGGCGTGCAGGCTCTCCTGCTGATCGCCGCGGTCGGCGAGGTCCGGCAAGCTCGCCGCGCGCTTCAACGCGTCGAGGATGCGGTTGCGCATCTCGGCCGCCGCCTTCTTGGTGAAGGTGATGGCCACGATCTCCTCGGGGACCGCGACGCCGCTGAGCAGCTTGAGGAAACGCTGCGTAAGCAGGCCGGTCTTGCCCGAGCCCGCCGGCGCTTGGACGATGAAGCTCTTGGTTGGCTCGAGCGCCTGCTCGCGCGCCTGACGGTCATGCGGGTGGCGGCTAGGCATGGACCCCCTCACCCAACCCTCTTCCCGGACGGGGAGCGGGGACAGAACACGACGCGTCGACGTTGTCCTTAGAGTGGCGGTCAGGCATCGCCCGCCTCCTCGTCGTCCTCGGCCACGCCGCCCAGTTCGTCGATGCGGCACAGCATCGGCAGATGGCAGAACTTGCAGGCGTCGCGTTCGGGGTCCACCACCGCGTGGCCGGCGCTGAACTCCGCGGCCAGGCGCTCGAGGTTGGTGCGCCAGTAGCGCTGCAGCGCCACCCAATCCGGTGCGTCGAACAACGCGCCCTTGACCGCCTCGCCGCTGGCGCGCGCTGGCGGCCAGGTGTCGAGGCCCGGCGCCAGGCCCTCGCCCGCCGCGAGCCCCGCGAAACCGTGATCGCCGACGCGCACGCGCGCGAACATCACGCCGGCCACCTCACCCTCGCCGGTGGTGGCATAGAGGGGCAGTTGCGGTTCCTTGGGACGCGCGCCGAGCCAGCGGCGCCAATCCACCGCTCGTTTGTCCAGAGTGGTCTTGTAGTCGATGTAGACGGGCTGGCCGTCCACGGAGTCGATGCGGTCGACCTTGCCGCGCAGCGTGAGCTCGCCGACGCGCATCTCGCGCGGCGCTTCGGTGCCGATCACCGTGAACGGCGCGCGCGCGCGTTCCACGCTCAGCCACTCCAGCGTGCGGGCGGTGAGCCGCGCGCCCTCCAGCACCTTGAGCCGGAGCGGCCACTGCCCGGGCGACTCGCGCGCGGTGGCGGCGATCGCGGCCTCGACGTGCTTCTTAACGCACTTTAGAAGGTCGTCGGTGCTGGTCGCATCGAGCGTGGCTTTGCTCTCGAGCTCGTCCCAGACGCGCTTCAGCACGTCGTGGATCACGGCGCCGCGGCTCGCGGCGTCGGTGGCATCGCGCGGCTGCTCGAGCGCCACGGCGCCCAGCCGATGCTCGGCGAAGGCCCGGAACGGACAGGCGGCCTGGTGCTGGATGAGCTTGGTGCCGCCGCGCGCACGCTCGCCCGCGCCGAGCGGCACCGGAGCGTCGCTGAAGCGCTCGGTCGCGGCCGGGCCATAGAGCGATTCCAGGGGCCGGAACCCCGGGAGGTCCAGGGCCGGCCGCTCCGTCAACGGGGCGATCAGCGGGCTCGGCCGGTGCTCGGCCTCGCCCTCGTTGCGGGGCGAGGACACGATGACCTCGTCAGCAGCGGTGAGCAGCCGTGCGGTGAGGCGCTGGGCGTGGACCAGCCATTCGGCAGCGCTCGAGCCGGGGGTGATCTTCTCGACCTGGAGCCTGATCGGCAGCAGCGGGTTGGGCCGGGCAGGCGGCGGCCAGCGCTCGTCGTCCATGCCCATCACCCACAGCGCGTCGAACTCGATGACCGCGGCCTCGAGCACGCCCAGCACCTGGATCGGCGCGGGTGCTCCGAACGAATGGGCCCGCGGCTGGAAGTCGAGGTCGTGGCAGATGGCGGCGAGGCGCGTCAGGAACCTGGTCCAGGGCACCGGGCCGAGCACGGCATCCAAGCGGCAGGCGGAGCGCAGCGCGCCGTCCCAGGCCTCGAGCGTCTGGCGCTCGGCGCCGTCGAGCGCGCGACCGTCGCCGTCCGGCCAGCCGCTGGCCGCGAGGATCGCGCTCGCCTGCGTGGCCCAGGCGCTGGGCAGGCGCTGCTCACGGGAGGTCGGCCGCAGGCCGATGAGCGCCACGAGGAACGCGTCGGGCTCGTGGCCGGCGAGCGACTCGAGCGCGAAGCGCTCGGGCAGGTGGCCGCGGATCCAGAGCTCGAGCGCGGCGCGCGTGTCGGGATCGCCGGCGAAGAACGGCGAGCGCAGCACCGTGCTCGCGTCGCGCCATTCGACCTCGTGCTTGGTGAGCGCGAGCGCGCGCAGCGCATCGCTCACCAAGGGCCAGCCGCCGAGCGGCCGGCCGAGCGAGAGGTCGTAGAGCGGTGGTGCGGACGCTTGGCCCGGCAGGTACTGGCGCGGTGCCAGCATCGCGTCGAGCGCGTCGATCAGCGTCTGGCGATGCCGCTGCAGGTCCGGCACCACGATGCCGATGCGCTGCGTGGCGTCCTTCGCGAGCAGCGTCGCGGCCCAGGCCGCGGCGCGCTCGATCTCGACCCGGGCGTCGTCCAGCACCACGCGCGTGGCGGTGGCGGGGAGCGCCGCAGCGGGTGAGGGGATCACGAAGCTCGTCGGCTGCGTCACCTGCGCCCCCGCTTCGCTCAGCGTGTTGGCGAGCGACTGGGCCTGGGGCGTGAACTCGTCGAAGCCCGCGAAGATCACGCGCGGCGGCGGCGTGATGGTCCCGCGCGCCCAGGCATCAGCGATCAGGTCGGGGAGCGCGGCGCTGTCGGTGGCGTGCAGCTCCTCGAGCCGCTTCCCGTACACCTCGTGCCAGCGCTTGAACTCGCGCTGGTCGAGCGCCCCGCCATCGGAGCCGGGCGCGACCTGGTAGGCGCGCAGCTGGTGGCGCAGCACGATGCCGCGGGCCTCGACGGCGAGCTTGGCGAGCGCACGCACCTGGAGCAGCACGGTGCCGCGCGGAGAGGAGTCGATGACACGCTCCCACAAGGCCTCGGCCTCGTGGCTCTCCAGGCAGCGGCGCGCGGCCGGGTCGCCGCTGGCGCAGAGGTCGTCGAGCTGCTGGTCGAGGAGCGCAGGGAGCGTGAGCGCCTTCGGCGTCTCCCAGACCTCGAGGCGCTGGGCGAGGTTGTGGGCGGCGACCGCCTGCTTCAGGGCGCGGGCCAGCCGGCCGTTGGCGGTGATGACCGTCGCGCCTGCGTCCAATGCTTCGACGAGTTGCCCCTGATCCACGCGACCGCACTCCGTGGTCCCGCGCCCTACCGCGCGGGCAGTATAGGCGGGCGTCCCGCGCGTCCTCGGTGCTCCACGGGCTCCCGGCAGGAGCCTCGAGCGTGTGCCCGCCACCGTCGGGCACGGCCGGTCGGTCGCGTCGCGGGTCGAGCCGGACCGGTACTTGGGCCGGTCCGTCGCAACGGCGGGCACCGGCGGTCCGGGATCCAGGCGCATCGAACCCCGTGTCCTGCGGGATCCTCCCCCTCCCCTAAACGCCTGGCCGGTGCCACACTTTCGCTGCGCCCCGAACCCCTCGGCCGCGCGGCCGCCTCCGGAGGAGCCCACGATGAACACGCCGTTCCGCCCCCTGTTCGCGATCGCCACGGCCGGTGCGCTCGTCGCTGCGCTCGGCTGCGCGCAGCTGATGACCCAGGCCGAGCCCGACGAGATCAGCAAGGTCGGCATCAGCACCGAGGTGATCCAGCTCATCAAGGACGAGGGCAAGGTCAACCTTGCCGAGGACGACCGCATCCGCTGCTACCGCGAGATGGCGCTCGGCACGCACATCGCCAAGATCAAGTGCTACACGGTCGAGGAGATGGACCAGTCGCGGCGCGAGAGCCAGGAGCGGATGATGCGGATCCAGAACAAGACTGGACCGTCGGCCGAAGGCGGTTGACGCTGCCCGTCGATCCTCAGGATCGCCCACGACGCCGGCCTCAGCGCCGGCGGCGTCGTCTCTGGTGCCCTCTACTTCGCGGCGCGTTCCGCCGCGATCGCCGCCTTGATGGCGGGGCGTTCCGCGACCCGCGCGTGGTGGGCGGCAATCCACGGCCACTGCGCGATGTCGAGGCCGGTCCACTGGCCCCAGTTCGCGACCGTGAACAGGTAGGCGTCGGCGACGGTGAAACACTCACCCATCAGGAACGGGCCCGTCGCCAGCGCCGGCTCGAGGTCGGTGAAGCGTCGGCCGATGGTGGTCCGGGCCGCGTCGATCACGTCGGCCGAGGCCGACTTGTTCCAGAGCGGACCCCAGGCCTTGTGGAGCTCGCTGGAGATGAAGTTGAGCAGCGACTGCAGCTGGTAGCGCGCTACGGTGCCGTTGGCCGGCGCCAGGCCCGAGGCGGGCGCGAGGTCGGCGAGGTACTGGACGATCGCCGGGCCTTCGGTCAGCACCGTGCCGTCATCGAGGACCAGCGCCGGCACGTAGCCCTTGGGGTTGATGGTCAGGTAGTCGGCGCCGCTCGCGGTGCGCTTGCCGCGCAGGTCGACCTTCTCGATCGCGACCCGCGCCGCGAGACCCGCTTCGTGGATGACCACGTGGGGCGAGAGCGAGCAGGCGCCCGGGGCGAAGTAGAGCTTCATGTCGTTCCTCGGGGCAGGAGCCATCAGATGCCGCGTACCGCCATCCTAAGGCACGCGGCGGGTGGCCCCGACGCGGGTGTCGATCCTAGTCGGCGCGCCGTGGGTCCGCACCGGCAACCGCTGGGCGTTCAGCGCGCCGCAGGGCGGCTGGAAAGCGCCCCCTGTGATTGAGACGGTGCTCGCGCACGCCCCAGGCGCTGCTAGGCTCAGGGCCCTACGCGCTAGCCCAGCGCCGCTGACCAGGAGCTCGCCATGCAACGCCACGCATCGTCCGAATGGTCTGGGGACCTCAAGTACGGCACGGGCAAGCTGGAGGTCGGGAGCGGAGCGTTCGCCCTGCCCTACTCCTACATCAGCCGCTTCGAGGGATCGGGCGATACCAACCCCGAAGAGCTGTTGGGCGCCGCCCACGCCGGCTGCTTCTCGATGGCGCTCGCCCATGCGCTGAGCCTGGCCGGGCACAAGGTCGAGCGCATCGCGACCAAGGCGACGGTCGAGCTCGACAAGGGTGAGAAGGGCTTCGCCATCTCCCGCATCGCGCTCCGCACCCGGGGCGCGGTGCCGGGCCTCGGCGCGGCGGACTTCCAGCGCTTCGCTGAGGACACCAAGGCGAACTGCATCGTCTCCCGCGCGCTCGCCGCGGTGCCCATCACGCTCGACGCCGCGCTGGATTGACCCGGTCGCCGGCGTCGGAGATCGGCGGGCGGGTCCCGCGCCCACCGACCGCCTGCGACGGCCTTCGCCGTCCTACT
>Ga0247727_10013446_pt1 | contig 13804 bp, 8 predicted proteins | sample WisWelCaveWW1625_FD_202498 | JGI IMG/M metagenome (GOLD analysis project Ga0247727, IMG submission 202498) | Biofilm microbial communities from Wishing Well Cave, Virginia, United States - WW16-25 | ecosystem: Environmental > Aquatic > Deep subsurface > Groundwater > Cave microbial mat | place... | reverse complement strand
CAATCTGCTGAAGAGCTTCGCCGACCAGGCGGTGATCGCGATCGAGAACGCACGTCTCTTTAACGAGACCAAGGAGGCGCTCGAGCGGCAGACGGCGACGGCGGAGATCCTGAAAGTCATCGCGCGCTCGCCCTCCGACGTGCAGCCGGTGTTCGATGCGATCGCGCAAAGCGCGCAGCGCCTGATCGCCGGCCGGTCGGCGATAGTCACGAGGGTGGATGGCGACACGATTTTGCTGGCGGCCTACACCACGACGGGCAAATCCGGCGACCGAGCGCTCAAGGAATATTTCCCGCGGCCGCGTGATGGGCGCGGACCGCTTGCCAGAGCGATTCGCACCGGAGAGCCGCAGGTCCAGACCGACACCGAGATCGATCCGACCCTCACTCCCCGATTTCGGGAAATGGCCCGCCAGAGAGGCTACCGGAGCAGCGTCACCGTGCCGATGCTGCGGGACGGTGCTTCGATCGGCGCAATCACCGTGACTCGCCCCGAAGCCGGCCCGTTCAGCGATCACCAGATCGAACTGCTCAAAACCTTCGCCGATCAGGCGGTGATCGCGATCGAGAACGTGCGGCTGTTCAAGGAGCTCGAGTCGCGCAACAAGGACCTGGGCGAATCGCTCGAGCAGCAGACCGCGAGCGCCGAGATCCTGAGAGTGATCTCGAGCTCGCCGACCGACGTTCAGCCGGTGTTCGACGCCGTGGCGGCCAGCGCGGCCCGGTTGTGCGACGCGAAGGACGCCATCATCCAGCTGCGCGAAGGCGACACGTTCCGGTTCGTCGCCCACCACGGCTCGCTTCCGAACCTGCCGATCGGGGGCACGCGCACGCTTTCGCGCGAAACGGTTACCGGTCGCGCAATACTGGAAGGCCGGCAGATCCACGTCCACGACCTGCAGGCGGAAGGGAAGGAGTATCCGCAGGGCAGCCGGTTCGCCAGGGAATTCGACTATCGCACCATCCTCGCGACGCCCCTCATGCGCGGCGGCGTCGCGATCGGCTCCATCATGATCCGCCGCGCCGAGGCAAGGCCCTTCACCGAGGCGCAACTGGCGCTGACGCGAACCTTCGCCGACCAGGCGGTGATCGCGATCGAGAACGCACGTCTCTTTAACGAGACCAAGGAGGCGCTCGAGCGCCAGACGGCGACCGCGGACATCCTCAAGGTCATCAGCGGATCGCCGACGGACGTGCAGCCGGTCTTCGGCGCCATGTGCGCAAGCGCCGCACGGCTTTGCGATGCGTACGACACCGCCATCTGGCGGGTCGACGGAGACGTCCTGCGCGTCGGCGGGCACCATGGATCCATTCAGATCGAGGATATTCCGATGGTGCGTGGAATCCCGGTCGGACGGGCAGCGATCGATGGCCAAGTTATCCATGTTCTTGATGCTCAATCAGCGGGGGATGATTTCCCGGAGGCGCCCGAACTGGCGCGCCGCACGGGAGTCCGCACGATCCTCGGCGTCCCGTTGCTGCGGGAGGGCAGGGCGATCGGCGTTATTGCAGCGCGGCGGTCGGAAGCCCGCTACTTCACCGACAGGCAGATCGAGCTCCTCAAGACCTTTGCCGACCAGGCGGTAATCGCGATCGAGAACGTGCGCCTCTTTAACGAGACCAAGGAGGCGCTCGAGCGGCAGACCGCGACCGCGGAGATCCTGAAGGTAATCAGCGGCTCGCCCACCGACGTCCAACCGGTGTTTGACGCGATTGTGCAGAGCGCCGCTCACCTGTTCGGGCGCGATGCGCGAATTCGCCTGGTTCAAGCCGGCGGGCTGCACCTGCGGGCGCGCACTGATCGCGATACCGCCGAGGATGTCCCCGAGCCGACCGTGCCGATCGACCGGAACACCAACTCCGGCAGGATCGCGCTGGAGCGGAGAGCAGTTCAGGTCGCTGACACCCAGTCGCCGGACGCGCCGCGCTATGCGCTGCAGCGGTACGGGCGCCTGAGCTACCGGTCGATCGCCGGGGCGCCGCTGATGCGCGAAAACACCGTCATCGGCGTCATCAGCGTGACCGGGACGGAGCCGGGACAACTGTCCGAGAAGCAGATGGCGCTGCTGCAGACCTTCGCCGACCAGGCGGTGATCGCGATCGAGAACGTGCGCCTGTTCAACGAGACCAAGGAAGCGCTCGAGCGGCAGACGGCGACGGCCGAGATCCTCAAGGTGATCGCTCGCTCGCCGGACAACGTGCAGCCCGTGTTCGATGCAATCGTGCAGAGTTGCCTGCCGCTCTTCGGAGGGATGAGCGTCGCGCTGTTCCTCAAGCGCGGCGATCTCATTGATCGGGTCGCATTCTCCCTGGCGCCCGACTCGAAAGACGAAGCGCGCGACATGTTTCCGGCCAGACTCGACGGCGGTGGCGTCAACTCGAGAACCATTCAGACCCGACAACTCGTGCAGGTCGCCGACGTAATGACCGAGCCAGGAGCGCCCGAACGGCTCCGGGCGATTGCACAGCGCATGGGATTCCGCAGCATCATGTCCGCGCCCCTGCTTCGCGACCAAGAGGCGATCGGCACGATCGCGGTGTTCAGGGCGGCTCCGACGGCCTTCTCGGCGCAGCAGGCCGAGCTGCTTAAGACCTTCGCCGACCAGGCGGTGATCGCGATCGAGAACGTGCGCCTGTTCAACGAAACCAAGGAATCGCTGGAGAGGCAGACGGCGACGGCGGACATCCTGAAGGTCATCGCGAGTTCGCCATCCGACGTGCAGCCGGTGTTCGAAACGATTGCGGCAAGCGCGCTCGCGCTGTGCAAGGGCTTGTACGCAAACGTTTTCCGCTACGACGGAGAGTTGCTGCATTTCATGGCCACCGAGAACCTTGCTCCGCGGGGCCTGGAATTTCTGAAGGCCAAGTATCCGATGCGACCCGATGCCTCGCAGGCATCCGGCAGAGTCATTCTCACCAAGGCAGTGGTTCGCATCGAGGATTCGTTTCTCGATCCCAACTACGATCCAAGCGGGGTCAGGAGCGTGGGTTGGCGGCGCATGCTCGGCGTGCCGATGTTGCGCGAGGGCACTCCGGTAGGGGTCATCGTAGTTACATGGGACCAGCCTGGCGCCATCCTGAAACACCATCAGGAATTGCTTCAGACCTTCGCCGACCAGGCGGTGATCGCGATCGAGAACGTGCGGCTGTTCAACGAAACGAAAGAGGCGCTCGAACGGCAGACGGCGACCGCGGAGATTCTCAAAGTTATCGCGAGTTCGCCATCCGACGTGCAGCCGGTGTTCGACGCAATCGCGCGCAACGCCCTGGCACTGTGCGGGGGCTCGTACGCGAATGTCTTTCGCTACGACGGCAAGCTCCTGCATTACGTGGCAAGCGCCCTCGTGTCCGCGGACCAGAAGGAGAAGGTCGGGGCGGGCTACCCGCGCCCAGCCGACCGCAGCCGTGTGGTTGGCCGCGCCGTACTCTCGCGAGAAGCCGTGTGCATCGAGGACACGCTCGCCGACCCCGACTACGAGAAAGCCATCGCCATCTCCGGCAACTGGCGCAGCATGATCGGCGCGCCGATGCTGCGCGATGGCGAGCCGATCGGCGCGATTTCCGTGGGCTGGAACGAGGCCGGGCCGGTGCCCGAAGGTCACGTCAAGCTGCTCAAGACCTTCGCCGACCAGGCCGTGATCGCGATCGAGAACGTGCGCCTGTTCAAGGAGACGCAGGAGGCGCTGGCGCGTCAGGCGGCGGCGGCCCAGGTCTTGCGCTCCATCAGCGAGTCGGTGTCGGACACGGCACCGGTCTTCACCGCCATCCTGGATTGCTGCAACCGGCTGATTCCGAGCATCGATTACGTGCAGGTGCAACTCATCGAAGGTTCGGATCGGGTGCGGCTGGTCGATCACCGCTTCGGCGAGGTGCGCGGCGCGGCGCCCGGCAAGCAGGACGAACGGCGCGCCGAGCTGATGGCGCGCGAGGCGGCCCATTTCCCGCGGCCTCTGGCCGGTAGCACGCTGGAGCGGGCGCTGAACCAGGGGCGCGTGGTCATTCTGGCCGATACGTTGGACGGACCCGACACGCCGCCAGGAACGCTGGTGGAGGCGCGGCGCTGGGGCCACAGCTATTCACAGATTACCGTGCCACTGATGCGCGAGGGCCGCTGCATCGGCGCCATTGAGGCCTTCCGGCGTCAGCTGGGCGGATTCGAGGCCAAGGAAAGCTCGCTGCTCGAATCCTTCGCCGACCAGGCGGTGATCGCGATCGAGAATGTGCGGCTGTTCAAGGAGCTGCGGGAGCGCACCGAGGCGCTGACCACTTCGGTCGGGCAGCTCACGGCACTGGGCGAGGTGGGGCAGGCGATCAGCTCGACGCTGGATCTCGAGACGGTGCTCAAGACCATCGTCTCGCGCGCGCTGCAGCTCACGGGCCTTGACGGCGGCACGATGCACGAATACGACGAGCGGACCGAGGAGTACCACCTGCGCGCCGCCGAGAATCTGAGCACCGAGATCGTCGAGGCGCTGCGCGGGACGCCGATTCGCAAGAACGAGGGCCCCGTCTGGCAGGCCGGGCTTACGGGGCAGCCGACTGAGATTCCCGAGATGCTCGACGAGAGCTATCAGACCCCGCGACGGGAGTTTCTCGTTCGCGCGGGGTACCGGGCGCTGCTGGTGGTGCCGCTGATGCGCGAGAACCATATCGTCGGCGCCCTGTCGGTCATCCGGAAGGCACCGGGTGCGTTCGCTCCTGAAGTCGTTGATCTCCTCAAGACCTTTGCCACTCAGTCGGCGATGGCGATCCAGAACGCGCGCCTGTTCCGCGAGATCGCCGAGAAGGGCAGGCAGCTCGAAGAGGCCAGCCAACACAAGTCCCAGTTCCTCGCCAGCATGAGCCATGAGCTGAGGACGCCGCTCAACGCCATCCTCGGCTTCAACGAGATGATCCTGGGCGATGTCTACGGCGAGGTGCCGGGCGACATGCAGCCGCCGCTCGCGCAGATGCAGACGAGCGGCAAGCACCTCTTGCGCCTCATCAACAACGTGCTGGACCTGGCCAAGATCGAGGCCGGCCGCATGGAGCTCGCGTTGTCCGATTATTCGGTGCACGACACGGTGGAGAGCGTGCGCTCGACGCTGCGGCCGCTCGCGGCGGAGAAGGGGTTGGAATTCCTCGCCACCCTGCCGGCGGACATTCCGCTCGCCTACGGCGACTCCGGCAGAATCGCGCAGTGCCTGATGAACCTCGCCGGCAATTCGCTCAAGTTCACCAAGGCGGGCAAGGTCGAGATCGGCGTCGCGGAAAAGGACGGCCTGCTCACCTGGCGCGTCGCCGATACCGGCGTCGGCATCCCGCCGGACAAGATCGCGAGCCTCTTTACCGAGTTCAAGCAGACCGATGCCACCATCGCGAGCGAATACGGCGGCACGGGCCTCGGCCTCTCGATCAGCAAGAAGTTCGTCGAGATGCACGGCGGGCGGATCTGGGTGGAGAGCGAATTGGGCAAGGGGTCGGCGTTTATTTTTGAAATTCCACTGCGTGCGAAGGCGACATGAGCGCGAAAACAATTCTGTACGTCGAGGACAACGAGGCGAACCGCATGATCGTGCGCGACCTCCTCAAGCGCACGAAGTACCTGCTGATCGAGGCCTACGACGGCGAGGAGGGGGTGGCGAAGGCGCTCGAGGCGCGCCCGGACCTCATCCTGATGGACATCCAGCTGCCGAAGATCTCCGGCCTGGAGGCGATCCGGCGCCTGCGCGCTGAAGGCCCGACCGCGGCGACGCCGATCATCGCCATCACTTCCTTCGCGCTCTCGGGCGACGAGCAGAAGGCGAAGGAAGCCGGGGCCACCGCCTACCTCGCCAAGCCTTACAGTCCGTTCGATCTGCTCAAGCTCATTCGCCTCCACGCGCCCGAGGGATGAAAAAGGGAAAGCCCGGCGCCGCGGCTGGCAAAGCCCTGTACCATGGCATTCGGCGCGATCAAGTGAGCGGCATTTCATGAAGCCTTCCGAAGCGGTAGCTGGATACCGGGACGTAATCCTCAAGGCGGCGGGCGCCCTGCGTGCGACGAGCGTGCGTGTTTTTGGCTCTGCCGCGCGTGGCGATGACACCGAACAGAGCGATCTCGATCTGCTGGTCGAGGTTCCCAAAGGCACGACCCTGCTCGACATGATTGGATTGCAACAGGAACTCGAATCGGTCCTGGGCCTGAAGGTCGATGTCGTGACGCCTTTTGACCTCCCCGAGCGTGTCCGGGCGCGCGTGCTTGCAGAGGCGCGTGCGGTGTGAATCTGCGCGACGAGGACTATCTTCGGCACGTCCTCGATGCCATTTCCGCGATCGAGTCTTATGTCATGGATGGCGAGGCCGTGTTTCGCGCCGACCGCAAGACCCGCGACGCCGTCGTCCGCAACCTGGAAATCATTGGTGAAGCGGTGAGCAAGCTATCGGCGGACCTGAAAACGAAGAATGCCGACGTGCCTTGGGTCAAGATCGCAGGGATGCGAAACCGGCTGATTCACGGCTACCTGACGGTGGATCAGGATGTGGTCTGGAGCACGGTTGCGCAGGTACTGCCCGGCTTCAAGAAACGAATTGAGGGATTGCTTCGCCCCTGAAGCGGGCAGGTGACGCGCCTGGTGACACGGACGAAGAAAACCGCACAGGCGGAGAGCGCGAAAGCGCTGCTGGCCGCGCTCGACCGGCTGCCGGTCGCCTTCGCCCTGTTCGATGCCGGACGGCGCCTCGCGGCCTGGAACGAACCCCTTGCGTTGCTGGGGCTGTTTCCGAAGTCGCTCCTCAAGCAGGAAACACCGCTCGCGGCGTTCCAGCGCCGCGACGCCGGCATGAAGCGCAAGGCGACAAGCCCGCACGACATCAAACTGCCGGACGGCAAGGTACTCCAGGCCACTCGCCGGCGCGTGCCGCCGGGGCAACTGCTCCTCACCTACGAGGACGTGACCGAAGCACGCCGCGCGCGCGGAGAGGCCACCGAGGCGCTCGGGCAACAGGCGGCGGCGGCGGAAATCCTGAAGGTTATCAGCGGTTCGCCCGCGGACACGCAGCCCGTCTTCGAGGCGATCGTCAATAACGCGCATCGCCTGATCGGGGCCGTATTCAGCATCCTTTACCGCTTCGACGGAAAAATGCTGAGCGTCCTCGCGGACAGCCAATCGAATCCCAAAGCGAGCGCCGTGCTGCGCGGCATGTATCCGGCGCCGGCGCGGCGCGGCCACATCGTCGGCCGCGCGGTGCTCAGCGGGCGCGAAATGCATACGGTCGATATCCGGGTCGATGCAAGATTTCCCGCCAACCGCAACGTTCACGCCAAAGTCTCGGGATTCCGCGCGGCGTTGGTCGTGCCCCTGCTGCGGGACGGCGCGGTGATCGGCGCCGTCGCCGCCGACCGGCTCGACCCCCGAGCCTTCAGCAGGAACGAGATCCGGCTCCTGCGCACCTTCGCCGACCAGGCGGTGATCGCGATCGAGAACGTGCGCCTGTTCAACGAGACGAAAGAGGCGCTCGAGCGGCAGACGGCGACAGCGGAGATCCTGAAAGTCATCAGCAGTTCGCCGACTGACCTGAAGCCGGTATTCGACGCAATACTCGAAAATGCGCTGCGCCTGTGCGACGCGCACCTCGGCATCCTCAATCTCAATGAGGCAGGCTATTTCCGAGCCGTCGCCCAGCGCGGTGCCGACCCCGAGTCGGCGAAATGGTTCTTCGAGAGAGGTGCTTTCAAACCCGAAAACACGCTCCAGCGCATGATCGCCGAGCGCCAACCGGTTCAAATCCCGGACATGAGGGAAACGCCGGCTTATCGGGCCGGGAAGCCGATCACGGTCGGGCTTGTTGAGATGGCCAAGGCGCGGACCCTTCTTGTCGTGCCGTTGCTCGTGAAAGGCGAGGTCATCGGCAACTTCGCGATCTACCGGCCGGAGGTGCGCCTGTTCTCGGAGAAGCAGATTGCGCTGGTCAGCACCTTCGCCGACCAGGCGGTGATCGCGATCGAGAACGTGCGCCTGTTCAACGAGACGAAAGAGTCGCTCGAGCGGCAGACGGCGACCGCGGAGATCCTCAAGGTCATCGCGAGTTCCCCTTCCGACGTGCAACCGGTGTTCGACGCCATCGCCGGCAGCGCGGCGCGCCTGTTCGCGCCCAGCGACGCGACCATTCACATCATCGAGGGCGACCAGATCCTGCTGGGCGCCCACATGGGCCCGCACGGCTCGGTGCGGGGCTCCGAGATGGTGAAGAAGTTCTACCCGCTCCCGGCGGACCCGGAACGCGGCTCCCTGGCGCAACTGATTGCCGCCAGGCGGATCGGTGAAGTGCGGGACTCCGAGGCGCCGGGGGTCAATCCCCGGGTGACGGAATTGGGGCGCACCGTGGGGTTCCGCTCCATTCTCACAGTGCCGCTGGTTCGCGACGGGCAAAGCATCGGCGCAATTTCACTTTCCGATCCGGAACCTAAACCCGGGTGGAGCGAAAGGCAGCGCGCATTGTTGCAGACCTTCGCCGACCAGGCGGTGATCGCGATCGAGAACGTGCGCCTGTTCAATGAGACCAGGGAGGCGCTCGAGCAGCAGACCGCGAGCAGCGAAATCCTCGGCGTGATCAGCAGCTCGCCGACCGACCTGGCTCCGGTGTTCGACGCCATCCTGGACGGCGCGACGCGCCTTTGCGATGCACACCTCGGGGTGCTGAATCTCTACGATGGCGAGAACTTTCGGACGGTCGCCCAGCGCGGCGGCAACCCGGAGTTTGCGAAATGGGTCTTCGAACGAGGTGCCATTAAACCCGCGGGCACGATGGCCCGCATGCTCGCGGAACGGCGGCCATGCCAGCTTGCGGACTTGAAGGATTCAGCGGGATTCCGCGAGGGCATCGCCAATGTGGTCAAATTCACGGAGCTCAGCGGCGGTCGGAGCTTTCTCATCGTGCCGTTGCTGAAGGAGGGCAGGGTCATAGGCGGAATATCGATCTACCGCCCGGAAGTGCGTCCTTTCACGGAGAAGCAGATAGAGCTGGTCAAGACGTTCGCGAACCAGGCGGTGATCGCGATCGAGAACGTGCGCCTCTTCAACGAAACGAAGGAGGCGCTCGAGCGGCAGACGGCGACGGCGGAAATTCTCAAGGTGATCGCCAGTTCGCCGACCGACGTGCAGCCGGTGTTCGATGCCATCGCTGCGAGCGCGATGCGCCTGCTCGGCGGCCGTTCGGCGCTTGTCTCCCAGGTGGTCGGGGACATGATCCATCTGTCAGCACACACCGCGACCGATCAAGCAGCAATCGACGCGCTGAGGAAAAACTATCCCCGGCCGCTTTCGTCTGCTAAAGCCCAAGCAAGAGTGATGCGTTCCGGGAAGCCGGAGTACCGAAGCGATTACGAAAACAACCCCGACGCGTCACCGGAAGGCAAGGAAATGGCCCGCGCCGGAGGCTATCGAAGCATTCTTTGGGTGCCTTTGCTGCGTGATGGCGTCGCGTTCGGCACGATCAACGTCACCCGCCCTGAGGCGGGGCCGTTCGCCGACCACCAGATCAAACTGCTCGAGACCTTCGCCGACCAGGCGGTGATCGCGATCGAGAACGTGCGGCTCTTTAACGAAACCAAGGAGGCGCTGGAGCAGCAGACGGCGACGGCGGAGATCCTGAAGGTCATCAGCGGCTCACCCACGGATACGCAGCCCATCTTCGATGCGATCGTGCAGAGCGCCGTGCGACTGTGCAACGCGGTGTACAGCGTTGGCTTGCGGCTTGAAGGCGGCCTCATTCATCTCGTCGCGCAACACAACTTGGTGGGCGAAGGGCTGGCCGTGGTACAGCGGCTGTTCCCGATGCCCGTGGACCGCGTCCACCTCACGGCGAACTCCATTCGGGAAAGCCGGATCATTCACCAGCAGAACATGCAGAGCGATCCGGAGGTGCCCGCCACGTCCCGTGAGCTGGCGATCGCCGCTGGCTATCAGACGCTGCTGATCGTGCCGATGCTGCGCGAGGATCGTGCAATCGGTGCGATCACCGTGGCGAAAGCCGAAGGACCGTTCTCGGAAAAGGAGATGGCTTTGCTTACGACCTTCGCCGCCCAGGCGGTGATCGCGATCGAGAACGTGCGCCTCTTTAACGAGACCAAAGAATCGCTAGAGCGGCAGACGGCGACGGCGGAGATCCTGAGGGTCATCAGCAGCTCGCCGACCGATGTCCAGCCGGTATTCGATGCCATCGTGACGAGCGCGAGGCAATTGATCGGGGGCTATTCGGCTGTGGTGGCGCGTGTCATTGACGATTCGCTTCATCTTGCAGCTTTTACCGCGACAGACAAGATGAGCGTCGAAGCGCTGAAAAGGTTTTACCCCGTGCCGATTTCCGGGCCATACATCAGCAAGGCGTTTCGTACGCGGGCGCCGATCTACATGAGCGATACCGAAATTGATCCCGAAACCTCTCCTGAACTCCGAGAATTGGCGCGAACAAGGGGTTATCGGAGCTTGCTGACCGTACCGATGATTCGCGAGGGGGTTGTGATCGGGATGATCAATGTCACCCGCCGTGAGCCGGGGCCGTTCACGGACCACCAGATCAACCTGGTCAAGACCTTCGCCGACCAAGCGGTGATCGCGATCGAGAACGTGCGGCTGTTCAAGGAGCTGCAGAGCCGCACCGAGGCGCTGAGCAAGTCGGTCGGCCAACTCACGGCGCTGGGCGAGGTGGGGCAGGCGATCAGCGCGTCGCTCGAGCTGGAAACGGTGCTGAAGACCATCGTCGTGCGCGCGGTCCAGCTCACGGGGCTGGATGCGGGCGTGATCTACGAATACGACGAGTCGAGCGAGGAGTTCCAACTGCGTGCGTCGGAGAATTTCGACGAGGACAGCGTCGCCAGCCTGCGCGGTGCCGCGATCCGCAGGGGCGAAGGTGCGGTGGGACGCAGCGTGGAGACGCGCGCGCCGACGCAGGTGCCCGACACGCACGCCTCGGACTACCCCGCCCGGCTGCGCGAACTGCTCGACCGGCAGGGATTCCGGGCGATCCTCGCGGTGCCGCTTCTGCGCGAGGACCATATCATCGGCGCCCTGATGGTGATCCGCAAAACCGCGGGAGCGTTTGCGCCCGAGACTGTGGATCTGCTCAAGACTTTCGCCACGCAGTCGGCGCTGGCGATCCAGAACGCGCGCCTGTTCCGCGAGATCGCCGAGAAGGGCAGGCAGCTCGAAGAGGCCAGCCAACACAAGTCGCAGTTCCTCGCCAGCATGAGCCACGAACTGCGCACGCCGCTCAACGCCATCCTCGGCTTCAACGAGATGATCCTCGATGAGGTCTACGGCGAGTTGTCGCCGGACGTGAAGGCGCCGCTCGAAAACATACAGGCGAGCGGCAAGCATCTCTTGCGCCTGATCAACAACGTGCTGGACCTGGCCAAGATCGAGGCCGGGCGCATGGAGCTCGCGCTCGCCGACTACGCGGTGCAGGACGCGGTGGCGGGCGTGCGCCAGACGCTCCAGCCGCTCGCCGCGGAGAAGGGGCTGGAACTGCTCGCCACGGTGCCGGCGGACATTCCGCTCGCCTACGGCGACGGCGGCCGCATCGCGCAGTGCCTGATGAACCTCGCCGGCAATTCGCTCAAGTTCACCAAGCAGGGCAGGGTCGAGATCTCGGTCGAGCAGCGCGACGGGCTGCTGCGCTACAGCGTGGCCGACACCGGCATCGGTATCCCGCCCGAGAAGATCGCGAGCCTCTTTACCGAATTCAAGCAGACCGATGCCACTATCGCGAGCGAATACGGCGGCACGGGCCTGGGGCTTTCCATCAGCAAGAAGTTCGTCGAGATGCACGGCGGCCGCATCTGGGTGGAGAGCGAGCCGGGCAGGGGTTCCACGTTCCTCTTCGAGATCCCGCTGCGCGCGGGAGAAAGGTAGGGTGGCCATCGCGCTTCTCGTACCGGACCCGGGCACCGAAACTGCGCGCGGCTGATAGAATGAGCTGCCAGGATCGCGACCCGCTATGAGCATAAATCGACAGCAAATTCTCGCTGCGCTGGCCGAGCGCCGGCCGGAGATTGCCGCGCGCTTCGGGGTCAGGCAGCTGTCTCTTTTCGGCTCGGCGGCGCGCGACGAGCTGCGCGAAGGAAGCGACGTGGACGTGCTGGTGGAGTTCGCGGGGCCGGCGACCTTTCGCGGCTATTTCGACCTGAAAGACTATCTCGAAGCGCTGCTCGGAAGGACGGTGGACCTGGTCACCCAGCAGGGACTGAAGCCGCGGGCCCGACGGCACGTCGAGCGGGACCTCGTACGTGTCGCGTGACTGGCTGCTCTATCTCGACGATCTGATCGACAGCGCGGAGAAGGTCCAGCGCTTCCTGAAGAACCGGGGTTTCGATGGATTTGCGTCCGACGAAATTCTTTTCGACGCGGTTCTCTTCAATCTCCAGGTGATCGGAGAGGCCGTCAAGCGGATTCCCGATGACGCCAAGTCCGCGGTGCCGGACGGCGACTGGTCGGGGCCGGCGCGCATGCGTGATCTGATCGCGCACCACTACTTTGCCATCGACCCGCAGATCGTCTGGGAGGCGGCGACCCAGCATGTGCCACGGGTCCCTGGGGACGCGAAGCGGGTCCGGGAGCAGTTCGACCGCGGCGACAATGCGCCCGGTGCGGCGAGGTAACTTGACGTTCAGGTTCGAGATCTCGCTGCGGGCGGGAAACGGGAAGGGAAGGCGGCATGAGCGGCAAAACGATTTTGTACGTCGAGGACAACGAAATGAACCGGCAACTCGTGCGTGATCTTCTAAAGCGCACGACCTATCAGCTCGTCGAGGCGCACGACGGCGAGGCCGGCGTGGCCAAGGCGCTGGAAATCCGCCCGGACCTGATCCTGATGGACATCCAGCTGCCCAAGATCTCCGGCCTGGACGCCACCCGCAAGCTGCGCGCCGAGGCCGCGACGGCCAATACCCCCATTATCGCCATCACCTCGTTCGCGCTCTCTGGCGACGACCAGAAGGCGAAGGAGGCCGGCGCCACCGCCTACCTCGCCAAGCCCTACAGCCCGCGCGACCTGCTCGGCCTGATCCGCAAGCTGCTGCCCGAGGGCTGACTTTTTTGTTGCCCCCGCGCAAGTGGGGGCCCGGCAAGCAGGCGATCCAGCTGCCGCGCAAGGCGCGGCAGGTCGCGCTCGACCGCCTGCCACACCGTATCGAGGTTCACTTTCAGGTAGCCGTGGATCAGGCGGTGGCGCATGCCGGCGATGTCGCGCCAGGGGATGGCGGGGTGACGCGAGGCAAGGTCGCGCGAGACGCGCGCCGCCGCCTCGCCGATGACTTCCAGGTTGCGAATCAGCGCGTCCTGCAGTTGCAGGTCGGCGAGAAACGCGGCGCGGCGCTTGCGCCCTACATAGCGCCGGATGCGCGCCATCGCCTCGCGCATGCTCTCCAGGTAGACCGCGTCGCCGCCCGGCCCGGCCTTCATAGCGGCACCGCCTCGGCGAGCACGGCCGCGCGAATGCGGCCGGGGAGGTCATCCGCGGTGACCAAGTCCACGGTGACGCCCAATACGTCCTCCAGGGCGTTGCGCGCCCGCGCGAGGTCGAGCAGCGAGACGCGGGGTCCGGCCTCGACCAGCAGGTCGAGATCGCTCGTCTCGGTGTCCTCGCCGCGCGCTACTGAGCCGAACACGCGCGGCCGCGCGAGGCCGAAGCGCGCGAGCGCGCGCAGCACCGCTTCGCGCCCGACGATCAGCGCGGCCGAGGGACGGCGCGCGGCGCGTCGCGGCGCATCGTGCGGCTTGGTGGCGAGCGCCTTCAGCTCGGGGTAGAAGGGGCTCGCGCGCGCGGCGCGGAAGCGGCGCTGGTTGCCGA
>Ga0247727_10013445_pt1 | contig 13804 bp, 8 predicted proteins | sample WisWelCaveWW1625_FD_202498 | JGI IMG/M metagenome (GOLD analysis project Ga0247727, IMG submission 202498) | Biofilm microbial communities from Wishing Well Cave, Virginia, United States - WW16-25 | ecosystem: Environmental > Aquatic > Deep subsurface > Groundwater > Cave microbial mat | place... | reverse complement strand
CGCCGCGCCGGTTCCGGAGCGGGATGAAGCTGCTCACCTCGCCCTCGATGGTCAGCTGCTCGCCCTGCTCGGTCTCGACGCGCGCCGTGACGCGCTTGTGATAGAGGCCGTTGTCCTCGTACTCGACCTCGATCGTCGCGTCGACGAGCCGTTCCAGCTCCATGCCCCGCTGCAGCACGCCGCCGGCCGTGCGCTGCGTGCCCGCCGCGTCGCGCTGGATCACCGACACCATCGCCCCGAGGTCCGGCCCGAAGTTCAGCGTGAGCCACTCGTAGCTGTGGATCGCCTGCCAGTAGCGCGGTCCCCAGGAGTGGTCGCGCAGGCCGAAGCCATCGATGGCGAAGCGCTCGCCCTCGATCGAGAGCGACCCCGTCACGTGCATGTGCTGTTCGAAATGGGCGCGCGCGAAGCTCTGCTCGGCGTCCTCGTCGACCTTCTTCTCGGACTTGCTGCCGTAGAGCGGCCCCACCGCCTCGTGCACGAGATCGAAGGAGATCTTCTTCCTCGGGTTCGCCTCGAAGGCGGCCTTCGGGTCGGCCATCGCGCGCGGCTCGCGCAGCTCCAGCACGGATCCTTCGAAGCTCGTGCGGTGGCGCTGCGTGGGCTCGAGGACCTCGAAACGCAGCCCCGCAGCGTCGAAGGCGTCGTTGTTCGCGATCTTCGGGCGCCCGAAGCTGAACAGTACGCGCCCGTCCGGCAGGTAGAGGCACACGCTGCGCTCGGCGTTGCCTTCGTTCGCGCGGTTGCCGATCCGGAACCAGCCACCCAGCCTCTGCTCCCGGTCGAAGAAGTTGTAGTAGGCGCTCTCGTTGAAGTTCGGCTCGGGGCCCAGCTCGTGCAGGTAGTCGTCTTCGGGCGCCAGATTCCCAATGATCCTTGCCATGCGTTCTCCGCTTCGGGTCCGCGTATACTAACCCGACCTCGGGCTCGGAGGCCTCCATGTTGCGCGGCATCGTCGTCTACCTCGCCACCGGCACAGCGCCGCGCTCCGGCACGAACGACGCCGTCTACCTCGGTGTCTCGGGCACGCAGGGCGGGCGCGAGTTCCCCCTCGACAGCGCCTTCTTCGACGATTTCGAGCGCCGCTCGCGGGTGCGTTACGCGCTCGGCGAGGTCTGGGAGGAGTCGGCGCTCAGCGGTGCGAAGGTGCCGAAGCTGGCCAAGGCGGACTGGAACGATCCGACCTACTTCCACGTGGGTCTCGCGGCGGTCGATCGCGTCTACCTGCGCAAGCAGTGTGGCAGGCGTCGCAGCGACGACGACGCCTACCAGCTCGACGAGATCGAGGTGACGCTCTACGGAGCTCCCGGCGAGAAGCGAGTGTTCCGCTCGACGGGCGCGATCTGGCTCGGCCTCGAGTATGGCGCGCAGGTCTGGCTACCGGAGGTGGACCCAGCCTCCTTCTCGGTCTCGCACCGCGTCTAGCTGTCGAGTCCAGGCGCGTTCGTCACCGCTGCGCGCGGCAGGGGCCCGGGTGCCTCAGATTCCGGCCGGCGGGACCCGGAGGCATACGCTCGGGTCCGCACTAGCTTCGCGTGCGGGTCCTTCGGCGGCCGCCGTGCCGAGCGATCACCGGCCGAAAGCTTCGGCCCCCGGGCCCCTGAGCGCGCGCGAACGCGGGTAACCCGGTAGCCCGCGTTCACCGGGAGGGCGCGTTGCGCCGGTTGGCGCTGTGGGACTGGTACCAGTCGATGGCGTGACCGGTTTCGGCGCGCTCGCGCTCGAGGAAGCGTTCGACGGCGCCGCGCAGGCGGGCGTCGGCGAGCCAGTGGAAGCTGAAGGTCGGCACCGCGTCGAAGCCGCGCAGCTGCTTGTACTCACCGCCCGCTCCCGGCTCGAAGCGGCGCAGACCCTGCTCGATGCAGTGCTCGATGCCTGCGTAGTAGCAGACGTTGAAGTGGAGATGGCGCAGCGCCCGGAAGGCGCCCCAGTAGCGCCCGTAGAGCGCGTCTCCCTTCTGCACGTTGACCGCGCCCGCGACGACCTCTTCGCCCACGCGCGCCACGACGAAGCAGAGACGCTCGCGAAAGCGCTCGGCGAGAAGCTCGAAGAAGCGCTCGTTCAGGTACTGCCGGCCCCAGGGGTTGCCCTGGACGGTGCGGAGGTAGATCTCGAACATCGGTCCGAACAGGTGATCCGGGATGGCTACACCGACCAGACGCTCGATCGCGACGCCCTGCTCGCCGAGCTCGCGGCGCTCGCGCCGCACCTGATTGCGGCGCTTGCTGCGGAGCGCCCCGAGCCACTCTTCGAAGCTCGTGCTGCCACGATTCGCCCAGTGATACTGGAGGCCCATGCGCGGCAGGAAGCCCGCCTCGACCAGCGCAGCGTGTTCGTCCGGCCGGCAGAAGTTCACGTGCACGCTGGAGAGCCGGTTGCCTCGGCACACGTCGGCGAGCGCCGCGGCGAGCTGCCGCGCGCGCCGCGGCCGGTCTTCTCCGGGCGCGGTCAGCAGCCGAGCGCCTGTCACCGGCGTGAAGGGCACGCCGACCAGCAGCTTCGGGTAGTAGTCGATGCCGGCGCGCGTCGCGGCGTCGGCCCAGCCGAAGTCGAAGACGAACTCGCCCTCGCTGTTGCCCTTCACGTAGAGCGGGCAGGCCGCGACCAGACGCCCGGCCTCGCGCAGCAGCAACGGGCGCGGCGCCCAGCCGGTCTCGGGGCCCACACAGCCCGCCTGCTCGAGCGAGGCGAGCCACTCCCACTCGAGGAAGGGCGACTCGTCACCCACCAGGGCATTCCACTCCTCTGCCGGGAGATCGCGCACGCCCTCACCGAGCTCCAGCTCTGCCACGGCGAGCGAGTGTAGGGATCGTCTCGGGCAGGCGGGGCCGCGTGGTATGGTGCCGATCCCGCCATGAGCGAGCCCGCGCCGCACCCGACGCTCTCCACGCGGGCGACGACTTGGCTGGTGTTCGGCGCCGCCCTCGGCCTCGTCGTGCTGCGCGCGCCGCCGCTGTTGATCGAGCCGCGCTTCTGGGCGGAGGAGGGCGCCGTCTACTACGCCGTGGCGCAGAGCGCACCGTTCCTCGAGGCCTTCTTCTACCGCCACTTCGCCGGCTATCTGCTGCTCTCGGCAAGTGCACCGGCGACGCTGGCCGCCCGCTGGCTGCCGCTCGAGTACGGGCCGAGCGTCACGACCTGGGCGGCCTTCGCCGTCCTGGCGACCGCGCTCGCCGTGATCGCCTTCGGCCGCTCCCCGCTCTGGGATCATCCTCTGCGCCGCGCGCTCGCCTGCGCCGCGGTGCTGCTCGCGCCGAGCGCGCTGGGCGAGGCCTGGCTCAACTCGACGAACTCCCAGATCTACTGCGGCCTGATCTCGCTCTGCATCCTGTGCGAGGACCTGCGCGCGGCCTCACCGCTTCGCCTCGCAGCACTCCTGCTGCTGCTGGCCGCCTGTGGGCTGTCGGGCGTCTACACCAGCTTCCTGTTCTTCGCGTTCGTCTGGAAGCTGTGGCGCGAGCGCACGCCGGGCGCGGCGTGGGTGCTCGGCGTGGTCACGGCGACCTCCCTGCTCCAGTTCGGGATCTTTCTCTCGCTGTGGCGCGAGGGCTCGCTCGACGCTGCGAAGCTCCAGCCGCTCGATTGGGTGCGCTCCGCCACCTATACGTTCTACCAGCAGTTCCTGGTCCCGCTCGGCGGCCGCCCGCTGGTACAGGCCTTCGGCGACCCGGGGGCGGTGCTGGCCGCGTTGGCCGACGGCAGCCGCGACCCCGCGACCCTCGCACTCGCGGGGCTCGGGCTGCTCGGTGCGCTGGCCATCCTCATCGCGCTGGTGGATCGGGATCCGCGCTCGCCGCGCAACGGCCTGGTGATCGCCCTTGCGAGCCTGGCCGTGCTCACCACGCTGTCGGCCAAGTACGGACGCACCACGGGCCGGTATGCGCTGCTGTCGGGCATCGCGCTGCTGTTCCTGGTGCTCGCGCACGCCCGCTTCGAGGCGGGCGCGCCGCGCTGGCGGGCCGTGCTGGCGACGGGGCTGCTCGGCTGGGCGCTGCTGGTCGGCGGCGCCGGCTATCGCGACGACGAGGCGTTCCGTTGCCCCGGCGGCTGCCCGCGCTGGCGCGACGAGCTGGCGCGCTGGTGCCTGGATCCCCCGTACGCGCCGCAGATCTGGCCGGTGCGCTTGCCGACCGATGGCCCGCAGTGGCGCGTGAAGCTGCCCGCGCCGCTAACCTCGCGCACATGTCCGGCGATCCGAAGGGACCGGGGCGCGTCGGCGAGTCGATTCGGGAGCGCGGTGTCGCCGAGAAGACGCGGCCGAAGGTCGAGCGCCCCCCGCGCTTCAAGGTGGTCCTCTACAACGACGATTACACGCCCATGGCCTTCGTGGTGGCGGTGCTGGAGAGTGTGTTCCAGAAGAGTCCGGCCGAGTCGAATGCCCTGATGCTCCGGATCCATCGCTCGGGCACGGGCATCGCCGGCGTCTACACGGTCGAAATCGCCGAGACCAAGGCCTCGGCCGTACACCACCTGGCCGAAGAGCGGGGCTACCCGCTGCGCGCCGGGGTGGAGCCCGAATGAGCGAGATGAACCGCGAGCTGCAGATGACGATCCAGGCCTCCCTGCGCGAGGCGATGGCCCGGCGGCATGCCTACCTGACGGTCGAGCATCTGCTCTACGCGCTGGCCCACGACGATGCCGGCGCCGAGGTGCTGCGCAACGTCGGCGTGGACGTCGCCAGGCTCACCGAACAGCTCGCGCACTGGCTGGAGCACGAGATCGAGAAGCTGCCCGAGGCCAGGGATGGCGAGACCGTGCAGACGCTCGCCTTTCATCGCGTGCTCGAGAGCGCGCTCTCGCACGCCGACAGCGCCGAGAAGGCGGAGGTGGAAGCCGGCGACCTGCTCGCCGCGATCCTCCAGGAGCCCGAGTCGCACGCGATGGCGCTGCTGCGCGAGCAGGAGGTCACACGTCTCGACGTGCTGCGCTTCGTCTCGCACGGCGAGTCGAAGCTCCGGCCGAAGGCCGGCCGCGGGAAGGAGCGCGCGGCCTCGGGGGAGGGCGCGCGGGCTGACGAGGGCGAGGTGCCGAGCGACCCGCTCCAGGCGTTCGCCTCGAACCTCACCGAGCAGGCCGCGGCCGGGAAGCTCGATCCCCTGATCGGGCGGGATACCGAGCTCGAGCGCGCCGTACACGTGCTCGCGCGCCGCCGCAAGAACAACCCGATCTTCGTGGGCGAGAGCGGCGTCGGGAAGACCGCGCTGGCCGAGGGCCTCGCGCAGCGGATCCACGCGGGCAAGGTGCCGGAGGACCTGCGCGACGCCGAGATCTTCGCGCTCGACCTCGGCGCGCTGCTCGCCGGCACCAAGTACCGCGGCGACTTCGAGGCGCGCTTCAAGGCGCTGGTGGCGGCGATCCAGGAACGCGAGAACCCGGTCCTGTTCATCGACGAGATCCACACCATCCTGGGCGCGGGCTCGGCCTCGGGCTCGACCATCGACGCCTCGAACCTGCTGAAGCCGCTGCTGCAGAACGGCGAGCTGCGCTGCATCGGCTCGACCACGTACCAGGAGTACCGCCACTTCGAGAAGGACCGCGCGCTGGCGCGGCGCTTCCAGCGCATCGACGTGGCCGAGCCCTCGGTCGACGACGCGGTCAAGATCGTCGAGGGGCTCGCGCCGCGTTACGAGGAGCACCACGGCGTGACGTACTCGAAGCCGGCGCTGCGCGCGGCGGTCGAGCTCTCGGCGCGCCATCTCACCGACCGGTACCTGCCCGACAAGGCCATCGACGTGATGGACGAGGTGGGAGCCGCGGTACGCCTGCGCCCGGGTCCGAAGCAGCGGCGTTCTGTCGCCGTCCGCGACGTGGAGCAGCTGATCGCCCGCATGACCGGTACGCCGCTAGCGCGCGCCACCAGCTCGGAGCGCGTGCGGCTCGAAGCCCTCGACACCGATCTGCGCCAGGTCGTGTTCGGGCAGGACGCCGCGATCGAGAGCGTGGTGCGTGCGGTCAAGCGCGCGCGCGCCGGCCTCGGCGGCACCGAACGCCCGACCGGCTGCTTCCTGTTCATGGGCCCGACCGGCGTCGGCAAGACCGAGCTGGCCAAGCAGCTGGCCAAGACGCTCGACGTGCCCTTCCTGCGCTTCGACATGAGCGAGTACATGGAGAAGCACGCGGTGGCGCGGCTGATCGGCGCGCCACCCGGCTACGTCGGCTACGACGAGGGCGGCCAGCTGGTCGAGAAGATCCGGCGCCAGCCGCACGCGGTCCTCCTGCTCGACGAGATCGAGAAGGCGCACCTCGACCTGTTCGACATCCTGCTCCAGGTGATGGACCACGCCACGCTCACCGACAACCACGGCCGCGAGGCCGACTTCCGGCACGTGGTCCTGATCATGACCAGCAACGCCGGCGCGCGAGACCTCGCCAAGGCAGCGATCGGCTTCTCCGGGGCGAAGAAGAGCGGCATGCCCGCGGTGGAGCGGCTGTTCAGCCCGGAGTTCCGGAACCGGCTCGACGAGATCGTGACTTTCGCCGCGCTCACGCCCGAGGTGATGGGCCGCGTGGTGGACAAGTTCGTGAAGCAGGTGCAGGCGCGCCTCAAGGAGCGCAAGGTGGAACTCGAGCTCAGCGAGGCCGCGCGCGGCTTCCTCGCCGAGAAGGGCTACGACCCCGACTTCGGCGCCCGCCCGCTGGCGCGCACCGTGCAGACCGAGCTCGAGGACAAGCTCGCCGACGAGCTGCTGTTCGGCAGGCTCGTGCGTGGCGGCAAGGTCAGCGCCGACCGTGGCGAAGAGGGGCTGGTGTTCCGCTTCGCCGAGGCCGCCGCCCCCGCGCTGGCCTGAACGCGTCCTGCCGCCCGTCGCCGTGCGAGGCGGGCCGCCTCGCGTCACTCGCGCGCGTGTTCGCGATCACCGGCGAAGCGCGAGAGGATCGCGCGACTGCGCGTGCCGTGCAGGCCTGCGCGCAAGTCGCTGAACTGGAGCAGCTGATTGTCATCGGCAGCGTGCCGTCACTCGCATAGCGTGCGAGTGCGGCGCGCTCCTGCGCCGGGCGCTTCGCGCCAGCCCGGGCCAGCTCGTGCCGAGCGGCTCGCCCGCGGGCTCCCGCCGTCCGACCAGGATGCCGGTGGTGCCGACCGGATCGAACCACAGCAGGGCTCTGCGAGGACCGCGGTGCGAGCTGCGCGCATCTGCTCGAGCTCGCCGCACCCGCCCGTAGCGTGCGATGCTCACGCTCGTGGAGCGCGCCGCGCTACCCCGCGCGCAAGGCGCCCCGGAGGTCGATCCCGAGATGTCGAACGGCGAGGATCGCTCGAGGGATCGGTCGGTGGCCCATGTCCGGCGCGTAGCGAGCGGCCCCGTATTGCTCGTGGCTGGCGTGCTCGTCGTGGGTGCGGCCGACGCGGTTCTGCTGGGCATCACCACCGGTTACTTCGGAGCTGGATACAACTCACCCGTACTGAGCGGCCCCGCCGCCGTCGCTGCCTTCTTCGGGGCTGGGGCCGTCCTGGACACCTTCCTGCTGACGTCCGTGTTCACGGCTGCCCTGCAGCTCGGCCGTGTCTTCCGCCTCGCGGGCGGCCCGCGGCTGGCCTTCGCTGCCGCACTCACGCTGTTCCTGCCTTGCGCATTCGACGTCGCCTTGCATCAGCTGCATCGGGTCTTCGGCATGATCCTCGGCATCGACGCGCTCGTTCAGCTGGCGGGCGGACGCTTCAGCGATGCCGCGCTCGAGGCCATGACCGAGGCGCCCGCGGTGGCTCTCTTGCTCGGCCTCGGGCTGCTCGGCACCGGAGCTGCCGTGCGACTGGCCCAGCGCGGTGGCCGCCGCTGGCGCACGAACCTCGAGGTCTTGCCGCCGTCGCGGACCGGACTCGCGGCGCTGATCGTCGTGAGCAGCGTCCTCGGCGCGGCGATTCTGACGGCAGCGACGCGCAACGCGTCGTCGCTCACCTACGGTCTCGAGCGCAAGGCGAGTGGCCAGATGCTCGGGCTCGTGCTGCAGCTCGTCACCGACGTCGATCGAGACGGATTCGGCATCCTGTCGCGCCCTCCGGACGCAGCACCGCTCGACGCCAGCCGGCATCCCTTCGCGCTCGAACGGGCGGCCAATGGCATCGACGAAAACGGGGTGGGCGGCGATCTGCCGGCTGACTTCCAGCCGCAGGCTCCGATCCCGGTTCCGGATCGACTCGGCGCGAGGCGCCCATCCTTCCTTCTCATCCTGCTGGAGAGCTATCGAGGCGATCTGGTCGGGCGCCGCTTCCACGGGCGCGAGGTGACGCCAGTGTTGAACCGGCTCGCGCGGGAAGGGGCCTCGTCGGAACGGGCGTATGCGCACACTCCGCTGACGGCGCCGTCGCGTGCGCAGCTCTTCCAGGGTCGGGTCTCGCCGGTGCCGGGTGCGCATACACTGATCGACGACTTCCACGCTCTCGGGTATCGCGTCGGATACTTCTCGGGCCAGAACGATCTGCACGGCGGCAGCGAGGACATGATCGGCTTCGAGCGAGCGGATGCCTTCTTCGACGCGCGCTCGGACCCCGAGCACCGAACCTCTCGTACGACGCTCCCCGCGAGCCTGCAGGTTGCGGCCGGCACGGTGCTGCAGCGCGTGCGGAGCTACCTCGACGCCACGACCCGCGACCCGAGGCCGCTCTTTCTCTACGTGAACCTGGTCGACAATCACTATCCCTACCACTACGCGGGCATCGATCCCCTCCTCGACGTCGAGCCGGTGACGCGCTCCGAGATCCGTCCCGAGAACGCCCGGCGCGTGTTCGAGACCTATCTGCAGTCCTCGGCCTACGTGGACCGCGCCATCGGTGAGCTGGTGGCCTTGTGGGGCGAGCACATGGGCGAGGCGCCTCTGCTCGTGACGTCGGACCATGGCCAGTCCTTCTACGAGCAGGGGATGCTCGGCCACGGACAATCCATCGGCGCGAACCAATCCCGTGTGCCGCTGATCGTGGTGGGTGTCGGCGGGACCTGGCCCGAGCCGCTGGGCCTCGCAGACGTGCGCGGACTTCTGCTCACGCACCTGCTCGAAGCGCCCGGCCGCGTGCGTTTCTGGGCGGACCCGACGAGGCGAGTATTCCAGTACGCCGGTCCGCTCGAGCGGCCCTATCTGATCGGTCTGCGCGGCCTGGATCGGGCCGCCAGCTGGGTGTTCGCTCGATCGGAGGACAGGGACGCCGACGAGCCGACCCGGAGGATCGACGACGTGCAGGAGCTTCTGCCCCTGCTGTGGACCTGGGAGGTGTGGCAGGCCGATTCGCAGAGGAGCCTCCCGAGGTGAAGCCGCGTCGCGCGGTACGCTCCGAGCATGTTTCGCACTCGGAATGCGTTCCTGCTGGCCCTCGGCCTCATCTACCTGGCGACCTTTTCGATCGCCGACGGCCTGCGCTTCCGGCCGGTCAAGGACGAGATCCACTTCCTCGAGAGCTCGAACGCTTTCGCCAGGCCCTTCGGTCTCGCCGAGCTGCGCGGCTACCTGGAGGTGGTCACGCCGCTCGCGCTCGTCACCTGGGGCGCGCTCCAGCGGCTGACCGGGGACGCGCTCTGGTCGGGCCGCTTCCTCAACCTGCTCCTCTCGTTCGGCCTCATCTGCGGGGTCGCGTTCGCGAGCCCGCGGCCCTGGCCCGAAGGCGCGCTGGCGGCGCTCGGGTTGCTGCTCTTTCCGTACACGCTCCCGCTCTCGGTGCATCTCTATACCGACGTGATGGCCGTCGCCTGCGCTGCCGTCGGCACGGTGGCCGTGCTGCGGCGAAAGCCGTTGCTGGCCTGCCTCGCATTCTGCGCCGCGATCGCGACGCGGCAGTACCTGGTGCAGGTCCCCGCCGCGCTGGCCGCCGCCGAGGCGCTGGCGTGGCTCCAGGGTGATCGCGGCCGCTGGAAGACGGCGCTCGCCAGTGTCGCGGCGACCTCGAGCCTCGGGCTCTGGGTGATTTTCTTCGGCGGCCTGGCCCCGAAGGGGGGTCTCGACGCCTGGGTGCCCCGCTACCCCGCGCCGATGCTCGAGGCCTCCGCGTTCATCCTCTCCTACGGCCTCTACGCGCTATCCGGCGTCGGCGCCTACTTCGTCGTCGTCGAAGCCGTGTTGTTTCGTCGGCTGCCCGCCAGAGCCACCTGGCTCCGCGTTCACACGCTGGGCCTCGCCGCCGTCCTGGCCGTGCTGTTCCTGATCGATCCGCCGCTCCTGACCGGCTCCCATGCAGGCGGGCCGCTGGGCCGCGTCTCGCGCATTCTGCTCCCATCCCCGGCGTTCGATCTCATCCGGGTGGGCGCCTACTACCTGCTCGCCCTGGTCGCCGTGGTGAGGTTCTCGGAGCGGCTCGACGCAGCGTTCTGGGTCGTGGCGGCAGGCTCCGTGCTCGCGATGAAGCAGCAGATCCCATGGGAAAAGTACCTGCTGCCGACCCTGAGCTCGCTGTGGATTCTGAGAGCGTTCGGTGCTGCGGCGCTCTACGGCGCCGCCGAGCGCACCGCGTCCACGTCGAAGCGGTTCGAGAAGCACTCGTCTCCTACGCCCGGATTGTTGGAGAAGGCGCCGGCGTGGCTGCCGAAGATGTTTCCGGAGACGAACGTTCGAGGCGCTTCCGCCGCGTTCTCTTCGAACAGGGACGGAGCGTAGTGAGCCGACGTGTCCGACGGCGAATACCCCGCCGCCTGGAGCACCGTCGGGAAGATCGCGTAGCCGCTCGCCGCGTCGACGAGCGCGGCTGAATAGCGGTCTTCGAGCGCGGCTCGGGTTCGCGGTCCGAACCCGAGCAGCACGAGCGGGACGGACGCTTGCTCGCTCGGCGGCGCGATCACGGTCGCGTGCCGCGCGATCGCCCTCTCTTCGCTGCTCTCCTCCGGGAGCCACTGGCCGTGGTCCGACGTGTAGATGACGAGACACTCGAGGCCGGTCGCCTCGATGCGCCGTGACAGCTCCCGCAGGAACCGGTCAGTGGTCCAGTGGATCGCGTTCCGATAGCTCTCGCGCGTGGCTTCCCGTCCTGAGGCCGGCCCCCCGGAGAAGGGTCGCTGCGCCGGCGGAGACTTGTCGTCGTAGGGGAAGTGAGCGCCCGTCTTGATCACGTAGACGAAGCTCTTCGCGTGGCGTTCCAGCAGCTCGACGATTCTCGGCAAGGCGGCGAAGTCGACGGCGTGTTCCGGCAGTCCGGCTTCGAGCTCGCGCAGGCGGATCACGCTGTCGATGCGGCGCAGGTCGTAGCCCGTCATCAGATTCGGGGGCGAATCCGAGTAGGTCTGTGCGTCGATCAGGGCCGTCTCGAAGCCGGCCGCGGACAGGTAGGAGAAGAGATTGGGGCCACGCAGCGCCCGCAGCGCGCGATCGGGGAGATCCGCGGGGCGCAGCCCGGTCTGCAGCAGCAGATTGCTGCTGGAGCTCTGGTTCGAGATCGAGGACGCGATGCCGTAGTTGAAGACGCCCTCGGGCCGGCTGCTGAGCCAGGGCGTCGTATCGATCGCGGCGCCATTCGCTCCCAGCCAGTGCCCGCTGATGCTCTCGTCCACGACGAGCACGATGTGGCGGGTGAGCGGAGCTTCTTTCGGAGTGAAGTACGGCGCCTCCCGTTCCGCGTAGACGGGGAGCCGGTGCTCCCACGCCCAGGCGGCGAGCAGCGCGACGCGAAAGGGCGGCGGAAACTGGTAGACCTTGCCGAAGGTCTGATCGACGACCTGGTGCGCGGTCAGCAGCGCCGCAAGAGGAAAGGCGAGCCACGCCCAGGACCGAAGCCGTGGTCCGACGCGGAGGGCGAGCCAGCTGGCCAGCGCCCCGCCCAGCAAGGTCGTGATCGCCGCCAGGAGGTACTCGGGCAGAAAGAAGCCGAGCGCGTCCCCGAGGAAGTCTGATTCGGAGAGCAGCAGGGACGCCTCGTGATGCGTGAAGCCGAGGCCGTTCACGGCCGCGACGCCCGCCTGGACGCAGGCGGCACCGAGAGTGATCCCCAGGGCGGCGAAGCGGACGACGGGACGGTGACAGAAGGCGACCGCGACCCCGAACACCGCCAGCCCATAGGTCGCGAGATACACGATCGTGTTCCAGAGGGGGCGCACGGCGTCCTGACGCTCGAGCTGAAAGCGCGCGATGCGCAGCACCTCGAGCCGGTCCACGAGGCAGGTGGCAACCAGCAAGACAAAGGTCGCGGCCAGCAGGCGGCGTAGGGTGGTCAACGTACTCACAGCTTTCGCCAGCGGCCGCGCACGAAGCTCCAGAGCAGCCACGCGGCGCGCGCGACGTGATCGAGGATCAGCGTCATCCAGATCCAGATCAGCGGCAGATCCCACACGTTCGCGGCCAGGAAGGCGAGCGGCACGCGGAACAGCCAGTTGCCGACGAAGGCGGCGTAGAGGGGTGTGAGCGTGTCGCCGGCGCCGCGGAAGGCGCCTGCCAGCGTGAAGTGGAGCTGCATGGCGGGTTGCGCCAGCGCGAGGCACAGCATGAAAGGGCCGAGGGCGGCGACGGTCTCGCGGTCCACCGTGAAGAGCGCGGCGAGCGGCTCGCGCACGAGCGCGCCGACCGCGCCCATCGCGACGGCGGTGGCGAGCGCGAGCCGCGCCGCGCGCCAGCCCGAGCGCCTCGCCCGAGCCGCGTCGCCGGCGCCGAGCGCCTGGCCGACGAGGGTCGCGACGGCCTGCGAGTAACCGGTGCCGGGGATCCACGAGAAGGAGAGAATGCGGATGCCGATGGTGTAGGCGGCTGCCGCGACGGTTCCGTAGGTCCCGATGAAGGCGAAGTAGGTCAGCATCGCCAGGTTCATCACGATGCGCTCGCCGACGCCGGGCAGCGCGATGCGGACCAGCGGCCGGAAGTACGGCGAGAGGCCCTGGAAGTCGCGCAGTCGGAGCGTGGTGGCGGCGTCGGCGGGCTTCCGGCGCGTCACCGTTACGAACAAGACCAGCGCCACGCACTGCGCGAGCAGCGTGGCGAGGCCGGCGCCCGCGACGGAGAAGGCCGGCACGCCGAGCGAGGGCGCGCCGAAGATCAGCAGCACGTTCAGGCCGAGCTTGGTGCTGGTGACCACCAGCGTGATGCGCATCGGGGTCTTGGTGTCGCGATCGGCACGAAAGGCACTCTCGAGCGTGAGGCACACCGAGAGCAGCACCGTCGAGGCCATCAGCAGGCGCAGGTACGGGACGCAGAGCGCGATCACCTCGGGGCTCGCCGACAGACGGGCTAGCAGCGGCTGCGGGTAGGCCGCGATGCCGACCAGCAGCACCAGCGACGCGCCCACGGAGACCACCAGCGAGGCCGCGAGCGCGCGGCGCGCCTCGGCCGGCCGCCGGCCGCCGATCGCGCGCGCCATCAGCGCCACGCAGGCGAACGAGAGCGCGAACAGCGCCGACTGCGCCAGGAAGAACAGCTGCGCCGCATAGCCGACCGCTGCCTGCGCGCTGGCGCCGAGGCGGCCGACCATCGCGATGTCGGCGATGCCGACGACGCTCGCGAGCGTCATCGAGAGCATCACCGGCCACGCGAGGCGCCAGATCTCGCCGGTCGAGTCGACGGCCTCGGCGCGACCCACCGCCTCCGGAGTGGCGCCGAGGGCGAGCGTGCCGGATGGGTTGGCGGGCGAGCCTTCCGGATCGACCAGCTCCTCGACGTGTCCTTCCACCTCTCGCGCCGCCGCGGCGTCTGCGTCGAGAGCTGGTCTCCGCTCCATGAAGCGGCGGAAACTAACGGAGGGACGCGTCGCTGGCTACGCGCAGCTCCGGCGGCAGCTGAAACACGACGCCCTCGGGAGCGCCGGCCTGCGCCTCGACGCTCACGTCGCCGCCGGCGAGCGCGCGCAGCCGCTCGATCACCGCTTCGACCAGCACCTCGGGCGCGGACGCGCCGGCCGTGATGCCCA
>Ga0247727_10013444_pt1 | contig 13805 bp, 17 predicted proteins | sample WisWelCaveWW1625_FD_202498 | JGI IMG/M metagenome (GOLD analysis project Ga0247727, IMG submission 202498) | Biofilm microbial communities from Wishing Well Cave, Virginia, United States - WW16-25 | ecosystem: Environmental > Aquatic > Deep subsurface > Groundwater > Cave microbial mat | place... | reverse complement strand
GGATAACGGCCGTGATCGGTATAAAACTGGTCGATTGCATCACGCATCACAAAAAGATTCTTCTTCAATGCAGTCTCTTTCGTGCGCGTCACGGCCTTCTGAAACATCTCGGGATGGGCAATCGTCGCAAGCAACCCAATGATGGCAAGCACCATCACGAGTTCGATCAACGTAAAACCGGCCCGACGAAAAACCCTGCTATACATAGGGTGCTGCCCCCCACTCTCGCAGGGAATTCCCCTTTTTCCCCTGTGCTTGATGAAGGACATCCACACGCCACCTAGGGTGCGATGAAGGCATCCAATTTAGCTTTCAGGTGCGTCTTGGAGGCCGCTCCGACCACACGATCTTTGAGTGTACCCTCCTTAAAAAAGAGCAGCGTGGGTATGCCCATGACCTGATAACGCGCACCCATCTCTGGGTTTTCATCGCTATTGAGCTTGCAAATTTTGACATGGCCTCCATATTCCAAAGCCAATTCGTCAATCACCGGGGCAATCATGCGGCAGGGGCCACACCAAGGTGCCCAAAAATCCACCATCACAGGAAGCGCCGATTTCAAGACCTCCTGTTCCCATGTCTGTTCCGATACCGTGATCGCGTTTCCCATATATCCTCCTCTATTTGTGTTGTGTTGTCGATCCGTCAATACCGAACGCCTTCATTTTCTGGCGCAGTGTATTGCGATGAATGCCTAAAAGACGTGCGGTTTCGATCAAACACCCTTGGGTCTCTTTCAAAGCCAGACGGATCAGTGGCTTTTCAAAGAGCGGCGTCAGCAGCCCATACAGATTCGTCGCCCCACTGTGATGGCTGCGCTTGACGAAAACGGCCAGTCGCTTCTCAAGCCATTCGCTAAAACACATTTCCTCATCCGTCTGTGATAGGGGGGGCACGCCCATCGCTTGGCCTCAGTGAGATTGCGCTCTATCTTTTGGATGCATCGGTGCGCTCGGCGTGATCTGGGTATGTCGGATGATCTTTCCCTCCACCATATACACAACCATCTCGGCAATATTGGTCGCATGATCGCCAATCCGCTCGAGATATTTTGCGACAAAACTCATTCGAATCGCCCGTGTGACGATCTGGGATTCCCGAATCATTAAAGCCAACAGGTCCATGAAAATCTGGTGTGTCAAATGGTCAATGAGTTCATCGTCGGCGCAAACCGACCTTGCAAGCGTGGCGTCGTAGTTCACGAAGGCATGAAGCGTTTTTCGCACCATCTGCTGCGCCGCGTCGGCAATGCGACGAATTTCCTCATCGGGCGTCGAGAGCGACTCCTCAGCGAGCTCGATGACCCGCTCGCAAATATCTTCCGACAGATCGCTCATCCGCTCGAGATCGGTGGTAATTTTCATCGCGGTTGTGATGAATCGCAAATCCCTCCCGACCGGATGATATAGGGCCAACAACCGGACACACTCCTCGTCGATCTCCACATCAATCGCATTGACATGATGATCGTTCTCTATCGTCTGGCGCGCAAGCGTGGTGTCCTGATCAATCAGTGCCGTAATGGAATGAGAGATTTGCTGTTCGACGAGCGCCCCCATCTTCAAAATGCGCTCTCGCAGTCTCGTAAGTTCCGCTTCCAGATAGCTCTGCATCTTCCGCTCTTTCCGACGCCGTCAGGCGCCTATCCAAATCTTCCCGTAATATAATCTTCGGTACGCGGATCGCGGGGACGCGTAAAAATACGCGATGCGGCCTCGATCTCTATGAGATGACCATCGAGAAAGAAGCCCACCTGATCTGCAACCCGCGCGGCCTGTTGCATATTGTGCGTGACCAGAACGATCGTATAATTTTTCTTCAGTTCTCGCAACAAGTCCTCGATGCGCGCCGTTGCAATTGGATCGATGGCAGACGTGGGCTCATCGAGCAGAAGCACTGCCGGCTCGACCGCAAGCGCACGGGCAATGCAGAGACGCTGTTGCTGCCCCCCGGACAGGGAAAGGGCCGGTTGATCCAGTCGATCTTTGACCTCGTCCCAAATGGCCGCCTTCTTGAGACTGGTTTCGACGACCTCCTGTAGTCTTGCCGATGTGTGATTTTTTTGAATGCGTAAGCCGTACGCCACATTATCAAAAATGCTTTTTGGAAACGGATTGGGTTTCTGAAAAACCATGCCGATTTGCCGGCGAATCTCAATGACATCCGTTTCAGGGTCATAGAGATTTTGCCCTTTATAGCGCACGCTTCCTGTGATGCGAAACGACAGAATAAAATCGTTCATGCGATTGAGGCAGCGAATAAATGTGCTTTTACCACAACCGGATGGACCAATGACTGCCGTAATCGCGTGAGGGGGGATGGCCATTGAGATGTGATGGAGTGACGTCTTCCCACCATAAAACGCACTCAGATCGTCAACACATAGTAATACAGACGCATCCATAGACTGTCTCAATATAAGGCGCTTGTGCAGATCGTGTGCGCAAGCTCATCTCATGCTTTTGCGCGCCCGATTCCGCAGGACGATGGCCATGCTATTCATGATAAACGTGAGGGCCAGTAAAACCAAGATGGCCGCGGCTGCGTTGGTGAGAAAAGCCTTCTGAGGCCGAGACAGCCAATTGAAAATCTGAATCGGCAAGGCGGAGAACGGATCGAGCAAGCATTTCAAATTGAACCACGGAAATTGCGCAGAGAATAAATCTGAGCCTGGAAGAAAATTGACGTAGGTTAAGGCCCCGATGGCCACCAGAGGTGCCGTCTCTCCAATCGCACGAGACAAGGCGAGAATGATGCCTGTCAGGATGCCCGGCAGCGCTGCAGGCCAGACCTGGTCGCGGATGGTCTCCCAGCGACTGGCCCCCAAGGCATACGAGGCCTCCCGAATGGATTGCGGTACGGCCCGCAGCGCCTCACGTGATGATAAGATAATGATCGGTATCACGAGTAGCGACAACGTCATCGCCCCTGCAATTAAACTGCGTCCAAGATGAAGCGTCCTCACAAAAAGTGCGAGACCCAGCAAACCGTAGATGATTGAGGGAACACCAGCCAAATTTGCGATATTGAGTTCAATGGCGTTCATCCACTTATTCCTGGGTGCATACTCTTCGAGATAGGTGGCCGCACAAATACCGAGCGGAATCGCGATCAAACCGATCAGTCCCATCACCCACAGTGTGCCCACGATGGCAGCCAAGATGCCGGCCTTTTGGGGTTTGCGAGAGGGAAACGATGTTAAAAATTGCCAGTCCAACCGCGGCAAGCCGTCCCTCACGATATCCGTAAGCAACACACAGAACATCAACCCACTGGAAAAAATCACGGCAAATCCTAATAAGGGGAACAGCCGCTCCTCAACCCTGTATGGCGAGCGAACGCGAAACGGCAGCTTACTCATAGATTTCCCTGAAGCGTTTACGCAAAATAAAGCTCAATCCGTTGAGCGCGAATGTAAAGACAAATAACGCCATACCCACCGCAAAGAGCGTTCGATACGCAAGCGTGCCGGAAGGTACATCCCCCATACTGATCTGGGCAATATAGGCCGCAGCGGTCTCAATCGGTACCAGTGGATTGAAGGTGAGCCTCGGCTGCAAACCCGCGGCAATCGCAACGATCATGGTTTCCCCAACCGCGCGCGAGACCCCCAGGATCAAAGAGGCCAAAACACCCGAAATCGCGGAAGGCAACACGATTTGAAATGCCACCTGAAACCGTGTGGCACCGAGCGCAAATCCTCCTTCACGCAGCCCGATGGGAACGGTGTGCAGGGCATCCTCGCTGATCGAGGCCACAGCGGGCATGATCATCATGCCCATCACGATGCCCGGACTCAACGCGTTAAATCCTGCAAGGTCTGGTAATACGCTTTGCAACAGAGGGGTAAGCCACGTCAGCGCAAAATAGCCGTACACAATCGTCGGTACGGCCGCAAGCATCTCTAACAGTGGCTTCATAAAATGCCGAATGCGTTCCGTCGCATATTCGCTGAGATAAATGGCGCTGATCAAGCCTGTCGGCGCAGCTACGGCCATGGCAATGGCGCTCGTCAATATCGTGCCTGCAAGCAACGGGAGGATGCCAAAATGTGGCTCAGAAAAAAGCGGAGTCCACTGTCCATCCGTCAAAAAGGAGAGGAAGGGAATCTCTTTGAAAAACGCAAGTGTTTCGAAAGCGAGCACCCATAAAATACCGGCCGTCACAAAAATAGCAAACAAGGCCGTGCTGAGAAATATCTTCTCAATGAACGCTTCCTTCAGTCTTCGGTGCGTGTGTCGAGGCACGCGCTATCGCCCCTCAGTCAGAGGAATCGGCTTTGACTGCCCCCGCATCTTTGTTTTATCCATAGGAAGATCGCTCTGATGCGTTTCAAATTTCTTGCGCATTTGCGCCATCAACGTCTCAGGGAGCGGCACATACCCCACTTCCCGAACGAGTGGGGCGGCATGCTCCAGATAAAAACGAACGAATTGTGTCACATCTTTGCGATCGACGGCATCCTGACGCACATAGATAAAAAGGGGGCGCGCCAAGGGGGTATAGGTACGATTCCGTACGGTTTCATAAGTAGGAATCACGGTCTTTCCCTTGTTTTGATTTTCAATCGGCACGATCTTTAGGCGATCGGCGTTTTCTTCATAGTAGGCCAGGCCCAAATATCCGAGCGCACCGATATCGGTCGAGACACCCTGGACCAGCACGTTATCGTCTTCACTGGCCACATAATCGCCGCGGCTGGCCCCGCTCTTTCCGACAATGGCTTCGGTGAAAAAATCGAATGTGCCGGAATCGGTGCCTGGCCCAAAGAGATGAATTTCTCTCTTGGGCCAGTGAGGCCGAATCTGGTTCCATGTCTTGATTTTTTCCTGTGCTTTGGGCTCCCAAATTTTTTTGAGCTCGCCGATCGTCAGATGATCGACCCAATGGTTTTTCGGATGTACGATCATCGCGATGCCGTCATCAGCAACCTGTAGCGCAATGACAGAACGCTTATTTTTTGCACATTGCGCAGTTTCAGAGGGCTTAATCTCGCGAGAGGCCCCAATGAGGTCAACCTCTCCGGCACAGAGCTTCTTAAATCCCCCACCCGTACCGGAGACACCGATCGTGACACGAATGTTGCGCGTCGTTTGTTGGAACTCCTCGGCAACGGCCTCGGTGATTGGAAACACCGTACTCGAACCATCGACTGCAACAGGCTGTACCGCACCTTCGCCGCGCGCGACCCAGAGTAGGGCGAGCAGCATGCCCCTTCCGAGACTTCTCCCGATCACCAGAACCTGACGCATCAATAGGGGAGAGACTATCACTGCTGGGGGCATTTAGGAAGGTCGCGGCATGAGGTGGATGAGCAGACGATCCAGCTCGTCCAAAGAATGGTAACGGATACGGATTTCGCCGCCCTGTCCCTGCGCGACCAGTTGAACGCGCGTGCCTAAGCGATGGCGTAGTCGTGTTTCAACCTCTGTGATCGCAGATGTTGTATGCGTCATTTGCATATGCGCAGACGTAGGCGACGACACCTTTGTTTTTTGAATCCGGCGCGCTTCACATTCGGCCTGCCGCACCGACCAGTGCCCCACCTGAATCTTGTGTGCCATGGCCGTCTGTGCACTTTCAGAATCCAGCGACAACAGCACCTTTGCATGGCCCAGGGTCAAGCGCCCGGCCGCAATATCCTCCTGAAGGGATTGCGATAACTGCAGCAGGCGTAGAATATTCGCAACCGAGGATCGATCGATCCCCATTTTTGTGGCAATCTCTTCCTGCGTGAGGTGAAATTCTGAGATCAATTGGGCATACGCCCGAGCGCGTTCGATGGGGTTGAGGTCTTCCCGCTGAATATTTTCGAGCAGGGCCCATGCTATTTTTCTCTCTCCGCGCGCGGTTTTGACAATCGCGGGAATTTTCGTAAATCCCGCTTGTTGCGCCGCACGCCAGCGTCTCTCCCCGGCAACCAGTTCGAAACACCCGGTCTCTCCTTCAGCAGGCTGAACAAGAATAGGCTGTAACAAACCATGCTGTTGGAGGGATTCGGCAAGTGCTGCAAGACGGGTCGGATCAAACGTTTTGCGTGGCTGATAGGGGTTCGGCCGAATGTTCGCAATATCAATTTCGAGAATTTGCTCGACAGGCGTAGCAAAGAGCGCTGAGAGGCCTTGACCGATAGGTTGTGAAAATCCCCGTCCGAGCGCGTTACGCGGCATGTTCCAATACTTCCTGAGCCAAAGCGAGATAGGCCTGTGCGCCCCGTGAGATCGCATTATAACAGATCACAGGTTTCCCATGGCTTGGGGCCTCGGCAAGCACAACATTGCGCGGGATCACACTCTTGAAAACCCAGTGGCTAAAATGTGTGTTCATTTCTTTGAAAACCATTTGATTGAGATTATTGCGGCCGTCAAACATCGTCAAGAGCAGACCCTCGATTTTTAATGCAGGATTGAAGGACTGACGCACCCGTTCTACCGTATCCAGAATTTGCCGCAATCCTTCCATCGCGTAATATTCACATTGAACCGGGATCAGCACCGAGTCCGCAGCAGTCAGGGCATTGAGCGTCAGCAACCCAAGCGAGGGGGGACAGTCGATGACCACAAACCGATAGGACAGCATTTGAGAGGACAGACGGTTTTTCAGCAGGTGTTCTCGCTCCGACATCTCTGCGAGTTCAACTTCTGCTGCGACAAGATCGATATGGGATGGGATCAGATGCAAACGGGGCAAGCCCGTTTTCCATACCAGATCCAAAAGCCCCTTCCTGCCGGCCAGGAGATCATAGATGTTGCCTTGGGGCAATTCCGGATCACACCCGAGCCCGCTTGTGGCGTTACCCTGCGGGTCAAAATCGATCAGTAAAACTGGGCATTCTGCTACGGCTAACGAGGCGGCTAAATTGATTGCCGTCGTGGTCTTACCGACGCCCCCCTTTTGATTGGCGATGGCGATCATCCGAGGCATGGGTTTGCTCACGCTCCTGACCAGATCGCTGTCATGCTCGAGAAAACGGAAGCGACGAATGAGAAATATGTTCTCGAAACTGCTTGGCGATATGTCGATAAACACATTTACGGAAATCTGCCGTCGACCTCACCATGTTTTTAAAGGGCACCCATTTCCAAGTACGAAATTCACTGCCATGTTTCACATCAATGGCGCTATCACTGCCGTCAAATCTAAAAAGAAACCAATATTGCGCCTGGCCACGTCCTGTCTTCTCGCTTCGTGCGCTTACTGGCAACTCGTAAACGATAGGCTCGAGTGATGTGTCCAAAATTTTTAGGTCGCACTCTAGAATCCCGGTTTCTTCGGCCACCTCCCTGAATGCGGCCTGTAGGGGTTCCTCGGACGCTTCAAGCCCCCCTTGCGGGAGTTGCCAAGCCCCCGGGATATCTGCACGCTCCAGGGCAAGAACGAGCCCTTCCCCATTCACGATGACCGCACCCACTCCCGCGCGGAAATACTGTGCCGGTACACTCATGATATGCCCTTGCGGGGAGAGGCAAATGTCCATAAAACAGCAAATAGCAATAGGCTGACTGTATTGGCTAACCAGACATTCAACCCATTTAAAATCAATAGGACGTACAGCAAAACTGCATCAATCGCCCCTACAGTTTCCGCCAAACCTCCCCGAAACCATTTCCATCCACCTGCTCGGAGAGGTTGGGGCACGCTATACTCTGTAAGCGATGGATTGAGGATCAGTAACTGATTGCGAATGTATTTGAGTGTGCGTTGGTATTGGTCAGTCACGCGATTTCTCTGTAGCATACGCATATAGGTCAGAAGACCCAGAATAAAGATCCCGGCGAGTGCGCCATTCGTAATGGAAAGAAGTGTGAATTTGCCAATCTTCTCCCCATGCGTATGCAAGGCTACAATGCCCGCAATCACGGCAGTCACCCAAGTGATCAAGAAATTGAAGCGTTTTTCGCCTACGTCTTCGTTGCGCCACAATGACTCGCCAAAATGGTTAAGGTCGGCAATCAAAAAATCTGTTGCACGATCGTGGCTCGAACCCGGTTTCAGCATATTGCCATCCCTCCAACCGTTTGACCCGCCATGGGTCTCCTCGTCATTGGGGCCCGGCAAGCATGGCACCAGCGTATCACATTAGGGTGTGGAATGCGTATGGCGCTGTGCGCTGCAGAGGGCACACGGGTCACCCGGGTGCGCTGTATTTTCAATCATGGGAACAATTATGTTCCGATACGGAGGATTAAACCCCGTTTTCTCGCCGCTTGCAAGCTTCTAAAGAATAAGAGCACCGCCAATGCAAAATAGAGCAGGTTGAGACCGATTGCAATTCCGAGCCGGTCGAGTGGGATGGCCCCGGTTTCAATCACGGCACGCATGCCTTCAAAGACATGCGACGCAGGCATCAAAAGTGCAATCGGTTGAAGCCATGAGGGGAGCACAGACACAGGATAAAACACCGCAGAGAAAGGCTGAACGAGAAACGCCAATCCCCAGGCCATCATTTCGGCCTCCTGGCCGTAACGGAGAATCGTGGCCATTGTGACAATACCGATGCTCCATCCCATCGCTGTTAAATTGATCACAAACGGGATCAGCGCAAGCCCCAGCGCAAAGAGATTATACGAATAAAACACCCAGGCGAGTAGCGCCCCGACACCGCCTGCGAGTACCACCTTGACGATGCTCACCGACATCAGGCCGACCAAAAATTCTGAAGGGCGAAGGGGGCTCACAAACAGGTTTGGCAGGTTTCTCGACCAGATTTCTTCAAGAAAAGAGACGGAAATACCCTGCTGCGCACGGAATAGGATATCCCACAGAATCAAGGCACCCAGTAAAAATTCCACAAATCGCGGTATTGGAAATTGTCTGAGGTAGAGGGTCACAAATCCCCAGACGAACAAATCAAGAACCGGCCAAAAGAAAACTTCGGCCAGTCTTGGAATACTGCGTTGATAGAGATAAAGATGCCGTCGTATGATGGCTCTGATGCGATACCCTTTCATGATTCCCCGCGCGCAACTTTCAGAAAGACATCTTCGAGATTGTCTTTTCCGTAGTTTTGTATGACCTCGGCCGGTGTGCCGGCCGCCACAATTTCCCCCTGTTGCAGTAGCAAAATTCGATCGGAAATGCTTTCCATTTCCTGCATATTATGCGAGGTATAAAATATCGTCATTTGATCCCTGTCCCGCAGGGATCTAAGACGTGCACGCGTTTTGTCTGCGGCATCCGGATCTAGACTGGCCGTAGGCTCATCGAGAAAAAGTACACGAGGCCGATTGAGCAACGCCTTTGCCAAACACAGACGTGTCATCTGTCCGGAGGAGAGATGTTTGGTCAGTGTCCGACGGAGCGGCGCAATTTCAAACCATGCCATGACGCGTTCGATTTCCTCTTCGGGCCGCGCCACACCGTAAAGTCCGGCGAATATGGATAGGTTTTCATACAGTGTGAGCGATGTTGGCATTGAAACATAGGTCGAGGAAAAGTTAACCTGAGACAGGATGGCTTCCGTATCGCGCCGGATATCTTTCCCCAATAAAAAAATTTCTCCTGACGTTGGGGTCACCAGACCCAGCATCATCTGAATCAATGTGGTCTTGCCGGCACCGTTTGGGCCGAGCAGGCCCACAATTTCCCCGGTCGAGATGCAAAAGGAGACGTTGCACACGGCGGCAACACTGCCAAAGCGTTTGGTCAGATGCCGCGCTTCAATAACAGTTTCTTGAGTGGTCTCTTGGACAGTCTCTTGCATTCAGGGCATCTAGAAAATCTAAAATAGACGTAATCTACTATGAGGACTTGTCTTGGATCAAACCCAAAAGCCCAGCGTGCTCGTACTCGCCAGTGGCGGTCTAGACAGTGCCGTACTCCTAGGGACGCTCGTTGCCCCTATCGATACAGAACCCGTTTATGGGGCCGTGATCCCGTTTTATATGCAATGCGGTCTCGCATGGGAGGAGGCCGAGCTCTATGGACTGCGTCGTTATCTTGTGGCCATTGCATCGCCACAGCTCAAACCCCTGGAGATTGTTGCGTTGCCTATGAAAGACTTGCTGTCTTCCCATTGGAGTGTGACGCAGGAAGGGGTGCCCGATGCAGAGTCTCCAGATGAGGCCGTTTATTTGCCCGGGCGCAATGCGTTGCTCCTGACCCAGGCTTCGGTTTGGGCCGCACTTCATGGCGTTGAAACGATCGCGATCGGTTTGTTGAAGGGCAATCCCTTCCCCGATAGCACGCCTTATTTCCTGCGTACGCTTGAGATCGCACTTTCAGAGGGGTTACAAACGCCGCTCACCTTCATTACGCCTTATGCCCAACTTTCCAAGGCAGAGGTCGTTGCGTCAGGACGACATTTACCGCTGTCTTTGACCTTTTCCTGTCTTCAGCCCAACGGATACCTCCATTGTGGACGCTGCAATAAGTGCGCAGAACGCGCGCGCATTTTCTGACAGGCTCATGAGGGCGACACCCCGCCAAGTTTTAACGATTGCTGGTTCGGACTCCGGCTGTGGGGCCGGCATTCAAGCCGACATTCAGACCATCCATGCCCATGGGGGCTATGCCGTCTCGGTCATCACGTCGGTGACGGCACAAAACACGCAAGGGATCAGGGCTGCCTACGATCTCCCGTTACGCGTCATTGAGGCGCAGATGGAGGCCGTGTTTCTCGATTTTGATATCCGTGCCGTTAAAACGGGTATGTTGGCGTCTCGCAGTATTGTCCGGCGCGTGGTCCTCCTGTTTCGTCGATGGAAGATGCCCCCCCTTGTTGTCGATCCAGTCATGTCTGCAAAGAACGGGTGCGCGCTGTTGAAGCCAGAGGCAATCTCTCTGCTCAAATCCGATTTGCTTCCGCTCGCAACGCTGGTCACCCCCAACGTGCAAGAGGCCGAAATTCTATCGGAGACTCGCATTGACAGCCGTGTAGAGATGGAAGCGGCCGCGCGGAAAATCCATGCGCTGGGCTGCACAGCCGTCTTGATCAAGGGGGGACATAGCGCAGTGGCGCCTGCGTGCGATTTGTTTTTTGACGGTGCGACTGCGCTCTGGCTTGAAGGAGGCTGGGTCACGTCCACTTGTGGGCTGCCACCCCATGGCACAGGGTGTGTTCATTCTGCGGCGATTGCGGTGCGGCTCGCCCAAGGGGCACCCCTGCTTGAAGCCGTCCGAGATGCAAAAATTTATATTACAGAGACCCTACGTCGCGCGGTCTCCGTAGGAAAAGGACACCCCTCCCTCGGCATCTTTCCTGTTGGAATAGCCCCTATACATTAACCCGCCTGTAGAGAAGTGGTGACCACCGCAATCTCCGTATTGTTTTTACTCAGGCCATCGATCGTTGCCCCCCATTTGTCCATCGTTTGAATATACGCAACGATCTCGGATGTGACGACCTCTCCTGGGATCAACAACGGGATCCCTGGAGGATAGACCGTGACGATCTCAGAGCTTACGGCCCCGCATGCTTGATCGAGTGGCAGATATTGATAGCTTGCAAAAAATGCCAGGCGAGGGGTCATGCGGGCGATTCCTCCTACAGGAGGCAGTGAAATCTCCTCCATGAAGAGAGGCCGTACCTGTCGGGAATCTTCTTTAGACATCTGGCGCAGGGAGTCCACGAGCCGATGGAGATCTTCTCTCCGATCTCCGATACTGACGATCACCAAGATATGGGTGGCATCCGCCATCTCGACTTGGATGTTGTAGCGATTATTGAGTATTTTAGATGCCTCATATCCAGAGAGACCCAGCCCCGAGACACAGATTGTAAGCTTTGTGACATCGAGGTCCCATCGGGTCGTTTCACGGACGAGATGTGCCTGTCCGATACAGAATAAACCCGGAATTTGGTTGATTTGGTGCCTCGCCTCTTCAGCCAGCCGTATGGTCTTGTCAAGAAGTTTTTTGCCTTCTGTGGCCATTTGCATGCGTGCGAGATCCAGTGAGGCCATCAGAATATAAGAGGGGCTGGTGGTTTGCACGAATCGCAAGACGGCTGCAAGTGTCGTCATATCCACACGGGTCCCTTGTGCATGGAGCATCGAGGCCTGTGTCATGCCTCCAATGATTTTATGCGTGCTCTGTACGGCCATATCGGCTCCGGCCGACATGGCAGAGCGCGGCAAGTCGGGATGAAAATGCAGATGAGGGCCATGGGCTTCATCAACGAGCACGATCAACCCTTTCTGATGGGCATAAGCAATGATGCGCATAATATCCGCGCAGACACCATAATAATTAGGACTGGTGAGGAAGAGGGTTTTGGCGTGCGGGTGGGCATCGATCGCCGCCACGGTTGTTTCGTAGGTCACATTGAGGGGAATGTTAAAATTTCGATCGATCTCCGTATCAAAAAAAATCGGTTGGGCGCCCGAAAAGATCAGGCCAGCCAGGACCGATTTATGGGCGTTACGAGAGACCAGCACGGTATCGTTTGGATTACAAGTCGCAAGAATCATGGCATGGTTTCCGCCCGTGGTGCCATTGAGCAGGAAAAAGGATCGGTCGGCGCCATAGGCCAATGCCGCAAGGGTCTGGGCGTCTTTAATCACGCCTTGGGGTTTATGCAGGGAGTCCACTTCATCGAGGGTGGTCAGATCGATTGCAAAGATTTTTGATCCGACGAACTTCCGAAAGCGCGTCGAGATGCCCTTCCCGCTCTTATGGCCAGGGGTATGGAAAGAGACCTTGCGATGTTCGGCCAGGGCCACCATCGCGTCAAACAAAGGGGTTTTATCTTGATCGGGTGACATCAAAGCCCAAACCACCGTTCAGAAAGCCACGTTGAGGCGTGTCGTATAGAGCGGGAAGGGATCGGCATAGTGGATTTCGGTCACGAGATTGACAACCACAAAGGTAATTTTTACACCCGCATAGGCCTTCCACTGCTGGTCTTCTGAGGCCTTGAGGGAGGAGCCCCCCTGCGGTCGACTTCGCACCCACAGGCTGCCGAACCCTGCATAGGGTGTGATGAAAGTAAAACCTTTGCTCGCCGTAAGATCTGCACCAAAGGTGTCGATCTGTGCATCTCCTTCATGGCTCAGTCGTGTGTAGCTGCCCCGAAGGGCGACGGCAGGGAGCAGGGCATTGCCTGGCAGAACGGCCCATTTAATTTCTCCACCGAGCATGGTGGTATCGAGCTGCTGGATTTTAGAATAGACCGCGCCCACATCAATTCCAAAAGGCAGCCCTTTTTGAATGTGAATCTTTGGGATGAGCAGGCCACTGGGTGGGTTGTGGATTGCCTTCTGCCAGAAGGAACGTTTTTCACGAATGTTGACCCAGGTCGTTTCGACACCCGCATCGAATCCGAGCAATCCGAGAGGTTCCGCAGGAGAGAGTGGAAGATAGCTCACCGCAAGCCCTACCTCTTGGCTCAGTTCTTCAAACTCTTTCTGTGTCATCCCTGACAATTGCAATGTGCCAGATTCTGCAAGATCACAAACGATGAAAAGCATCCATACGAAGGTGATCAGACCCATTCCTTTTGTTTTCGTCATCATGTCGCCTCCTTTTTAGGGAAGATGCTGACCGCGCTGCCTAGGCGGCGAGCCCCCCTTCTATTCGGTGCATGATGGGGGAGAGGGTCTACAGGTGTCAAATGGCTGCACCCGCTGCATGCGCGGATGCTATGGGATCCGAATTTGTCGTTCGCATTGGGTGGCCCGATCTCCCCGACGCGGCGCACCGCCATCACAGAGATCTCTCCCACGGCCGCCTTGGAGGGTGTCTTTCCCATTTTCCCCATAGAGGCGGTCGTTGCCGTTGCCACCACTGATGCGATCATTGCCGCTCCCGCCACAAATTGTATCGTTTCCACTCAACCCGCGAATGACATCGTTTCCCCCCAGGCC
>Ga0247727_10013443_pt1 | contig 13806 bp, 13 predicted proteins | sample WisWelCaveWW1625_FD_202498 | JGI IMG/M metagenome (GOLD analysis project Ga0247727, IMG submission 202498) | Biofilm microbial communities from Wishing Well Cave, Virginia, United States - WW16-25 | ecosystem: Environmental > Aquatic > Deep subsurface > Groundwater > Cave microbial mat | place... | reverse complement strand
TCGACGATCTCAACGCCTATCTGCTCGACTGGTGCACGAGCGTGGCCGACCAGCGCGTGCACGGCACCACGCACGAGAAGCCGGCCGAGCGATTCGCCCGGGCCGAGAAGCTGATCCCGGTCGACCGGCGACCGCCCACGCCGCGCGAACGGGTCGTGACCCGCCGGGTGCCGTCGGACTGCTACGTGGCGCTCGAGACCAACCGTTACCCGGTGCCGTTCGAGTGGGTGAGGCGCGACGTCGAGGTGCAGGTCTTGGCGGGAGAAATCGTCATTCGCAGCGCAGCCGCCGAGCCCGTTCGGCACGAACGGATCGTGGGCAGTCACCAGCTGGCCCGTTGGCACGGCGCGCCGAGACGGATGCCCAAGGGGTCGTCCGCGGTTGCTCCTGGACCACCGAAGCTCGATCCGATCTACCCCGCGACCGTGGGCGAGGTCCACGTCCGGCCGCTGTCCTGCTACGAGGAGGTGGCCCAATGACGACGCTCACCGTCCAGATCGAGCGGATCCAGGAGCAGATGCAGCGGCTGCGCCTGCTTCGGCTCGTCGAGGAGCTGCCTGCGCTCCTGCAGGAGGCGAGCAAGAAGGACCTGGCCTACAGCGACTTCCTCGAGGAGGTGCTCAGCCGCGAGATCGCGGCCAAGCACGAGCGGCACACCGCCATGAAGACCGCCATGGCGCGCTTCCCGTTCCAGAAGACGATCGAGAGCTTCGATTTCAAGTTCCAGCCCTCGATCGATCCCAAGGTGATCAAGGACCTGGCCACCTGCCGCTTCATCGCCGACACGGACAACATCCTGCTGCTCGGCCCCCCGGGTGTGGGCAAAACGCACCTCGCGGTGGGTCTGGGGCTGAAGGCCTGCGCGCTCGGCTACCGGACGGCGTTCACGACCGCGGCGGGGCTGATCGCGACCCTGATGCGCGCGCACAACGAGGGTCGGCTGGAGGAGAAGCTCAAGCTCCTCGTCCAGCCCAAGCTGCTCATCGTCGACGAGATCGGTTACCTGCCGATCGATCGGCTCGGAGCCAACCTGTTCTTCCAACTCGTCTCGCGCCGCTACGAGCGAGGCGCGATCCTGATCACCTCCAACCAGTCGCTCACCGTGTGGGGCGAGGTCTTCGGCGACCGCGTGATCGCCACCGCGATCCTCGACCGCCTGCTGCACCATTCGACGATCGTCAACATCAAGGGCGAAAGCTATCGGCTGAAGGAGAAGCGCAAGGCCGGCCTGCTCACTCGCAGCGAGCCGTTCACCGACCCGGTCCGCAGATCTGACAGCGCCGAGAACACCCCCGTCCCAGAGCTTGGCCTCGGGGCCGATCGTCGATCCTGAGGCGTCCTGTGAAGTCGATCTTGACCCCAAGGCCCGTGGATCCTGACGGATCCGTGGAAAACGCCAAGAGCGCGTTTCCCACCGATCCTTGGACGGCGCAGCGCCGCCCACAGGCTCCACAGGCCCCACGACAACCTCTCCCTCGAGAAGGAGGACCAGGATCCCGGAACGTGCGAAACGCAGAGGATTCTCAACCCGGAGGGGGGAAAATTAACTTCCAGATGGGGGGGGAAATTAGGCGTCCTGTTGACAGCAGGTTGAGGCTCCCGTGGACCTTCGAGCGCCCGTCGAGAAGCTGACCGCCTCTCTGGACCGGCTGGCCGCCCTGCTGGAGAAGGAGGTGGCACTTCAGTCCGAAGAGAGGGAGGCCCGGCGGGTGGAACTAGCTGTTGGCATTATGGGGCTTAGGTATAACAAGATCGACCGCCTCGAAGCCGAGATCCAAGGGATCAGCCGTCAAGAGGAAGAGTTTCCGGAGGTGATGCAGCTGATGAAGGCGGACGTGGAGCGGCTGGACAAACAAAGTCGAACCGAAACGGGCCAGCTGAGCGAGGACGCGAAGGACACGATCGCCCGAGTGGAGCTGCAAATCCGATTGGAGGAGGAGCGCATTGCGAGACTACGGGAACGCAAGCTGTTTCTGCAAGGCGACCTGACGGCGGAACAGCGTCGGTTGGCCAGTACCGAAGCGATCCTAGATGCCTGGATGGAGAAGCAATGAACAGCGGTCCAACAGGTGGGTGCACCCGCCAGGCCGCTCCGCCTTCCGCCGCGGTGCTCGTGGTGAGGGGCGGTGCTGCTCCGCGGCCTGCGGGTGACCCACAACGTTCGACGTATCAAGTTCCAGCGCGACCCGGCATTCAGACACCCAACAACCTGGCATTCTGCTCAATACGGCGGACCAACTGTATTTGCGCGTGGCTCAGCCTTCCTCAGGCGAGGCGTCCCCCACATCTAAATCGCCATGGAGCCCGCACTTCACACCTTGGCTAGCCTGCCCTAAAAAGCCATAGCCGCTTGACCATACGCACATAGAGGCCGGAGCGAGTCTGTGGTATGGTCGCGAGGAGGAGGAGCAATGGACGACGTTGAAGCTCTCACGACGATTGTCGGAATCCTAAAGCAACTCGACCCGCAGGCTCGGGTTCGAGTTCTCCAATCGGTGCAGACCTTCCTCGGCCTGCAGGCTCCGGAGCGACCCGCAGGTCCGGAGGACGATCCGCCCGCAACCTTGGGACGCCGCGACGAGTTCTCCCGCGATCGCTCGATCTCTCCCAAAGAGTTCATGCGCGACAAGCACCCGACGACCGATGTTGAACGCGTTGCGTGCCTGGCCTACTACCTAACGCACTATCGAGGGACCGCGCACTTCAAGACGCTTGACATCAGCACGTTGAATACAGAAGCAGCCCAGCCGAAATTCTCCAACGCATCCGTGGCTGTGGACAACGCTCGAGGTCTTGGCTACCTGGCGGCAGCCACGAAGGGCAATAAGCAGATATCAGCCGCAGGGGAGCGATTTGTCGAACTCCTGCCGGATCGCGACGCCGCCAGAGAGGCAATGCAACGCTTCCGTCCCCGGCGGGCCCGGAAACCAAAGGGCAGCAAGGAGCGGGGCTGATCATGTCTACTGCTCGGAAGCGAAAGGACCTTCGACTCACGCTCTTTAATCATAAGGGGGGTGTCGGCAAAACGACGTTGTCGGTTAATCTTGCGTTTGCCCTGGCCAAGAAGGGGCGTACCGTTCTCCTGGTTGATTCCGATCCGCAGTGCAACCTGACCTCGTATCTGGTGGAGGCGGACGTTGTAGATCGCTGGCTCGACGAGTCTGAGGCAAGCGAAGGGAACACAGTGTGGTCCGCCCTTCGGCCTGTCATTGAAGCGGGTAAGGAGATCAAGAGCGTCAAGCTGCACGAGCGCGCGGAGAGGGTCTATCTCCTTTCTGGTGATATCCGATTGTCAGAGTATGAGCTTGACCTGCAGCAAGCTTGGATTGACTGCCTGCAGCGGAAACTGCGCGGATTCGCGAGCACAACAGCACTCTCCAGGCTTGTGGATCGCTGTTCGCACGAAGTGAGCGCCGACTATGTGCTGTATGACGTCGGGCCGAACATCGGACCGCTCAATCGCGTCATCCTGCTTGACTGCGACTTCTTCATCGTCCCGGCAGCTTGTGACTACTTCTCAACGAGAGCGCTCAAGACTCTTGGCCATTCGATAGCGGGCTGGATTCGGGACTGGGAGGTCATTTCCAAGCTCGCCCCCCATGGCGTTCCCGTGCTGAGAGGCAGGCCTGTCTACCTTGGTTATGTGCTGCAACGCTTTCGGATGTACGGTGGCGATATTTCAAGTGGGTCCCGCGAGTACGCGCGTCAGCTTGAGCGACACAGCCATAGCGACGTTGCGACAGTGCTCAAGGAAGTGGATGCGGCGTTGGCACCTGGGTCCCTGAGCCAATTCAAGCTGGGACAGGTGAAGGACTTCGCCTCATTGGCTGCGCTGGCCCAGAAGCAGGGTCGCGCCTTCAGTGACGTCGACGGGGGTACTGCCTACTTGAGGGAGCAGGCGGAGGCCGCGTTTTGCGATCTGGCCGAGAAAATACTCGCAAGAACCGAGAGCAACTGAACATGGCGGGCAACACAGCACGCATCACAGCGGCGGACCAAGCGCTAATCGGACGACTGGTGGAGTGCTACAAACGGAACACGCATCTCGTAGATGTGATGCTGAAACAGATTTCGGATGCGATTGTGGGTTCCCCTGCGTTGATGGCACATGTTCACTCAACGAAGTGGCGGCTCAAGGACCCCGAACATCTCAGGGACAAACTTGAGCGGAAGCTTCGGGATGCGAAGCATCACCGCCGCGCGTTTCCTCTCACCGAGAAGAACCTCCTCTACAAGGTAAATGACCTGGCGGGAATTCGCATTCTCCACTTGCATACTCAGCAGGTACCCGCGCTCGACCGCGAGCTGCGAAGGATCTTCAAGGAGTACCGATTCCGATTGATGGAAGGGCCAAAGGCAAGAACTTGGGACGATGAGAGCAGGGACTTCTTCCGGAGTGTTGGTATTCAGTGCATCAAGAGCCCTCGAATGTACACAAGCATCCACTATGTGCTGGGATCAAACAGCGTGACGAGAACCACCTGTGAAGTCCAAGTACGAACGCTAGCCGAGGAGCTGTGGGGCGAGGTTGATCACGCCATGAACTACCCGAAGGAGTCGAAGATCGAAACCTGTCGGGAGCAGATCAAGGTCTTGGCCCGGGTAACGTCAAGCTGTAGTCGACTTGTGGACTCGATCTTCCGTGCGGCGGAGCGTGGTGATCAGTGATCGGCCTCTGATGCGTCTGCTGCGCCAGACGTCGGCGAACGTCGAACTACGTGCTGCACCAGACGGCCCGCCGGCTTCGCCGTCGGCCCGCTGGTGAGCGCGAGCGTTAGGCTTCACGAGGAGCGCGTGGTAACCCAGTTGTCTCAACAGGTCAGAACAAGCGAAAAGGGCATCAAGCGCCCTGGAAGGAGGTTCAGAATGTTCCGGTCAGCATCACTTCTCATCCTCACCTTCATCGTGGCGGCCGCATCGCTTCTCCCGGCCGCACGGGCGGAAAACCCGCCGCAGCTTCTCCTCGAATGGGGCTCGAGGGGTTCGGGCGACGGACAGTTCAGCCATCCCACCGGCATCGCGGTCGACGCGGTCGGCAACGTCTACGTGACGGAGACGGCCGACCGTTCAGAACCGTCTAACCACCGCATCCAGAAGTTCACAAGCAACGGCACCTTCATCACCAAGTGGGGTTCTTTGGGTTCAGGCGACGGCCAGTTCGACGGAGCTCACGGTATCGCCGTCGACGCGAATGGGAACGTCTACGTGGCGGATACTTTCAACAACCGCATCCAGAAGTTCACAAGCAGCGGCACCTTCCTCGCCAAGTGGGACTCCTTTGGTTCAGGCGACGGGCAGTTCGGGTCAAACCCCCACGGTATCGGCGTCGACGCGAATGGGAACTTCTATGTCGCCGATACTGGCAACCACCGCATCCAGAAGTTCGATAGCAACGGCACCTTCCTCACCAAGTGGGGTTCGTTTGGTTCAGGCGACGGACAGTTCAACCAACCGATTGGTGCCGCATTCGATTCCAGCGGCAATGTCTACGTGGTGGACCATGTCAACCACCGCATCCAGAAGTTCACAAGCAACGGCACCTTCCTCACCAAGTGGGGTTCGGGCGACGGGGACTTCAACGGAGGACCCAGAGGCGTCGCTGTTGATGCAAGCGACAACGTCTACGTCACGGATGCCAATCGCATCCAGAAGTTCACAAGCAACGGCACCTTCATTACCATGTGGGGAGCATTCTTCAACGCCTGGGATGTCGAAGTCGACGCGAGCGGCAGTTACGCCGTGGATCGCGCCAACCACCGCATCCAGAAGTTCAGGCCTGCGACCCTGACTGTCGCAATCGACATCAAGCCCGGCTCTGATCCCAACAGCATCAATCTCGGCTCCTCCGGCGTGATCCCCGCAGCGATTCTCAGCTCTAACACGTTCAATGCGACCACCGAGCTCAATCCGAACACCTTAACTCTTGCGGGGGCCAGGGTCAGGGTGGCAGGCAGGAGCGGGAACACCCTCTGCCACAATGAGGATGTCAACAGCGATGGTCTCTTGGATCTCGTCTGTCAGTTTGAGAATGACCTCAACGCTGAGTTGGGCGATTCCATCGCCGCACTGGAGGGAGAAACCACGGATGGTACTCCGATCCGCGGGGAGGATTCGATCCGAATCGTCCCGGACAACTGACGACGTGAAGCCTAACCACCGCGTGAACCTGCCGGTCCGTCCCGTCACGGCCCTTGCAGAAGGCGCAAGGCCCGCGCCGGTCCGGCCCGCAGGTTACGCGGGGCGTTAGGCGGATCAGGAGCTGACTATGTCTGATTCGACAGCAACAGCGCAGGTCGCTCAGAAATGGTACGCACGGCCCGTCCTCTTTGTATCCGACCTTGAAGTCGCTCTCCGTTTCTACGTGGACAAGCTGGGTTTCAAAAAGAAGTGGCATGCAGGCGATGGCAAGGGGACAGTCTGCCAGGTCGATCGTGGAGAGTGCGAAATCATCCTCTGTGAAGATTTGGAGCGCCAGGACAAAGGCCGCCTGTTCGTGGAGCTCACTCTGGATGGGATCGATGAGCTTCGCCGCGAGATCTTGGTGCGCTCGGTTCCTAGTCAGAAAGCGTGGTGGGGTTATGACGTAATTCAGATCACCGACCCCGATGGCAACGAGCTTCTCTTTCCTCTTGACGACACGAATGACCGCGAGCGCCAGAAGTGAAGACCGCCTAACAGGCCGCTGCACCTGACGGCACCGGGGCACGCTCGCGCGCGCCCCTCGCGCGCGGTGCTATCGTTGACGCACGCGTGCCGCAGGTGAGCGGCAAACGTTAGCGGGACCAGACTGGGGTCGGCGTCAAGAGTTGCCCTGAACTCGCTCGGGGGAGTCATTCTGTGATGAGGCTGCTGATCTGACAGTGTCCGGGGCCACGATGCGAAGCAGGATGCGCGACAACAGAACTGTGCAAGCGGCGCTTTCGGAGCTTAGGGGGCTCCGAGCAAGGGGTCAACGCTCCGAGCCCGCTTGGTTTCATCCTTTTCCGGCTCGGATGCCGGTGTCCGTAGCCGAGCACCTCATCGCGCAGACTACGACGTCTGAGGCCGTGATCCTGGACCCGATGGTCGGTTCTGGGACGAGCCTGATTGCGGCGAGGCGGCTCGGCCGGCACGGTCTTGGCTTTGAGCGTGATCCGCTCGCCCTTCTCATTGCCCGTAGCGCGATCGCGGGCTTCGACTCGCGGCGGCTGGAGAGGCTACGAGCGCGGGTTCTCGATCATGCCCAAAGCGCAGTCCGCTCGAGAATGATCCGCCTCTCTGAGATCCGAGCGCAGATGCCCCTAGAGGATCGTCGATTCATCGACTACTGGTTTCCTCCCAGGTCGCAGGAGCAGCTCTGCGCGCTCGCCCATGCCATTGAGGAGGAGGCGAGGGGGAAGGAGAAGGACTTCGCTTGGGTGGTTTTCTCCAGCTTGATCATTGCCAAGTCCGCTGGCGCCTCCTCGGCTCTTGACCTGCCCCGCTCCCGACCCCACAAGCGGTCCGACAAGGCTGTGGTGCTGCCTCTCGATGCCTGGACTCGGAGGTTTCGGACCGCAGTGGCGCGACTTCCTTTCAAAGACTCCGAGTTGGCCACCGGCGCCTCGGTCCGAGGTGGTGATGCCCGGGAACTTCCACTCGCAGATCGGACGGCCGATCTCGTTCTCACTTCACCTCCGTACCTCAATGCCATCGATTACCTGCGGGCCCACAAGTTTTCGCTCGTCTGGATGGGATACAGCCTGTGGCAGCTGCGCGAGCTTCGCGGCACCATGATGGGCACTGAGCGAGGGCTCTGGAGCCTCGATGGGCTTCCGCCTGGCCTGGAGGAGCGCTTGGAAAACGTGCTTGAGGAAGAGCGCGAAAGGGCTCAGCGGCGGCGGTATCTATCCGATCTAGCGAAGGTGCTGGCTGAGATTGCACGTGTGCTTCGTCCTGGAGGCCTGGCGCTGCTCGCGGTCGGGCCAACAATCATCTCGTCGAAACGGACCGATGCGGGTGACATCGTTGCCGCTCTTGGCGAGAGGGTCGGGCTTCGGGTCGTAGGTCGCGTCGCTCGGCACCTGAGGGCCGCGCATCGGTCCCTGCCGCCCCCAGGCGCTGCAGCCATGAGCAGTCCGCTCTCCCATCGCATGCGGCGCGAGGTGATCGTGGCGCTACGGAAGTAGCCCGTTCATGACCAACGAGGACTGGTATCGTGAGATCCACGCGCGGCTGCTTGCCGCCGATCCGGTAGCACCCACAGAGCTCGCTGAGGCGGTGTGGAAATCGCTTGTCAAGGAACTGGAGAAGAGGCACCCCCGCTTGAGGGAGTCGGACTTCCTCCGCGATGCGGCCTCGGATGCCCTCATCAGCTACATCAAGCAGCCAACCCAGTTTGACCCTGCCAAGCGGGGTCTCTTTGGTTTCCTAGTCATGGCCGCGGAGGGCGATCTGCGGAATGCCCTCGCCAAGACGACCCGCAGGAAGCGGAGGGAAATACTCATCGAGGATGTCGAACTTGCCGGCGCTGGCGGGAAAGAGAGATTGGAGGCACCAAGTCTGGACGCCCGGCTCGAGGCCGAGAGGATTCGGGGGAGGATTGGGCAACTCTTCAAGGATCCGAGGGATAGGGAGGCCGTGGAGCTACTGATCGAAGGCGAGCGGTCGACCCAGGCTTTCGCGAAGGTGTGGGGCCTCGAGCGTCTCCCGGAGAAGGAGCAGGCCAGACAGGTCAAACGGTACAAGGATCGAATCAAGAAGATGCTCGATCGACATGGAGAAGGCGGCTATGGCCGGAAGCGGTGATCCGGGCCTCCGGTGGTTCGCCCGCCGGGCCTGTACTGATGCTTTCTTCTTGGGGAAGGCCTTTGCCGAGTACCAAGCCATGCACGGCATCGATGACCGGAAACTAGCGAAGATGCTGCAGTGCACCATCGAGGCAGTTGCCCGGCTTGCTCTTTGCCGGCGTCCCGATGACCAAGCGGCCAAGTTTCGACAGGAGGCTCAACGCATAGCCACGTTTGCGTCGTGCAACGCCGAGCGGCTTGTGCAGCTCTTGCGGGAAGTCGCAGCTGTCGCCTCTCTCCGGGAAGAGGGGAGCGAGGCCTCCTCCCAGGGTCTGCTGATGGCGGCGCGTGACCGGAGAAGTAGCGGCAAGCCCCCAGAAAGGGCGCCCGCGGACAAGAAGCGGTCGAAGCGGAAGCCCAAGGGATGACCGATCAGGAAGCGGCCCGGTGGGCACAAAGGTTTTGGCGCCTCGTAGGGCGAACGGAGCCCTTTCCCCGGTCGCTCGAGTCGTCGGTGGCGTGGGCTCTTCCCCTCGCCATCGTCAAGCTTCCGCACCTAGGGTTCTCCGAGCTTCGGAGCTGGCTCTCGAGGAAGGGCATCCGTCTGCACATGGGCGGGCCGGACCGCCCGCTGCGAGCGTGCCTCCTAGCGAGGGCCGGGCGCGGGCTAGTCGTCCTCGAAGGGAGCGACCCGGAGGAGGAGCGGCGAGTCTCCTTGGCCCATGAGGCTTCGCACTTCCTTGTGGATTATGTGTATCCGCGCCAGAAGGCTCTTGAAGCGCTGGGCGAGCCAGGCCGAGAGGTGCTGGATGGTTTGCGGCTCCCCACCCTGGAAGAGCGGCTGACGGGGGTGCTGCGCGGTGTGGAGGTCGGCGTCTATACGCATTTGATGGAGCGCTCTGCGGTAGGGGAAGTGAACCGTTTGGAGGTCCTTGCTGCGGAGGACCGCGCGGATCGCATCGCACTGGAGCTGCTGGCTCCGCGGCAGGCTGTGCTGGAGCGGCTCGAGGCGAAGAGGATTCGGTGGCGTGAGCATTCGGCGGCGACAGCGGCGACGGAGGTCCTGGTGGAAGAGTTTGGCCTGCCGCTGGCAATCGCGCAGGAGTATGGGCGGTCTCTGGTCTTAAGCCGCCGGTCGACGCGAGGCTTTCGGGAGTGGCTGGGCGCGACATGAGGGTCGATGTCGAACTTCCGGCACTTGGTGGGAAGAGGTAGGTGATGGACGCGAAACACCTCAAGACGTCGAACCGAGTGCTGGAGATTGAATCGGGCTCTACGCTGGAGACGCAGTCCGACGAGGGCTCCGAGCCGCTCGCACCCGACCTGCCTCCGCTGACGGGGGACGAGTATAAGGTCGCTCACGGCGAGGCCCTCTCCGAAACGCTCGACCTCAGCACGTGGCGCCCGGGCGCGGACCTTGGCGAGATGTATGCGCGGCTTGAGCGCGAGGTCGCCCAAGCGGTCCAGAAAGAAGGCCAATACCAGCAGCAGATCCGGGAGAGGATCTTCCCGCTTCTTCGCACGCGTGAGGGTGCTCCCCCGTGCGCGGGTGTTTACCGGGTCACGATCGATCGGCTGGAGGAAGTCCACCGGAAGGTGCTCTTCAACGGCGCTGTGGAGGCCTGCGACGGCACTGTGGCCTCTCACGACACGCTGCCGGTCACGATCACGCAGATCGGGGTGTGCCTGGTCTCGTATCGTGGCAACCAGGGCTCTTGGGTGCACCGCATTTTCCGGCGGGACCTTCGAACGTCCTCCAGAAGGAACCTGATCGACGAGACAATGGAGCTGCTCGAGCGCCGTCGAAAGCGCGGTGCCGTGGATCAGCAGAGCCCACATGACCGGTTCGCCGAGCTCGCCCGGCGCGGGATCATGGCGTATGCCGAACGCGCCGTGCTTCTCGAGCGATCCGACTCCATCTGGCGCATGGGCCACGGCAACCCCACTCCTTATGAGCTGGTCACTGGCTCGGGCATGCCTGAACTCCTGCGAGCCAGCCTGGTGCTCATGAAGAGGCTGGTGCTCGAGCACAAGCGGTTTGTCTTCATTCCCAGCAGCACGACGGCACGCGAAATGCTGACGATCGGCAACGCGCTACAGCCTTTGGAATACGCGATCGTGGACAGCAACGAGGACTTTCTCGCCCGGATTGCCGCGGGACACTACCGCGGCGAAGCCTGGGGGGAACTCAAGCCTGCTGTCGACAGCTTCGTCGAAGAGTGCGGACCGCGGGTCGTCGTCGGAATGTACAGGGCCTCGAAGCTGTCGCCGGCGCAGACGTTCTACGCGCATGTGGACCATGCGCACGAGGCCGCCTTGATCGCCATGGCCGACAGCGTGCTCCAGGAACATCGTGGCTTCCCCATGCTGATCGACTTGGCCGATGGTGTCTGCAGGGCCAGCTTCGGGGCAACCACCTTCGCGGTCTCGACGCGGCTCGCCTATGCGCACGCTGGCGAGCCTTTCCGATATCTTGGCGAGCGCCGAACCCGGCGCTGATACGGAGGATCGGACTCATGAAGGACAAGGGCACACAGATCGTCGCCTTGGATGCCGGCGTCGCCGCGACACCGGAGGAGGCCTTCCAGTCTCTTGATGCCGCCGCCGAGCAGGCCGGTGGACCCTGGGTGCCGCCGGCGGGTTACGAGGGCAGTATCGGCCGGACGATGTTTGACACCCCGGTGAGCAAGGACGGCACGCTGACGGTCCTGTTGCCACGGGACAGCATCGACGAGCTTCCGAGCCAAGCGCTGGTCCGCATCGAAAGCCGAGCGGACGGGCGCACCTATCTGGCGGCGATCGTGGAGGGCCCCTTTGCTGAACCAGACGGCTTGCGGGCCGATGCGACGCCCATCGTCGTCATGACCGTCAAGGGCGGCCTGCTCATGCCGCCCTACCACGGTCGCGCGCAGGTCGAGGTCATCGGCGAGCGGCTGAAGGAAGGTGCTGTCGTGCCGCCCCGGCGGCGGCCGAAGCCCAACAGCCCTGTGTTCACCCTGGGTTCCGAGGAGACGGCGGAGGTGTTGCGGCTAGGGGGCAATCTGCGGCTCGGTCTGGCCGAGGGCTTCGAGGACCTAGCCGTCTCCGTGCCAGCGGACAGCAAGACCGTCTTCCCTCGTCACCTCGGCATCCTGGGCACGACGGGCGGCGGCAAGTCCACGACGGTGTCCGGCCTCGTTGCCAAGGCGCAGAAGCAGGGGATGACCATCGTCCTGATCGACACCGAGGGGGAGTACTGCGCCATCCACGAGCCGACCGAGGATCCGGCCATGCTTCAGGCGCTCGATCGGCGGGGGCTCAAAGCCCGGGGCGTTGAGGACACGCACATCTACCATCTAGTGGGGAGGGAGGCGGCGAATCCCGAGCACCCGCGACTCTCTCCGTTCTCGCTTCGCTTCAGCGAGCTCTCCCCGTACGCGGTGCAGGAGATCCTCGAGCTGACCGAGGCGCAGAGCGAGCGTTTCTTCAAGGCCTACGACGTGACGAAGCTCGCGCTCGAGAGGATGGGGATCTGGCCGACCAACGAGCAGGAGCGCCGCATGCTCATGGAGCTGGATGAGCTCGAGAGCGGCTATCCCGAAATGACTCTTGCTCACCTCTACGACGTCATCTACGAGATCGAGGCCTCCATCGACAAGGATGGCGCAGAGGCGTACCTGGAGACAGCGGTCTTCCGCACGAGGCGCAAGGAGCTGCAGGCGCTCATCAATGCTGCCAATCCGCCCAAGAACGTGATCAGCTGGCGTGCACTCAGGGGCAAGCTCGGGAGGATCAAGCGCCTCAAGATCTTCGACTCTCCGTCGGCCCCCGCTCTCAACTACGCGAAGTTGCTCCAGCCGGGCCGCGTGTCGATCCTCGATCTCAGCGATACCGACTCGCCGCAGATCAACAACCTCGTCATCGCGGAGCTTCTCCGCGGTGTCCAGCAGCAGCAGGAGGAGAACTACAAGGCGGCTGTGGCTCAGGACAGGCAGCCCACCCCGACCCTCATCATGATCGAAGAGGCGCATGAGTTCCTGTCGGCGCAGAGGATCCAGAAGATGCAGGTCCTGTTCCAGCAGGTGGCCCGGATCGCGCGTCGTGGGCGGAAGCGCTGGCTGGGGCTGGTCTTCATCACGCAGCTGCCGCAGCACCTGCCGGACGAGGTCATGGGTCTGATCAATAACTGGGTCATTCACAAGGTGGGCGACGCCGGCGTGGTGAACCGGCTGAAGCGGTCGATCGGAGGAATCAACGAGGGGCTCTGGCAGCGGCTTTCCTCCCTGGCACCTGGCCAAGCCATCGTGTCCTTCACGACCTTCGCGCGGCCGCTCCAGGCCAGCATCGATCCGACGCCATGCCGCCTGCTCATGGTCGAATGACAGACCGACACGAACCGCGAGGCCAGGTTGCGGGATAAGCCGCCCGCTAACAACAGCATGCAGCTGCCGGCGCTTCGCGCCGCAGCTGATGCTGGACGTTAGACCTCAGGGAAAGCGCTGGAATCTCAATGATGGAGTCGAGAATCATCGGAGGCATGGAATGAATGAAATGAATCAACGACTGCGAGGGATCATCGGCGCACTCAGTCTCGCGGTGGCTATTCTGGGGTGTTCCCGTGACTCAGCCCCGCCCGCTGAGAAAGCGGAATCCGCGTCCGAGGCGCCGGTGACGGCGGGATACGAGTCCGCGATCGCAGCGCACGCCACGAAGCCGATTTTCAGGCCGAGCGGAACCGCTCCGGCGGTCTGGGGGCCGGGGGATCTCTACAACCTCCTGGTCACGGGCGAGGAGACGAACAACGCCTTCTTCCAGTTCGAGGCCATCGTGCCGACGGGCGGAGGCCCTCCGCCACACATCCACAGCCGGGAGGACGAGTCGTTCTATGTCGTGAGCGGCAGCCTGGAGATCCTCCTCGGCGATTCGACACATCAGGCCAAGGCCGGTGACTTTGTCTTCATTCCCCGCGGGACCGTTCACAGATTCAAGAACCTGGGCGGCAGCACGGCCGTTCAGTTGGTGACGTTCGTGCCGGCGGGTATGGAGCGGTACTTCCGGGAGGTCTTTCCGCCCGTGACGG
>Ga0247727_10013442_pt1 | contig 13806 bp, 6 predicted proteins | sample WisWelCaveWW1625_FD_202498 | JGI IMG/M metagenome (GOLD analysis project Ga0247727, IMG submission 202498) | Biofilm microbial communities from Wishing Well Cave, Virginia, United States - WW16-25 | ecosystem: Environmental > Aquatic > Deep subsurface > Groundwater > Cave microbial mat | place... | reverse complement strand
CTTTAAAAATTAAAATTGAAAATGAAATTGACAATACCGTCGTTATTATTGGCGCGATTGACAGCGTCGCCGCCAATTCTTTTCTCGCGCTGCGGCGGTCGGTGGGGAAAACGGATCGCACCATTTTTCGCGGCCTCAACAATGAAGCGATCAGTTTTTCGAGCTTGCGGGTGAATGACGTTGTCGAAGTTTTGGCCCGGCAACTTCCCGATAGCTCATTTCGCGCGCTGCGGATTAAACGCGTCACGGCTAATTCGCGCGATCTTGAAGTTCGCGGCAAAATTATGTCGCGCGGCGCGACCGCGATTACCGTGGCCGCGGTCACGTTCGCGGTCGATGCGGCGACGATTTTTCTGAATGCGGCCAACCAGCCGATTCCGCCGGCGGATTTTCGCAGCGGCCTGATCGCCGCCGTGAAAGGCAGCCGCCAGATCAACGGCTTTTTTGTGGCCAATCAAATTCAATTGCAAGATCAGCGGGAGCTGATCGGCGTCGTCAGCGAAGTTTCATCCGACGCCGTCAAGCTCAATAATCTTTCGCAAGAGATTCGGACAGCATCATTTTTTATTGATGAGCAAAATCTGCCCGTCAACGCGACGGAAATTAAGGTTCGTCAACAGGTGAGTATTCTCGCTAACGCCGTGAATGGAAAATGGGAGATTCTGCTGCTGCAAATTCTCTTGCGCCCGGCGCCGACGACGGTGGTTGAGCACGAAGCGACGATGTCGTTACCGAAAGAATTTGCCTTATATCAAAACTTCCCCAATCCTTTTTCTAATAGCGGACCACACCATTCCAACACGATCATTCGTTTCGCCCTGCCGGAAGCCGGAGAGATTTCTTTGACGATTTACAACCCGCTCGGCCAAAAAGTCCGCACCCTCGCCAGCGGCCGTTTGCCCACGGGAACTTATGAGCGCGGCTGGGACGGCCGCAACGACGCCGGCCTCCGCGTCGCCTCGGGAATTTATTTTTATCGTTTGCGGGCGGGACAACATCTCGAGCAGAGGCGAATGATCTTAATCAGGTAATTTTAAAAAAATAGCCGTGCTCAATAAAACCCTGGCAGTTACTGCCAGGGTTTTGTATTTTTTGTAATGGCCTAACTCTTTTTTTTACTTGACTTTCTATGTAAATTGATGTATATTTCCATCCATAATTATTGCACAGGGGTGCCGTTTTTGCCCACTTGATCTTTTCCTGTCTCCAACCCCTGAAGTTTTCATTGAAAATAAATTTTGTCGAGTTAAAACTGGAAAACGAAAGAAAAAACTTTCAAATTCCTAAAAAACAATCCCAGATTTTGGGGTGATCTTCTACCAAGATTGTAAGTTTAAGGAAGAAAAGTAATTGCAACATAAGAGCATCACCGCTTATTGGGGTATTTAAAAAATTTTTCATTTAATGTGAGAGTTTTTCGCTCTTTGGTGTGTCTCTTATAGTGTATACAGTCACAACTAGCGACTTGTTGTTTCTCACGGAGTGGAGAACGTGATGTGCCGCGCATGCCTCAACCATTTTGTTATAGCGTGTTTTCGAAAAGATTCTGCCGACCTCATCGGCAAAAACCGTCTGGCAACCGTAATCTGTCTTGCTTGTCTCTTCATTGCCTTCATAGCAAATCCTTCCGCAGCCCAGCAAGCGCTTATTTTTGCTAAACTTCAGGAACGGTATTTTGTACTTGTCACAACCTTGTTGCGCACCGAACCACCGGAACTGCCTCGATATTTTGTTGAACTCAAAAAGAACTTTGAAATCGATAGCAGTTTATTCTTAAGTATTCTTAGCAGACCCTTGTCTTCCCAAAATGTGCGGATCGAGAATGCAGGTTTCACGGATCAAGAGCTGAAAAGTCAGGATTATATTCCCTTTAAAATTGGCGCCGGGAGAGTGACGATCTCCACAAGAATTACGGAAGCTCCGGAAAGCCAGTTTTATTTCTACATGACGTTCATGAAAGTCTATTCCGGCCTCAATCCCGGCCTGCAGTAAAATCCCAACGTCGTTGCGACGGGTATTTGTGCTTTGCTGGCGCAGGAGTTTACGTATCGTTCCTCTCTTGCCATCTTGCCGCGTTTCTTCGATGAAACCGCCTTGGCGAATTTGCTCTATTGTTATGATCCGGAGCTAATTCGTCTGCCTTTTGCGCCCAATTTTAATTTGGAGATCTTCAAAGATAGCGTGAAAAGCGCCTTGTCAAAATTCGCCAATATTGCCTCGGTCGATGAACTCTTTAAAATGAAAGATGGTTTTGAAATCGAAAGTATTCTCAGTAAAGCGCTTTCAGATAAAGTGCCACAACTTTATGAGATGATCGATAATAGAATTCAAAACCTAACGCTGCGTTTTAGTTTGTACAACGGCCTGCCAAGACCACCAAGCGCCCAAACGAATCCTAATCTCCGACTGAATCAGAAACTCATGGAGGCTTTTTTTAATGAATTGCGAATTCGCTATGGCAGCGTTCCGCAAAGTCGTTTAATCGACTTACGATTCGAAAAGAATTCCTTTGGCGCCTTGTTTCAGTTTATTTATAACAACAGTTCCGTGATTGCTGATTCATTGAAATCGAGAGGATTAGCTGTGCTTCGGTTAGACGATCCGGAACTGGTGGAGCGGCACAAAAAGACAATTTTGACGGTGATGGAGCAGGAAAAGCAATTGGCACCGCTTCTGACCCTTTTAGGACAGCCGAACATAGTTTTACGCAAGAAGACCGATAATATAAACGTTTTAGGGCTTCAGTGGTCGATTGAACGCTTAACCACTACGCCCAGACGCGATTTGGAGTTTATTCATGTTGAATTTGTCGGTCAGCCAATACCGCGACCGGAACAAGCAATAGCAGAAATTGGTCTCTCAGGGGGTGGTGATAAGAAAGAGAAGTTTCCTATTGATGGTGGTCCCGTTGTCAAATCAAAACCGAGTTCAAGAAAATCAGGACGTTTTAGTCCGCCTCTTCCTGTGCCTAAAGAACCGAGCAGCAGCGGCATAGGCGAAGGGGAAATCGGCATAGGAAAAGGCAAAATCGGTGAAGGAGAAGGTCCGAAACCAATACCAGCACCTGAGAAAGTTCTTGTGCAAGCAGCAGATTTAGCAAAGACTAAACCGCCGGATCACTGGCAGAGAAAGTTAATCAATCTGAGTAAAGATGATGTCGAGGTGATAAAAGCGTTCGATGTAAGAAGTCGGGTTGCATTCAACCTTACGCCAGCCTCTTTTTCGATGCTGAATAAACCGAAGGCGGAATTCCTGAGGTTTATTAAACACTTCATTGAGGTTGAAGAGCGCCGTGGAAGAAATTCAGACGAGATTTTGCAATCCGCCTTGCCGCTACTAGCGCAAGAAACGTGGAGCGCTTATTTAGGCGAGCGCGATCAATTTCTCAGACAACCTGAGATTCGAATTCTGCGCCACATGATGCAAAAGTTCATTTTTTTGTCCTACATTTCAAACGCTTTCAATAACGCTGCAAACGTCAGCGTTCTGAATCAAGATATTTTAGAAATGAGCTTGCGAACGATTTTATCGAAAGATGGGGCGGAATACGACGGCTATGAATTCTTCGTCGATTTGAAGAATTCGTTGGCGTATTTGTTGAAATACATTCAGGATCTGCAATTCTTTTATCACAACGCCGAAAAGCGCCGCTACGGCGATATCACGATCGAAGTTTCGCCGTCTCTGATCGCTTTTATGCGGGAAAGATTCGCAGCCATCAATACGGCAATTGGCGACGAAAGTCTGAAAATCGCCGGCGATGAAGCGATCGTGAGCCAGAAAATCAATTTGCGCAATTTGATCACGCAGTTAGAAAAAATCAAATACACCCCGGCGGTTCCTGCGCTGACTGCTCGCGGTGAAACCTTGTTTCAACCAGAAGACCCATGCGATTGTGACGCTCATTCATTGCGAATCTATGAATGTGTCCTGTTCGCTGATGGTCACGTCATTGTGTCCGATGAGGACAACGCCGCTGCCAAATTTGACGACTGCTTTAGCAAATACTTTGCACTCGATGAGACGAAAAAAATGGTTGAACCGAAGATATTAAGAAGATATTAATTGGCAAATGAAGATGAAAAATCGATTTGTACTTTTATTGGGCTTTGCGGCTTTTTTGTCCACCCGGCCGGGATTGGCGCAATTTGCCAGCAACAGTGATTATTACGAGGCGAGAAAGCTGCTGTATACGCTCGATTATCCGGCAACAAATAAAAATGTCGAGAAACATCTTGATCGCCTTGATGAGCTTTTAACGCGGCAAGACGCCAACAGCCTCAATAAGTTTAAACAGGAGGCGATCAAGGTTTTGACCGCCGGCTGTGAGAGCGGCAATTTCAGCCGGCATTGCATTTTTCTTCGAGACAAGGAACCGCAGCGAGAAATTCTTGAGCTGCTTGAGAAGCATAAAATTCATCCGGAAGGACAATTGGCGCTTGCCATCTTGGACCTGGGAGACCGGCTGAATTCGGATATTTTTGGCGAAAAGAATTTCATGGATTATTCGCTCAGGTATAGCGATAATCTTTTGCAAGAAAAAGTCTTCCTCGCGCTGAACGGTTTGGATCTCGACGCAGTGGAACGGTATTTTAAAATATTTCGTTACGCGCTGGCGGTATTCGAGCCAGAACCGGTGACGGCAAATTTCAGAAACAAGTATATAAACAGCGGGCGACTGACCATTGGTCACATTCGAAAAATTTGCGCCGAATTGAATCAGATTAAAGACAGCGCGCGGCGGCAGATTTTTTCTGAGCTTGGCGACCGGGTTTATAATTTCCCCGTGGCCGATTGGATCGCGCTTGGCAGCGAGACGATGGTCGAACTCGCCAAATATAGCAGCCATCCCATCAGAGATTATCTCGATAAAATTGTTAATGACTTAAACAGCCTTTTGGCAAACCGCTCCGATGCCGATGGACAGCTTGATCTGCTTGTCAGCTTTCTACAACCGGCGGGCACGCAAAATTATCGCGCCGTCTACGAGCGCCTGCGGCCATATTTTGAAAATAATGTCGACCGCTTTCTTTATTTGCACGGCGCGCATTTAGGGCCTTACAATTCTCGCCCTGATTTGTTGAGCCTGCTGAATGAAAATAGGGACAATTTGCGAAGCTCGATGGATGTTCTGGCTAAATTTTGCGCCGGTTCGACGAATTGGTCGTTCGAGCTTTATACCGTCGCCAAAAATAAATATTATCCCAAATCTCCCGATCAGGTTTTCGACAATCTTTTGAAACCGATTTACCAAAATTTGCGCAACGATGATCGCGTGCATCAGTGCTTTCTTTGGGATGTTTATCAGGGAAATTTTCTGCAGAAGCAACAGCAGCTTGAAGTGGCTCGCTACTTCTTGAGAAAGGATTTGCAGCAGCGCCTGCTGATTAGAGATCCAAGCTCTGACTTATCTCAAGAGCGGCGCAACATAACTTTTGTCACACGCCTCTATTTGAAATACTACGATCGGGAGCTCAATAAAAACGAAACCCTGTTTTATTTGAACTCGATCCTGCCGGAACTGACGCAAAGAATTGCCGAACAGCTTTTTGTCGACCGTGTTCTCATTTTTGGCGAATTAAGAAATATCCTGCAAACCATCGAAGCGATTCACCAACGCTTTGACGATATTGATTATCGGGCAATCAAAGCGCTGGCGGGAATCCACGAAAAAATTAAAAGCGAATTCGAGCGCACCCTTCTTGACAAGGTGCTGCCTTCGGAAGCCAAGAAACTCAAGCTTATCGATGTCATCCAGCTTCTGATTGAGATTGCCGGAATTTTGAATGATGAGAGCGAGCTATCCTATATCGTTGAAAAACTGCGTGTCGATATTTTCGATTTTGACCCGCGGCAACCCGAATGTCAAAGCATGAAACTGGCCGAAAAACAGCCCGAAAATCGGGAGATGATCTTTAAATCATTAGATCGCAATTTGCGAGAGGCGGCTCTTGCCGTGCATAATAAGGCTTTCTTCGCAAGGTTATACACGGATTTTTACCTTCCTCTCATTCGTATCGAAGGCTTTCTTGATCGTATCTATGAATATGATGATTCGAGCTCCATCCGGCAGCGGCCTTACACCAGCCTTCTGAATGAATTGGATTCGAAAGATAAAGAAGCCTCGTTCGAGGTTTTGAACGGGCTTTTGGCTTGTCCCGCTTCTCCGAATTATCTGAGTATTGAGGCGAGCCTGCAAAAATTTTTGTTCGAGTATTATCAAAAGCTCGGCAGAAACCTTTGGGAAAACCCGCAGGCGTTTTCTTTCAATATCAACGCAAATATTTGGGTATTCAAATATCTGCTCGAGCAAAAGCTGATCGACAATAAGCTGCAAGAAAAGTATGCCTACAAAGAACTTCTCGAAATATTTCTGGCCCAACTTCCCAATCCGCCGATGACTGGGAAAACCAATCAAGATTTGCGATCGCTCTGCCAGTTTGTCGCGCTGCGAGTGTTGAATCCTTATGAGCTCAAGACCTTTCCTTTCTTTTATAGAAACAGGCAAATCGATTTTGACAAATTCATCGGACCCAACAATGACATTGTTGGCAACGTTGACATTGATCAGCGCAAGCCGATAGACGGAACCTACCGGCTCAGACTGCTTGAGCTCATGCAGCAACGCCTCAGCACTTCTGATCTTGAAGATTTGAAGTTGCACGTTGATGCCGCGCTCTTGTTGCCGAATTCAAAGGAAAACAACATCGGTAATGCTTTGCCGCCGGAAGGATATTTTGAGTTAAAGCAGCGGCTTTTTACGGCGACGGCACAGCGGCTGCGGCAAGAGCCACAAATTGACGTGGCTTATTTGATTCAACTACTCAGATTGGAGAAAAGCTGTCGTGAGAGAAAATTGGGTTACGAGGAGCTTCAGTCCAGCCTCATGGATCGCATTCCCGACGAACAAGATAAGGTGGCTCTTATCATCGAAAAGCTAAGGCTGGAAATGTCCGAGAAAAGACCATCTACCCTGGCCGGACTCGAAAATTATTTTAAAGAATTAAACTTAATTGTAGACGATTTAAGAAATTTTTATAAAATACCTCCATTTGATCCGATTGAATACGCCATGCGGAAACTCTTTGAGTATCTGCAGGATCGCGGCGGCTTCAATCGCGCGCTGAAGTTGCACCATTTGGAGCAAATGTATTTTCTGTTGGCCTATTTTAAAAACGCTCTAGCCGTAGCAAATGAGCTGGCAACGAATCCGGCGCATTTTGATAACACGCTCAACGCTTATAACGACATCATTGAAGTGTACAATCATTTCCTGCCGTTCATGTATGATCTCGATCTTGATTTTATCACCCAGCAGGAGCATGACATCCTTTTCCTGATGTTGTTTGACCGTGAAATAAAATCATCTTTGATTGATCTCAGAAAAAGAGCGCAGCAAAAATTGGCACGGCAAGATTCATTGCGGTTCGAGCAGCAGTATGCCAAAGTCGTCCGCTATATTCTCACCCATAATTTCGCCAATATCGAAGTGGTCTTTAAAGCGGTGGACAATGCTAATCTCAAAATCTTTGAATATGATCGACAGATTGAATATCAAGTCTTCAACTTTAAATATCTTTACCAGGTCCGAGAAACCAAACAGCTCAATGCCAAAGCTTTTATCGACGAAGCGTTTGGGAGTTTCTCTGAAAATTTGAAGCTGATTACGAATGTTGACGATAATGTCGTCTGGCAATATTATTTCGGCGATTTTCGCAATGAGATTTTTGAAGGAAAGCTGCCTTCGCGAACCCAGTTAAAGCTGCAAATCAAGTGCGTTGACGATGCCATTCGGAAAATGGTTGAGCTTAGCCTGAGATCGTTGCCAGACAAGATTAAAGACCACGTCGAGAATGTCATTAAAAATCCCATCGGTGTTTTTACGGAAGGGTATAGAAATCTCAAAACACCGGCCGGCATGCAGAAGATGTGGGAGGCGATTGTGGACAAGTTGGGTGAAAAGCTGGATACCGAATCTCGTTTTTACATGAAATATCAGAATTTTTATAAGAACGCCATGTTCGATGGACAAGGTGACGCCGCCTTTCGCCGTGACATTTGCGTCAGCTACATTGAAAAGCTTACTAACGATAAAAACCTTGCCAGCCAACGCCAGGCTCTTTTCCCTGCTCTTGACAGCTTGAAAAGAGCGATTCATGCCTATGCCAACAAACCGTTTCCTTATCTTGAATCGCATCGCCGCGCCGTGGTGAATCTCATGCGTAGCACGGCCGTGGGGGAGAAACTACCGCCGCAGGTTCCATATATCATGCAAGAAGTTTATGATAACCAGAGAGAGACCGTAAAAGTCGTGAGCGAAACAATGTGGAACGATCCGTCTTTGCCTTTGTTTGACCTTTACGATTGGATTTATGACGGCAAAAAACGTTACGAAAGTGTTGCCGAGGTCGAAGAGGTGTTTTTCACCAATGACATAAAGGAAGGGAAGTCTTTCACGGCCTATTTTGTGCGATCGGTGCACAAATACGTCGAAGAAAAGGAACGGGAATACGTTGAAAGACTGAAACGAATCAACGCGACAACAGAGAAACGCATCACACAATTAAATTCGATCAGCCAAAGCCTCAATCAATTCCAAAGCAGTGACGAAGGAGAGATTCTTAAAACTTACGGAAAGCTGGTTGATCTCAGGCGCGGCCACAATCAAAGAGTCGAAAAACGGACGGAATTAAAAATTGCCGGCGTTCAAGCGACGGAAAGCGAGAAAACGGCGACCAAAGAGTTTTATTATCGGCTGAAGGTAGCAGAGGGCGATGTGGAAAAATATGCCAAAGACTGGCAATATATTTTATGCGTTCTCATTCCTTTCTCCAAATACATCGGACAAAGCAATTTGACCCTGGAGTCCGTGCAGCCGTTATTGGCGAGCCAGAATATATTTAAATTTTACTTTTTCTATTTCTATCGCTCGTATAACGACGGCAAATCGACATTTAAAAAATATGAGCAAAGTTATCCGGGAAGAAATGGAAGCCACGTGCTAAATTTCTTCGAATCGGAGTTGGGATTTGATTATTTTGATAGAGTGCACGAAAGCGGCGAGCAAGCTTCATATATGAATGGCAATTATGTCTTCACCAGAATTCGTTATCCCGAGCTGCAACAGGAATATATCATGGTGCGAAGCTTTCAGCAATATTGCTCCCTTAACGAGCAAAATCCTCAAAAGCTGAAGGAGCATTATGAAAAAAGGAAACTTCCCCTTTTTTATGAGGTCGTTAATGAATTGGAACAGGTTGCCGCCAATAGGCCCCACAAATATCTTCGCCTGCTGTATTACGTGACGCATAGCTTTCCATACGTCGCGGCATACCAATCAACCCAGCAAGCCGGCGCATTGTGTTTATTGGAGAAATATCCAGGTGATATAAGCTCTGCCTCGAATTTGCCGACGCCGTTTAAGCGGCTTCACAGCATTTGGCAGAAGGCTTCGCAACGATATCGCTGCCTGGAAATGTTGGATGCAACGCTGGGCGCCATCTTTTTGGGCCAGGCCGATAAAGTCGATATATCGCAACGGAACTACATTCAGACTACTCCGGGGGGATTGGATTTTATAACGCGCTACAAAACAATACGCGGAAGCTTAACGCGACAGAACTGTCTAGAATAATGTCTATGCAACGGACTATTTGCATTTTAATCACTTTGCTGTTCTTTGGCTGGGAGATTGCTTTTGCCGCGCAAGATTTCAAAAGCACCTTGGATAGCCTTTATTCACGTATCGCCGACTTTATCTTCGAGGACTATATCAAAAACAAACACCGGTCAATCGTTTTGCTTCCCGTTATTCCCAATGATGATTATGAGACAACCATCCAGCAAAATTGCAATGCGACGCTGATTAAAAAACTAAATTCAAAAATCGAAGCGTCTCAAGACTCTCTCATTCGAGTTGTCAAAATAACTGTCGCAGAACCCAAAGCCGCAGAAGCGTCACGATACATTTTTCTGCAAATTGAGTTGAATGAAATAAGGGTCAACGCTAATTTCTTTCAATTAACGGTTTTTCTGAAAGAAAGAGCGGCGATAACCGGCAAGCCGACAATTCGCAAGACGTTTCGATGCAGCGGCAGTGATGCCAAGATTCATGAGGATATCGTGCCGCGATACAAGCCGAGCCGATTTGTCAAGCTGTTTGCGTGGGTTTTGCTGGCGGGATTATTGGGGCGATTGGCTTTTTATTTTTTAAGAAAACGCCATCCCAATTTCAAATTCCGCCTGATTACCGAGGAAAACATCCCTTTTTGGCGCATGACGATGATATCTTTAATCATGGTCGTGATTTTTTTTGGATTCTTAATTGTTGTAAAACGGAATGCGATTGCAGGCCATTCCTATTTTGAAGGCGCCGAGGTGTATTTTTTTATCGACCGCAATTCCGGGCTGTTTTTCGGCGCCGGGGAAAACAATTTTATCAACATTACTCGCGGGATATTGAAAACAACCTGCAATTCGATTTCCTATAAAATTCTCCATCCTGAGACGCCGGAATTGGAAAAACTGAGCGATTGGATTACACAAAGCATCAATAAGATTCTTGGATGGATCGGCCTGGGACACCTTCGCATCAGGGAATTTCCGGACCTCAAGCAATCCGAATATACCTATGCAATCTATGCTTTTTCGGAGGAAAAAATCGAACGGTTGGTCGCTGGAAATCTGGCCGAATTGGTGAAGGCTGACTACGATTCCATTATAGCGCCCGCGCTCAAAATTGATCCCGAACTCAGGCAATCTTCTCTTATCAAACCTCTGGCGACTTTTTATGACCAATTGCTGGAAAGCAAAAAGGAAACGAAACGGAAGAAAAAATTTATCATTATTTTTACCGATGCCGACGAGAGTTTTCCTGAAAACGTCACAACCTTCATGGAAAATGTCAATCGTTTTTCCTCGCGGAAGGATCAATATCTGCGGGTTTTTTCGGTGTTATTTCCAAACATTCCGCGCATCTCCAGCGATATACAAATTTATCCTTATGAAGAGGGGAAACTGCTCCTTCTGTCAAAAATTTCCGAATTTGTCGTTTATATGAACGGCGTCGCGCGCTATACGCCCGAAAGGCTGGAAAAAGTCAACGCGCTTTTTTACAAAAGCATGGAAGGCCAGGTGCAGCCGAATGATTCGACGGAAATGAACTATGCGCACAAGCTGGCGGAGTTTAAAAAATTGACCGCACACATGCCGGACGGCAGATTGTTGAGTATCGATCAAATTGCCGGACAAAATTTTCTCAAAAACTTCGTTGAGCTTGAGACGTTCAATCGGGAAGCGAAAAACGCCGGCGCCCCTGCCGATTTTTTTCTCTATACCTATGTGAATCCGCGCCTGTATAAAATAGAAAATCTTGATTTTGCGCATGGCGCCGACTGGGCAAATCCGGGAAATTATAATTTGGCGCGGGGCAGAACCTTCGGCCAATCTCTCGATCCTGCAGTCGTGGATAGTGTGGTCAATGACGTAACCAACACCTTTGTCAATCAGTTTATCATTGTTGACAAAGAGCCGGACAAGGAATCTTTGATTTTCAAAATTAATCAATGGATTTCTATCCTGGCTATTGCATTCAGCATATTTTACGCCTATCTTTTATATCGCTATAAGCATGAGGTGAACTACCGCCTCGGGAAAGCCGCTTTGATCTTCGATGGCATTATGCTCGGCGCTTTGCTTCTGCTTTGTGTCATTATGCTGGGCTATTTTCATTTTGAAAATCGCTGGACCATTTATGGGAATCGGAAGCAAGCACTGGGGGTGGTGGTTTTATTTTTAGCTTTTTATTATGGTCCATCCTTGTGGCATTATCTGCGCCGCCGCGGCGGTGGAATGCTGTCTTTGCCGATGATCGATTCCACCTTCAGTTTTGATGAAGTGGTTTGGCTAAAATGGGTTGATCGAATTATTTTCAATATTGTCACGGTTGCCTTTTTAACGTTTTCGCTTTTTTTGCAAATTTTGTCGCCGGTTTACAAACCGGGTGTAGCCGAGGTCAAAGATTCTTTTTTTATTTCCATGCTGGATTCGTTTTTTATGAAAGGCCTCGACCTCTCGGATTATAATCAAGTCATCGAATATTTTTTGATCGTGTGGATTATTGTGGCGAGTCTTTATTTGCTTCGCGCCTTTATTTACTCCAAAACTGCGAGAGTGATCACAAGCCCAGGGTGAGCCTATGCCGGAATTTATCGATAATCTCAAAGCCGAATGCGCCAACAGAAGAATTCCTCCCGACTATGCCAAATGCTCGGAATTGATTCGGAAGCTTCTGCAAATTTTAAATTCCGCCGAGAAGGGCAAAATTAAGATCGTTGGCCAGCCGGAAATGAACAAGCGGCTCGTCAGCGCCTTCATTCTCAACGAGCATGTTTTGTTGGAAGGGCTGCCGGGGGTTGCCAAAACCACCGCGGTGAACAATCTGGCTAACGAAGCCGCTCAGTTTTTCAACCGCATCCAATTCATCCCCGATATGCAGCCTTCCGATCTGATTGGCAAACGGGATCTTAAACCCGTAGGCGGTAGTTTTTTGCCGGAATGGAAAGATGGCCCTTTGTTTGCGAATTTGGTTTTGGCAGATGAAATCAATCGCGCGCCTTCCAGGGTTCAGGCTGCTCTGCTCGAGGCCATGGGTGAAAAACAGATCACGCCTTTCGGCATGGACAAAAAAATAATCTGGCACGAAAACGCCAAAGCGTATTTGGAGAATCATCCCCCGCCGGAAATATTTAAACGAAATGGCAGGATCAATGTTGACAGCAAAGCCTCCACGCAGTTCTCGGTGTTTGCGACGATGAATCCGATTGAGATTGAAGGCACCTATCCTCTCTCGGAAGCGCAGGTCGATCGCTTCTGTTTTAAAACGATCGTCTACTTTCCTGATTATGACAATCTCCTGCGAATTTCCGATAAAGTGTTTCAGCGGCAGGATGAAGAAAATGCTTCACTCAGATCTGAAAACGTTTCGTCCCGGCAAGGGAGCGGCTCAAATATGCCCACGCCAGAGGATTTCCTCCTTTCGCTTTATTTTATCCAACACTGCCGCCAGCAGATTTTTGAGCGAGATGACAAAGGATTCTACAGGCACATCGAGCAGAAGATGATCGAGAAAATGGCCCGCATTGTCTATTTCTCAAATTACAAATATGACGATGACCCGGAAACGCACATGAATGATCCCGAGCAATTGGGGCTGCAAATGAATTTGCGCCAGGAAAAACATGCGTTGGCGCAAAAACTCCCGACGGATACCAATTTTCGTTATATCGAGAGTGGTTCCAGTCCGCGAGGATTGGAATCTTTATTGAAGGCATCTTTGTGCGAAGCCTTCATCAACGGCGACGAAACCGTAAAAGCCAAACATATTCGGGAGGCGGCTTACGATGTTCTGCGTCACCGAATTCGCCTTAAAATTCAGGCCAAGACACAAAATATTGCTTCGGTCGATATTATCGAAATACTTCTCAACACCTTTCTCGATGAACCATAATCAACGCGCCGCAATACTCGGAATACAGTCGAAAGAGATTTTGGAGGAAACTAATTCCGAAATAAGCCTCATGGCGTACCGTTTGTCGACCAGTTTTCTGAGCGACGTATTTCGGTCCATTTTCAACGTCGAAAAATCGACGGAGCTGATCGAGCCGAGAGTCTTTACCGTCGATGACGACCCCGGCCAAATCGTTTTCGGGCGATTGAATCCCTTCCAGATCGAACATTTGCCGTTTGCCATTATTAACGACGAAGTTTTGTGCAAAAATTTTAAGCTGTTCAGCGACATCGATTTTG
>Ga0247727_10013441_pt1 | contig 13807 bp, 12 predicted proteins | sample WisWelCaveWW1625_FD_202498 | JGI IMG/M metagenome (GOLD analysis project Ga0247727, IMG submission 202498) | Biofilm microbial communities from Wishing Well Cave, Virginia, United States - WW16-25 | ecosystem: Environmental > Aquatic > Deep subsurface > Groundwater > Cave microbial mat | place... | reverse complement strand
GAACACGGGTGAGACCGCCAGATCATCCTCCAGGAAAATGATCGGGCCATAGGTCTGAGTGAGATCGCCGCAGTAGAAGAAGTGCCTGACCAGGCCAAGACGGGCAGTGTGCGCGATCACGTCTTTCGGCCCGAACGGCCAGCGCCACGCCTCCGCCGCGCGTTGCACCTCGGCGTTGGCCGTCTGCGGCGGATCGGCGCGATCAATGGAGATCACGAGGCGCACACCGCCCTCGGCTGGGTATACGGCCTTCTGTAAATTCTCAAGCAGGCGCATCAGGGCGTGAGGCCGGTTGTAGGCCATGATGACGATGGTGGGGTTCATATCCACAGATTGCGCAATTTACGCAAATTGTAGCGGATTACGCGAATGAAGCCACACGAGCGCCGCCGTCAACACAACTTCCGCCAGAACGGCGGCCCAGCCCGCGCCGAGCAATCCCCAGCGAGGCGCCCACGCCGTCAACAACACCGCCAACAACATCACACTGACCCCAGTTCCAAACGCCACGTCTCGGTCGCGGCTTCGCGCCACTAATTCGAGCGAGAGATGCGCGTTCACCGAGTAGGGAACCAGAGTCCAGATCAACACTTGCGCTCCGGCGGAGGCGGGCGCAAAACTGTCGCCGTACAGCCAGGCGACCCAGGCCGGGGCGAAGGCCGTCACCACCAACGCCATCACGAAGCTCAACGCCGTCAGCCCGACGATGGACGCCCGCCAGAGCGAGGCGGTTGCCGGATCGGGTCGCGCGCCCAACCCCATCGCGGCAGGGAACAGCGCGCCCAGCACGGCGTAGTGTCCGAGTTTGGATGCCTCGACCAGCCTCTGCGCCACCGCAAATTGGCCCGTGACTTCATCACTTGCCAGAGCCGGCAAAAGCAACACCGCCAATCGTTGCGCGATCAGCGCCAAGACGCTCAACAGCGCCAACGGCCAGACGGTGCGCAGTATCTGCCGGAGAGCGGCGGTAGACAAACGCCCGGCGAAGGCAAAGCCGGGGACGTAAGCCAGGCACAGCGCGAACGCGAGGCCGGCGGCCGCCACCTGACAGGCGAGAAGCACTCCCGCCGCCACGAGTATGTTGGAGGCGGGCCGGACAAAAATGACTACGCCCGCCAGGTTGATGAACGCCCCGGCCAGGCTGAGCCACAGAAAAATATCCATCCGCTCGTAACCGCGCAGAGCCGCGCTACAGACGCCATACAACGCCAACGGCAATAGCGCCAGCGAATACAGTTGCACCGCTCGCGCCGTCTCTGACTCATCCGGCCAGACCATGCCGACCCCCAGCCACATGACACCAATCCACAGGAGCGAGAAGGCCAATTGGATCGCCAACGCCATTGAGAGTGACGGCGACAATGCCTGACGGGAGCGCGCGACCTCGCGGATGAGCCAGGCATCCGTGCCGAAGGTGGTGAAGACGTTGCCCAGCGCGACGGCGGAGGCCATGAACGCGTACTGGCCGAAGCCGTTCGCGCCCAAACGCCTCGCCAGCACAACTGAGAGCAGGATCATCAGCCCTTGCGCCCCCACACGCGCCAGCAGAAGCCATAGGCTGTTCCAGCCGAGGCGCTTGAGCCAGAGTTGGGCGGATGATGAGACGGCGGAGTTCATACTCTCCGTTGATCCGTTGACGCCAAACTACCCGACCAAAACCCCAGCAAGACCCCAAAAAACAGACGGCTCGGCCCCAGGCTCCAGGCGTACACGTCAAAGGCGTTCGCCACGAGCCAGGCCAATATCAGCGCACAGCTTACCGCCGCGTTGAGGTCGCGCCGCGCTTTCCAGGCCGCCCACACCGCGATCAAGTACAGCGCCGCCGTCAGCCCGCCGCCGAGGAGGCCAAGTTCGCCTGTCGCCAGCAGAGTGAAGTTGTGAACCGGCGCCGCCGGGCCGCTGGGATGTGTGAAGGCATACACGCCGCGCATGTAATTGCCGCTCCCCGCCCCGGTCAGCGGGCGAGCCGCGATCACGTCCAACGCGGTGGAGGCCAGGTCCGCTCGCTCCTGAAGTGAGCGCGCCTCGATTGATACTGCCGAACCTTGCACTCGTTGCGCGATCCACGAGCTGAATATCCACACAAATGCCAGTGTCGTCAATGCAAGGATGCCCACGGCCAGCGTGGGCCGAGTCTTTGCAGACGACAGGCCGGCCAGCAAGAGATAGGCCGTGGCCAGGCCAAAGCCGATCCACGCCCCGCGCGAGAACGTTAGTCCAAGCAAAAACACACCGACAGCCAGCCCGCTCGCGGCGAGGAGTTGCACCCAGCGTCTTTGCGCGAGCAGACAACCTCCCAACATCATCAGCGCCAGCACGGCGGCATACCCTCCCAAATGGTTTGGGTGCGCCGTCGTCCCGTAGGCGCGCAGGAGGCGTTGACCGGCGGCGTTCATCACTACGCTCGTGAACGCGTTGGGCGCGAGCAGTTCCTTCTCCCAGCCCGCCGTCCAGCGCCCGATCAGCGTGGAGCCGGAGGCCACTTGCCATCCGCCGACGATCACTTGTCCGACGATGATCATCCCTGCCAGCGGCGCGAACGCCCGCCAATTGCCCGCAGTGTTGATCACCGCCCAATAGACGCCGGCCACCAACCACCAATGCAGGGCCGTGACCACCGCGAGGCGCGGCTCAAGCGCCCAGGCGAGGCTGGCCGTGTGCCAGACCGCCAACGCCACGAGCCACACCGTCACCGGCCTAAAGCCCCATCGCCAGCGCGCGCGTTGTAACACGCCGACAAGCAACGCGCCACCCATCAAGAGCAGAGCCAACACATCTGCGCCGTACAGCACGAGATGATTGAACGGCGTGAGGATCGGTTCGTGATCGATGGGCGCGCTGAAAAGCATCAGCGGGAAGAAAGCCCCGACGAACACGGCGCTGATCAAGACCTGCCCGGCTTTCATCCTCTTCGCTCCAGCGCCAGCGCCACAACTGCAAGGCTCAGGATCGTCAATGGCGCGATCCCCCACCACAACGCGGCCCAATGATCTTCGGGAGGTTGAGCCACGACGAGCAGTTTCACATCCGGGCGTTCCCATACTTCGACCTCGCCCACATTTCCGTAGCCAACCCAGCCCGTTGCGGCGAGGACGGGTTCGTACGCCGCGTGATGGACCAAGGCCCAGCGCAGGCCGTAACGCTCTGGGTGCGCTAAAAACGGTTGTAACGCCCAGACTCCTTGCGGCATCCACAGGGCGGTATCGAGCGCCCCCAGCCCGCTGGCGCGCAGTTCTGGTAGTTCGCGCGCCGTGTGATAGTCGCCATCGGGCGAACCGTTGGACGTGAGCGCGGAAAGACGCGCTAACTGGTCGCCGAAGCCTAACGTGAGATAGCGATCCGCTTGCCGCTCTGGCGCGTTCAAGAAATTCACCAGCGGCCCCATCTTCACCTTCACGGGTTGCGCGGAGGTCAACCAGGATAACGCGCCCGCCATCCACGCCCACACGACGAGGCTCACGCAAAAAAGAACCAAGTTGTGATATGTTCTAGCGCGTCTCCGCCACATCAACAACATTGCTCCTGCGAACGGCAACAACAGTGCCGCCGCCCACAGGCCAAAACGATCAAAGGTCAGCCACTCCCAGCCATCACCAAAGAGCCAGAGCGGCAGAGGCGTTGTGCCGCCGAGGCTCAACACAAACACTAATAGCCAGGCCACGAGCCACGGCCACCGTCCCCCGCGCGAGCGCGCCGTCACTTGAACCGCGAAGGGAACTACCGCCAACAGCGGCCCGTACACCGGCCAGAAGAAGACCATGCTCGCCATCGGGTCGCTGAAAAAGTTGTGGCGGCTGGCATGATCGATGGGCGTTTGCAGAGTTTGTCCACGGCTCCAGGCCAGAAACGGCCAGAGGACGAGGGCGACGACGAGGGCTGAAAGACCACTCCACGCGAACAAGCGCCAGAGTGGGCGTGTGATCAGTGACCAGCGAACAGTCGGCGGGCGAGCGCGCCAGTGAAAATGCAGGGCACGCAGGGCAACGGCAATGCCCGCAAACGGCGCGAACAAGAACACGCCGTGATGCAAAGCGCCGGTGACACCCGCCAGAGTCACGGCCTGGATCAAATGCAACCCACGCCCGCCGCAAATGAAACGATAGCCGCGCTCCAACGCCGCCAATAGCGCCCCGGTTGCGGCGACGTTGGGCAGTTGCCCGAACGACCACGCGCTCAGGCTGAGGGCGGGCGTACACACCGCGCAGACTGCGGCATAGCGAGCGGCCCGCGGCCCCACAAAAATGCGCGCAAAGCGCCAGACCGCCAGCGGAAAGATCACCAGCGCACACAGCAACATCAGAACGAATCCAATCTCCTCTCCGCCCACGCGATACGCGCCCGGATAAGGCTCGGGGCCAGCGATGCTCAACAAGGCACTGGCGGGCCGCGAGAGGAGCGCGATCAGTTGATGCGCCAGCGGGGGATACGACGCCATCGAGAAACCCATGTACCAGCGCGGCTCCCACAGGCTCCACCACCGCTGGCGATAGTGATCGGCGAGGAAAAGGTGGATGTAGGTGTCGTACGCCCGGCGGTGGAGCAGTAAGAGAACAAACGGGAGATTGAACAGCCCGGCCAGCACCAGCGCGGACGCCGGGCCGCGCCGCGCCCACGCGGGTAACACAGTCCGCATTACGGGTTGACGGCCCAGCCCGGATCACGCATCGCGGCCCGGCGGCTGACGACGTGCGCAAACAAATCCGCATAGCGGGCGCAGGTGTGCTCCAACGTCATCGTCTGCGCCACCGCCAGATTGTGCCGCGCCAGGCGTTGTTGGCGCTCGGTGTCCGCCAGCAGACGCACGAGCGCTTCTGACAGCGCCTCCGGGTCCGCGGGTGGCGCGTAATCCAGCCAAAAGTTTTCGTCCTCGGCGTCGCAGCGCAGGTCGGGCAAATCACTCGCCAGCACCGGGCGGCCATAGGCCACGGCCCGATGCAAAACCGATGACGCGCCGGTGGTGGCCGTGTATGGCATGACGACAAGGCTGGCCTGGGCAAACACGTCATGCAGTTGGGCCTCGGCGAGATAGCCCAGCCAGCGCACATTGGCCGCCTCTTTCGCGCGCGCCTGCTGTTCGGCCAGGTAGCCGGTGAAACGCGGATGATCATCGCCCGCCACCGTCAACACAGCCTCGGGATATACGCGCCGGACACGCGCGAACGCCTCCAGCAGGACGGGCAGGCCGCGATACGGCGCGTGGGCGTTGAACATCAACAAGTGATGGCGCGGCGCGCCCGGCGGATGGGGCAGTAACTCTGGCTGCGTAAACACGCCCAGAGGGATGTAGCCCACGTTGCGCGCCCCGTAGCGATTTTGAATGATCGCCTGATAACGCCGCAAAGCCACGCAGACGCGCTCAGCCCGCAGGAGCATCCGCGTCGCCAACCGCGCGCCCTGGGTGGTCAGCCAGCCGTTGCGCGCGCCGATGCTCTCCGGCGTGATGGCGTCATACAACTCGTGCAGAGTCACCACAGACGGAACGCCCAGCCCCCGCAGGAGCCACGGCAACATCAGGCCCAGGAAGTTGACGCGCCGCGACGACCCAAAGACCATGAAGCCCAGGTTGAGCCAGACCACGTCGGGCCGGAGCGCGCGCACCTCCGCCAGCAGTCGCCCGACCGAGGCGGCCTCATCGCGCACCCAGCGGTAATCCACGGCCACGTCCCCCAGCTTCAGCGGCGGGTGGCCGCGCGCACTGCGCGCCCCGGCCAGCACCCGAATCGATTGAAAGCGCCCGGAACGCGCCAGGCCTTGCACGATGTTCCAGGCATACTGCCCCACCCCCGTGATAATCTCTGGTGGAAACGGCGAGACAACACACAAGTTCATAGGGCGATGCATTCCTTCACGCTGCCAGTTTGATCCACGGGAACGGCGATCCCCAGCCCAGGCGGCGCTTCAGGCGATTCAACGGTCGGCGAGGGTCATACAACACCACTGGACGAAAAGGCGCCAACGCTGTCCAGGGGTGATGGTGATAATCCGCCGCGCAGTCAGGAAAACCCAACGCCGCGTAATAACGCTCCGTGCGCGCCTGCGCCGCTCGCACGTCATTCGCCGCGTACAGCGGACTATCCAAAATGTGAATCGCGCCCGCGCTCGAGAGAAGCGTCCGCAATCGATTCAGCAAGGCGGGCAGATCGGAAAAATACTGGATCGCGCTCACGACGATGATCACGTCAAACGCGGGCAGTGCGGCGCTGAAGACATCGCCAAAGCAAAACTGCAAACGGTCAGCGCCGCCGAAGACACGCGCCGCCTGCTCAAGCTCCAGGCGGTTCACGTCCAGGCCGCATACGCTCACGCCCGGCAGTGTTGACAAAGAATGCGCCAGCCAGCCGTTGCCGCATCCCAAATCCAGGATCGTCAGCGGGCGGCTCTGCTGCGCCAGATACTGGCGCAAGCGCCGGGCCGATTTGCGCCGCGCCGTCCACTCGCTTGCCAGCGGATGAGCGGGAGCGATGTGCGGCAGGCCGCGCACAACGTCATCCGCGTACAGGCGGCCTTCTCTCTCGCGGACGCGCAAGTAGCGCGCCTCGCGCTCCTGCCATAACGCGGGATCAGATAGACAGCGCACGCCGCCCTACCCGTTCATAAACCTGACAGGTCGGCGCGCGAACGCACTGACAAAACCGAACCGTGACGCGCTGACCTGTCAGGTTTCGGCAAGGGACGTACAAGGACAAACGTCAACATGCGGGGTGATAGCGCAAGGTGAGGACGAAGAAATCGCCCAGCGCGTTGAATGGTGGATGCGGCGTGAGGCGGGCATCAAGCGCCGTCAGCCAGCGGAACAGGCGCGGGAAACGGCGCGGAAAGCCATCCATGAACGCGGGCGGGCTGAATAGGGACAGGCTCTGGAGATGCACGGTCGCAAAATCCTCGCCAAATGCGCGTTGCACTTCGGCGGGTGAAAAGTAATACGTGATGAAGTGAGCGCCTTCTACGTGCGCCAGGACCGCTCGTCTTAAGCGGCGAAAGGCGACGTTGAACCGCCCGCGCAACGCCTGCGCGAGTTCCCACGGGCATACGGGCGGCATGACGACGGCAATCACATGCCCGCCCGGCTTCAGCAGGCGGGGCAGGCCGCGCACCACCAGCGAAAGATCGGGCACGCAGTTCAGCCCGCCGAAGTTGGAGAGGATCACATCATATGGGCCGCCCTGGATAAACTGCGGCTCCGTGAAAGAACATTGTTGAGCGGTCAGCCGATCATGCAAACCGCGCGCTTCGATCTTGTCGCGGATCGCGGCCACCATGCCATCGGCCAAATCAGTCGCGTGCACGCGAAAGCCGCGCTCGGCGAGGCGGGCCGCGTCTGCGCCGGTTCCGGCGTTGAGTTCCAGGAGGCTCGCACCGGGCGCGGCCACGGCCAGCACGCGCATGTACACCTGCGCCCGCGTCCACTGGATGGCGGGATGGTCCGCGCCGTACTCGTCGTAGACGAGCGCTTTGCGCGAGAAACCGGTGTTGATCGAGTCAAGGTCGAGCATTAATTTCGTATTCCGTATTGCGTATCAATTACGCTTACGCATTACGGAATACGCAATACGCCTAAGCATTCAGATGGGTCTGTAATCGAAGGCGGCTCTCTACCCATCGCACGCCCTCCACCGCCGCGCGCGACAGACGCGCCCATTGGCGGCGGCGCACGATCTTGTTCAGGCGATACTCCGCGTGGATGAAGCGGTGCAGGACGCGGTAGAAGTCCGGCGGGAACGGGCCGCGATACAGCAGGGCCAGGTCGTCCGAGTCCTGCCAGTTGCGCTTCTCGCCCAGTTCCAACTTCACGCGCTCATAAAACTTTGTGCCCGGCAGTGGATAAGAGACCGAGATGCCGATGTCGTCCGGCAAACACTCGCGCACCATACGGCGGGTGAGTTGAACATCCGCCCACGTCTCGCCGGGGTAGCCGAACTGCAGGAAGAAGCCGACTTCGATCCCGCGTGCGTGAAGCAGGCGCGTGGCGGTGTAGATGTCTTGCACTGCATCGCCCTTGTCCATCGCATCCAGAATCTTCTGCGAGCCGGACTCCGCGCCCACCCACACGGTCTTGCATCCCGCCCGTGCCAGCCCGGCGGCCACTGATTCCGTCACAAGGTCAGCGCGTAGTAGACATTTGAACGGCGTCACGGCATTCTGGTCATGCACGAGTTGGGCAAATTGCTCAATCCAGCCCGGCTTCAGGCCGAGGATGTCATCCACAAACCAGATGTGATCCGGCGCGTAGCTGTCTTTGAGCCACTTCAACTCCGCCGCCACGTTCTCCGGCGAGCGCACGTTGTAGCGCTGGCCCCAGATCGGCTTGGCGCACCAGTTGCAGTGATAGGGACAGCCGCGCGTGGTCACCATGTTCATCGAGAAGCAACCGTGCCGTTCGCGCCAGATACGCCGATAGCGCGGGATGTCCACCAAGTCCCACGCCGGGAACGGGAGGGAGTCGAGGTCGCGGAGGTCGGGGCGGCGGGGGTTAAGGACTAAAGACTGGAGACTAGACGCTTCGCGTGGAGATGGGCAGGCGAGGCCGAGAATTTGATCGAGCGGTTGAGTCGAACGGCCGATAAGCGAGTCGAGCAGTTCGCCGAGCGTGATCTCGCCTTCGCCGAGGAGGACGTAATCCGCGCCGCGCGCCAGGTATAGATCGGCGTGGTCGGTCATGTCTGCGCCCGCGACGATGACGGCGCACCCGCGCGCCTTGGCCATGTCGATCATCGTGAAGGCCGCCTCGCGCATACGTAGGAGGCACATCTTGCTCAGGTAGTTGAAGTTGTCTTCAAAGATGACGGCAAAGCGCGGTTGATGCTGATCCAGCGCGGCGGCCCACTCCGCTTCGGACTCGGCCAGCATGGCGTCGAACAGCGCTACGGTGTAGCCGCGCGCGCGCAAGCAGGCGGCGGCATACAGCGTGCCCAGCGGTGGGTACGGTTGCATCGCGGCCCACAGCTTGGGGTCAAAGCGAAGGTAATAGGATTGGCCCAGCAGAACGTCCATGAAATCCCTGTTCAAGGGAGCTTATCCACAGATTACGCCGATACAAAATGGTTTTCTGTGAAATCCATATAATCTATGGATGGATTTTCCAGGCCATATCGCGCCAAACGCGCTTCGTACGCCGCGCGCACCCATTGGCCGTGATCGTTGAAGTGGCCTTTGACGTGTTCGGCGTCCAACTGCGCCGCCGCCGAGGTCTGCGCCGCGCAGGCGAACTTGCGCTGTTTGCGGCGGTATTCCCACGCCTCAAGCGCATCACCGAAGCGCCCGCTCAACATCCATTCGCTCACCTGCTGGAATAAACGGCCCAGGCCACGCGGCAGTTGTTCGGCCTCAGACCACCGCGGCTCATCGGCTTGCGGCAAATAATCACGCAACCAACCATTGGCCGCGCGCATCGCGTGATAGACTGCCCGTCCGACCAGCGGCGCCATCTGCGCGAGTTCATGGGCGATGTACAGATCGCGTTGGGTTTGCGCCAGCGAGGATTGCGCCAGCACGTAGTTGGGGCACAGACGCACGCCGAACGGGCGAGCCGCATACACCAGCGCCACCACCGCCGCCCGCGCCAGCCACACGCGGCCGGGCGCAGTGACGATCAGCAGGTCAATGTCATCGCCTTCCGGCGCGTTGGCCATCGCCAGCGCGCCCGTCACGGCGGCCATGCGCACAAACGGCAGACAGCCTAGCCAGTAGCCCCACCAGCGCATCTTCTGCTTCAGCTCCGTCGAGTGTCGTTGGCGAGATTGGCGGAGCAAGGCAAGTTCCGCTCGCCCCGCCAGCGCATAATAGCCGCCGAGGCGCTCAACCCACCCATCCGCACTCAGCGTCGCAAGAGCGGTTTGCACCTCTGGCAGGGCAGCCTGGGTCTCAATGAGGAAGTGATGCGCCTCCGCCGCCGTCAGCGGGTAATCGAAAATATCCGCATACAGCAGGGTGCGCAGGACGGCCGCTTCCAGTTCCGTAAACGGCGGAAGGACGCCAGGCAGCGGCGGTGAGGAAACCGTTCGATTGTCCAGCATCGCAACGATGGCATCATTATAGTGAGAAAGCGACAACTGATTTCAAATTCCTCACAAACTCTCATCTCCTCGGCCCGCTAGCGCGTACCGCGCAGAGTGCTATTATTCAGCGAAAGGTCGGTAAGCTGACCATTTGGAGACTCACTCGTGATGCGCGCTTTCCTCTTCCGCCTGCTCCTCTCCCTTAGCCTGGCGCTGAGTTGCCTCTCCACCAGCGCCCGGCCCGCCCAGGCTCAAACCCGCACGCACCTCGTCCTGTCCGGCGAGACGCTCTTCACCATCGCCCAGCAATACGGCGTCACGCTGGCGGCCCTGCGCGCCGCGAACGGCATCTCCGGCAGTTGGATTTACGCCGGGCAGACATTGATCATCCCCGACCCAAGCGCCTCCGCGCCGTCTGCTCCACCCGTTACGGGCGGCGCGCCAATCGTCCACATCGTTCAGCCGGGAGAGAACCTCTTCCGCATCGGACTCAGATATGGTGTGCCGTGGCCGCAGATTATGGCCTTCAATAGCTTGCCGAACGAGTTCGTGTACGTGGGTCAGCGGCTGACGCTCCCGGGCACGGCCTCCGCCGTCAGCGAAGCCCCGCCCGCCGCGGCGCCGACAACTTTGCCGACGTTGCCACCGACGGAACCGGCGCCCGTCAGCGAAGCGACACCTACCGTTCCGCCCGCCGAGCAACCAGCGCCAGCCACACCTCCCAGCGGCAACCTCACCCACGTTGTTCAGCGCGGCGAGACGTTGTTTACAATCGGGCTGAAATACAACTTGAACTGGACGACGATCCAGGCCGCCAACAACCTGCCGGGAACCACGATCTTCGCCGGGCAAACGCTCGCCATCCCAACCGGCGAGAGCGCGGCGGCTTACGCCTCGCAAGCGCAATCTCAGCCGCAACCCGTGGCCTACGGCGCCGGGCCATTGCCGGGCCGGTCGGGCAAGTATTTTCTGGTGGACATCTCCGACCAGCGGGTGTACGCCTACGAGGGCCAGACCTTAGCGCGCTCAACGCTCGTCTCCACGGGGCGCTGGCCGTACCCCACCGTCATCGGCGAGTTCTCCATCTATTTGCGCTTCACCTCCACGCGCATGCGCGGCCCCGGCTACGACCTGCCCAACGTGCCGTACACGATGTACTTCTTCAAGGGTTATGGCCTGCATGGCACGTACTGGCACAACAACTTCGGCACGCCGATGAGCCACGGCTGTGTGAACATGCCCACACCGGAGGCCGAGTGGGCGTACAACTGGTCCACCTATGGCACGCCGGTCATCGTCCAGCAGTAAGACAGTGAACAGTTACCAGTAAACAGTCCAACTGTTCACTGTTCACTGTTCACTGTCCACTCTTCTCGCCACCACGATGCACCTTCAAGACAAAGTCGCCCTCGTCACTGGCGCGGCGCACCGCGTGGGCAAAGCGATCGCGCTTGAATTGGCGCAGGCGGGCGCGCACCTCGTCATCCACTACCATCGGGCGGAAGCGGAGGCCCCGGTCACCGTCGCCGAGATTCAACAGCTGGGCCGCCGCGCCCTGGCCGCGCGCGCGAACCTGGCGCACCCGGCCGAGATCGATCAACTCTTTGCGGCGGTGGAGGCTGAATTCGGCGGCCTGGATGTGCTGGTCAACTCCGCCTCGATCATGGAAACGGGCGACGTGACGACGCTTTCCCTCGCGGACTGGCAACGCTCGCTCGATATCAACCTGACCGCGCCTTTCCTCTGCGCCCAGCGCGCCGCGCGGCTGATGCTGGCGCGCGGCGAAGGTGTGATCGTCAACATCACCGATGGAAGCGGGCTGAAGCCGTGGGCCAAATATCCCGCGCACTCCGTCAGCAAAGCCGGGCTGATCATGCTCACGCAAGTGCTGGCGAAAGCCCTCGCGCCGAAGATTCGCGTCAACGCGGTTTCGCCCGGGCCAGTAATGAAGCCGCCGGATTGGGAGGACGCGCGCTGGGAGCACGCCGGCCAACGCACACTTCTCAAACGCGCCGGTTCGGGCTATGATGTGGCGCACGCCGTTCGATTTTTGATTGAACACGACTTCATCACCGGCGAAACTCTGGTCGTCGATGGCGGCGGGCGCTTCGCGTGATCACGGCGCCCTCATTCGTAAAATTCGCGCCACGCGCAGCGGTTGCAAAAGCCTTTCATGCCCACTCGCCAGGAACTCATCCTCAAACGCCTCACCGACGAAGGTCAGAAGACGGCCGCCTTCTTCCGCACCCTTACGGAGGCGCAATTCACTCAACAGGTTTACACCACCGGCCCGGAGTGGCGCGCGCGCGATCTGCTGGCGCACATCGTGAGCGCCGAGCGCACCTTTGAGCCGTATTTGCGCGATATCCTCGGCGGCGGGCCGGGCGCGCCGGAAGACTTCAACATTGACGCCTACAACGCCGCCGAGACCGCCAAACTCACAGAGACGCCCACGACGGAGTTGATCCCGTATTTCGAGTCCGCGCGGGGCGTGGTGATTCACCTCGTCCGGGGCATGGCCGACGGCGACTTTGACCGCGTGGGCCGCCATCCGTGGTTCGGCAAGGTTCCGCTGGAGAATATGCTCAAACTGGTTTATCGCCACACCATGTTGCACGAGCGCGATATCCGCAAAGCGATTGAGACCGGCCAGCCCGTCCCGCACGTGGAGGCCGCGCCGCCGAGTGCAGGATGACGGTTCACCGTTCACTAGAAACCTTCAGTAATCAGTGAACAGTGAACGGTCATCAATCTTCATCCACCCACGAGGAACTCACACTATGTCCGCTCGCAAAGACGCCCTCCGCCAGGCCATCAGCGCCGATAACGCCGCCAGCCTGGACCTCCTCAAGCGCCTGACCCCTGAACAGTGGGCGCACCCTGTGCCCTCGGAGGAAGACGCCCCGTGGACGGCGCGCGATGTGCTCGTCCACCTCGCCATTTCGGAGGCCGGGCACGTCGGCCAGATCACACGCTGTGTGGCGGGCGAGGCCCCCGTGCCGGATGATTTCGATCTGCGCCGCTTCAACCGCAGTTCGATCAAAAAACGTCCCGACAAATCCCCTGCCGATCTCGTGGCCGAGATTGAGACGGCCCATCGGCAGATGCTCGATCTGCTTGAGAAAGTCACCGACGCCGACCTGGACAAGACGGGCCGCCACGCACGCGGGGATGTGCTGACGGCGGAACAGTTCTTCCGCCGGTGCGCCGAGCATCGGCGCCAGCACGCCGAAGAACTTAAGCGAGCCGTGAATTTGTAACTCAGAGAATGTTCTCAAAGCGGGGCAGCCCCTGCGGTTGCCCGGTTGTTGGGCGGGGACTCCCTTCGCGCCCGCCCTCATAGGGCTAAATGTTCGCCAAACTTGCCGCATTCGTTCGCTTGTCCCGTCCAGTCTTATTGCTGGACGGGATTGGTTTATACGCCCTGGGCGCGCTCGTCGCCCGCTACGAAGGCTATCCGCTCACGCCCGGCTTCTACCTGGCGGGCCAGTTGTTCATCGTCGCCCTCCAATTGATGGCGATTTATCTAAACGAGTATTGGGACGCAGACGGTGATCGCCACAACACGCACCGCACGTTGTTCTCCGGCGGCAGTGGTGCTCTACAGGCGCTGGGCGAAGGCGGCCTGCTCGATAAGAGCGTGGCGCTCACCGCCGCTCAAGTGAGCCTGGCGTTCGTCATCGGCCTGGCGGCGCTATTGCTCTTTCAGTTTCCGACCCTGCCGGTCGCGTGGGTCCTCATGGCCCTGATCTGCGCCGGCCTGTTCTTTCAATCCAGCCCGCCGTTGGCGCTGATGAGCAGTGGCTATGGCG
>Ga0247727_10013440_pt1 | contig 13807 bp, 10 predicted proteins | sample WisWelCaveWW1625_FD_202498 | JGI IMG/M metagenome (GOLD analysis project Ga0247727, IMG submission 202498) | Biofilm microbial communities from Wishing Well Cave, Virginia, United States - WW16-25 | ecosystem: Environmental > Aquatic > Deep subsurface > Groundwater > Cave microbial mat | place... | reverse complement strand
TGCAGCAAGCCGCGAGGCTTGCCAAGAAGCCCTGGCCTGCCCTTGGCCCACGCACAGCCCCGGTGACCGTAGTTCGCCGCGGAGGTCGAACAGTCCCTCGCACCCGGGTTTTCGGCCGGGCCTCTAGCGGACGCGCGCGCCGTTCTTGACGACCACGTCGACGCGCTGCAGCAGCGCCACGTTCGAGAGCACGTCGCCGCGCACCGCGATCACGTCGGCATAGCGCCCGGGGGCGAGCGTGCCGAGCTCTTTCTCCTTCTTCAGGAAGCGCGCCGGCCAGCGCGTCGCTGCCGCGATCGCCTGCATCGGCGTCGCGCCGAGCTTGACCCAGGTGTCGAGCTCGCGCCAGGTCGAGTCGGTGTGGAAGTTGCCGGGGATGCCACTGTCGGTGCCGATCAGCATCGTGACCCCGCTTTCACGGAGCTGGCGGAATTTGTTTCCGAGCGTGGGCAGTCGGCGGAAGGTCAACGTGAAGTAGTCGAGCGCCGTCACGTTCTGCAGCGAGCGGCGGATGTCCGCCGCGATGTCCTTCGGGATGTCGGCCTGCCAGCGCGGATCGTCGAGGCGGTCCGGGAACACCCGCGCGGTGTAGTCCGCGAGGAACAGCCCCTCGATCGTCGGACACCAGTAGAGCGTCGCATTTCGCTTGCGCAGCCCCGCCAGGATGTCCTCGGGGTAGCCGGGCTCGGTGGCGAGCCCCGTGTGCTCGAAGCAGTCGACGCCGTGCTTGAGGCCCACGCGGATCTCGTCCTCGCGGTGGGCGTGCGCGACCACGGGCTTGCCGCCCTTCCTCGCCGTCTCGACCACCGCGCGGACTTCGTCGTCGGTCATCTGGTCCTGGTCGATCAGCTTGATGAAATCGACCCCCGCGTCCACGAGCTTCTGTACCTTCGCGCGCGCGTCCTCGGGGCCGTCGACTCCCCAGCGCACGAACCTCTCGTACTCGAAGTACGGCCGGTGCTGGATGAAAGGGCCCGAGACGAAGAGCCGCGGCCCGGGGATCTCGCCCTTCTCGATCCGCCGCCTGACGTGCAGGATCTCGTCCAGCGGCGCGCCCAGGTCGCGCACCGTGGTCACCCCGCTGTCCAGGAGCTGTTTCGCCGCGATCGGCATGATCTCGTCACGGAAGCGGGACAGGTAGGTCGTGTCCCAGTACTCGTAGTTCGAGTGGCCCAGGATCATCAGGTGGACGTGCATGTCCATCAGGCCGGGCAGCACGCTCATGCCGGCGGTATCGATCACGGGCGTGCCCGCGGGTACCGGGATCTCGCCGCGCCGGCCGACCGCGACGATCCGCTCGCCGGCGATCAGCACCACGCCGTCGTGGATGGGCGGCCCCTCGTAGCCGTCGATCAGCTGGCCGCCCACGAGCGCGAGCGTGGGCCGATCCGCGGCCAGGAGTGGGCCCGACCCCGGAGCGAGACAACAAAGAAGGAGAAGCAACGTGACGGTCCGTTTCAGCATGCGGGGAGCGTAGCACCGGTCGGCCCGGCACACGACGCGACGCTCCGCACCGTACGTCGTCGGCCGGCGTTGGGTCTCGGGCGGCGCGTGCGATCGATTCCGCTCGCGGCTCCGGGAGGTGACAGGCCCCGCTAGCGCACGCGGCTGGCGCAGAACGTCCGAACGGGGAAGAATCGGGCGTGCTGCTGCGGCTCTGGTACACCCTGGCGAGCGGCCTCGCCCGGCCCCGCCAGGACCTCCTCGACGAGTGTCGAGTCACACTGCGAGTGTTGCCGAACGACCTCGACGTCAACCGCCACATGACCAACAGCCGCTACTTGCTGGCCATGGACCTGGGCCGTTGGGACTTCGCGATGCGCACCCGAATGTGGCGGGAGATGGGACGCAGGCGGTGGTTTCCCCTCGTCGGCTCGGCCACGCTGCGCTTCCGCAGGGGCCTGGACGCCTTCCAGCGCTACGAGCTGCGGACGCGACTCGTCGCCTGGGACGAGAAGTGGTGCTGGTTCGAGCAGCGCTTCTGCGTCGGCGAGTCGCTGCACGCCGTGGGACGCGTAAAGTTCCTGTTGCGCGGGCCGCAGGGGAACGTGCCGACCGCGGAGCTGCTCGCCGCGTGCGGCCCTCCCGCTGCGCCTGAAGAGCAGCTCCCGGAGGCGATCCGCCTCTGGCAGCAGGCCGAAGAGGCGGAACGTCGAGGAGACAACCCTTCGCGGCGGGTCGCCGTCGAAGCCAGGGGAGGGACGGCATGAACCGAGCGTTGCGGCCCGCCATCGCCGGCGTCCTGGCCATCGCCGCACAGCTCGAAGCGACTTCCGTCGACCTGCTGCTCGTGAACGGCCGCGTGTACACCGCCGACAGCGCTCGCCCGTGGGTGGAGGCGGTGGCGGTGAGCGGCGAGCTCATCACCGCCGTCGGCACGTCGGCCGAGCTGCGGCGGCTCGCCGGGCCGAAGACGCGCGTGATCGACCTCGGCGGGCAGTTCGTCACGCCCGGCTTCAACGACGCCCACGTGCACGTCGACGGCACGGGGGCGCTGCTGACGGGAGCCAACCTGCTCGACGCGCACGAGCAGGGGGTGTTCGTCGAGCGGCTCGGCGCGGCCGCCGCGCGGCTGCCCGAGGGAAGCTGGATCACCCGAGGCGACTGGGGCGCCTACGAGCAGTGGGCGGCGGGCTCGGCGGGCCAGCCGGCCGCGGGCGGCCCGCAAATGGGCGGGAAAGGACCGTTCCTGCCCGACCGTGTGTACGTGGATCCCGTCACGCCGCGCCACCCCGTCTTCGTCAACCGCTTCGACCGCAGCGTCTACTTCGCCAACTCGCTCGCGCTCGCCGCGGCCGGAATCACCGAGGCGACGTAGGCGCCAACCGGAGGCGAGATCGTCCGCGACGCGAACGGCCGCATGACCGGGATCCTACGCGGCGCGGCCGCTGACCTCGTGCGGCGCGTGGTGCCGGAGATCTCGTTCGAGCAGCGGCTCGCCCAGGTGCGCGCCGTGCTGCGCGAGGCGCGCGAGGGCGGAGTGACCACGATGCAGGACCTGACCACGGCGCCGCAGCTCGCGGCGTACCAGGAGCTGCGCCGTCGTGGCGAGCTCACGGCCCGTATCCTGCTGCGCCCGAGACTCTCGGAGGTCGAGCACGTCGAAGCACTCGGGATCTCGCGCGGGATGGGCGACTCCTGGCTGAAGTTCATCGGCGTGAAGGCCTGGGTCGACGGGATCATGGGCTCGAGCGGGGCGATGTTCTTCGAGCCCTACGACCACGACCCGGGCAACAAAGGCTATCCCCGCCACGTGATGTTCCCCGAAGGCCGCGAAGGCGCCGCGCTGGCGATGAAGGCGACCGACCGCTACACGGACTTCGGCACCGGCAAGCTGGAGCGGCTCCTCGAGCAGGCGGCCCCGATCGGGCTGCCGCCGCACGTCCACGCGATCGGCGACAAGGGCAACCGGATCCTGCTCGACGTGTACGAGAGGGTTCTCACTCGGAGCGGCTTGATCGACTCCGACCATCGCTGGCGCGTGATCCACGCGCAGGTGGTCCATCCCGACGATTTCGCGCGCTTCGGGAGGCTCCGGCTCGTGGCCGAGGTCAACCCCTACCACGTGTCCGACGACATGCGCTGGATGGAGGAGCGCATCGGGAAGGAGCGCAGCAAGGGTGCCTACGCCTTTCGCAAGCTGAAGGACGCGGGTGCGGTGCTGATCTTCGGCAGCGACAGCCCCGGCACCAACGCGGCGCGCTATCCGCTGAGCCCGCTCCACGGCCTCTACGCGGCGGTCACGCGCCAGACGCTCGCTGGCGAGCCGGCCGGGGGCTGGTTCCCCTCGCAGCGGCTCACCATCGAGGAGGCGATCGACGCCTACACGCGCGCTCCGGCCTGGGCGTCCTTCGAGGAGGACCAGAAGGGCACGCTCGCTCCGGGAAAGCTCGCGGACCTGGCGGTGCTCGACACCGACCTCGTCGCGGCAGGCCGGACCGACCCGCGGGCGCTGCTCCGGGCCCGCGTGCGCTACACCGTCGTCGGAGGCCGGGTCGTCTACGAGGCCGGGCCCGATACAGCCCGCTGACGACGCTCAGGCCGACGCGAGACAGCGTTCGATCTCGGCCATCAGCTGCTGCGGCCGGTAGGGCTTCTGGATGAAGCCGGCCGGGCCCCTGCCCTTGAAGCGCCCCGTCGCCTCGTGCTGGTCGTAGCCCGACGACAGCACGACGCGCACCGCGGGGTCGATCTCCCGCAGGCGCTCGAAGGTCTCTTCGCCGCTGAGGCCGGGCATCGACAGGTCGAGCAGGACGAGCTCGACCCGCTCGCGGTTCTCGCGGAAGAGCGCCACGCCGCTGGCGCCGTCCGCGGCCTCCAGCACCGAAAACCCCTCGTGCGCGAGGACCTCGCCGACCATCTGACGCACCACCGGCTCGTCGTCGATCAGCAGCACGGTCGCGCCGCGCCGGCCCCGGGCCGGCGCCGCGGCCGATTCGGCGGCCGCCCCGTGCTCGCTCGGTGCGAAGAGGAGGCGGAACACGGTGCCCCGGCCCGGCGCGCTGTCGACGCTCAGAGCCCCGTGGTGGCCGCGCACCACCCCGAGAACCGCGGCGAGCCCCAGGCCGCGTCCGGTGAACTTGGTCGTGAAGAACGGCTCGAAGATGCGGTCCACGGTCGCGGAATCCATCCCCAGGCCGTCGTCCGCGACCTCGAGCGAGACGTAGCGGCCGGGGGCGAGCGACTGTCCGCTCGCTCGCCAAAGGAAATCGTCGGTCTCCGCCACCTCGCGCACGCCGGTCGCGACCCTGACCGTCCCGCTCCGCTCGCCGATGGCTTCCGCCGCGTTGATGACGAGGTTCATCAGCACCTGCTGGAGCTGGCCCACGTCGGCGTCCACGGCCGGCAGCTCGAGCTCGAGCCTCGCCTCGAGCCGCACGCTCTTCGGCAGCGCCACCTCGAGCAGCGGCAGGTTCTCGTGGATCAGCGCGTTCAAGTCGGTGGGACGCACCACGAAGTGTCCGTGTCCCGAGTAGGCGAGCATCTGGCGCGTGAGATCGGCGGCCCGCTCGACCGTGCTCGCCGCCTTCTCGACGTGCCTGCGGGCCGGGCTGCGCTCGGGGAGCTGCTTCAAGGCGAGGGCGGCGTGCCCCAGGATCGCGGCCAGCAGGTTGTTGAAATCGTGGGCCACGCCCCCCGCGAGAACGCTGAGGCTCTCCTCCTTCGCCGCGCGCCGCAGCGTCTCCTCCGCGGCCCTCCGCTCCGTGATGTCGATCGACACCCCGAGCACGGCGGGGCGTCCGTTCCCGGAAAAGGAGACCGGGATCTTCGTGGTCTGCAGCCAGCGCAGCCGCCCGGACGCGTCGGTCATCGATTCCTCGAGGATGAGCTTGGCCTGGCCGCTGCGGATCACCTCGCGGTCGTCCTCGTGCGAGCGGCGGGCCTCGTCCCCGGGACGAGCGAAATCGGCGTGCTTCCGGCCGATCAGGCGATCCACCGTCGTGCCGTAGGCGTCGGCCGACGCCCGATTCGCGAGCAGGTAGCGCCCCTCCTCGTCGCGCGCGAAGATCAGGTGCGGCACGACGTCGATCACCTGGCGCAGCCGCACCTCGGACTCGCGTAGCGCGTCCTCGTCGCGCCGGGCCTTGATCGCCGCCGCGATCTGGCCGCATACGAACACGAGCAGGTCGCGGTCGTCGGGCCCGAGCCGGACGGCGCGTTCGTAGGTCTGGATCACCGCCACGCCGATCGGCTCGCCCCGCACCAAGAGCGGGACGCCCAGCCAGTCGACGGAGTCGCTGGCGACGAGCTCCACCTCGCCGCGGGCCACGAGCTCGCGGAATACCTCGGGCGTCGCCAGCAGCGGCTGCCCGCTGCGCAGCACGTACTCCGTCAGGCCGCGCCCGAGGGCCTGCGGCCCCGGGGCCGGGTCGCGCTCGTCGGCGAAGTAGGGAAAGCTGAGCGTCCCGGCCGCGGGGTCGTGGAGCGCGATGTAGAAGTTGCGCGCCGGGACGACCTCGACGAGGCTCTCGTGCAGGGAGCGGAAGAGGGCCCCGAGGTCCACGACCGTCCGCGCGGCCTCGGAGACCCGGTACGCGCAGGCCTGTGCGCGCTCCCGCCGCCGGGCGAGCTCGGCGGCCTGGAGCTGCCGCTCGCGCTCGCCCTCGAGCGGCCACGCCACCAGCGCCAGCCCGATCACGGCGGTGGCCACGAGATCGAAGGACATCAGCATCAGCAACGGCTGGAGCTGGCGCTCGTGGGGAACGAAGCCGACGGCGAAGTAGGCGAGCTGGTCGGCGGCGTAGACCAGCAGGGCGAGGCCGGCGAAGCTGCGGCCCACGCGGGCGGCCGGTTGTCGCCGCGCGAAGATGGCCAAGGCGGCGGCCAGGTAGGCGAGGCCGGCGACGAGGCAGCGCAGCATGATCGGCGAAGGGCGGCTCATGCCGGCGAGCGCGAGGCCCGTCGAGACGAGCCCGGCGGCGGCCGCCCCGGCGAGAGCGAGCCGACGGGTCGCAGCCGGCACGTCCTTTCCCCACGTCAGCCCTGCGGCGCCGAGCAGGAGCCAGGCGACCTGCAGGTAGGCGGCGACCAGGGACACCGCCTGCACCAGGATCCGGAGGCCCGTGAGTCGGCCGGAGGTCGTGCCGCCGAAGGAGGAGGCGACCAGGTAGACGGCGAGGGCGAGCCAAGAGAGCGACCAGTCGCGCAGGTACGCCTGGCGGTAGAGCCTGTGGAACGCGCCCAGGATCGCGGCGAGGATCAGGGCGAGCACCAGCTGCAGCGCGACCAGCGTCAGCAGCATGGGCAGGACGCCGATCGTTCGCTGGCCCATCCCCGGCTCTCGCCAAGAGGCTACTCCTCTACCCGCGGCAGCGTCCAGGCGTCGTCAGCACCCTCGGCACGGCAGCAGTCCACGACCCCAGAAGGGGTCCGGAAACAAGAAACGGAAAGCGAGCACCAACGTCGTCCAGCAGCGAGACTGTTCCAGGATCGGTACGCCGGCCCGTGACAGCCCAGGCCGGCTGAGGGAGGCGGTCCAAACAGCACGAGAATCGGCACTTCGCCGAATCGTTCGCGACGCGCGCTCGGTCCGGACCGCGGCGGAACGCGGCTTGCACTAAGGCCCCTCCGCGTGGCCCACGATCGCACTGGCGGCCGCGCAGGAGGAACCATGCTCGGACGTGGACGATGGCGGACGTGTGCGATCGCGCTCTTGGCGACGCTCGCGTGGAGCCAGTGCTCATGGGCACAGGAAGCCCCGCGTTACTCTTTGCAGGGCTTCGGGGGCTGGGCCTACGGAAAGACGGACAACGACAACTTCTTCGGCAACGGCACCTCACCCGAGGGCGTCTGGGACAACTACTACTTCGCGCTCAACGTCGGCGCGAAACCGATGGAGAAGCTCTCCATCCGCGCCCAGGCGTACTGGGGCGACGACCTGCGCGGCCAGCGCACCAACCTCGACTACGTGTTCGCCGAGTGGGCCCAGTCGGGGAGCTTGAAGCTGCGCGTGGGCAAGGTGCTCGTGCCGTTCGGCCTCCACTCGGAGACCTACGACGTCGGAACGCTGCGTCCGTTCTACCTGCTGCCGCAGTTCTACGCGGGCACGCTCGGCCTTATCCCGAAGGCGTATCTCGGCGGCGGCGTCACCGGCGCCCCCCGGCTCGGCGAGAGCTGGGAGCTGCAGTACGACGCCTTCGGCGGCCAGATCGAGTTCGAGCCTTTCTTCCTCGACCTGATCACGGGCTTCGACCCGGCGACCGGGCTGCCCACCTTCAGCCGCACCCAGGAGCAGCTGGTCGGCCGGGACATGATCGGCGGCCGGCTGCTTCTCGTGTCCCCGGAGCGAGGCATCGACATCGGCGGCTCGATCATTCACATGGGCAACGTCGAAGCGCCGGAAGGCAGCCCGATCGAAGTGGGAAGTGCAGACTTCTACAACCTGCGCGGGCAGTACCAGAAGGGCCCGTTCGCGGCGCGGGCCGAGTTCTTCAAGGCCTCCTCGGAACGCGGCGAAGGCCTGGAGAGCTTCTACGCCGAGGCGTCCTACCGCTTCTTGAAGAAGTGGCAGGTCGCGGCACAGTACGAGCACTCCGAGATCCTGCTCACCGACGGCGAGACCAGCATCCCCGAGCCGCTGACGCGCCACGAGTCGTTCGGGCTCGCGCTCAACTTCTGGGTGAGCCCCGAGTTCGTTCTGAAGCTGAACGGCTACGCCGTCGAGGGCAACATGCTGGCCCAGCCGAAAAATCCGGGCCTCGCTGCGGTGCTCGGGACGATCGACCAGAAGACCGGCGTGCTCGTGCTGGGCGCCCAGTTTTCGTTCTGAGGTGATGAGCATGAAGACCTGTGGACGAACCATCGCCTCCTTCCTGCTCGGCGCCGCGGCCCTAGTCGGCGCGAGCGCGCACGCGCAGGACGGCTTCCGCGTGATCGTGAACCTGGCCAACCCGGTGACCTCGCTGCGCGAGACCGAGCTCTCGCGCCTGTTCCTGAAGAAGACCGCGTCCTGGCCGACCGGAGCGCCAGTCGCAGCCGTCGACCAAGAGCGCACGTCGAGCGTGCGGCGCGCGTTCAGTCTCGAGGTCCACTCCAAGGACGCGGACGCCATCGTTGCCCACTGGCAGACGATGGTGTTCTCGGGCCGCGACACGCCGCCCCCGGTCAAGACGTCGGACGCGTCGGTGCTCGAGTTCGTCCGCGTGAACCCCGGTGCGATCGGCTACGTGTCCGGGGCGGCCGACACCGCCGGCGTGAAGGTCGTGGCGATTCGCTGACTGAAGTGAGCTGAAGCCGCGCTCGCGGGCGCCTCACCCGCGGGCGCGGCTCAGGAGCCGGTGTACTCGACGACGAACAGCCCGCCGTTGATGTCGCTCACCACGATCAGGTTCGAGCCGGGGAAGATGTAGGCGCCCCAGGCGCCGTTGAAACCCGTGACGGCGCCCTGGTAGGTGTCGTAGTAGCCCATCACGCCCGGGCGCTCGGGGTCGCGCACGTCGAGCATGTGGACGCCCTCGGTGTAGTGCGACACCACCAGCCGGTCGCCGTCGATCATCACATTGTGGGGGATCGTGCCCGGCGCGGCGATGTACGTCGACACCCGGGCCGGCGGGCTCACGAGCAGGTCCCAGCCCTCGAGCGGGGCACCCGCGCGCTCGTCGGTCGTGAAGACATAGCGGCCGTCGCGGGTGAGCCAGGCGTTGTGCGTGAAGCGGCCGCCCGTGGTGAAGCGGTTCAGCTCGCGGATCGCGTCGGACTCGGTGACGTCGAGCGTCGCCAGGAAGCCGTTGCGGATCGCCGCCGCGTAAAGCCGGTTGCCGCGCCGGTAGCTGTCGTGGATGTAGTAGTCGGAGAAGCGGCCCACCTCGCGCGGGTTCGTGGGATCGGCGCTTAGGTCCAGCACGTGCATCCCGGTCTGCGTGCCGTTGGCGTAGAGCAGCCCCGTTTCTTCGTCGATCCAAAGCGAGTGGGCGGAGGCGAACGTCTCGTTCCAGATCCGGAGCTTGACGGGCCTGTCCGGATCGCGCAGGTCCACGATGTCGAGGCCCGTCTGGGCCTCGGTCGTGACATAGGCGAACTCGCTGTACGTCCGCACCTCGCGCCACGCGCTCGAGCCGCCGATGATGGAGCCGGTGAGTCGGGCGTTGCCGGGATCGGTCACGTCGACGACCGAAAGCCCGGCCGACGTGCCGACGAGCGCGAGCCGCGTTCCGCTCGGCGACGTGTAGCCCCAGATACCCGAGCAGGCGCTCACGCCGAGGGCCGCGAGGTTCAACTGGGCGCGCAGCGCCATGTTGAGGCTCGTGGGGCCGGGCGTCGTCGCGGGCGCCGGGGTCGAGACCGGCGGGGCGGAAGGCGAGGTCGACGTGCCGCCGCAGCAGGGCAGAACGGCGACCGTGAGCGCGAGAGCGAGAGGGGGTGCGATGCGCACCGGATCAGCCATGAGCCCGAAGATGCGATGACGCAGTCGCAGCCGAAAGCCACGGGTAGCGGCGGCTCCCGCGGTGAGCCCTGTCCCCCCTCCACTCTGACTCTTTGGGGGGTGGGGCGCGCGGGAGTTCCGCCGCGGAGACGAAGACGACTGCCAGATCCAGCGGCGCATCGACCTAGAAAATCCGCGCCATGCCCACGACCACGCTCAGCCGGGGCGCGACCTGGGCCTCGTTGACGTAGCGGTACACCGGCACCGGCAGGAACACGTAGAAGGACACTCGCCCGGGGAGCGACGTGACGAGGCCGGGTATCGCATACACGATCGTGCCGCCGGTCGAGGCGACCGCCTCGCCGTGGTACTCGCTGCGGCCGCGGTGGGCCCACTTGAGCTGCATCGAGGCGCGCACGCGCGCGCCGACCGGGCCGGCCAGCGAGACGCTCGCGATGGCGTCGTTCCCGTAGCGGTAGTCGAGGTCGTTGGTGGTGTTGGCCTGGTAGGACAGCGCGCCCGTGAGGTCCAGGCCACCGCGCGTCAGGCGGTGAGAGCCCTGCGCGTTCAGGACGAGGTCGAACGACCCGCTGCCCGGCTGCAGCATCGGGTCGAGCACGCCGATGTCGAAGAGCGCCGCCGGGCTCACGAGCTCATGGCTTCCCGTCGGCAGCTCGAGACCCACCCCGCCCACGAGACTGAAGCCGGGCGAGGCGACGAAGGAGTGGCGCGCGCCCACGAGCGTGTCGCCGAGTCCCCACGTCTCGTAGTTCTCCGTCAGTGCGGGCGGGTGGCCGATGTCGTAGGACCGGTGCGTCACGATCGGCACGGAAGCGAGCAGCGTCGTGCCTCCCGTAAGCCCGTAACCCAGGTCGACCTGCAGGAAGCGGGACGTGCCGCCGAGGTCCTGGTGGAAGCCCGGACGCACGATGCCGTTCTCGAAGTCGACCTTGGGCCGGCTCACCCGCGCGACCGTTACCGAGCCGCTCATCAGCGTGCTGTCGTCGGTGGACCGGAACGAGAGGTCGACCCGCCAGGTCTTGCGGGGCAGGAGGCCGCCCGCGCTCCGGGTCACGAGCAGGCAGCCTGTCGAGTCGCAGGCGAGCCCGGCCCGCGGAGCGGTGACCGCGAGCAGCAAGGCCAGGGCGAGGGGAACGCGTGCGCGGCTCATGACCCTCTGATACTGCCACCTTCGACACCTGCTTGCGACTAGAGGTCGACCTCCTGCTCGCCGATCACGAGCACGGCCTTGTTGCGGCCGTTGACCTTGAGCACGGCTTCGAGGAAGGCCTGCGGCGTGGTCTTGCGAGCGAGGACGACCGTGTACACGGCTTCCTGAAGGGCGCGAAGCGCGATGTTCTGGACAGGCTGAGCCGAGGCGATGCCGGTGCTGAGCCAAAGCGCGAGCGCGAGGACCGCGTGCGCTGAGCCTCAGCGCCATGCGCCGACGACGGCGACGCCGAAGCCCCTGCCCGGCCCGGCCAGCGGCACGAGTGACACGCGGGCGCGGCCGCCACCCAGCGTGACGCTGCGCCCACCCACGATCCCGAGCGCCGCTCCGAAGAGGACGTCGCTCGGAAAGTGCTTGTTCTCCTGGAGGCGCGAACCGGCCACGTATACGGCGAACGCGTAGGCCGGGAGGCCTACCTTCCACCCATAGTGCCGCTCGAGAACCGTGGCCGTCGCGAAGCTGGCCGAGCTGGAGGGAAAGGAAAGGCGGTTCGATGCGTCCGGCCGCGTCCGTCCGCCTCGAGGTCGAACCGGGCCTCGGGGTTCGTCGAGAGCGATCCCTTGCCCTCGATCTCACAGGACGCAGCCGGAGGGGTGTTCGCACGGGATCCCTCCGCGGCCGCGACATCGGCCGTCCCTACGGGGACCATGAGGGTAAACACCAGCGCGGCGCTTCGATTGGGTCTCAGGCGATCCTCCCGTATCGGAACGCTACAGCACCCAAGATGAACGGCCGATGAAAGCACGGCGGCGAGCCGCGAGCCCGCGCCGACTCGACGCGCCGGGCCGCGCCCCGCTAGACTCTGGGGATGGGCACGGCGACCGACCCGTTCCTGGAGACGCTGCTGAGCGACTTCGGGGGCAACTACGTGTTCGCCCTCGACCTGCTGGAGATGTACCGGGAGGACCGTGGCAGCGTCGACCCGAGCTGGCGGACGTACTTCGACAAGGCGATGGGGCGGCCGGCCGAGTCCGAGAGGGGGCCCGTGACGGTGATCGTGCAGGAGGCCCGCAGGCCCGCCGAGGCCCCGGCCAAGCCGCAAGGCGCCCCGCTCCAAACGCTCGTGCGTCAGGAAGAGCAGTCGGTCGCGCCGCGCGAGCGCTCGCGGGCCGTGGCGCCGCTCGCGATCCTGCCGGGCGACATCCTGCAGCCGATCCGCGGCGGTGCGATGCGCATCGTCGAGAACATGGAGGCGAGCCTCCAGGTCCCGACCGCCACGTCGGTGCGTACGCTGCCCGTGCGCACGCTCGAGGAGAACCGCCGCCTGCTCAACAAGCACCGCGAGACGCTGGGGCAGAGCAAGGTGAGCTTCACGCACGTGGTGGCGTGGGCGATCCTGCGCGCTCTCGACAGCTTCCCGCGCTTGAACGACGCTTACGCCGAGCTGGACGCGAAGCCGCACCGCATCCAGCGCGACGAGGTGCGGCTCGGGATCGCGGTCGACGTGCAGAAGAAGGACGGCTCGCGCACGCTGCTGGTCCCCAACCTCAAGGGTGCTTCGAAGCTCGGCTTCGCCGACTTCCTCAAGGCCTTCGACGAGCTCGTGGCGCGATCGCGCAAGGGCACCATCTCGCCCGACGACTTCATGGGCACGACCGTCTCGCTCACGAACCCCGGCACCGTCGGCACCACGTCGTCGGCGCCGCGGCTCATGCCCGGCCAAGGCGTGATCATCGCGACGGGCGCCCTCGATTACCCGGCCGAGTACAAATCGATGGCGCCGCGGACGCTCGGGATGCTCGGGATCAGCAAGGTCATGACCGTGTCGTCGACCTACGACCACCGCATCATCCAGGGCGCCGAGTCGGGCCTGTTCCTCTCGCGGATGGAGGAGCTGCTGAAGGGCGACGACGGCTTCTACGAGCGGATCTTCACGGACCTCGGCATGCCGCACCGGCCGGTGCGCTGGGAGATGGACGCGAACCCGGGGCTTTTCGGCGCGCCGGGCGGGCGCGAGGACGTCGAGAAGCAGACGAAGGTGCTGCAGCTCATCCACAACTACCGGGTGCGCGGCCACCTGGTGGCCGACCTCGACCCGCTCGATCGCCACAGAGCGCCGCACCGCGACCTCGACCCCGCGACCTACGGCCTCACGCTCTGGGACCTCGACCGCGAGTTCATGACCGGCGGGCTCTCGGGCAAGGACCGCGCGAACCTGCGCGAGATCCTCGACATCCTGCGCGAGACCTACTGCGGGACGATCGGCGTCGAGTACATGTACATCGCCGACCCCGAGCGCAAGGAGTGGCTGCAGCATCGGATGGAGTCGGCGCGCAACTACCCGGCGCTCGACGCGGCGAGCAAGAAGCGGGTGCTCGAGAAGGTTGTCGAGGCCGAGAGCTTCGAGCGCTTCCTGCACACCAAGTACGTCGGCCACAAGCGTTTCTCGCTCGAGGGCGGCGAGACGCTCATCCCGCTGCTCGACCGGATCCTGAACGACGCGGCGCTCCTGGGCCTGCGCGAGGCCGTGATCGGGATGTCGCACCGCGGCCGGCTGAACGTGCTCGCGACCACGGTCGGCAAGCCGCTCTCGCAGATCTTTGCCGAGTTCGAGGGCAACGACCCGAGCTCGTACCAGGGCTCGGGGGACGTCAAGTACCACCTGGGCGCGACCGGCACGCACGTGGCCGACACCGGCGAGACGATCACGGTCACGGTCGCGCCCAACCCGAGCCACCTCGAGTTCGTCAACCCGGTGGTCGAGGGCATGGTGC
>Ga0247727_10013439_pt1 | contig 13808 bp, 12 predicted proteins | sample WisWelCaveWW1625_FD_202498 | JGI IMG/M metagenome (GOLD analysis project Ga0247727, IMG submission 202498) | Biofilm microbial communities from Wishing Well Cave, Virginia, United States - WW16-25 | ecosystem: Environmental > Aquatic > Deep subsurface > Groundwater > Cave microbial mat | place... | reverse complement strand
AAACCCAAACCGGACGTTTTGAATAGCTCATAAAAATGCACGACATCGCTGTATTTTCCCATTAGGATGATATAAAAAGGCCTATAGGTATCTTCTTCCGGCTTGCTACGATACGGCAGGGATGGCATATTCGGACCGAGGTCGTAAATCGTGCCATCGTACTCGCTGCGCAAACCCAATATGCCAAAAGTTAAATTCTGTTTAAAACACTTTTGCTTGAACTCTTCAGTCAGCCGACTAATATCACCGCGATCTTGAAACAGATCGGTCACAATCAATGTCATGCTTGCCGGCTCAACCCGACCAATGACGCCTTGAATTCTCGTGAACCGTTTGGTTTTTGCGTCATTATAAAATGAAAATTCTTTAGCTTGAATGTAATCTTCAAGAGCGGCGATTTCATCTCCGAATTTAAAAAAATTGCGCTTGGCATCCTTCCAGCTACTGGTGATACTCCTTGCCATGGCGTCGATAGCCTGGCAATATCTTGTATTCGAATTAGGCCGAACGAACCCCTGCATCGATTCCGTCGCGTCAAAATAAATATTCGCAGTTATATTTGAAGTGAATTCTTCAATTTTTTGTTCGGGGGGTAAAGGTGGCACTTTGGGCGGTTTGGGGCAACCCAGAAGCAGAAAACCTATTAAAACTGTAAGCCCAAGGGCCAACATCCTCTCTTGCGCGTGACTTTTCATTTCGTTGCCTGGAAAATGAAAAATAGCTTCGTTTTTATGGTTTGAAGCTTAATTTTGAAAGCTGAATATATATTCAAAATTGTACATTCACTAGCCAAGAATTCATCACACATTGCAACAAAACCAACGAGGCTGGAAGCCCAGTCTAAGAAGCTTGAAACCAAGTCAACGATAAACAACTTCATAGACTTTACTTTACTGTAAAATATATCACAAATCTTCTATCAATGTCAAGGGAAAAATGTCATTTTGATGTGACAATTTTATACTCGACAAAATTTCTGTGTTTTAATATTTTAGTACACAAACCCATAAAACTCTGGAATAATATAATCAAAAAAGTATTTGCTTTTTACCCCGCCATTTTTAAATTTATATAATAAAGTAACCCTGGCGGTGTAGCTCAGTTGGCTAGAGCAGCGGAATCATAATCCGCGGGTCGGGGGTTCGAATCCCTCCGCCGCTACTGATTTCGGATTGTGGATCGCGGATTGTGGAAATTGCAGAGCCAATCGCGCCGAGCAACGATTGATATAATCCCTGTCCGTAACAAGTATGGTTTCGGTAAAATGATTCGCGTGCAGAGCGAATCATTTTTTATTTGGGGACGCTTGCTTGTGACAACGGCTTTCGTTATATTCTAAGCGAGGAGGAGAAGCTCATGGTCGAGCTAACCAAGTTTACGCCAACATTCAAGGTCGAATTCGCGCAACTGGCGCGAGATCGCAAAGAAGATTTCGAGGCGCTGCGAGAGAAGAGTCGCTGGACGGCGTCGGTGTACATCGGGCCGTATATTGTGGAAACCCGGCTAAAATACAAAGTCTGCGAAACGCTCAAGTTGGCGCAATTGCCGGCAGTTCTCAAAACACACGATATATTCGCTTTGGTGATTTTTTCGGGATTGCTGGATGAGCTCAAAACGTTGCCGAAGGTGTATAAAAACTTCATGAAGATTCATCGCCTTCATAAAGACGCCGCTTGGCGTTATAAAACTGCCGAACCTTTACATCACGGTGCTTCAAATAATCTCAATGACTGGCTCTTTAACCCAAAAGACGGAGTTATGACATGGTTGGGACTATGACAGCAAATAAAAAGCAACTCGACCGCCTGCGCGCCGCTTTCAAACGTTATGGCACCAATGTGCTTGGCGATCCTGAAATAACTGTTGATTTCTTTCCAACCGAGTTCGATGGATTCTTTGAGGTTCTTTTAACCTCACCGAAGTTTCAGAATATGGAATATACTGAACGGCAAAATTCCATTTGGGACTATTTGAGCAGCGATCCTGAGACAACCAAAGACGATCTGTTCTGCGTCACTCAGATCGCAACCGAAACCGAAGCCGTCGAGTTCATTTGAGCGCTGGCTTGCACAGCGTTTGAAAATTTTATGCCGCCAAACGGATAGATTACGCCCGGCGGCTAAAAACATCTGTTGACCTTAATCCGACCGACGCCGTCTATCCGTCGAGGATACTTTTCAATCATCGGCGATATTGGCAGTCTCGCCAATTCTGTTAGTGGCCTGCCGTGTTGATTATTCCACCCATTTTCCTCGAATAAAATGAATCTGCTCCAGCAATTTCGCCAGCATTGCGCCGTTGAACAATTGGTGCAGGCGGGAGATCGGCTCCTGCTCGCGGTGTCCGGCGGGGTGGATTCGCGCGTCCTGCTTGATTTGTTTTGCGAACTCAAAAACGAGTGGCTGTTGCAGTTGGCAGTAGCACATGTCAACCACCAACTGCGCGGCGAGGAGTCGGATGAGGATGAGGCTTTTGTGAAAGCGCTGGCCCAGGCAGCCGGGCTGCCTTTTTATTCGGAGCGGATTGAAGTTTCAACGCACGCGCGGACATACAAGCTCTCGCTGGAAGCGGCGGCGCGCGAGTTGCGCTATCAAGCTTTGGAAAGTTTTCGCAAAGATTGGCAGGCGCGCGCCATCGTCACGGCGCACACGTTGGACGATCAAGCCGAGACGATTTTGGATCACATTCTGCGCGGGTGCGGGTTGGCGGGGCTTGCGGGCATGGCGTCGTGCGCAGCTCTACCATTGCAAAACACTGCCAGCAGCAAACTGGAAGTTTGCGCTACAATTGTGCGGCCGCTTTTGCCGTTCTCGCGCGAACAGCTTGAGGACTATGCCAAAGCCCGGCGGTTGCAATGGCGCGAGGATCGCACCAACACCGAGACCCAATTTCGCCGCAATCGCCTTCGTCACGAGCTGCTGCCGCTGCTCAAAACCCGTTTCAATCCGCAAATCGCCGGCAGTCTGCAGCGTCTCGCCGCCATCGCGGCCTCGGCGGAAAATTATTTTCAGGCGGAGGCCGAAGCTGGTCTGCAAAAAATTATTAAAGATCAGCAATCGGACAAAATTATTCTTGATCTTGAACTATTTTGGAAGTATTTTCCTATTATACAGCGTTACGTCATTCGCGCCGCGATGCGAAGACTTGTTCGTGAAGAGGTCGAGTTGACATTTGCAGAAACCGCGCGAATTCTGGCGCTGTTGCAGAGAGCGGATAAAACCGATCTCAATAACCCCAAGCCCGCCGCCGGCAAGCGTTACATTTGGCGAAAACAAGTCGAGGTGCGCGTCGATCACGACGGCGCGGTTTTTGAAAAGCAAAAAGAAAAAGGCAAAAAGAAAAAAGCAAGTGCGGTTGTCGTTCCTGTAACGATTGGCGAGCGCTGCGAAATTCCCGACACGAATCTGTCGCTGCTGGTCGAGCGAAAAGAGCTGCCGGTTGATTGGCGCCAACAGGTCAATGCCCATTCCCAATTTGTCGATGCGGAAAAAGTGCGAGGCGAATTGCAGGTGCGGTTTCCGCAGCCCGGCGGCCGCTTCGTGCCGCTGCGGACGAATGACGGCGCGGCAGCGGACAGCGGATCGAAAAAACTTTCGGATTTTTTCACGGATATGAAAGTGCCGCTGCATCGGCGCCGGACGACGCCGGTTTTGGCAGGCGATCATATCATTTGGATTTGCGGCTATCGGATCGATAATCGCTGCAAGATTACGCCGGCCACAAAAAGTGTGCTGCATTTACAGTTGTTGTCGTTGGATGACGATGGTTCAGCAGTTCAATCAAAATCGCAGTGAAAGCATGGGGTGATCAGCCAGACTAATACGTATGTTAAGCAAAATAAACCGTTGAGTCGTTAACAATAAGTAGAGCATGAAAGTCAAGACCTCTATCACACTATCCGGCGACCTGCTCCGCACCATCGATGAATTGATCGAACAACTTTCGGAGCACTATCATAATCGGTCGGCTTTTTTTGAAATGGCCGCGTGGGCCTTTATTGAGCAACTCCGCCGCGCTCAACGCACGGCCAAGGATATTGAAATTATCAATCGGCGGGCGGATTATCTCAATAAAGAAACGATGGACGCTTTGACCTACCAAGCGCCATTATGAAGAGCGAATTATTTGCGAAAAGTGAAACTAAATGAGCAGGCCAATGCCACTCGAGCTATAAAGCCCAAATGCACAGGAGAAGCCAATGCCATCAATTGTCAACAGCAACGCCCAGGAAATTGTGTTTGAGCATGAGCTGCAAGATTCCAGCGATTACGAACGCTTGGATACCGAGACAGCTTCGGCATTGAAACGAAATAAAAGCTTAAAAACTGATTTCCTGAATATTGACCAAGAACTCGAAGCTCTATTTCGGGCGTATGCGAATGAAGACTTCGAAGACGGCATGGAAAGCGAATTCATAAGTGAATTTGTATCATGCATTCAAAAATATGGAACCCAAGCCGTCGAGGCCGTGAAGCGTATCATTCTTGCACAAAACGTAAAGCCACACATGACATTTGAGGCTTTGCGTTGGTTAGGCCGCATCAATCATCCGGAGTCATATAGATCCAGATTGCTTTTTATGGAAATGTGTCTTGGCAATCCCCTCAGGTTGGTGAGGGACGGTGCTGCACTCGGATTAGCTTCAATGAAAGACGCTCATGCAATCCCTTATTTGCGCAAAGCCATAGCTCAAGAAAAAACTCAAGATCTGCGAAAAGACTTGGAAACAGTTCTCTCTCGATTAGAAAAGTTGTCGAATGCCACAATACCTGTTGATGATAAATAAGCGCAAATGGGATCGGCTGGATGTCCCATGGTTGAAGCCGAATCAAATACAAGCAGACCCGCTTGGGGATTTGCGCATTAACGAAGGCGCATTATCGGTTTGGCACATTGAGGAGGACAAGTCAAATCTTGATCTCGTTATCGCTGCATTGGCGGCTACACGCCAAAATCTCGACAAATTTGAGTATGGTCTTTTCGGCCAAGAAATTGTCAGTAGTCTGGATTTGAAATTTCAGATTATACCGGGAAATTCTCCAAGCGATGCGGCAAATGGTTGGCACCGAGATTTAATTCAATTAACTGCCGATCAAACATTGAATTTCGTAAAAGCAATATTTGACAGCTTGGAGAAGCACAGACTTTATGATGATGAAGTGCAAACCAAAATATTTAATGCGATACAAGAAGGATACTTGGATTTGCACAAAGTCAACAAATCACTAAGGAAAAAAATCACACAATTGTAGGTTTGAATTTCAACCAGAAAAATTTTGACAGCTAGGCCTGCCCTGCCGCAGGCCAAGGCCGGCTGTGCTACGATACAATAAACCCGCTGTAGAGGAACCGAGCGTGCTCGACGAAACCGCGAAGTTTTTAGAAAATCAATACCCGATTCTGATCACGGCAGAACAGATTCAGGCGAAGGTGAAAGAAATGGCCCGGCAGCTTTCGGCGGACTATGCCGGGAAATGTCCGGTTTTCATCGGCGTGCTCAACGGCAGCTTTATGTTTTGCGCCGATCTGCTGCGCCACCTCACCATCGACTGCGAAGTTGATTTTATCAAGATTTCGAGTTACGGCGAGGCGATGCGCACTTCCGGCGTGGTGAAAGTCCGCAAAGAGATCGACTGCCACATCGAAGGCCGGCATGCGCTCGTGGTCGAAGATATCATCGACTCCGGCTTGTCGGTGACATTTCTGGAAAAAAAATTGCGCGCGATGAAACCGAAATCGCTCAAATTCGTCTCATTATTAGTGAAGGAAGGAAGCGCGCAGGTCGAGTATCCCTGTGACTACCTCGGCTTTCGCATTCCCAACCGTTTCGTCGTCGGCTACGGCCTGGATTACGCGCAGAAGCTGCGCAATCTGCCGGCGATTTATGTGATGGATTGAAATCTACAAAAAAATCGAATCATAAAGAGAAAAGGAAGAAAGACGTTGTCTCCGAACAATCGTTCCGGCAATAACAAGAAGCCGCGCAAGGATGATAATTCCCAATGGACGCGCCCGGCGCGCACGCTGGCGTTCTGGGCGATCATTCTCATGGTTTCGATCTGGGTGACGATGACCGTCAGCCACGAAGAGCGCCAAGTCCGCACGGTGACGTATTCGCAGTTTCAAGAGCTGCTGCTGCAGAAAAAAATCAAAAGCCTCGAAGTCAAAGGCGCGCGGCTGGACGCGGAGCTCGTGCAGCCGATGCAGATCGATCCGAAAGAGAGAACGAATTACGTTCGCGTCAATCTGCCGGAAAAACCGAATTACGCCGTCGTCGACGACTGGCAGAAAATCTACGGCAGTGACGACAAGTTGGCCGTCACCTTCAAGGACGAATCGCAGGATTGGTGGAATTATCTGCTCAGTCTTTTGCCGTGGATCATTCTCGGCTCGTTTTGGATTTTTTTGCTGCGGCGCATGCAAGGCGTGGGCAGCAAGGGCATTTTTTCGTTCGGCAAATCGCGCGCGAAAATGTTGACGGAGAACCGCCCGAAGGTGACGTTCGATGACGTCGCCGGCGCGGACGAAGCCAAGCAAGAGCTGCGCGAGATCATCGAGTTTTTGCGCGAGCCGGAAAAATTTCAGCGCCTCGGCGGCAAAATTCCGAAAGGCGCGTTGCTGCTCGGCCCGCCGGGAACCGGGAAAACATTGCTGGCGAAAGCGGTGGCGGGTGAGGCGGGGGTGCCGTTCTTCAGCATGTCCGGCGCGGATTTTGTCGAAATGTTCGTCGGCGTCGGCGCTTCCCGCGTGCGCGATCTTTTCGAACAGGGCAAGAAAAATGCGCCGTGCATTATTTTCATCGATGAGATTGACGCCGTCGGCCGGCATCGTGGCGCGGGCTTGGGCGGCGGCCATGACGAGCGCGAGCAAACCCTCAACCAACTGCTCGTCGAGATGGACGGCTTCGATTCAAACGAAGGTGTGATTCTCATCGCGGCGACGAACCGGCCGGATGTGTTGGATTCGGCGCTGCTGCGGCCGGGCCGTTTTGACCGCCAGATCGTGGTGGATCGCCCGGACGTGCGTGGCCGCGAAGGCATTCTCAAAGTGCACACCAAAAAAATCCCGATTGCCAAAGATGTGAATTTAAACGTGCTCGCCAAAGGGACGCCCGGTTTTTCCGGCGCCGATATCGCCAGCATGGTCAACGAAGCCGCCCTGCTCGCGGCGCGCAACAGCAAAGATCACGTCTCGATGCGCGATTTGGAAGAAGCCAAAGACAAAGTATTGATGGGCACCGAACGCCGCAGCATGTTGATCAGCGAAAATGAAAAGCGCATCACGGCTTATCACGAAGCCGGCCACGCCCTGGTCGCGAAACTTACGCCGGGCGCCGATCCGGTGCACAAAGTGACGATCATTCCGCGCGGCCGCGCGCTCGGGTTGACCACGACGCTGCCGATCGACGAAAAACACAATTATTCGCGCAATCATTGCGAATCGCTGCTGGCGCATCTGATGGGCGGACGCGAAGCCGAGAAGCTCGTGTTCAAAGAAATAACCACCGGCGCCGGCAACGACATCGAGCGCGCGACGGAACTGGCGCGCAAGATGGTTTGCGAATGGGGCATGAGCGATAGCATGGGGCCGTTGTCGTTCGGCAAAAAAGAGGAGGAAATCTTTCTGGGCCGCGAGATCGCAAAACATCGCGACTACAGCGAGCGCACCGCGCAGGCGATCGACGAGGAAGTCAAGCGTATCGTGCTCGAAGCCACCCAGCGTGCCGCCAATATCGTGAAGCAAAACGAGGACAAGCTGCATGTGATCGCGCAAGCCCTGTTGGAGCGGGAAATGCTGGACGGTGATGATATCGACGCCCTTATCAACGGTGAGCTGCTGCCGCCGATCGAAACCGGCAAAAACGGCCGCCCGGCGGAAAGCCGGCCGGCAGAAGTTCCGGATAAAAGCGTGCTGGCATAGCCCTTCATTTTTGGTAATAATTATCAGCTATCATGCTCATGCATTCTGAAAGAATCTTTTTTAAATTCAAGCTAAATTTTCAAATTAAAAAGGTTCCTGCGGAATGACATGTTAGTTGGTTCATCAAGTTTTCACGGATTATAGATAAGGATTGTCATCATGCAGCTTCCGGAGGGAAGCATCCTTTTAATCATCATTTGGGGATTTGTCGTTTTTCTTTTATGGAATTTTTATCGTTTTAGCCAGGCGTTCCGCCAAACGACTTTCCTCGTCCTCGCCGGTCTGGTTTCGGCAGCGTTGGCGGGGGGAATCATGTATTTGCATTCTCAAGAAAAAAAGCAGCCGCCGGACGGACGCGCGGGTGTCTTGATTTTTCCTTTTGTCGAGGAAACCGGCAACGGCTCAGCCGGGATCATCAACGCCAACGGCCTGGCTATCGCCGATTTGATTGGCGAGCACCTGCAACAGGCAACGCCCACGCCCTTTTACAGCATTCCTCCCGATGCGCTTTTTGGTGTTGCGAATCATGATTCTCTCATTTATATTGATTACGTTTTGCGTTTTGCCCAAGCCGCCGGACTGCGGGTCATCGGTTTCGGCGTTTATAAAGAGACGTCGAGTCTGCCGGCCAATCATCACGCCAGTTCGTCGGCTGAGGTGCAAATTTTTGATTTGCGCCAAACACCGTCTGCCGGAATGCGCTTAAAACTGCCCGAACGATTGAATAACCCAAAAGAGCTGGCAGCCGCAGCGGCGCAGGCTATTTTGCAAATCTATGCGAAACGAAACGAGGTGGCGTTGGCAGCGGCATGGCAACATCAACTTGACGCCGATTTTTTGCAGCGTTATTATTCCGCCAAGCTGGCGTTGGCGCTGAATCAAACCGAATCGGCCGTGCAGCAGGCGCAAGCGTTGTGGCGAGCCGACACCTGCCGGGCGTCATTCTCCGCTCTTTATGCACAGACAATCATGGCAGATCTTCGGCGCAAAGCGGCTTCCCGAAGGGAATGGGAGGACAGCTTGCACGTTTTTCAACGCGCGGCCACCAAGGATTCACTCCGCAGCGAAAGCGCGCGTTTGCTCGGCGAGATTTACATTCGGCTCAAAAAGTGGAACGAGGCGGAACGCGCACTGCTGCTGGCGCGCCGCCGCGAACCGGCCGACAGCAAAATTTATTTGCTGCTGGCGCAACTGCACCGCTCGCGTTTTCAGCCGTTGGGATTCCAAAACGAACTGGAGTTGTACCAACGTGCGCGGGCGCTGAATCCAATCAACATTCAAGCCGGTTTGGCGGAAGCGGATTATCTTTGGCGCGAGAATCGCGAAAAGCAGGCGATTGAAATTTTAGAGCATTGGCTCAAGCTGAATCCCAATCACCTCGGGGCATTGATGAGCCTCGGCCGGATTTATATCGCCAAAGGCAGCCAGACAAAAATTTTCGAGATTTACGAGCGCATTTTAAAATTGGCACCGGACAATGCCGAGGCATATTATAATCTCGGCATCGTTTATTATCATGCCGAAGACGATGACAACGCCATCAAGTTTTTTGAGCGCGCCATCCGGCTCGACAATCACGCCGAAGCCCGGCTTTATCTGGCCGGCATTTATCAACGCCGCGGCGACCTCGAGCGGGCGATGCACTATCTGCGTGAGCGCATTCGTTTGAGCCGGGGCGACGACGACCAATATGCCGCCGAAGCGCGCCGCCAGCTTTACAGCATTTTGTTGGGCCGCGGCGAAATTCCGGCGCACTTGCAGCCGGATAGTCTAAAATAGATTCTGGATGCTCGATGCTAGATGCTCGATGCTGCTTTGAGATTATCGCATCATCATCCCGCATCCAGCGACCAGCGACCAGCAACCAGCCATGACCACCTACTCTTTCCGCCAGCTTCATCTCACCACGCGCCGCGACGTGATCGCTGAATTTGGCGGCGTTTTGGAAGAACCATCGGAAGATTGGTTTTCCTTCTTGCAGAATTTTCCTTATCTGTTCAAAATTTTACTTCCTGCCGGCGAATGGACGGCGGAGCTGCGCGCTGAGCTTGAAGCGAGCGAACTGTCGTTTCGACCCGTGTCACCGAACCGCGCCTATATTTTTTCCGGCGCCGGCAAAATAAAAAAATGGATTGCGGCGGAACAATGCCGTTCGCGCGGCGCCAAGAATTTCGCTGCGGCTTTGGCGCAATTTCTCCAGCGGCACGAACGCAACGACTTTCTTTTGGCGACGAAACCGCAGCCGCTGGCGGCCGGCGGGCGCACGCTGATCATGGGTGTGCTCAATTGCACGCCGGATTCTTTTTACGACGGCGGAAAATATTTTTCGCACGAAGCGGCGGCGGCGCACGGTTTGCGCTTGGCCGAGCAAGGCGCCGATCTCCTCGACGTGGGCGGCGAGTCGACGCGGCCTCAAGGCGTTTATGGGCAAGGCGCGGAACCGGTTCCGGCTGCCGAAGAAAAACGCCGCGTGCTTCCGGTGATTGAAGCGTTGGCCAAAAAACTCCGGATTCCGCTCAGCATCGACACGTATAAAGCGGAAGTGGCCGAAGCCGCGGTGCAAGCCGGCGCGAGCCTGGTGAACGACATCAGCGGTTTTCAATTCGACGCGCAGATGCCAACAATGGTGGCGCGATTGGGAGTGCCGGTCGTGATCATGCACACCAAAGGCACGCCGGCGAATATGCAAGCCAATCCGGTTTATGAAAATTTAATGGACGAGCTTTATTTATATTTCGAGCGGCAAATCGATCTCGCGCGCAACGCCGGCATTGGCGAAGACCGGCTGCTCATCGATCCCGGCATTGGCTTCGGCAAACGCGCGCCGGATAATCATGAACTCATTCGCCGCCTGCCGGAATTGCGCGGCCTCGGCTGCCCGCTCTTGATTGGCCCCTCGCGAAAATCATTTGTCGGCCAGGCGCTGGATTTGCCGCCGGAACAGCGCCTGGAGGGCACCGCCGCTGCCGTTGCCGCGGCGGTGATGAAGGGCGCGCATATCATCCGCGTTCACGACGTGATGGCAATGCGCCGCGTCGCCGCCATTGCCGATCTCATCGCCGGGCGGACGGAACTACTTAAATAAAAGCAGCCGGAATGGGCATGAACGGACTCGAGCTTTTTCGCGTCGCTTTTTTGCGCGTGACGCTACTGGATGTGCTCGACATCCTGGTCATCAGCTACGTGCTGTATCGACTCTATCTTTTCATCCGCGGCTCGCGCGCGGCGCAAATGGCCGTGGGTCTGGTGGTGATTCTGCTGGTCTCTTGGCTGGCGCATCTTTCCAGCATGAGCGGCATCAGTTGGATTTTCAGCAAACTCGAAACCATCTGGCTGATCGCGTTCGTCATTCTTTTTCAGCCGGAATTGCGCCGCATGTTGGTTTATCTCGGCCAAAGCCCGCTCATTCGCTTTTTCGTCAAAGTTTCCGGCACGCGCACGATTGACGAAATCGTGCGCGCCGCGCAAGAGCTGTCGCGGTTGCGTTTTGGCGGCTTGATCGTTTTGGTGCGCGATGACAGCTTGAAAGCGGTCGTCGAAACCGGCATCAAGATTCAAGCGGAAGTTTCCGCGGCCTTGCTGATGTCGCTGTTCAGCCCCAAGTCGCCGCTGCACGACGGCGCGGTGATCATCGAAAACGACGTCATCGTCACCGCCAAATGCATTCTGCCGCTGTCGCAGGATGATCAAATCGACAAACGTCTCGGCACGCGCCACCGCGCCGGCCTGGGCCTGGCCGAAGAATCCGACGCCGTGATTCTGATTATTTCCGAAGAAACCGGCAAGCTCTCGATCGCCATGGACGAGCGCCTGCTGCCGGACTTGAGCCTCGAGGAAGTGGAAAATATTCTCAAAGCTTCGCAGCGGCCCACGGCGAGCAATTGAGCAAGGAAAACTAAGTCGGGCTACGCCCGTGGGGCAAGAAACTCCTGACTCATTCGTATTTCCTGTCTCAGGCCGAAACAAGCCTGCCAAATCTTCCCCACCGTAAGTGTTGAATTTTCGCGCCAACCTTCCGACAACGCGCTGGCATCAGATTTGATAAAACATACCCACAAGTTTTAACACGAACTTCGGCCATTACAAAAACGTTATTCATGGACCAGAACCGGCGCCGCATGGCATGATTATATGAATCCGAACACACCAGCGCATTACGCCAAAACCAGCTTCACCAATTTCCTGCCGGCTGAATTCAGCCTCCCGAGCCAGCCGGAGAAAGAAAATTTTGACCATCATCACCTCGCGAACAACGAGGGGCTCGACGAAACCTGGGCGCCGATGGCGGCCTTTCTCGACGCGATGCAGGAAGCGGTCAGCGGCGTGGACGAATATCTTTGCGTCAAATACTGGAACACGCCGATGGCAAAACTCACCGGTGTGGCCGCCGGTGAAGCGATGCACCGGCCACTCTTCTCGCTGCTGCCGCGCGACTTCGAACGCAATCTCGAGACCGGGCTCCGGCATCTTTTTAACCAACGCGCGCTGGGCCAGGGCGAAAGCGCGGAAATCATCGCCGGCGAATTCTCGCAACGGCATGGCGACAGCGAATTTTTCGATTTCTCTTATCGCATGCGCGTCCTGCCCACCAACGGCAACCGCGGCGTGGCGATTATCACCCTGCGGCCGGCGCGTGAAGGCCGCCAACGCCGGAAGGAACAGCCGGATCCATTCGGCCTGCTCGGGCAGTTAAGCGCCGGGATTGCCAAGGAGCTGGCCGATCCGCTGAACACGATTTGCAGCAAGATCGACAATATCGTCTCGCTCGCCGGCAATCATTGGAGCGAAAATTTGGAGGGCGAGCTGCACGGCATTATCACCGAGGTGTATCGCATCAGCCATCTCGCCAACAACATTATGACCATGTCGAGTCACGCGGCGTCCAACTGCGCGCCGATCGACATCAACCAGTTGATTCCGGAAGCCATCGCTTTCTTGGAGCATACGCTGAATCGCCGGATTGCCTGCGTGACGGCGCTGCACGAGGGACTGCCGCCGGTGCAAGGCGATCCCATTCTGCTGCAAAGCGTTTTGCAAAATATTTTGCGTTACGCCGTGGAAGCCGCCGGCGAGGATGCGGTGCCGCGAATTCAGACCGGCCTGTTTGCGCCGCAGCCGGCCAACGGGCGGGCCTTAGCCAAAGCGAACGGCAAAGCCGCCGCGACGTCCGGTCTCGTCATCCGCATCGAAGACCGCGGCGCTGCGATCACGCCGGAGATTCTGGCGCAGCTTTTCGATCCGATTGCGTGCAGCAAACAATTCGGCCTCGCCACCGGCCTCGGCTTGTTCATCAGCAAAAGAATTGTTGAATCCCATCGCGGCCAGCTTCGCGTGAACAGCGCGCCGGGCCGCGGCACGATTTTTACGATCACTTTTAAAATGTAACACCGGCTCGTGTTGGCAATTTTTTTCCAACACGGCTCTATGGGCGCTGCCTGCATGAATTCTCATCACGCACTGCAACAAGGCGGCGCCCGTAGAGTCACAATCACCGGCCCCGACTTTCCCCGCGAAAGATCGGGGCCGGTTGTTTTTATCGCTCATCTCGGTAGCGATGATCACGCGCACCCTCCTTTTCTTAATTTCACTGAGGAGTCAAATCCGTGCTTTCATTGCAAAGATTTTTACCCACAGATTGAAGAACCCCGCAGATAAAAATTTTATCAGTGGAGTTCTTCAATCTGTGGGTAAAAATTTTAATTTTTTTTCTAAAGTAGTGGCTTAATTCCTTTTTGGCTCATCAAGAAAAAATTCTTGACTAAGGCGAATTTTTTTGCTACTATTGAGCATTCAATAAACAGGCGGCTGCGAATCGTAACCTAATAAAAATGAACAAAGATGAATAACGCTATTATCCGACAATTGGCATGCATGAGCGCGCTCGTGTT
>Ga0247727_10013438_pt1 | contig 13810 bp, 4 predicted proteins | sample WisWelCaveWW1625_FD_202498 | JGI IMG/M metagenome (GOLD analysis project Ga0247727, IMG submission 202498) | Biofilm microbial communities from Wishing Well Cave, Virginia, United States - WW16-25 | ecosystem: Environmental > Aquatic > Deep subsurface > Groundwater > Cave microbial mat | place... | reverse complement strand
CAGGGTGTCCAGGTCCACCAGGTCGTTGTCGTACTCCTTGATGGGCTCGACGAGGGTCTCGCCCCGCCGGATGCGTATCTCCGTCTCCTGCGCGGAAGTCGCCTCGGTCGGGTGGTGGAGGGGGTCGAGGGTCGGCCACGACACGAAGCCGAGAGCGTGCTGCACGCCGTACTCCTCGGTCTCGTGCGCGGCGGCGAGGTCGAGGATCGACGCCAGCCACGCTTCGAAAGGCCGGACGCCTCGCGCGATCACGTACTGCCCGTCGTGGCGGCCGCGCCCGGGCCGGAGCTTCTCGTAGGCGACGACCGAGTGCGGCTCCCATTCGCGCCCCAGGAGAAACGCCAGCGTCTCGGCCGAAACGTCGGCGTCGTACACGCCGTGGGCGTGCCCTGGTCTCGACGGCATCTCCAGGTTCCCGTGGACCGCGTCGATGACCCTTCGGATCTCGGCGGCGAACGGCTTGAAGAACCCCGGATCGTCGTAGTCGTCCCGCTCCGCCAGCTCGGTCCAGACCCCCTGGATCAGCCACAATCGCCGGTCGGGATGCGCGGCGTTGTGCTCCTTGAGCGTCCTGTACAGCGATGGAGGATGAAGGGTGTACAGCCGGACCACGTTGAAGCCCGCCTCGCCCATGAGGTCGAACCAGCGTCGGTAGAGCGCCGGGTCATCGGGGAACTCCGCGGGGAATTTCCCCGGGAGTGCCGTCCCGAGGTTGATCCCCTTGATGAACAGCGGCCGGAAGAGATCGCCCTCCCGCACCTCGAGTCGCCCCGACCCCGCACGGGAGACCACGCGAAGCGGCGGAATCTCGGCGGGACGCGGTCTTCTGCGCAGCTCCTCGAGCACGTCGCCCGGGGGGAGGTTCTCGGCCATCAGGCTGCGGATCTCGGCGTCGTCCGGAGCGAGCGCGAGCGCTTGCAGATAGGCGACGTGGGCCCCCTTCCGGTCGCCCGTCTGTCGGCAGGCCATGCCGAGGCCCTTCAGGGCATCCACGCTCGCGGGATCGCGCTCGAGGGCGCGGCGGACATGCTCGAGGGCCTCGCCGGGTTTCTTCTCCCTCAGGCTCACGTAGCCGAGCCCGGAAAGGGCATCGACGGATCTCGGATCCGCGGCCAGAGCCGACTCGAAGGCGCGCCGTGCATCGGGAATCCGCCCTAGGCGGAAGCGGGACCAGCCGAGGAGGGAGGCGAGCCCGGCGTTCCCGGGGCGACTCGCGAGCTCCGTCTCGAGAATGGCGATCGTCTCGGCGTAATGGCCTGCCCGGTAGAGATCGAGGGCGCGGCGGTAGGCGTCGGGTGGGGGAGGAGGAGCGCCAGAGGTCGCGAGGACGACGACGGCGACGGCCGCGGCCGCCAGACGATGTCGTGCGAAGAGCGTGCACATGCCAGAGGATGGTAGACGAGGAAATCTACCGATGCTCTTTCCCGCAAGACTCCCAGGGCACGGTCACGGAGGCGATGCGCAGGTGTTGGCAGCCTTGGGCGGCCCATCGAGATCTTGGTCGCGCGTTCCCCCAGTCCCGGGTGACTCTCTCGGCGCGAGCGAGGACCAGGTGACATCGAGAACGCTCCGGCGAGCCAGGAAATAGAAACCGCTTCCCCTCGCTGGCGCGGTGGCGTCCGTCACGGTGGCTTCCGCGGTGTCGTCCGCGAGACAGGTTTGCACCGTCGTGCGGAAGTCTCCTCCACTTGACCGCAGCGCGTTGAGGTCCCCTCGAATCACCTCCACTCCGTTCGGGTTCGGCGTCGTCCAGGTCAGCGTCGTTCTGCTGGAGAACCGCAGTCTGCCACACGGGAAGAACGCCAGACACGGGTCGCACGCGTCACCCACGCCGTCCTGGTCCTGGTCCGCTTGGTCCGGATTGGGTACTTGCGTGCAGTTGTCGCAAACGTCTCCGACGCCGTCTCCATCGCTGTCCGCTTGGTCCGGGTTGACGACGTGGACGCAGTTGTCGTCGCAGTTGCGGATGCCGTCGCCGTCGTCGTCCCTGTTCCCGATAGCCTGTACGTCAAGCCGGAAGATCAGGTACTCGTCGTGGTTGCACTCTGGAACAAACGGGGAGGGCAGGCCGCCGCCTCCACAGTTGTTGCTCTCGTGCCAAACCCACTGTGCCGACGTGCTGATGTTCGGCACAGGTCCACCGCACCAGGTGGGCGTATTGAACGTGCCGTTCGGCCCTCCGCTGGTTGGCGTCACCCAGAGGTTCGAGTTGTCGCATCCCTGGATGCTCCCCAAGAGATCGGTCGTGCTCGGCGTCTCCCCAACCGCGTTGAGGTTGACGCCCGTCGGGCAGACCTGCCATCCCGCCGACCCGCTGAAGATCGACATCCCGTTCATCCGGAGATCGTGGAGGAGACCCTGGGCGACCAGGTCGTCGCTCCACGCAGCGATGTAGAGGTAACGGTCGGTCGTCGTGAAACTGTAGGACTCGGGCTGGCAGATCCCGTTGCCAGGGTCACTGCCCCCGATCAGCGTAACGCTTGTGTCGGTGCCGGTGTAGATCGCATAGAAGTTGTCCGCAGTCACCTCTCCATGGACGTCCATCTCACAGAGGTCGCAGGCATCTCCCACGCCGTCCTGGTCCCGGTCGTCCTGGCTCGGGTTCGCCACGTTCGGGCAGTTGTCGCAAGCGTCTCCGATTCCGTCCAGATCCGTATCTTCCTGTCCCGGATTGTAGACGCCCGGACAGTTGTCGCAATCATCCATGGCACCGTCTCCGTCCAAGTCATCCGGGTTCGGTGCCGCGCTCGCATCAAACGACGGGTACCCGATATGCGCGCAGTGCTTGCACTTGCCCGCTCTCCCCGCGAGCGCGATCGACGAGACCTCGGCCTCGCTGAGGTCACGCCGCCAGATCTCGACCTCGTCGATCTTCCCCATCGCATTACCGGTCCCGCCACCGATTCGCAGGGGAGCCGTCAGCAAGCTTATGCTGCAGGTCAGGCCGAGAGTCGACTCGACTTGTACAAGGGCCCCGTTCAGGTACTTCTTGATCCCGGTGGCGTTGTTCCACTCGACGGTGACCGCGATGTGACTCCACTTGTCGAATGGAATCGCCCCCGACGGCCAGACCGAAGTCCGCTGAGTTCCTGAGCACGGGTATTCGAGGTGTGGAACCGGATCGACCCCCAGGTGGAACTCCTGTTGACCGCTTGCTCTCTCCACCACCCACAGATCGCCCTGCCAGTTCGCGACGGGATCGGGATTGACCCAAGCATCAATGGTGAAGGAAAGGGAGCCGAAGTCGAACGGCGAGCCGTTCGGGACCTGGGCGTAGTTGGCGGAGTCAACCTGGAGCGCAGGCCCCACTTGCCCGGCCGGGTCGGGGGTCGGGGTACCGACGTACTGGCCGTGGGAGCCGTGCTCGATCTCTGCGGCCCTGCTCCCGGACGTTTCGTCGAGCGGCCACCAGGCCCACATCCCGCGGGGAGGAGCGGTGCACTTGCACTTCCCCAAGCTGTCTGCGGCGGCAATGCTGCGGATTTCCGCGTTCGAGAGCGCGTGGTTGAAGATCTCGATCTCATCGAGCTGGCCGTTCAAGAATCCGTCGGGCTGGGTCGTACCGGCAGCGCCGATCCACAGTGGTGCCGTCGAGTTCAGGGATCCCACGTTCACCGCGGTCAACGCGTCGGGCACACCGTTCACGTGCAGCGAGACGGCGCCCCCACCCCCGCCGATGCGGAAAAATGTCACCGAAACGTGGGTCCACGCGCCGGTGTTGACGGGCGTTACGCCGGACACGGGAGGGATGCACGAATACGTGTTGTCACACGCGGAGAACGTTAGAAGACCCCCCGACAGGCGGAGCCGGAAGCCGGGTCCGGTGGGGGTACCGAGCATCCCCTTCTGCAGGATCGGTGCATTCTGCTGGGAAGTTCGGATCCACGTGTCGATGGTGAACTCCTCCGCCGTGAACTGCAGCGTGGGATCGTCGGGGACCGTCACGTAGGTGGGAGGCGAGCTGAAGAATGTCAATGCGGCGTCGCCGACCTTCCGATCGATGCTGCACACCGGCGTGCCCGAGTAGGTCCCATCATTCCTGGCCACACGGTCCACGGGCGTGCAATCGTCACCCGTCCACCAGCTCACCATGTTCGGGGGAGGAGGCGTGCAGACACAGGGATCGACCACGACCGATTGAACGCTCTGGCTCGAGCACATCGCGAGCACGCTGTGTGTGATCTGGTACGTCCCCGGGAACGCATACGTGTGCGTCACCGTCTGGCCCGAGGTCGAGGGGCTGCCATCGCCAAAGTCCCATGTGTGGGTTCCACACGGCTGCCCCGAGACCTGGAAGGACTGATCGATGCAGAGAGACCCGGGCGGAGCGAACGTGGCGTCGGGTGGAGGAACTACGAGCACGGCAGAGCCCGTCCCGGTCACGCGGGTCTCCGAACACGTGGCGCCCGCGCACGGAATCGACCAGGTCGACTCGACCGTGGCTGCGATCGGGAACTGCGGGCAGCTCGTCGGGTTCGGGGTGGGCGATGGCCAGGACACACTGATGTCGAACGTCAAGGGATAGGTCACCGATGACGAGAGGTTGTACACGAGATTCGAGGGAGTCGAAGACCCGCCTTCCGCAACTCCGGCAGGAAGCGAGGCTGGCGAAGTTCCGGTGAGACCGGAGGGAAGGTCGATCCTGAGGACGCTGCCGGAGACGTTGCTAGGTCCACTCCGCGTGACGGTGACGGTGAGCGGCGTGGCGAAGGGCCCGCAGGCGGCGAACGGAGGTGCGACCAGCGTCACTTGATCGGTCGGGAACTGGCGCGTGGATACGATAAGCGGAGCCGCAGGCGTGTCCGCTTCCACGAGTGTCTCCTGGCAATTCGTTTCGCCGCTCGCTCGGAAGGTAGGCCCCGTCCCCGGGACGTAGTCGCACGTGGCGATCAGGGGACAACTGATCGTGATGGGGGTCGCGCTCCGAAGACACGCCCCGGCCGCCTCAGGAACGATCACAAACGTGCCGCCGGAGGCGGGCAGGGTGAACGATCCGGAGAGAGAGATGCTGTTGCAGTCCGTTGCGGTGTACGTGCACGGACCTTGAGACTCGATGCCTGCAGGAAGATCTACCTCGACCCGCAAGTTTTTCATGGTACCCGGCCAGGGGTTCGACACCGTTGCCACGTACGGGATCGTCTCCTGGCAAAGCTCGAACTGCGTGGCCGTCGAGTCGATCCGCGCGCTCACGTCGAGCTTCGCGGGCCGGGGGTCAAGGGTCAGCGGCAACGACTTCAGGTTGATTGCGCTCGGACAACGCGCGCTGTACTCGGCCACGGAGGCGGGCGTCGAGCAGTCCCACCCGGCGTACAAAGTGAAAGTCTGATCAGGAGGTGGGTCGTCCGCCGAGGAGCAAGTGTACCTGGCGCATACGCGCACCGCTTTTTTCTCCCCGGGGAGGATTCCGCCGAGACTCTGAACTTCGGGTGCGGCGGTGCTATTGAAATACAGCGTCATCCCGGGAGGAAAAGAAGGGCTCGCCGGGTCGAAGCCGATCCAGGCGAGCGCCGGGCTGGTGCCCGCATAGGCACCTGTGGGACTGACCACCTCCACGTCCCAGCACGCGAGGTCGTCGAATCCTGCCGCCGTTGTTGCACTCACTGGACGGAGCAAGACCTCCTGTCCGTAGTAGCGGTAGACACTCTGATTGGCGGCGGGAGGAGGGCTCGCCACTAGAGGCGACACGTCGAAATGGAAAAGCGAGTCGTCCAGAATCCGGTTCTCCGCGCGGACTTCCCAGAAGTACTGCCCAGGAACACTGGCGGCCTCCTGTATCTCGCACGTTGGCTTCACGCCTGACGCGGTGACGAAGAGACCATACGATTCGTCAGGGAACGGCAACAATGGCAACGATCCCATGAAAAGAGCGCCGACGTCCAGGTCGACCCCCGTGGACGAGATCGCCAGCGGGTTCAGGGACCCCGATTCCGATGGGTGGGACGAGTACTCGCCAACGTTTCGGCGGAGCCACGCCCTCCAGCTCGCGGCGTCGTAGTCGAAACCCGCCGCCTTCCCGAACCGTATCCCCAGGGTGTCGGGATGCGTGAAGCTCCGGAACTCCCCCGGAAACGCCTGGAACCGGTGATGGGCCAGAAACAGTTGGTAGCAGACGTAACAGGAGGATACTGGTTCGCAAGCCGTCGAATTCTGGGGATGAAAGCGCGAGAAGTCGTGAGCGTGACCCATCACATAGAGGGTTCCGCCCTGCCGAGTGCAGTACCACAGGAGGCACTGATTACAATCCGAGGTGTCGCTCCCCCCGCAATGCTCGCAGCCCTCTGGCGGGCGCGCGGTGATCGAGATCGGAGTGACTCCATCAGGAAGATACGGCGACTCTGTGAGGTACAGCCAGCCGTTCACCTCGAGCCTCGTCGGGAATAGGTTAGGGGCGTTCGAACTCGCACAGGCAGTGTTGGCCACCCCAGGCGGGTTGCCGGTGTCGTCGAAGCGCACTTCGACACGCACCTGGTCCCCGTGCTGGAACTCAGGGATAAACGTGGACGGCAGGAGGCAGCCGGCGTCGATCAGAGGCTGGAGCGAGTAGTCGAAGAAGTGCTTGGAGCCGTCGGGAAGACTCTGCGAGGAGAGGACGCACGTGGATGTCGAGCCTCCTCTGGTCAGGTACAGCGTTGCGCTCGTTACCTGGAGGTAGCCACCGCCGCTGATCTGGATTTCGAGGTACCCCCTGCTCAGCACGATCGGCGTCCCGTCGGGGTGCTCGAAGGGCCAGGGATGATGGTCGTCGTCGCCGGTGATGTGGACGAGGCCCTCGGCCGTCATCTTGACCATATCGCCCTGAGCGACCCTCTTCGCTTTGAAGACGCTCGCCGTGCCCGTGCCGTCGTCCCCGCCGTCGTCACCTACGTCGGCGGCCCCGACCGTCGTTCGCTCGATGCGCAGGTTGTCGAAGTGGATCCCCTGACGCTTGCACCCCGGGCAGTGGATCTGGATGAGGAAGTCAGAGGAGATGTAGGGGACCTTGCACTCGTTGCCCGCCCCGCATACCGCGTCCCGATGATCGGGAACCAGTGACACGCGGTGTCGGACGGTGCTGACAGGATCGGGGTTCGCACTGCAGTCCGCCTGGACGGTCAGCTTCGTGTGCCGGTTGAAGAACAGATACGAGGCCAGCACGCAGGGCGGAAGCTGCGGAAGGACGTACACCGCCTCGATCACCTGGGTGCAGGGACCCGAGCTGCAGTCGATCGTCACGCTTGGTGGAATCTCGGGCAAGAACTGTTCGGGGAGAGGACATGACCCCACATTCGTTCCCACGCGCACCAGAGCGAGTTCGCAGTCCGCCGAGCCGTTCTCACAAGTTGCTCGTTCCGTCCCGCTCCAGGTGAGTCCGGGATCTAGCTCGAACCTCGACACGAAGCGCACTTGCTTCGTCGGGACGGAGTCGGCGTGGTAGTTCCACACGTGGGAGGACGCTGAGATGCTCGGGAAGAACTCGAGGGTCTGCGTGCCACCGTCCGTCATGTCCGTGTCGCCCTCGACGAACTCGCCGTTGACGAACTGTCGGTTGCGCCGCACCCGATTCGGGCCCACCGATCGAACCGTGCCGCAGGGCGGTTGGTAGTTCACTTGATACTCGAGCCAGAACTGCTCGAAACCAGTGCCGACAGCCGGGAACGGGTCGCCGGAACCCAAGGGGCAGCACGTCTTCGTCTGCCAGGTCAGGGTCGCGAGAGCACCCGCAGGCAGATCCGGAAGGTCGACGCGGACGCATTGAGCGGGACGGGCGCCCGTGCCATCGTCGAGACATGTCACCGGACCGGGGATCGGATAAGGGTCGGGCTCACCGGCGGAGGCGTTGCAGGGCTGAACCGTGATCGCAGCGGGAGACGGTGATCCTCCGAACGGGGTGAGCGTGCAGGAGAATGAACTGGGGTCCGGGTCCAGGTTCGACCACATGTTTGCGTTGTTTGCCATCCACACCAGGACGTAGGGCGTGGCGGCTAGCCCCTGGCCGGTGTTGCGAATCTCGAGTTTTTGGCCGTCGCGTACCGCGGGATCGCCATAGCAGGTGTTCACGGGATCCGGCAGGTAGGAGACCGTCACATTTGGGTCCTTCGCAACCGGGTGGACGCTGACGGTCGCGAGGGAGAGCTGGGGGTCCGTCGGGCACCAATCGCCGGTGGAGCAGAGAAGCTCCACCGTCATGACCGACTCATGGTTGCTCGCATCGACGCAACAGGTGGGAAGGAGACGAACCGTCTCCCGGAGCATGAGGGTTTGGCCGGGGAGGATTTCCCCATTGGAGTAACCAAGCACCGCCAGGTCCGTTGACAGAAGCGTGACCACCGAGGGATCTCCGCAGCTCGCCGCGCAGACGGTCTGCCATGTCCCACTGGTATCCTGCACCTCGACCGAGGTGATCTCGAGGCAGCTGTCGGAGAGGTCGTCGTTCAACCGGATTCCATGTCGGACGGGAGCAGCCGTGAGTGAGTTGGTCACCGCCAGCCTGATCGTTCGCTGGCCAGATTCCCCGGGGGCGAGGTCGAGCGTCGCCGGGTCGATGAGGGGGATTCCGACGCCGTTCGTGTTGAAAAGAGGGACCACAGCCGCCGAGACGTTCGCCACGTGCTGCGGGCCTGGATCGGCGCCTCCGTTCGGAATCTCTGCCCAGCTCCAGACCGGGGAGTTGGGCGGATCGGCATCGCACTTCACCCTGGCCTCGTAGCTCAGCACGAGGTCGCTCGGAGATGACGCAGGAAGCGTGACGATCGGGTTCTGCGGATCCGCGGCCTCTGTGGTTCCCGCTGGGGCGGTGACGAGGACGCTCCCGGTGACGTACTCGAGCGTCTGCGCTAGGTGGATAAAGACGTCACCCGCCACAGCAGCCCCGGCGAGTGATGAGAGTTCGATCCTGAACGTCGCCACCTCGCACTTCTCAACCGTCGACGGTACGATCGTCCGGACAGTCACGCTTTGAGCCAGCACGAGCGACGGGAACATCAGCAGGCCGAGCATCCCCCCCAAGGGACGCCACGCGGTCCGAGCATTCATGTTGCCCCCTTCGCCTGGCCGTCGTTGGAAAGGCGCCCAAGCACCCCCCGGCGGGTATTCGGTCTCCCGTCGGCAGTGTGCACAGTCTACGGCAACTCCGCAGCAATGGGAAGCCGGGAAAAAAAGGAGACATCGGCGCCGGCTGGATCAGTTTTGGGGTATGTTCCTCGACACGGGGGGTTTCGTGCTAAGTCGGGGGCACACCCAAAGAACTGCTGGCGTCGACCGAACTCCGTACGGCCGATCGTTGTGACCCCAAGGCACGGAACAACTTGGTGACGAGCGGTGGGCCTTCCACGAAAGGAGGCGATATGACGCACCGGCATTCTTTCGTTTTGTCCGCCACAACGTTCGTGATGTTCGTCAGCGGGTCGGGCGGCGCGCTCGCGGCCGGTTCCACCGCGGACGAGTCCTTTCTGACCGCTGAGCGTGAGCTCAAGCCTCGCTTCGGGAAGGCGCTCCGCCCAGTGCGGGAAGTTCGGACGGAGACTCCGCCCGACGGCGCGACGATCTACCTCAACGACATGGGGCCGTTCGTGATGAGCCCGGGGCTGACGGACCCGAAGATGCTCGGAGAGTCCATCGTTGTGGTTCCGAGCCCGCCCGCGCCGCTCGAGATCCGCTTCCTCGAGTTCGGGGTCATCACGGAGGCGGCGGGAACGCTGGTCGTGCCGATCAGGCTCTGGGATGGCTTCGATGGGGCCGCGTCCCCAGTGAACTCCGGCCTCTTGGGGTCCGAGGATATCGACTTCGGGGCCGTGGCTGCGACGAGCCCGTTCTTCGTAGAAGCGCAAGCGTCCCTAATGGCTCCCGTTCCGCTACCCGACACGGACGTCTTCGTCGAGCTCCAAGCTCGGACGAGCGTCGGCGGTCCGTACGCCCCGGCACGGTTCGTGTTCGCCCTCCGTCCCGACGGTCCACAGATCGGCTCCAGCAGCAACGAGTTCTACCGCGACGCCCCGCCCGGAGATGGGATCTTCACACCAACTGACCGTGTGCAGTTCAACCCGGCCTCGTGCTTCCCCAACCCGCCGGGCTGCCAGTCCAACCTCTACCTGCACGTGCGAGGGGCGCCCAATCCGAGCTTGATCGACCCGGGGATCGACCTCTGGGAGACTCCCGCGGGCGGGACGACCGTGCAGGAGTTCCCGCTGAACGATCCGATCCCGGCTGATTTCTTCAACCCCTGCTCGCCGGGCCTGTCGTCCGATCCCTTCTCCGGCACGATCACGTTCGGCGGGCAGCCCGCGACCACGGATCCTCCGGCCGCTCTGGCCCCCACGGACACAATCGTCCGGCGCCTGACCACGGCCGACCTGCCGACTGTGGGGAGCTTCGACACGGTCCCCATCGAGATCGTCGCGCTGAATCTGGTGAGCGTGAACCCGATCACCGTGACCTACGACGGCGGGGCGCACCCGGAGCTGTGGGACGTCCGCGCCTGCCTCTCTGGATCACCGCAGATCCAAGGCTCGATGACGATCCGGAAGACGTGCTCGGGGGGCGGGACCTACGACTCCGTGCTTCCGGTGCGACCGCAGTTCGTCCTTACCCGGGTCGCGGACGGGTGCACGCTCACGTTCGACCCGGATACGATCGTCAACTTCCTAACGGTGAACGGCCACTGGCTCGACGCCGTGCCACCTTCCCTTCCCCTCGTGGAGAGTCCGTTCTTCTCCACGGTGGGAGTGGACGGGAACTGCGACGGCGTCATCGACACCAACCCGCTCCCCTCGACCACGAACTTCCATTCGGGGCTTCGCGTGCCGCGATGTCAGGCCGAAAACTGCGTGGCGCGCCCGTCGGTGAAGCGTCTGACCGCGGAGACGGCACCGCTGGCACGCCATGGCGTGCTTCCCGCCGAGCGGGACTTCGAAGACGAGGACAACGATCAAGTACCGGATCTCGGCGACAACTGCGCTCCCCCACTGAACCCCGTTCCGAACGCAAGCCAAGGGGATCAGGACGACGATGCGGTGGGGGACGTCTGCGACAACTGTCCCGCCGACTGCAACCCAGGGCAGGAGGACTTCGACGCCGATGGCCTGGGCGACGCTTGCGACCCGGACGATGACAATGACGGTTTCGCGGATTCCGCGGACTGCGCCCCGGTCGAACCAGGCGTTTGGCTTGCGCCGACCCGTAGCCAGCCACTCACCGCGACCGTCCTGGGCACCTCGGGGGACGTTAGCTGGCTCTGGCCTGACCAGGATCCGGTCGCGGGTCCCTCGACGAGCTACGACCTCGCGCGCGGAAGCCTCGGGGTCCTCCGGTCAACTGGTTTTCCGGGCAGTGCCGTGTGCGCCGCCGGTGGCCTCGCCGCACCGCCCTACACCGAGGCTGACAACGCGTGCGTCACGGGCGCCAACGATGGCTGCTGGTACTTGATACGAGCGAGGAACTCCTGCGGGACGGGCTCCTACGCCGACTCGAGCCAGAGCATCCCGCACCCGCTCGACGCTGGCGCGAGCCCTTGTCCGTAGCTGTCGCGGTAAACGACGTCGGGGACGGGTACCCGGCGGATGTCTGGGGTGAGCGACCTACACCTGCTGCTTCCTGACCGACCAGATGAACCCGTCGTACCAGAAGTGCATCAGGGAAACGGCGATCACCAGGTTGGCGGTGAACCGGGCCTGGGCGCTCGACACCTCGGAGAAGATCCCGTACCCGAAGCCGATGACGAGGAACAGCACGAGGGCGATTGGCTTCCCCCACGGGAGCCCCCCGAGACGGAAGAACGACGTCATGTTCTTGCTCTCGAGGTGCCAGACCAGGGCGAAGTACTGGAAGGCGTGGAAGAAGTTCATGATGAAGAAGGCCTGCCCGAAGCTGTCGAACCCCCAGGTGTAGATCGAGCAGAGCGCGGTGGACGCCAGGAGCAGGACCTTCTGGTGCGAGACGCGGTAGCCCTGCCTGTGGTACCGCCAGTACGCATAGACGTAGTAGGCGGTGAACGGAGTCCCGAACAGGATCATCGCCCAGGTGAGGTATCGCTGGTTCGACTCGACGTAGGCCGGAACCGAGGTGAAGAACGCCGACCCGATGCGGGAGAACTCGCCGAACTCCTCGATGTGCTCCATGAGCGCCGCGCCCGCCAGGATCGGGCCGGCGTAGATGAGCAGGTTCAGGAGGATGTCGAGGCGGCGCCCGACGTTCGGGTCATTTCCGTTCTTGACGTCGTAGATCCTTCCCAGCCCGAAGGTCTGCAGGCTCGAGTGGTAGACGTCCCACCAGATGGCGAGAACGTAGGCCGAGATCGCGATCCAGTCGGAGAAGTACATCCCGACGAGCAGGACCACGGGGACCACGGTGAAGCGGTAGGGGTAGGACTGGAAGATCTTCTGGTTGAGGTGGCTACGGAAAAACACGATGAACAGGTGCGACGCGATGAAGATCCCGATGAAGAGATTCGCGGCCGACCCGTGGTACTCGCCGACCGTGTACGAAGCCTCGGTGAGCGGCGAGCCCGCGATGGCCAGGCCGAGGGCGAGGGCGATCAGCGGAGAGAAGATGAAGAAGATGGAGTCGTAGATGCGGTTGACGATCCACGGGGACTTCCGCTTCAGGACGGCCGACTGCGACGCGCTCGCGGCCACCTGCGCCCCGAGGTCCCAGCTGCTCGATCGGCTGGCGGGCAAGAAGCCGCCCCCCGCAGAATCCTCCATCCGATCTCCTTCACCCTCGGCGGTCGGCTTTCCCGAGCCTCTACAGGAACCTACGCCGTGTTCCCTCGGAACGTCAAGGAGTTTGCGTGGGAAGGCTCGAGTGGCGCAGGTGCACCGGCTTCGCCTTGGCGCGCAGGCGCGTGTTGAGAAGCTCCACGAAGAAGGAGAAGGCCATCGCGAAGTAGAGGTAGCCCTTCTCGATGTGCTTCCCGAAGCCGTCCATCACCAGCGCGACCCCGATCAGGATCAGGAAGGCAAGGGCAAGCATCTTCATGGTCGGATGTCGCTCGACGAACTGGCTCACGGCGCGTGAGAACACGAGCATCACGCCGGCGGCGATGAGGACCGCCAGGATCATCACCGGCAGCCGGCTCGACATCCCGACGGCGGTGATCACCGAATCCAGCGAGAACACCACGTCGATCAGGAGAATCTGCGCGACGACGCCCCTCAGGGTGGCGGCCGCCCTTCGGGGGTGCGCTCCGCCCTCCGCGCCCTCGAGCTTGTCGTGGATCTCGAAGGTCGCTTTCGCGATGAGGAACAGTCCGCCCGCGATGAGGATCAGGTCCTTCCCGCTGTACCCGTGGCCCAAGAGCGAGAACAGCGGTTTCTTCAGGGTCATGATCCACGTGATGGACAGGAGCAAGAGCACCCTCGAGACCACCGCCACGGAGATCCCGATCCTGCGCGCCCGCTCCTGCAGGGCTGCCGGGAGCTTGCCGGCCAGGACCGCGATGAAGATCACGTTGTCGATCCCCAGGACGATCTCGAGAGCCGTGAGCGTCAGGAGGGCGACCAGGACCTCGACGCTGAAGAAACCGGCGGAGGTCGCGGACGCGAGGATCGATGTGGGCAAGGATTCCTCCGAGAAGGAGAGGGAGAATATCACGCCAGCTCGCGCAGGAGCATCTCACGATCCAGGAGCTGCCGGTCTCGCGGGTCCTCGAGAAAAGGATCCACGTCCGCGACGACGGACGGCCAGCTCAACGATTCCACTCGATCCCGAACGACCTTCCTCCAGTTCTTCTCGTCGACATGCGGTCCCCGCCAATCTGTCTGGGCGAGGGCGTTTCGCAGGAGGTCGAGATTCGGCGAGGGGCGGTCCGGACGGGTCAGGTACCAGGCGAGGTCGA
>Ga0247727_10013437_pt1 | contig 13810 bp, 12 predicted proteins | sample WisWelCaveWW1625_FD_202498 | JGI IMG/M metagenome (GOLD analysis project Ga0247727, IMG submission 202498) | Biofilm microbial communities from Wishing Well Cave, Virginia, United States - WW16-25 | ecosystem: Environmental > Aquatic > Deep subsurface > Groundwater > Cave microbial mat | place... | reverse complement strand
CTGTCGCGCCGATATCACTTCCGGCAATGTCAAGCGCCGTGAGCGCCATCTGGCGAATTTTGATTTCGTCGTTAAGCGCCTCAACGAAGTGGAAGAGAAAGACCGCATGCGCGCCTTTCAATCGCCGGTGCGCGGAGATGAGATTATGCAGGTTTGCGGCCTGGCGCCCGGCCCGTTGGTGGGCAGGCTTAAAACCGCGATTGAGGACGCGATTTTGGATGGGCAGATTGCTAATGAACACGACGCGGCGCTGGCGTATTTGCTGGCGATTAAAGATGAGGTGCATTTGTAGTGATGCCCTCCGGGCGTAGCCTTTAGGCATTGAGGCTTTGTTAATTTGCCAACATTTAACGCCTAAAGGCGTAACTACGAACGGAACAACGACAAACTTTTTGTTGTGAAAGCAACTTTTTGCCCGATATTACGTCTTATAATTTACTTGTTTCAAAACTTATTAACCGCGAGGAGGAAAATATGTCTGAAACCATTGGCGCGGCCGTCATGCCGCAATCGAAAAGTGTCGTTGAACGGATCATCGGCATTTTTGTGTCGCCGGAGCCCACCATGCAGGATATTGCGGCACGGCCAAGTTGGCTGTTGCCGTTGTTGCTGGTTACTGTGATTAGTGCTGCCGGCACTTATTTTCTCAAAGACGTCATTGTGCAGCAGGAAATTGAGAAAATGCAGCAGAAAAACATGCCGGAGGAACAAATCCAACAAGCCATGCCCATTATGGATAAGATGGGTATTATAGCGCCGATCACGGTGTTAGTTTTTACCCCCGTTTTTTATCTCATCATTGCCGGCGTCGCGATGTTTATCGGCAACGTTGTTTTAGGCGGCGAGACCAAATTTTCGACGCTCTTCGCCGTTACCTGTTGGAGCGGGATCATCACCGTTTTAAGCTCGTTGATCAACATTCCGGTGATGGCGAATCGCCAGTCGATGGAAAGCGCCACCAGCCTGGGATCGTTCTTCGCTGCGGGAGAAAACAAAACTTTTTTCCATCATCTGTTTTCTCAGGTCGATCTCTTCATGCTTTGGTGGGTGGCGGTTCTGGGTTTCGGCGTCGCTGCGGCGTATAAGTTTTCCACGAAAAAAGCCATGACGATGGTGTTTGTCGCATGGGCAATTTTTGCCATCGTGGCCGCAGTTTTTAAATCGATGTTTAGTTAAAAAGTGAAGGAGTGGCAATCGTGAAACGCTTAAAAACATTATTAGTTTTTGGTGCAGCCGTTTTGGGTTTAGTTAACACTGCGTTCGCCCAAAACGGCCGGCCGCTGACGCTCGACGAATGCGTCGAAATGGCCCTCAGGAATAATTCGCAGGTGTTAAATGCGGAACGCCGGATGCATCAGGCTGGAACGAATGTGGTCACCGCCCGCGCCGGCATATTGCCGTCGATCAATTCTTCTTTTTCCACCGGCCAATTCCAGCAGGGAGACCGTGAGTCTAAAATCGACGTGCCGGTTGAGTTTGATCCGATAACGCGCGAGCCCACTAAATATGAGCAGCGCAATATCATTCAGCAGGGCTCGACGCGCAACACGAACTCGTTGAGCCTAACCGCGCAAATGACCGTGTTTGATTTTGGCCAAAGCTGGAACCGCATTCGGCAGGCCAATGCCTCTGAGGAGGCCTCGAGTTTTTCCTATCGTTCCACCCGGCAAACGACGATTGCACTCGTGCACCTGCGTTATTTCGATCATTTGAAAGCGGCGCGTTTGCTCGATGTTCAGCAGGAAGCGGTAAAGTCCAATGAGGAGCAATTGAAACGAACCGAGACCATGTATGAAATCGGCTCGGTGGCGCAGGGTGATGTTTTTCGCCAGCGCACGGTTCTGGGAAATAGCCGCATTAGCCTCATCAATCAGCAAAACACCGTGGCGAATACTCGCGCCGGACTCAACGTGGTGCTCGGACGCCCCGCCAGTGCGGAGTTGGCGATCAGCGATGTTGAAACCGCGGGTGCTGCAAAAGATTACACCGTGGAAGAAGTTATGAAAGTGGCTTCGGAAAAAAATCCGGAGCTTCAGGGTTTGGTAAAAAGCATGCGCGCTGCCGAGCTGGGGGCTTCGGTCGCCAGAGTCAATTATCTCCCTTCGCTGGGGGCGCGAGTTACTTACTCGCGTGACAATCCCCTGCTTGATAAAGTGTATAGCAACTTCGGGCAGAACTATTCTGTTAATCTCGGCGCTTCGCTTAGTTTCAACCTCTTCAACGGCTTCTCGGACCAGGCTGAAGTCGAACGCCAGAGTCTGAGTTATCAAATTGCGAAGGAAAATCTCGTTGATCGTCAGCGCAACATCCAGTTGGAAGTCGAACGGGCTTTGCTGGCCATGCAGGCCTGGAGAGACATCACCGCCATTAACGAAGAAAATCTAAAATCTGCCAATGAGGATTTGCGGCTGGCGCAGGAGCGCTATCGTGTTGGCGCCGGTACGCTTCTGGACATCATTACGGCGCAATTCAATCTGACCAATTCGAAAGCAACCTTGATCAGTGCTAAGTACGAAATGATGAGCGCGCGCGCGTCGCTCTATGCGTCGATGGGAATTCTTGGCGCGCCATAAAGATTTCGGTTAACTACGCTGGGCGCGGGTGGCGCAAGAATGCGCCATGTGCCATGCAAAAATGAAGAGGCTCTCATGCTTATCGATGTTCGCAATCTGGTTAAAACTTATCAAATCGGCACGGTCGAAGTCAACGCATTGCGCGGCGTCGATTTGAACATTAAAAAAAACGAATACGTCGCGGTGATGGGGCCGTCCGGCTCCGGCAAATCGACGCTGATGAATATTCTCGGTTGCCTGGACACCCCGTCGAGCGGCGAGTATGATTTGGGCGGCGAAGTGGTGAGCCAGATGAATGACGACCAACTCGCCGACATTCGCAACCGGCAAATCGGCTTTGTGTTCCAGACGTTCAACTTGCTGCCGCGCGCCAATGCGCTGCACAATGTCGAGCTGCCGTTGATTTACGCCGGCATTCCGGCGGCGAAGCGCCGCGCCATGGCGATGGAAACTTTGGAGCGTGTCGGCCTCGGTGACCGTTTTCATCACAAGCCGAACGAGCTTTCCGGCGGCCAGCGCCAGCGGGTGGCAATTGCGCGCGCGTTGATCAACAACCCCTCAATTATTTTTGCCGACGAGCCGACGGGAAATCTGGACACGACCACCGGCGATGAAATCATGCAGATCTTTACGGAATTGCACCGGCAGGGCAATACGATCATTCTCGTGACGCACGAAGAATATATTGCCGAGCATGCGCTGCGCATCGTGCGCCTGCGCGACGGCAAAATCGAGCGCGATGAGGCGGTGAAGAAGCAGGTACATTAAGATTTTTGATTTGAAGCAACTATTCGCTTCCCTTGAGATGTCATTCCGTAAGAATCTTTTTTGTCGGGTAGAGTTGTTTTAAATTGCAAAAGATTCCGGCGGAATGACATTCTTATTTTGTCGATTGCTGCAGCGTGAAAACAAAAAACCCCGATCACCTCTGGTCGGAGTTTAAAATTTACCGGGTTTCGTCAATGCTTTCTGCAGCCGCTTTAAATACTCCTCGCGCGGAATCTGTTGCGCGCCGAAGAGTTGGAGCGTCGGCGTCATCATCTGCGCATCGTGCAATTCGAAGCCCTGCGCCTGCAAATGTTCCGCTAAACTTGCCAGCGCCACCTTGGAGGCGTACGACACGCGATAAAACATCGACTCGCCAAAAAAAGCGGCGCCGATGGCCACCCCGTATAATCCTCCCACCAATTTGGGCGGTGCTTTATCTTTATCGCCTGGTCGCGACCAGGCCTCGACGCTATGGGCGTAACCGGCATGATGCAGATCAATGTAAGATGAAATAATTTCTTCGGAAATCCACGTTGAGGCGCGGCGGGCACAGGCGCGAATCACGCGCTCAAACGCGCTATCAAAACGTATTTCAAAAGGCTCGCGTTTTAAAATACGGCGAAGATCGCGGGGGAGATGATAATGCTGGATATCGAGAATCGTGCGCGGGTCGGCTTCATACCAGCGAATTTCCCCATTTCCCTCGGCCATTGGAAAGATACCCTGACGGTAACCGTCTAACAAAATTTCGGCGGGAATCATCGGCTTTGCTTAAATTCTAGCACTGCACGTCTCGTGCCGATCCGGCTGGTATAAGACGTGATACTAATTCGGGTTTGCCCCCAGCCCATTAGTTTGCAACTGCTTCAGCATTCGTTCAGCTTGCTCCGCCAACTCATCGTCGCTTTTGGCCGCTTGGCGCAAAACCTCTTGCGCGGCGCCGGCATTGCCGCTCATTAAATACGCTTTGGCCTGATAAATATACGCCGAAGCCCGCACCCCGGACATTTCCACGCTGGCCGCTTCGCGAATACACGACTCAAAAGTCACAATCGCGCTTTCGACACGATTCATGTCAAAACGAGGAAACAAACCATACGTGTTCGATTCGGCCAATTTTAAATAAGCCAAACCCTGCATGAAGCGCAAATACGGCCGCATGTTGTTACCATCACGCGTCGAGATGCTCGCTTCGATGGCTGAAATCGCCTTCTCATAATCACCGCTACGAAAAAGGAAGATTGCCTGCAACAAAGCGTTGCGCTCGCGATAGAGAATAACTTGATCGTAATGATCGCTGCGCACACTGGCGAACTGGTAAAACGGCGGTCTCGTGAAATAATCCGCGGCGACGATGCTCAACCCGACAGCAACCAGTAACACCAAAGCAGCGACCGCCGCCCGATTGTAGTTCGAATATGATCGGGGCATTTTTACCGCGAACACGGGACAGTTTTCGTCGATACATTCCGACAAAGGCGCGGCATGGATGGCCATTTCGGCAGAAACGGCCTGGTTGTTCAAATGGAGCTGACGGTAAGCCTTGACGCGTAGATTGCAAGCCGGACAAACCGATAAATGAGATTCCACTTGCAGGAGTTCATCATCATGGCCGGCAGGTAAAGAATCGCCCGGTCCAAGCGGTTGCATCGCGGACAGAGCATATTTAACCAGGAGTTCGCGCCTCACGGTTTAGTCTCCCGAATCGGGTCATTACACACTTTACTTTTCCGCTTTGATTAAAGTGCCTGCCCCTAAATCGAATTTCAGTCGGCAAGATTTTCCGCAAATTTTTATAATATCATACGGACCCTTTCCCCGGCACGTATCATATGAATAAATTTTTGCAGGAATACTTTATAAGTTATCAAACTCCAGGAAAAAAGCAAGTCATTTCTTAAAAGTACATTTTCTTAAAAGTACATCTTAAAATTACAAGGAAATGTCAACACGCGCAAGCCCATTACCCGTAGCCCAATTTCACGCCCTCGCCAACACCACACCAACGACACGCACGGCACCGGCTGCTTTCAGCGCCGCCGCGCAGGCGTTCATCGTTGCGCCGGTGGTGAAGACGTCATCGACGAGGAAAATCTTTTGATTTTGTAAATTGGATTTGCCGGCCGCAGCAAACGCGCCTGCAACATTTTTCTGGCGCTCGGCGGCGGTGAGGGTGGCTTGTTGTTGCGTGAAGCGGGTGCGCTCGAGGGCGCGGGGTAGGATTTTCATTTTCCAAACTTCGGCGAGAGTCTGCGCCAGCAACATGCTCTGATTAAACCCGCGCTCGCGGCCGCGGCGGCGATGCAGCGGCACGGGAACGAGAACGGCCCGTTGCATTTCGCGGGCGAGATCATTTTGCAAGCGCTGCGCCAACATCGCGCCAAACACCCGGCTCAAGGAAGAACGGCGGCGGTATTTGAACGCATGAATAACGGCTTGCATCGCTTCGTCAAAAGACCAGCCGGCATGGAGCTCGTCTAAATTCCCGCCCGGCAACTCTCCCGCCGCGGCGGCGGGCAGAGGCTGCGCTTCAACTTCACTCAAACATTTTTCGCAGAGCAAATGTGTTCGCTTGGAAGTCTCGGCCTTCTCGCAAATCAAACAGAGGGCCGGATAAACAAGCTCGAGAAAATCGCGCGGAAGCTGAAGGAATTTCGCGAGCATGCTTTTCCTCTCAAACTTATTGGCCGGTCAATCAACAAACGGTTTTTGGTTTTATCACGCGTTACGCCTGAAGGCGTCACGACGAAACTCACCGGCCGCCGAGTGGAAAACTAAAGGCCAGGGCAATCTGCGGCTCGATACGTTTTTGCACGACGTAGCCGCCTTTGGGCAAGCCGGTTTTGGGGTCGGGCTTGTTCGGATCGTAACGAAAGGTGTAAATGTAATCGATGTAAAGAATCAACGGATCCATCCGGTAACCGACGCCAATGCGCGCGGCAGCATTCTCATCAAATTTAAAAACATCGCCGAAATTGTCAATATTTTTGTCGTCGTATGAGGCGCGAAACGCGACTTTCGGAATCGTCTCCGGTAGCGTGGCTTCAATGTGCATAATGCCGCTTTGGGGCTTGCCATCGCGGCGCTCGAAGGTGCCCACGAGACGCAGCGAGTTCAACACTTGCCCATATAACAAACCAAACGTACCCCGGGTGGATTGATTTTGATTGTCCAGAAATTTCCTTTTGGGAACGGCCTGCCCGGTGGCGGGATTTTGAAAACTGGTGCGTTCCAGTTCATAAAACGGGCCGAAGTAGGCGGGTAAAAATTCCGGGCCGAGGAAACGCCGCTCTAATTGCGCCCCAAAATCAAACAAGCCGCTGATGCCAAAAATATTCAATTCCACGCCCGCCGCCTGCCCGGAGCCGAAATCCTGAATCTTCGCCAGATCGGCATAAAGTTTTAATTCGGAAAGTTTGGTTTTGATGATCGGCAGCTCCGCATCCAAACCGTAAACGGAAACGCCGTCGTCAGTGCCGCGATACGAATCCGGATCATCGTCGCGGACCAATGTGGCGCCGAGCGCAAAATTTTTAATGATCGGCATCTCCGTCATCAATTGCAGCGGGCGATAAAACAGCCTTCCCCCCATCACCTCGCGGCGGCCAAAACTGCTATTCACCAGCTCAAAACCGCCGATACCGAAATCATAATCCAGTTCGAGCCCGACTTTGCGTTCGTCATAAATCAAGGTGTTGTTATAATAATTCATGATGAGGCCGTGGCCAAGCCGCGCCGATTCGAGCGCGCCGGCGCGGGTATAAAAAGGGTCGCGCTTTTTATGGCCATAACGCGCGTACCGAATGGCGCGCAAAAAATCATTGCCCTCATTCCAATCTTCATTGCGCAGCTCGCCGGTTGCCGTATTATAACGTAGCGTGACATCCAGTCCGGCGCCAAATTTACCAAAAGCAAACTCCGGCCGCAGATTGATGGTGTAAAACGTCTCGCCGCCAATCGACGCGAGCCCCATGCCGCCCATCACCATGCCCTGATTATCCAGCGTCATGCCGTAAAACGGCGTTTGCGCGACGGAAAAATTGGCGCCGCATAAATATGCGGTGAACATCGTGAGCAAAAAACATTTACGCAACATAATCAACTCCTGCTGAGTTCAGATGCACAAACAAATTTCATAGACATATACGAACAAGCTGCTCAAATGCGAGAAATCCTGTTGTTAAGCAGTGAGACAGTTCAGGCGAAATGGCCGAAAATTAACCATCAAGATGATCATTTTCTTACCTTTATCAATTGCTAAACTGTTCAAAAAATTATTGCGATTACATATGAAAATGTTTTGCAAATCCCGAACCACACAATTTTATTCTTTTTAATTAGTTACTTACAGCGGTTCCGAGCTATAAGCTTCGGTCACGGGTGCGTATTTTTTATACACACGGCATATGCTTTGCTTAACTTTTTCAACCTATTATGCAAAAATTAGGAAGATTGCTATGGATGATCTAAAACGTATTTTGGTGGTGGATGATGAAGACGATCTGACGTGGAGCATTTCGAAGAGTCTGGAAAAAAATGACCGGACGATTGAGGTCGTTTGCGTCAACAACGGGGATAGCGCGCTGGCCTATCTCGCGACGCGCCATGTCGATTTGGTGATCACGGACGTGCGCATGCCCGGCTGCGATGGGTTGGCGCTGTTACGCGAAATCCAACGCGATTACCCGCGCACCCGCGTCATTATGATGACGGCGCATGATTCCGAAGAGATTCGCCACCAGATTGCGCGGCATAGTGCGTTGCATCATTATTTGGAAAAACCGTTTGAGTTGCACAATCTCCGCAAGTTGATTTTCGAAGCGCTGGAGGTCGCCGAAGCGAACTTTAGCAGTGGCCCGGAACCGTCGTTTGTTTAGGTGCGCACAGGAAACTTCGCGATAAATCCGCGGGCGTTGTCAACTTGCGTGGCTCAGAGTGGCTGGCGCCAATCTGCTCAAATTTCAATTCATTAAAAATTTCGCGAACTCCAAGCAACTGCAACCATGAACCCACCTAATGCCCAGCCGGGCTTCGTGAATTTATTTGTCGGGCAGCGCGGCAAAATCTTGCTCATTGTGACGCTGACGGTGATGATCTCTTTGTCAATGGCCAGTTTCGCGTTTCGCTTTTACACGTTGGATCAAGGCGCGGCCAAAGTGGCGCAGCTCGAGCGCTCGCTGAACAATCTGAAAGCCACGCTGAATGCGGACGCCAAACGTCAGTTTCAAATTCAAAAAACGATTGCGCTCATTGAGCAATATCATCCGACCATGGCCACCGCGACGCAGTATGAAATCGCTGACGAGATCGGCCAAATGGCGATTAAGTATCCGAACTTGAATGTCAATTTAATTTGCGCCATTATCACGCACGAAAGCGGCTTAACGTGGCGATCGGAGGTTCGTTCACCAACCGGCGGCATGGGGCTGATGCAAATCATGCCGGCCACGGGTGTTTTTCTGGCCGCTGATGAGGGCGTGCCGTGGACGGCTCCGGAAGAGGTGTTGTACAATCCCATTCTCAACATTCGCCTCGGCTGCCGCTATCTGTCAACGCTGATTTCATTGTATGAGCTGAAAGGCGGCCTCGCGGCGTTTCACGGCGGGGAAAAACGCGCCGCCCTGTGGTTGCATCGCGGCAAGGATGACGACGTATTGACCGATGATACAAAACAATATTTGAGCGAGGTCTTGAGGCGCTATGAGCAATTGCAGCGTTGAGAAAATTATTGCTTCTTTGACAAAATTTTCGTAACATGCGTCTGCAACGAGTGCAGCCGGACTTGGGCGGCGGGATTTGAATAAATCGAAAACTCTCCCTGCCCAAGGCCGACGGCACTAAAACCGGACCCATGATGCAACTTGACGGTGCCTCACTTACCCTCGACCATCTCCATCACCTCGCCCGAGGAAGAATTGCAGTAGAATTAGCCCCCGCGGCATTGGCGCGCATGTCGCGCTCGCGCCACCTCGTCGAAGAAGTTTTGCGCGCGGGCCGGGTGATTTACGGCGTGAACACCGGTTTTGGCAAACTCAGCGATGTGCACATCTCCGCCGCCGATCTTAAAGCCCTCCAAAAAAATCTTATTCTCAGCCATGCCTGCGGCGTCGGCGCGGAGCTTGCCGCCCTGGAAGTTCGCGCCCTGCTTGCTTTGAAAATTAATACGCTGCTCGGCGGCTATTCCGGCAGCCGCCCTGTCGTCGCTGAATATCTTTTTAAATTTTTGCAAAACGATATTCTCCCGGTGATTCCGGAGAAAGGTTCGGTTGGCGCCTCCGGGGATCTGGCGCCGCTCGCGCATCTGGCGCTGGTTTTAATTGGCGAGGGCGAGGCCGACTGCAAAGGGCAACGTCTTTCCGGCGTAAAAGTTTTGCAGCGTCTCGGTCTTTCGCCGCTGGAACTCGAAGCGAAAGAAGGATTAGCGCTGCTCAACGGCACGCAGTTCATGACGGCGGTCGGCGCGTTGGCGTTTGCGCAAATCGAAATTCTTTCCCGCACCGCCGACATCATCGGCGCGATGAGCGCCGAGGCGTTGTTATGCACGTCGGTGGCTTTTGACGCGCGCATTCATGCCGCGCGCGGCTATCGCGGCCAGCAGGAATCCGCGGCCAATCTCCGCCGCTTGATGGCGGACAGCCCCATTCGCACCTCGCATCTTGAATGCGGCCGCGTGCAGGATGCCTATTCAATTCGTTGTATGCCGCAGGTCCACGGCGCGGTGCGCGATCAACTGCGCGGGTTGCGAGAAATTTTTGCCATCGAACTCAACGCCGCGACCGACAATCCGCTCGTCTTTATGGAAAATTGTCTCGACCCCGACGCCGCGCCCGTCGGCGAGATTCTTTCCGGCGGCAATTTCCATGGGCATCCCATTTCCACCGCCTGCGATTTTCTTTCGATTTTAAGCACGCATCTTGCCAACATCAGCGAACGTCGTCTCGCGTTGATGATGGATCCCGTTGCCAGCGATAGCGGTTTGCCCTCCTTTCTCATTAAAAATTCCGGTTTAAATTCCGGCTTCATGATCGCGCAAGTCACTGCCGCGAGCCTCGTTTCCGAAAATAAAATTTTGAGCCACCCGGCCTCGGTTGATTCGATTCCCACTTCCGCCAACAAAGAAGATTATGTGAGCATGGGCGCTGCCGCCGCGGTCAAAGCGCGCAATGCTGGGCGCAATGCCACACAAGTGCTGGCTATCGAGCTGCTCGCCGCGTGTCAGGCGTTGGATTTGCGCGCGCCGCTGCAGCCCGGCCCGTCGACCGGCGCCGTTCACAATTTAGTTCGGCAATCCGTGCCGACGCTGGTGCAGGATCGCATTCTGGCGCATGAAATGAAGTCGGTAGGTGAGTTGATCGCTGCGGGCGAAGTAGTGCGGGTGGCGGAGCGTGTTGTCGGGAAATTGTAAATTTAACTCTGGCGGTGTAAAATTTATTCACACGTTTTTCCCGTGAAAAGAAATCGGAGGATCGTCATGGCCAAAGCAAGTTCTGAAAATAACGATTTGAAAAAAATCCTCACGCACTTGACCGCTTTGGACAAGAAAGTGGACAAGGGTTTTAAAGAAGCGGCGGAATTTCGCCAGCAAACCGAAGAGAATTTTGCCGCGGTCGACAAGCGAATGGACGATGAATTTAAAATTGCGGAACTGTTCCGCCAAAAAACCAAACAAGATTTTGTCGATACCAATCAAAATATTGGCGAGGCCGGAAGCATGGCCTACAATAAAATAGCAGGCCACCACCAAGAGTTCCAGAAATTCCAACAGGAAACGCTTACTTTCCAAAGACGAACGGAAGATTTTCAGCAACAAACCTCAGTCTTTCAGGATGAAATGCGCATTTTTAAAAAACAATCGCTGGCTTTCCAAGATGCCATGCGAGAGACTATCCAACATTTCACCACAGTGATGGAAAGAATCGAGCGCGATCTATCCATTTTGCGGGAAGCGTATGATCAATTAAAAATCGAACAAGAAAAATTCAAACTCGAGAATGAAGAACTCAAGAAAGCAAAGTTCGAACACGAAACCACGATTAAAAAATTAGAACAGCGTATTGCCATGCTTGAAGTTGCGCGCAAGCAACCGGCTCTTTAATAACAAAAAGGAGGGAACCGATCGCTGTGGGCGAGGCAGCGCGGGTGGTGGAAAGTGTTGATGGGGATTTATAAATTTGCCTCTTAAAAAAGCTATAAACCATAAACGAAAATCGGAGGATCATCATGGCCAAAACCAGTTCTGAAAACAACGATTTGAAAAAAATACTCACGCACTTGACCGCTTTGGACAAGAAAGTGGACAGGGGATTTAAGCAGTTGACCACTTTGGACAAGAAAGTGGACGAGGGCCATAAAGACTTGGCCGCTTTGGATGAAAAAGTGGACCAGGGCTTTAAAAAAGCGGACAAACAATTCGAGGAAGCGGCGGAATTTCGCCAACAAACCGAAGAAGATTTTGCTGCAATCAACAAAAGAGTAGATGACGGATTTAAAGAAACCGATAAACGATTCAGAGAAGCAGCGGAAGACCGACAGGCCATTCGCAATGAGGTGCAAGTCATGCGTCATGGGATGCAGTTAGGATTTAAATCCGCCGAGGAATTTCAAAGAAAAACCGAGGAGAATTTTGCCGGCCTTTATCGTGAAATACCCGAAGTCGGCAATATGGCTTATAAACACCGCGATGCCCATCACGAAGATTTTTTGAAGTTTCAGCAACAGGCGCTCGCTTTTCAACAGGAAACACGGGCTTTCCATGAAAAATCTGAAAACTTTCAAAATGACACGCGCCATGCCTTTCAGGAAATTTCTCGCATACTGGCAAGAATAGAGAGCAAACAAATCATTATTGAGGAAACTTTCAAAAAATTAAAAACTGAAAACGAAGAGCTCAAGAAAGCCAAGGCCGAACACGAGACGACGATCAAAAGGCTGGAACAGCGCGTAGCCGCGCTGGAAGCGATGCAGGCTTAACTTAAAACTATTTCAAGGTAGAACGATGTCAAATAAAATTCTCGGCGAAGCCCTCACCTTCGACGACGTCCTGCTGCTGCCGCAGGAATCCAACGTGTTGCCGCGCGAAGTGGACGTTTCGACGCGCTTGACCCGGCAGATCAAATTAAACATTCCGCTCGTCAGCGCGGCGATGGACACCGTGACCGAAGCGCGCATGGCGATTGCGCTGGCGCGCGAAGGCGGGCTCGGTATTATTCACAAAAACATGCCGATCGAGCGGCAGGCGAGCGAGGTCGATCAGGTGAAACGCTCGGAAAGCGGCATGATCAGCAACCCGATCACGCTGACGCCGGATAAATCCATTCGCGACGCGCTGGAATTGATGCGGCACTATCGCATCTCCGGCATCCCGATTGTTGAGGCAACAACCAGCGGAGAGAAACTCGTCGGTATTTTGACCAACCGCGATATGCGCTTCGAAACCAATCTCGATCAGCGCCTCGACGAAGTGATGACGCGCGAAAAATTGGTGACCGCACCGGTCGGCACCACGCTCGAAGAGGCCGAGCGCAAATTGCAGAAGCATCGCATCGAAAAACTGCTGATCGTTGACGAGAACGGCCGGCTCAAAGGTTTGATCACCGTCAAAGATATTCAGAAGAAGAAAATGTATCCTCACGCGGCAACCGATGCGCAGGGCCGGTTACGTGCCGGCGCGGCAGTCGGCGTGGCGAAAGATTCGATGGAGCGTGCCGCGGCGCTCGTGCAAAATGAAGTTGATGTGCTTGTTGTCGATACGGCGCACGGGCATTCGCAAGGCGTCGTTAAAACCGTCCGGCAATTGCGCAAAGCTTTTCCCAACATTCAACTCATCGCGGGCAATGTCGCGACCGAAGACGGCGCATCGGCCCTCATTGACGCGGGCGTTGATGCGGTGAAAGTCGGCATCGGCCCCGGCTCGATTTGCACGACGCGCATCGTTGCGGGCGTCGGCGTGCCGCAAATCACGGCGATCATGGAATGCGTCAAAGCCTGCCAGCGCCACGACGTGCCGCTCATCGCCGACGGCGGCATCAAACAAACCGGCGACGCGGCGAAGGCGATTGCCGCGGGCGCGGACACGGTGATGATGGGCAACATGTTTGCCGGCACCGAAGAAAGCCCCGGCGAGATGATTTATCTCGAGGGCCGCAGTTTCAAAGTTTATCGCGCGATGGGTTCGCTCGCGGCGATGAAGCAGGGCAGCAGCGACCGTTATTTTCAAGAAGGCGAAACCAATCAGAAGAAACTCGTGCCCGAAGGCATCGAAGGCCGCGTGCCGTATCGCGGCAAAATTTCCGATATCGTCTATCAATTCGTCGGCGGCCTGCGCGCGGCAATGGGTTACGTCGGCGCGGCGGATATTGCCGAGTTAAAAAACAAAGCCCGCTTCATTAAAATCACCGCCGCCGGTTTGCGCGAGAGCCATCCGCACGACATCATCGTCACGCATGAAGCGCCGAATTACAAGGTGCATG
>Ga0247727_10013436_pt1 | contig 13810 bp, 10 predicted proteins | sample WisWelCaveWW1625_FD_202498 | JGI IMG/M metagenome (GOLD analysis project Ga0247727, IMG submission 202498) | Biofilm microbial communities from Wishing Well Cave, Virginia, United States - WW16-25 | ecosystem: Environmental > Aquatic > Deep subsurface > Groundwater > Cave microbial mat | place... | reverse complement strand
ACCGGCCTTTTTTATTTTAATACTTGCTTCCCTAATTCAATCCGCCGTACGGCGGACACAATAATTGCCGGGCTTCATTAAGAAGGGGTTGGTTGCTATTTCTGCACTCAATAGCTTAGTTACCTATAAATAGTGATTTTATTAAAACCGTTTGCAGTTGACAATTTAATTTTTACATTCGTGGTTGAAACAACGGAATTATCCGAAGGATCGCTTTCGGGAAACTATAAAGTAAAAAATTATTATAAGAAATAACGGCGAACTTATTTTTGGAATCAAACGACTAAAATAATTCTACACAGAAATAAGGGATGCCTCATGCTACGGCGTGAGCATTCCTTTTTGTGTAGGCGCTTAGTCGGCGTGATTCCAAATAAGGTAATTGTCTCACGTCGCTTTTTTTATTATTTATTTAACCGCTATTGTGAGGCAGGTAGCAATAAAAACTTTTATTTTATGAAAATTTTTACCCGAATGCAGTTACGCACTGCGATGATTTTTACTTTCCTTTTAATTTTTAACTTTCAATTAAAAGCACAGTATTATCCCGATGATGAATTTGATACAACGGGTATGGTTGTAGAAACAAATTCAGACGGCTTGGACACTGTATGGTATTATGGAAATGAGGAGGCTGACACTACCTACCAGGATGAGTTAAGGCTTGGCTTAAACGACTCGACAATTAATATCAACCTTGGCTCAACCATGAAAACGGTAAGCAAAGGTTTATACGGTTTTAATACCGCAGGTATATTCAGCCGCAAGCAAATGCCTAATGACGGCTCTGCTTTGGATCAATGGCAATGGATGAGCGACCTGAGGCCTGAAACCCTGCGTTTCCCGGGAGGGGCTGATAGTAAGTTTACAGATCCGCTTACAGGGCCGGGCTATGGTTATAATATTGAGAAAATTGCAAAATTTTATGATGTAACTGATAGTGTGACGGATAATCCAACCCTTGCAGATGTGATTGATGATGCAGATGAAGAAGATTCATTAAAAACGTGGATTGACCCGGGTTATGTAGAAGATTATGTCAAATTTTACGAAAAATGGGTGGAACAAAATCTATTAAGCCCGGGACACAGATATATTGATGATTTTATAGCATTGATTCAAAAAATAGAAACGGATAATCCCGGGCATACCGTTAAAGTAATTTTATGTTTGAACATATTCAGCAATACAGCAACGGAAGCCAGAGAAATTGTGGAATATTTAAGAGATAATCCGATACATGATGTTACGGTTGCTTATGTCGAAATGGGTAATGAGCCCTATTTTGATTATTCACGATTAATGATGGGCTGGTATGTGTTTGAAGATTATTGGGAATACATTAACGGTATAAATAACGATTCTCTTGATATTTATGTCGTTGGTGATTCAGTGTGGAACGACCATGATTTTATCGGCACTTTTAAAAGCCAGGTTTTATTTACATGCAAAGTTGCCATACCTGCGGAAAATTTGCATGATCCATATTACGCATTACGTGAAGCCGGTGTCAACAAACCCTGGAGAGCAGATGAAGACTGGAATATTGACTTGCGGGCAAAATATCATATTAAGGAACCTATCATCGGATTGAACAAAAGTCGATACGCATTTGATGCCGTAATTCTTCACCCGTATTATGACGGACATAATTGGGATTCCATTCCTCTGGAACTGTTGGATACTACCTATTCATGCTTAGATGGTGATGCAAATCCCTACAACGACCTATGGCTTTTCAACAATTATGATGCACGGCTTGAAGATGCATTTGATGACATAGGCATTAATTTCAGAAATTTTATCAGAACACGATATATTGAATCATATGATGAGCATAATTCGGTTCTCGAATTTGATCTCGATTCCCTTTCCAAAAAAGATATGATCACTTCCGAATGGAATTTTAAAGATCAGGGGAATTATACCGACGAAGAAGTAAATCGTATCGGAGTTTATTCTCACGGTTTCATGCACGGGTTTATCACTTTTGAATGGTTTTTGAAGAATATTAAATTGAATCATAATGCAAATTACCGCACCGGATTCCATACCTATTCAACCTTCCATAATTATGCGGGAGGTGCCACCAACGCCATGATATACCCTGCAAGGGAGCATGAGCTTGCATTTCTCGGGAAGGATACTTTTCCTTATGACGAGCCGATGTCTGATACCACTTTCAGAAATTATTTAATGAAACGAACCACGCATTTCGCTTTTGAGCTTTTGGGAGAGATCACAAAACAAAATCTGAAATATTTGCAGTCGAATTTCAGCATTTATGTTGCCAGTGTGAATGTGCAACCCACTGTGTTTATTGACACATCAAAAACAAATCTTTATTTTTATTATTCCAATCAACGTGACACCTCACAGCAAATTATAGTAAACACTGCGGGAACTACCGGCATCTACCCGGGCGGAGTTCTTACCATTCCCGACACTGCAACTATTTATTGCGTGGATGCTTTAAGACCGTATTCAACTTCGGGGCAGGGAAATAATACTTTATATAAATTAAATGAATGTTATTTAGCACCTGACAATTATGAATTTCCGATTGAAATAATACAGGTTGATACAATCCAGAATACAGCAAGCTGCCCCGGCAGCGGCGATCTGCTTAAATGCTTTGTTGTTCCGGCCAATTCATTCGGCTACATAAAAGTGCCGATAGAGCCGTATTACCCGCCACGGTTAGAGGGTTTACCACTTTATGATGTGAATATTTACCCGAACCCGGCCAATACCGTAATTACTTTACAGGCAAAATGTATTGATGCCGGTTGTGAATTATCTGAACACATGAATGCAGAAGTGTATAATATGCAGGGGAACAGATGCCTGCAAGCGGAAATTTTAAACAATGGATTGGTAAATATTTCTGTATTACCTGCCGGTGTTTACCAGGTTTTAATTAAATTTGAGGACGGAAACAGTATTGTTAAAAATCTTGTAAAGCAATAAATGAAAACCTCACAATTAAAACTGCTTGAATATTCAGTTATATCAGCCTGCTTTCTTGCTGTACAGAAGGACGGTAAGGCGCAGGCTGTTTACACTAATGTTGATCCTGACGTTGTTCTTGATAGCGAATGGGAAACGGCAGGAATTGATATGAATAATGATGGCATTTATGACTTTGCTTTTTTGAACCGATCTTTTGATTTTTATACCGAATATTCAAGTTATACTTCACATTTTGAAGCCATTGATGCAGGGCCGCAATCGCCAAATAATGCAATAGCAGCCTTAACTCACGTTATCAGCCCATCTTATGGCGGATTTACAGTGTATTTTCCATTTGCTTTAAATGAAAGCGAGATGATAAATGATAGTTTAATTTTTCATAATGAAGGCTATCAAAGAATGGCTTACCTGTATATTGACAAAAGCGGGTTTTATTTTCCAAAGGGCGGTTTTTGGTATCCTGAAGTATTAGACCATTATATTGGTGTGAGATTTATTGACACAGCAGACTGCCAACATTATGGCTGGATACGGTGTGATGTAAAAGACGAAGGCAGAACACTGGTTATAAAAGATTATGCTTATGAAACAAAATGCGATGTTGGCATTTTGGCAGGTGATACAATTGGTGATACGACAACAGTTGATATAGTTGGCAGTGGGCAGGGGCAGTTGGCAGCGGAGGTTTACAGTTTTGAAAATACAATTTATGTTAAATTGAATGAGTTAATGAATGATGTTGAAATTCATGTTTATGATGTAACGGGAAAAGAAGTTTATTTTGGTGAAATTAACAATCAATTTACAGTACTACGCCTGCCTCAGTCGGCAGGCGTTTATTTTATAAAGATTGTTTCGGGCAATAATCAGTTTACGAAAAATGTGTATCTGCATTAAATTTTGAAAACTGCAAAATTCAAAATATTAGAATACTCAGCTATATCAGCCTGCTTTTTGGCATTGCATGAAAGCGCTCAAGGACAGGCTGTATATACTGATATTGATCCAGATGTTATACTTGACAGTGAAGGAGAAAGTACGGTTGTTGACATGAATAATGATGGCATTTCTGATTTTGCATTTTTAAACCGCTCTTTTGATTTTTATACCGAATATTCAAGTTATATTTCACATCTTGAAGCCATTGATGCGGGGCCGCAGTCACCAAATAATGAAATTGCAGCCTTAACTCATGTAATCAGCCCATCGTATGGCGGCTTTACAGTGTATTTCCCATTTGCTTTAAATGAAAGTGAGATGATAAATGATAGTTTAATTTTTCACAATAACAGCTTTCAAAGAATGGCTTACCTGTATATTGACAAAAGCGGGTTTTATTTTCCAAAGGGCGGTTTTTGGTATCCTGAAGTATTAGACCATTATATTGGTGTGAGATTTATTGACACAGCAGACTGCCAACATTATGGCTGGATACGGTGTGATGTAAAAGACGAAGGCAGAACACTGGTTATAAAAGATTATGCTTATGAAACAAAATGCGATGTTGGCATTTTGGCAGGTGATACAATTGGTGATACGACAACAGTTGATATAGTTGGCAGTGGGCAGGGGCAGTTGGCAGCGGAGGTTTACAGTTTTGAAAATACAATTTATGTTAAATTGAATGAGTTAATGAATGATGTTGAAATTCATGTTTGTGACTTAACAGGAAAAGAAGTTTATTCAAGTGTACTAACAACACAGTCTGCTCAAATAAAATTAAATGAAGCAAAAGGGGTTTATTTTGTTGAGATCGTTTCAGGAGAAAATAAGATGGGTAAAAAAGTGTTTGTGAATTAAATACCGAATAGGGTCACTTCAATATTCAGAGAATAAGTTTTTACAGATAAGCCGCAATAATTAAACTCACGATGCTCATGAGCTTAATAAGAATATTCATAGAGGGTCCTGAAGTATCTTTAAACGGATCACCAACTGTATCACCTGTAACAGATGCTTTATGCGGTTCTGATCCTTTATAATATATCACGCCATTAATATCGGCGCCTTTCTCAAAAGATTTTTTTGCATTATCCCATGCGCCGCCTGCATTACTCTGGAAAATTGCGAGCAAAACACCGCTTACTGTTACACCCGCTAATACACCGCCTAAAATTTCTGCTGATCTCGCTTCTTCAAATACACCTTTTAAACCAAAACCAACTAACACCGGGGTTAATAATGCTAATGCGCCCGGTAATATCATCTGGCGGATGGCTGCTTGTGTAGAGATCGCAACACATTTATCGTACTCGGGTTTCCCTGTTCCTTCCATAATACCGGGTATTTCCCTGAATTGTCTGCGCACTTCCTCCACCATACTTTTAGCAGCTTTTCCCACTGCTTTGATTGCCATGGATGAAAATAAGAATGGGATCATACCGCCTACAAATAATCCTGCCAGCACCGGCGCTTTTGAAATGTCAATTGTAGATAAACCTGCAATTCCCATAAATGCAGCGAACAAGGCAAGAGATGTTAAAGCTGCTGATGCAATTGCAAATCCTTTTCCTGTTGCGGCTGTTGTATTTCCTACTGCATCTAAAATATCCGTTCTTCCACGAACTTCTTTGGGTAATTCACTCATTTCGGCAATACCTCCTGCGTTGTCGGCAATCGGACCAAATGCATCTATCGCCAGCTGCATAGCAGTTGTGGCCATCATACCTGCTGCAGCAATTGCAACTCCATAAATACCTGCACATATATTGGCGACAACAATACCAATAGCGAGAACAATAATAGGAAGCATTGTTGACTGCATGCCCACATAAATACCGCCGATAATATTTGTAGCGTGACCGGTACTGCTCTGCTCAACAATTGCTTTTACAGGCCGTCTGCCCATACTTGTATAAAATTCTGTGAAATAACTGATCAATGCGCCTACAACAAGTCCGGTGATAATACTTAAATAGATCCCCATCATGGTCAGTGATTTATAAATTGGCTCACCAAACTCATTTACCCCTGTTTTAATTTTCATTTCAGAAGGTAATAACCAGGCTGCGATAAAATATGCTGCAATAGCGGTTATAATAATCGATATCCAGTTGCCAAGATTTAATGCATTCTGCACATTGCCGTTTTCTTTAATTCTTACGAACAGAGTTCCCCCTATGCTGGCTAATAAACCAACACCTGCTATCATCATCGGAAAAATGATCGGGGCTAATCCACCAACGGCATCTTCAGAAATAATCCCTCTTCCTATCACCATCGTAGCAAGCACTGTTGCAACATAACTTCCAAAAAGATCGGCTCCCATACCTGCAACGTCACCCACATTATCGCCCACATTATCAGCAATAGTTGCGGGGTTTCTCGGATCGTCTTCAGGAATGCCTGCTTCAACTTTTCCAACTAGGTCGGCGCCGACATCGGCGGCTTTGGTATAAATGCCACCACCCACACGGGCGAATAAAGCGATACTTTCTGCCCCCAGAGAAAATCCTGTTAATACCTCAAGTGCAACTTCCATTTCCGGTCCGTTCACGTCACCGCTTTTTACGAACATGCAATAAAAGAAAATAAATAATGACCCAAGTCCGAAAACAGCTAAACCCGCTACCCCAAGACCCATAACACTACCACCTGCAAATGATACACGCAAAGCCTCTTTTAAACTGGTTCGTGCAGCCTGTGTTGTGCGCACATTTGCACGGGTGGCTATCTTCATTCCGATAAACCCTGCTAGTCCGGAAAATAATGATCCGATAACGAATGCAACTGCCACCATCGGATTAGATCGTTCAGAAGTGGAAGCAAGCCAGGCAAGTAAACCTGCTGTGATCACTACATATATTAATAAGACACGATACTCAGCTTTTAAAAAAGCCATAGCACCCTCTGAAATGTTTTTCGCAATTCCCTGCATTTTTTCATTGCCTGCATCACGTTTATTCACCCATAATGCAATAAAGATCATGTAAACCAAACCTACTAACCCAAGAGCGGGGATCAAATAAAGAATTGTGGTCATAAATTATTTCGCTTCGTCAAAGAGGCTGCAAATTTATTCAGCGGAGGTGTGATTGTGAAATAAGGATTAAAAAAACCTGTATATAAATGTGGAAAACTGTGAATAATTCCGGCATAAATGCTAAAATCTATTAAACACAACCATTGGCTTTTCTTTTCTGGGATTTTACGTTTATGTTTGTCAGTATAATACTCTAATCTCAAAACAACCAAAACATGGCAAATCCATTATTGCGGAAAAAATCGATAACAGGATTAATCGCAGAAGCTTCTGATCCATTAGATGATGCACATTCATTAAAGCGCTCACTGGGTCGCTGGGCTTTGGTGGCTTTGGGAATAGGAGCCATTATTGGTGCAGGTTTATTTGTCAGAACAGCCGCAGCCGCAGCGAACAATGCAGGAGCGGCAGTTACAATTGCTTTTATTGTAGCTGGAGTTGGATGTGCATTTGCCGGATTATGTTATGCAGAATTTGCTTCAATGGTTCCCATAGCGGGCAGTGCCTATACTTATTCATACACTACAATGGGAGAATTAGTAGCGTGGATCATAGGGTGGGACCTTGTACTGGAATATGCCCTGGGTGCCGCAACTGTTGGTATTGCATGGAGTGAATACCTGAATAAGCTACTTGGATTTGTCGATTTGCATATTGGATATCAATGGTGCCATTCACCTTTTGAAACGGATCCGGTGTCGGGAGTAACAGGCATCATGAACTTACCTGCCTTTTTTATAATTTTTCTTTTAACAATGTTGCTGATAAGAGGAATGAAGGGCTCGGCATTGGTGAATAATCTGATCGTGATCACTAAAGTGGCCATTGTATTGTTGTTTATTGTTTTTGGATGGAGTTTTATAAATCCTGATAACCATACACCCCTTATACCAGCAGCTGAAAAATATGTAGACACGCAGGGTATCATACACAATTTTGGCGGTATTGTCGGTATTCTTGGGGCGGCTGGCGTTGTCTTTTTTGCTTTTATTGGTTTTGATGCAGTTTCCACAGCGGCGCAGGAGGCCAAAAACCCTAAAAAAGATATGCCCTGGGGAATTTTAGGTTCCCTTGCGATCTGCACTGTCCTCTATATTTTATTCTCATGGGTATTAACGGGTGTTGCTTCGGTAGATGATTTCAGAACGAGTGGAAAAGAAGCATCCGTTACCTACGCTATTTCAACTTATATGACGGGATACGACTGGCTTGCAAAATTGGTGACCGTTGCAATCCTTGCCGGATTCTCTTCTGTTATTCTTGTGATGCTGATGGGACAGTCACGTGTATTTTATTCGATGAGCCGTGACGGATTAATTCCAAAAGTATTTTCAGATGTGCATCCTAAATTCAGAACTCCATATAAATCAAACCTTATCTTCCTGGTGTTTGTCGGTTTATTTGCTGCCTTTGTTCCGGGTGATATTGTAGGGGATATGACAAGTATAGGGACTTTATTTGCATTTATTCTTGTGAGCGCAGGCGTTTGGATACTGCGTGTAAAAAATCCGGAATTACCAAGACAATTTAAAACACCACTCGTGCCGCTTGTTCCGATTTTAGGAATCGTTGTTTGCGCTGCGATGATATATGGTCTGGGTTGGCCCAACTGGATGCGTTTAATGATCTGGCTCGCTGTGGGATTCGTTATATATTTTACATACAGTAAAAAACACAGCAAATTAAACACGGATAATAAGCCTGATAACAAGCCTGAATAAACCCTATGGCTGAACAACATCGCTTAAAACAATCCCTTGGTTTGCTCGACGCAACAATGATCGTTGCAGGCAGTATGATCGGGTCCGGAATTTTTATCGTATCTGCAGATATAGCAAGAAGTGTTGGCTCGGCAGGATATTTAATTGCACTGTGGATCGTTTCGGGATTAATTACGGTATTTGCTGCATTAAGTTATGGTGAACTCGCAGGCATGATGCCAAAAGCCGGCGGACAGTTTGTGTATCTGCAAAAAGCATTTGGCAATCTTACCGCATTTTTATACGGCTGGAGTGTACTGGCAGTTATTCAAACCGGTGTGATCGCAGCAGTTGCAGTTGCATTTGCAAAATTTACAGGTGTATTTATTCCTTTTTTCAGTGTAGGTAATATTGTTGCCGATCTGGGATTTGTAAAAATTTCAACTGCTCAATTGTTGGCGATATCCACCATAGTCATTCTTACCATCATCAATAATTACGGGGTAAATAAAGGAAGGATCATTCAACTCATTTTTACTTCGGCAAAAATTATTGCCCTGCTTGCACTTATCATATTGGGATTATCAATCGGATTAAACGGCGGTTATTTAAAAGAAAATTTTTCAGAACCCTGGCATGCGACAAGAACTGTTGTGGAAAATGGAAATGTGATTGTTACCACATTAACAGGTGTGGGATTATTACTTGCGCTTGGTACTGTTATTATCGGGCCGCTGTTTTCACATGATGCATGGAATTATGTAACATTTATTGCCGGTGAAATAAAAAATCCGAAAAGAAATATTCCGCTCAGTTTATTTATAGGCACATTGCTCGTTACAATTTTATATTCATTATCCAATCTTGCCTATCTCACATTGCTGCCTTTACACGGAGATCCGGCGGCAGCAGATGCAGTGGGTCAGGGAATTCAATTTGCAGGCGGCGGCACAGACCGTGTGGGCACAGCGGCTGCATCAATGATATTTGGCGAGTCTGCTGTTTATCTCATGGCCGCATTGATCATGATCTCAACATTCGGGTGTAATAACGGGATCATTTTATCAGGAGGAAGATTATATTATGCAATGGCAAAAGAAGGATTGTTTTTCAAAAAAGCTTCCCGGTTAAATAAAAACGATGTGCCGGGTTTTGCATTATGGGTACAATGTATCTGGGCTTCTGTTTTATGTTTATCAGGTACGTATGGTGAATTGCTCAATTATACAACATTCGCTTCCTTACTGTTTTATATTGTTACCATCATCGGGTTATTTGTTTTGCGCAAAAAGTATCCTGATGCTGAAAGACCCTATAAGGCATTTGGGTACCCGATCGTACCGGTGATCTATATTATCATCGCCTTAAGCATCTGTATTATTTTATTGATCACCACACCTGAAAATACCGGCTGGGGACTGGCGATCATTGCATTGGGCATCCCACTGTATTATCTGACGATCGGAAGAAAAAAACCTGATCTGCAGGCAGATCAGGTTTAATTCATTATTTTTACTTACAGATTTGCCCCGCTATGAAATTCCGGAAAATAAAAAAAGATTATTTTGTTTTTTCCAAGAGAGAACGAAATGCATCACTTCTGTTTATCATATTAATTGCTGGTGTCATTTTATTTCCAATTGTTGAAAACACATTTTATAAAGATAGATCAGCAACAAACTATTCGGGAATCAGTAAACAATTTACGGGTACTCAGTTGAACAATACAGAATATGTTGCGGAGGAGAGTGTTGATGATACAGATGATGAACAAAATAGCAACAGACGATCAGAACATACCGGTGAGCCCGAACAGGAGTTATTTTATTTCGATCCCAACACGATCTCAAAAGAACAATGGCGGCAACTCGGCATTTCTGAAAACGTTGCAGGCAGGATTTTAAATTATAGAAATAAAGGCGGCATTTTTAAACAAAAAGAAGATCTGTTAAAAACGTATGGATTTACACAATCTGATTTTGAACGGCTGAAGGATTACATGGTGATCGAAGCTCCGGCTTCTGAACAGCAAATGCAGGCAGGATCAGATAGCGTTACAACCACTGAGGTAATAAAACAAATAACAGAAATTAATTCTGCTACTGCGGATCAATTGACCGCTCTTGGTTTCTCTTCAGATATTGCTTACCGTATCATTAATTTCAGAAATGGTTTGGGCGGTGTTTATACAATAGAGCAATTAAATAATATTTATGGTATGGACATCACAATGTTGAACCGGTTAAAACCATATCTCACAGCCGACATAAATAAAATACAGAAATTAAATATCAATTCTTCAACCTTTGATCAGCTTGCAAAACATACTTATATTTCTGATGAACTTGCTCGGGCAATTATTAATTACAGGGAAACTACCGGGCGGTTTGTTTCTATGTCAGAAATTATGAAAGTGAATGGCATGTATCAGTCATTGTATGAAAAATTAAAACCTTATTTAATGATATGATCGAGCAAAGAATAAAAAATGCGATCCGTGATGTTGCCAATTTTCCCAAAGACGGAGTGAGTTTTAAAGACGTAACACCTTTGCTTGCAGATCCTGAATTATCCGATCAGATTTGCGAAGCGATCCTCGAAAAATTCTCTCATACAAAGATCGATGCGATAGTTGCCATTGAAAGCCGTGGTTTTTTATATGGATTCCTGCTCGCACATAAATTAAGGGTTCCTTTCATTCCTGTCCGGAAAAAAGGAAAACTTCCTGGTGAAACCATCGAATATTCCTACGATCTTGAATACGGGTCGGCAACAGTTGAGGTACACAGTAACGATCTGATATCCGGCTGGAATGTTTTGATACACGACGACCTGCTTGCAACAGGCGGTACGGCAGCAGCGGCTGCAGAATTAATGAAAATGCAAAAAGTGAATATTGCAGGTTATGCATTTATTATAGAACTGTCGTTTTTAAATGGGGTTAAAAAAATAAAACCTTATTGCGATACAATTGTATCGTTGGCTACGTATTGATATTTTTGCAGAAAATAAAAACAAATAATGCATACGGTTTTAGAAGAGAATACTCAAATGATCAGTGAAACGGCAAAAAACTTTGCTGAAAAATATATTCGTCCCTATGTGATGGAATGGGATGAAACCCAGCATTTTCCTGCTGATCTTTTTCGTAAAGCAGGGGAATTCGGGCTCATGGGGGTTTTGATCCCCGAAGAATATGGCGGTTCAGGATTAGGCTACTTTGAATATGTAAGGATCATTGAGGAAATATCAAAAGTGTGCGGATCGATTGGTTTGTCTGTTGCGGCACATAATTCACTATGTTCCGGACACATTATGCAGTTTGGTGATGAATCCCAGAAATTAAAATATTTACCCAAACTCGCTTCAGGTGAATGGATAGGTGCCTGGGCTCTAACTGAGCCAAATACCGGCAGTGATGCAGGAAACATGAAATGCATGGCAGTAAAAGAGGGCAGCGAATGGGTTTTGAATGGCACAAAATGCTGGATCACACATGGCAATTCAAGTGATGTGATGGTTGTGATCGCACGCACCGGCGAAGCAAGAAAATCTCATAACAGTACAGCATTTATTGTTGAAAGGGGCACCCCGGGTTTGAGTGCAGGAAAAAAAGAAAATAAACTGGGTATGCGTTCCAGCGAAACAACGGAAGTGATTTTTGACAATTGCCGTATACCTGATAACCAGCGGATGGGAGACGTGGGAGATGGATTCCACCAGGCTATGAAAGTATTGGATGGCGGAAGGATTTCAATTGCAGCATTAAGTCTGGGGATAGCAAAAGGCGCATTTCTGGCAGCATTAAATTATTCAAAAGAACGCTATCAGTTCGACCAGCCGATCGCTCATTTTCAGGGGATCTCCTTCAAACTGGCAGACATGGCCACAAAAATCGAAGCTGCTGAATTACTGATCATGCAGGCTGCGGATAAAAAGAATCGTGGCGAAAATGTAACCAAATTTTCGGCGATGGCTAAATATTATGCCTCCGAAGTAGCAGTGAGCGTGTCAAATGATGCCGTGCAGATTTTTGGCGGATATGGTTATACAAAAGAGTTTCCCGTTGAGAAATATTACCGTGACTCAAAACTCTGCACCATTGGTGAAGGAACTTCTGAGATCCAAAAAATTGTTATTGCCCGCGAGGTGCTGAGGTAACTTTAGCTAAGTTCCCTCCGTATTAGGTATTTTAGCGGAAGCAACTTATTTTTGCAGTCCCAATAAAAAAATTAAGAATGTTATTAATCGATGCAAGAGAAGCTGAGTCAATTGACAAAGCATTAAAAAATTACAAGAAGAAATTCGAAAAAGCCGGTGTATTAAAAGAACTGCGCAGAAGACAGTCGTTCACAAAAAAATCAGTTGCACGCCGTCAGGAGGTCATCAAAGCACGCTATAAACAGCAGCTTACGACTGAATTAAATCAGGGGTGATCATAATTCCCTCAGGAAGTTCTTTTTAAATTGGCATACATCGGATCTCTCCATGTATCTTAAAAGTTTTTATACATACTTACAGTTCGAAAAAAGATACAGCTCCAATACAATTGAAGCCTACCGGGTAGATTTATCTCAATTTTCAGCTTTTATTGATAAGGAATATCAGGACAATGATCCTGACCTGCTGAATATTCACCACAGGCAGGTGCGTGCCTGGGTTGTTGAACTGATGGATCACAACATCAGCGCCAAGTCGGTCAACCGGAAGATATCATCTCTTAAAACTTATTATAGATTCCTACTGAAAGTAGATGCGATTCACAAAAACCCCATGCTGAAAGTGATTTCGCCTAAAACGCCTAAACCGCTTCCTGTTTTTGTTGAAAAAAATAGTATGAACACCCTTTTCGACCTGATCAGCAGCAATTACCCGGAATCCACTGAGGCAGAACAATTCGTTAAGTCCAGAGACAACTTAATTATTGAAATTTTGTATTCCACGGGCATCAGAAGAGCTGAACTGCTCGGTCTGAAAGACAAGGCCTTCAGCCGGTCTTTAAAAACAGTTAAAGTGCTGGGTAAAGGCAATAAAGAAAGAATCATTCCGGTTAGTGAACAATTGTTGAAATTAGTTTTTGATTATATCGAAATTAGAAATAAATTAGTGGGTGAAAACGAATATTTGATTGTGACCGGTAAAGGAAAAAAAGCCT